>Ga0268386_10004050_pt1 | contig 10753 bp, 8 predicted proteins | sample RVTome_15_FD_200260 | JGI IMG/M metagenome (GOLD analysis project Ga0268386, IMG submission 200260) | Soil microbial communities from uranium-contaminated site in the Upper Colorado River Basin, Wyoming, United States - RVT150D86... ... | reverse complement strand
CGAAAAAAGCGACCCTCCGTGCTCGGCGATGGACCGGGGGTTCTCGTGCTCGAAGAGCGGAAGGATCCCGCCGAGCAGAGAGGCGTCGACCCGGAGCTCCAGAGCTTCGATGGCGCTCGAGCGAACGTAGCGGTCGGGGTGGTTCAGGTTGCTCAGGATGAGCCGCATTCCGGGCTCGGTGAGGAAGACGGCTCGCAGGACCTGATGCGCGTTTCGTCGCGCGCGCTCCACGCGCTGGACGATGGAGTCGGCGAGCAGGCGGATTCCGGGCCGATCGGGAAGGCGGCGAACGCCTTCGAGCCTCACGAGATCGTAGTAGGCCTCCTCGGCCTCGAGCGAGAGCACCGGCAGGAGCGCCTGCCGTGCCCGGGGCGTTCCGATGCGGCCGAGGGCGCGGATGACGTAGCGGCGGGCTTCGACGTCCGTCGACCACAGCGCGAGCGTTAGCGCGTCGATCGCGACCTCGCCGCAGTTCTCGAGAGCGCGGGCGGCGACGTGCCGCGTCGCCCCATCGCCTTCCTCCAGAAAATGAACCAGCCGCTCGAGAGCGTCGCGGTCGGGGCGGCGCGCGATCTCCAGGATCCTGCGGCGCCTGTCCGCTGCCGCGGTACCCTCGCTCGAAGCCGGCGAGGGGGGATGGTCGATCGCTTCTGGCGAAAAAACCGGGGGCGGCGCCATCCCCGAATGAGAATCGTCCACGGTAAGCTCGCCCGGCTGGAAGATGCCGCTCTGCGCGAGCGACTCCATGCCGCTCGCCCTCACCCGGGGGTCCACATCGGCGATGGTCTCGAAATCCTTCCCGCCGCTCCGGTCGCGAATCATCTTCCCGAGCGCCGCGAGCATCCTCGACCGCACCTCGGGGTCGGGCTCGGCGCGGAACCGATCCACGAGGAGGTTCGCGACCTCGGGCTCCCTCAACTCCGCCGCCACCTCCACCGCGAGCAGGCGCACTGAAGCGGCATCGTTCTCTAGAGCGCGCCTGAGCCCGGATACCCCGACGGTCACTCCGTCTCGATCCGGCTGTCGCATCACCAGCGACGGGAAGGCGAAACGGAACCGGCTCTTTTCCTTGAGGACGGAAACCAGGCTCTCGATATAGCGGCTCTTGAGCTCCAGCGTGGAAGCGAGAAACGCGATCGAGACCAGGATCCCGCCGCCGAGCACGTACTGCAGCGGCAGCTTCGTGCTCGCGAGAAGGAACAGCCCTCCGAGGAGGACGCCCAGGGGCTCGATCAACGTCTCCTTGAAGGCCTTCGCCCGTCCCCGGCGATCGTCGGCGATGGCGTTGTAAATGAGATCGGTCGAGGTGCGGACGAGAGAGATCCGGAGGACTTTCTGGACCGCCTTCGAGACCACCAGGGTCAGGAAAAAAGCGGAGCCGATCCGGCCTCCGCCCGCGAGCCAGACGAAGCCGATGGCGGCGAAGGCGCCGAGAAACGTGAGCGGCGCGACGAGCTCGCCCCGGGTCACGCCCACGCTTCCGATGATGCGGTTCGCGAGGAGGAGCTGAACCAGGACTCCCGCGCCCACAACCACCGCGTTCAACACCGCGTAGAACGTGGTGAGGGAATCGAGCGCGACCGCTCCGTCGGGCGTAGTGAACTGGAGGTGCGCCGCTTTGCCGAGGAGGAAGTCGAGGACCTGCGAGAGCAGAGCGAGGAGCAGGATGAACAGCGAGATGGTCCGAAGGAGGGGTGTCCGGAAGGAGTACTCGACGTCGCGGCGCAAGCCCCTCCAGACGTCGCTCAGGCGGTGCCCGCGCGGCGCTGCGGGACGACGCCTGCGAACGTCGGCTCCCACCATGCGCACCGGGGCGATGGCCGCGAGCAGCAGGATTCCCGCCGCGGTGAGAAGCGCTTCGGTCGGAAGCCATCGGGGAAGGACGGAAGCGAGGACCGACCCGGCCACCCCGCCGACGAGACTGAACCCCAGGAGTACGGGGAAGAGCCGCTTCGCTTGCCGGAGGTCGAGGAGGTCCCCCGCGAGGAGCCAGAATTGAAGAAAGACGATCCCCTTCATCAGGAAGCAGGCGATGTAGAGACCCCGGTACGCGAAGTCAGGGAAGTCGCCGGCGAATCTCGAGGCCACGACCAGGCCGGAGCCGAAGACCGCGAGAACGAGGGCGAAGAGCTTCGAGCGGTCCAGCCGATCGACGATGGGGATAATCACCAGGCCGGCGAAGATGAGCGCGACGGCGCTCCCCATGTACACCTGGGGGAGCGTATCGGGCCCGAGATGGGCGATGAGGAGCGCGGTCGACGAGACGTCGAAGAAGCTGTGGGCGGCCGAGATGAGGAAGTGCGTCAGACCGAGGAGAAGGGTGAGCCTCCTGTCGGCTTCGAGGATCTGGAAGCTTTTAGCGAGCTTCAAGACCGAGTCGCCGCGCCTCCAGGAGGAGCTCGCGATAGCGCCGGTCGGACCGGCGAAGCCTTCGGGTAAACTCCCTGAAGATCTCGAAAGCGATGTCGGGGTAGTCCTGGACCGCCGTCCTGAAGTCGTTCTTGTGAAGCACCAGGAGGCTGGTATCGACTTCCGCGGTCGCCGTCGCCGTTCGCGGCAGATCGTCGATGATCGCCATCTCGCCGAAGTAGCCGCCGGTCTCCACCATTTCGACCAGGGCCGGACCGTCGCCGAGCTCTTGATGGATGCTGACCCGGCCCGACCGCACTAGGTACATCTCATCCCCGAAGTCCTCCTCGCGGAACACCACCTCGCCGGCGAGCACTGTCTTCTCCTGGATGAAGTCCGAGAGCCGCTTCAGCCCCTCGCCGGGAACGTTCCGGAACAGGGGAGTGCTCTTGAGCGCGAGAATGACCTCCATCACCGAAAGCATCTTGTTCCCTGCGAGCTCGCCGCCGTGCCCGGACGAAGGGTCGACGGGTGCCGCATTATACCCGCGCGGGGCTCCGGGCCGCGTTTCTCGTGGGCCCGATCACAGGGAAACGGTGGAGCTTTACCACGCGGGTGTGGGGCGCCTCCCCCGCGAAACCGGATCCGATCCTCTGCCGGGGAAGCGTTTCCGAGCCATGGACCGGGCACGGCCCTTGCTACGTCTCGATCGGCCGGACTGAAAAGATTGGGGGGCAGCTTCAGTCATGGATGACCTTTCCAGCCGTGGCGTCGAGCCGGTGCCGATCGAGGCGACGGGAATCGAGGAGATCGTGGTCTCCGTTCCCGACATTCCCCCGCAAGAGTCTCCGGTGATTCCGGCGGCGCCCGCGGGTGGCGCGTTCCTCGGGAACGTTTTCGAGGCGGCGAAGCTCGTCGAGCCGGAGCCGAAGGTTCTCTCCCTTCCTTCGGTCGCGAGCGCCTGCGTCCCCTGCTATCGAGACAGGCTCGACGAGATCCGCGCGATGCTGGTCGAGAACCGCTCCCTCGCGCTCCTGTTCATCGACGCTTCCCACCTGGCGCAAGTCGAGCACGATTACGGCAGCGGAATCTACGAACAGGTCCGCGACATACTCCAGAACCTTCTTCTCGAGATGAGAGGCGTCGAGACCAGGCGCGACGATCTCGTGACCGTGGCGGAGAACCACGGCGACGTCTTCCTCATTTTCCTCACCAAGAAGCGCGAGGACCGGCCCTTCGGTCAGGGAGACCTCGAACGGATGGCGGATCGGATCCACGCCTACCTGACGCGGCGGCTGTCGCGGATGACGAGCTCCTATCTGAAGGGACGTCCCAGGATCGGAATCGGCTACGGCCTGGTGCTGCACAATCCGCTGATCCGCGAAGACCGCCTGGTGCTGCAGCTCATCGAAGACGCGAAACGGATGGCGGAGGTCCAGGAGCAGCGGCTCTGGGTGAAGAGCAAGGAGCTCCTGCAGGAGATCATCCTCAAGGAGGACGTGCGGACGTTCTTCCAGCCCATCATCGATCTCAATACCCGCGCCACCCTCGGATTCGAGGCGCTGACCCGCGGTCCCGCGGGAACGGAGTACGAGAGCCCATACATGCTCTTCGACGTCGCCACCGAGTCGGATCTCCTGTTCGAGCTCGATCGCCTCTGCCGCAGGAACGCCCTCACCTCCGCCTCGGCGATGAAGCCTTCGCACAAGCTCTTCGTGAACCTGCTTCCCACCACCATCCGGGATCCGGAGTTTCAGGGCGAGCTCATGCTTTCGTTCTTGAAGGAGAGAAATCTCTCGCCCTCCCGCATCGTGCTGGAGATTACCGAGCGGCTCATCATCGAGAACTACGAGCTGTTCCTCGAGGCGATGAGGACTTTCACCGACCAGGGCTTCTCGATCGCCATCGACGACATGGGCGCGGGCTACTCGGGCCTCGAGAAGATCGTGCATCTGAACCCCCGGTACCTGAAGTTCGACCTGATGATGGTCCGGGACATCGACACCAGCTTCGTGAAGCGGGAAATGCTGAAAGCGATCCACTCCCTGGCTTCGAACGTGGGAGCCGACGTTATCGCCGAGGGGATCGAGCGGCCGGAGGAGCTGGAGACGCTGCTGGAGCTCGGTATCCCCTACGGCCAGGGCTTTCTCTTCGTGCGGCCCCAGACTCAGCTGGTCGAGGTCCCGACGATGGCCCAGCGCGCGGTCGCGGGAGTTCCAGGGTTGATTGTGGACTAGCTACGGCTGCGCCGCGACCTTCCGCTGGCTCTGAAGCAGCTCCCGGATCGAGTCGTACGCGACCACGAGGTTCACGTCGATCGTCTCGTCGACGAGCTCGACCGAGACCGACTCCATCATCTTTCCGAGGGCGGAGCCCCGGGGACTCGAGTCCTGCTGCAACCGGCCGAGAGCGACGAGGCCGCGCACCACGTCCGCGAGCTCCTGAGCGGTTCTGGAATCGACGGCTTGCCCTCGAGCCCGGAGAACGAGGTCGGCGTCGAGCCGGCCCGTCACCGCGAACGAGCGGAGCGATTCCTTGTCGTTTCCCTGACCCACGAGCCCGTGAACGACGTCGGGCGGTGTACCCGCGAACCAGAACGCTTCGCCCTGGAAGTCCCCGTATCCCCAGCTCTCGAGGTTCCCCGTTGCGGAGGGCTTGACTCCGGAGCCGGCATCGAGCATCTCCCGCACGTAGGCGGGCTCGCCGACGAGAAGGGTCGAGTCGTCCGGCTGGGCCATGGCCGTCGATTGCGTTCCGCTCCGAACGAGGTAGAGGTCGGTGCCGGCGTGGGTCGAGGTCTCGACGTCGCCCTTGTGAGTCTTGAGCTTTTCGACGAGGAGAGCGCGGTCGAAGACGCCGGCGACCGCCATACCCCAGCGCTCGTGCTTCCCGCTGCCCGGTCCGGAGGCGAAGGTGAGGGAGTCGACGTCGTTCAGGATGTCGATGCCGGTCGACTCCTCGATCTCGTCCAGGGCCTCGAAGGGCGTTCGCTCGCGCCTCTCCTCGGACCAGCTCTCGGCCAGGGGGCTCGATCCGATGGACTTCATGTCGAGGTATCCGATGAGGCTCGCTCCCTGCGGGACGAATGCGAGGGACGGCCCCATGGACCCCGTCTGGGCGCTCACTCCCTCTCCGCTGAAGTACGCGGCCGCGCCGACGGCCACTCCGGCGACGACGATGCCGGTGGCCAGGATTCCCGAGGCGAAGGTCCATCGAGATGAGTTCATGGTGTCTCCTCAGGGGGAGGAACGAAAGAGAAGGCCCCCTTGTTCCCCAGTATCCGGTATCGACGGCGTTTGAGCTAGCGAACTTCCTTCTTCGCGAACGCCATGAGGGCGAGGGCGTGGGCCGCCCCGGCGATCAGGACGAGAGCCAGGATCGACATCAGAGGCGACGATCGCTCGCCGAGCAGACCGGCGAAGACCCCCCCGGAAGAGGAGCCCGGCGTCAGGGAGCTCATGTAGTGCGCTACCGTCAAAAGTCGCGCCCGCCCGGGAACGAACGTCGCGACCGCCTGCCAGCCGAAGATGAAGAACAGGCCCGCGAGCAGCGGCCGCTTCAGCACGGTGCCGGCCAGCGCGAAGATCCCGTTGTACGCGAGGAGCCCGAGGGTCGCGACCCCGATGTTTCGCGCCAGGCCCGGAAAACGGGCGCCCACCTCGTCCCAGCCGGAAGGGGAGAGGACGACGTAATAGGCGAGAACCAGCGACGGAAGCACCAGCGCGAGCGTCATGGCAAAGCTCGCGAGGGCCTTTCCCGAGAGAAACGACGCGCGGCTCAAAGGCCGGGTGAGAAAGTACGGCATGGTGCCCGCCTCGACGTCATCGCGCACGACACCGCTCGCGTAGGCCAGGCTCAGCATCGGGGTGACGAACGGAAAGTAGACGCCGGAGACGAGAGCCGCGAACACTTCGGCCCCGGCGGTTTCCGTCACCCGGAACGCCACCGCCACCCGATAGGCGAGAGCGAGCCCGAGAGGAGTGCCCGCGAGCGCAATCATGGCGAGGGTGCGGGGAGACCACAGGTGCTCGCCCAGGCTCCATCGCGCCACGAGGGTTGCCGATCCGAGGGTTTTCATGGACCCACCAGGTAGTGGAACACCGCTTCCAGGTTGTCGTCGGGCGAGGTGATCTCGTCGATCGTCTCGTTCTCCTCGAGCACGAGACGGTGGAGGAGACGATAGAAGCGCTCCGGCTCGCGGGTCTCGAGCCGCACCTCCCGCGCTTCCTCCGAGAACGCGATGGAGTGGAGCCCGGGCTCCTCGAGGATCCGCGCCGCGAGCTTCTTCGGCGCCGGGGTGGCGATGGCGATGTGGTGAGGGTGCGCGTCCATGAGCCGGCGGATCTCGTGGATGTTTCCGCTCGCGAGGATGCGGCCCGCGGTCATGAGGATGACCTCGCGCGTCATGAGCTCGACTTCGTGGAGGATGTGGCTCGACACCAGCACCGTCTTCCCTCGAGCGCCGAAGCCTCGAATCCAGTCGATGAACTCGCGCCGGCCGACGGGGTCGAGGCCGGTCAGCGGCTCGTCGAGGACCAGCAGATCGGGATCGTGCGCGATCGCTTGCGCGAGCCGGAAGCGCTGGCGCATGCCGCGGCTGAACGCGCGAAGCCGCGTGCCTTCGGCGCCCGCGAGACCCACTTGCACCAGAGTCGCCTCCGCCCTTCGCCGCGCCTCTTCGATATCGAAACCGTGGAGGCGAAGGAGGTATACGAGAAAGTCCCGTGCCCTGACCGGCGCCGACGGGCGGAGCTCTTCCTCCTCGGGCAGGACTCCGAGGCGGCGGTGGACGCGGGGGTTCGCGAACGGCGCCTCGCCGAAGACCGAGACCGACCCCGAGCTCGGGCGGATGAGCCCGGTCACGAGCTTGATGAGCGTCGATTTTCCCGCTCCGTTCGGGCCGAGGAGGGCGATGACCCCCGGCTGGAGCACCAGCTCGACTCCGGAGAGACCGAGCACGTTTCCGTACCAGCGCGATACCCGCTCGAGCCTTACGATTGCCTCGGCGCTCACGACGCTCCCTCGTTCGATCGCAGTCTGCGATCGAGGACCAGCGCCGACAACACCATTACCCCGACCATGAATACCAGGGACGCGAGGGCGGAGTCTCCGAAGAACCAGCGCCCCGCGTCGATGGCCGATCCGTTCAAGCTCAGAAAACGGGGGGCGCCGAACGTCCGGCTGGTCGCGGTGCGCGCCACGATCTCGCTCCCGAAGACGAGCGCGGCGAAGCCCGCCCCGGCGACGCGCCCGCTGCGGCAGAGGCTCGATACCGCGAGGACCGAGAGGGTGAAGTAGAGGGCGAGGAACAGGCTGTAACCGGTGACGGCGAGAGGAAGCCAGGGTGCCTGCGAGAGGAGCTCGAAATCCGGGGCGAGGGACAGGTGGAGGAGGAGAAGCGCGAGCGCGGGCGCGAGGGTGACGGCGCAGACGGCGCCCGCGACCGGAATCGCCTTTCCCAGAAAGTAGTCGAAGCGCGAGATGGGCTTCGAGAGGTAGACGGTGAAAGCGCCGGAGGCAAAATCGGAGGCGATCGCGGAAGCCCCGGTCGCGAGGCTCACCAGCACCACGGGAAGAAAGCGAACCTGCTGTCCCAGGAAATCGCGCCAGGTGTCGGGGGTGATGGTGAAGAATTCGGGCGCCTCGGGGAACTGACGCGCCACGTAGATCTGCGCCGCGCGCACCACCGCGGGAATCCAGCAGACGGCGAGCAGCAGCAGGAACGATCGCCGCCGGAGAAGGAGGCTCGCTGCGGATCGGGCGAGGGCGAGGCTCCTTCGGAAGCGGGAGGATCGAGGGCCCTCGAACCTTCGGTACGAGAGGTCGTAGAGCGGCATCTTCGATTAACGCTCGCCGTCCGGGCTCCCGCCTCCGCCCTCTCGGGCTCCGGCGGGGTCCCGCCGGAGCGCTTCGCGCGAAGGCGGACGCTTCGCTCGCTCAAATGCTCCTTCACCGATCGCGGTCAGGAAACGTTCTTCGAGACTCTTCTCGAAGCGGCGCAGGTGTCGGATCTCGGCCGACGTTTTCTCCGCGACCTCGAAGAGAACGCGGGTCGAGGGCTCCTGGAAGGCGACGCGAAGAAGGCCGTCGTGCTCCTCGGCGGTCTCGATGCCGCGGCTCGCGAGCTCGCGGCGGAACCCGCCGGGCTCCTCCTCGCGAACGCGGATCTCGTAGACCCACCCCGAGGATTGAGAGAGCTCGGAGAGACGGCCTCCGAGCACCAGGCGGCCGCGGTGCAGGAGAACCACGCGCTCGCAGACGTCCTCGACGTCGTGGAGCAGGTGGGTCGAGAGCAGGACCGAGACCCCGCGGCTTCCAATCTCCCGCACCAGGTCGAGCATCTGGCGCCTCCCCGAGGGGTCGAGCCCGCTCGTGGGCTCGTCGAGGAGAAGGAGGTCCGGATCGTGGACCAGCGCCATCGCGAGCTTCGTTCTCTGGCGCATCCCCGTCGAGAACTCCTCGACCGGCCGATAGCGCGCTTCTCCGAGCCCGGTGAACCAGAGCATTTCGTGGGCGCGGGCCAGGGCGTCCGTTCTCGCGAGCCCCCCGATCTCCCCCGCGAGCGCCACGCTCTCGACCGCGTTCAGCTCGGGGAGGTACGCCGCGCGCTCGGGAAAGTAGCCGAGCGAGCGGCGATGCTCCGCCGCCGCTCGCGATACCCGGCGTCCGAGGACTTCGACGACACCCTGGGCCGGCGTGAGAAACCCGAGGAGCGTCTTGAGAAACGTGCTCTTTCCCGCGCCGTTCGGGCCTAGGAGCCCGGTCACGCCGCTCTCGATCTCGAGGTCCAGCGACGAAAGCGCCTCACGGGCGCCGTAGCGGACGGTCAACCCCTGGGCGCGAACGATGGACATGGATGCAACCGCGGATAGATACGCGGGGAAGCCTAACAGAGTTGCGGTCTCCGAACATCATCCCCTTTGTTGTGAAGCGAGAAGGCCCTCTGCTATGATGTCCGAGGGATCCATGTCCAGCGGAGATCGTCAGTTGCAGGAAGGCGAGGACAAGCTCCGGCGTCTCGTTCAGAATCTCGAGAAGAGCATCGAGCAAGCCATCGCGAGCTCTCCTCAGGTAGAGGAGTGTCTCGGGCGGATTCGCGAAGAGGGCTACGAGCTCTCGCTAGTGCTCCAGGCCACCCTCGCTTTCGCGCCCCGGGGCGAGCTCAACCAGGAACAGGTAGAGGAGGTCGCGGGAATCGGAGGGAGCGCCCTCGCGAGCTTCCGCATGAGCACGCTCGACAAGAAATTCCTCCGCTCCCTCAAGATCGCCGTCGACGAAGAAGCGTCCTAGCCTCCGAAGGAAGAGGCCTCAGCGCCTCGCGACTCCCCGAAACGCTTTCTTTCCCGCGTAGCGCCCCACGTTCGAAAGCTCCTCCTCGATTCGAAGGAGCTGATTGTATTTCGCCACTCGATCGCTCCGGCTCAGCGAGCCCGTCTTGATTTGCCCCGACCCGGTCGCCACCGCGAGATCCGCGATGGTCACGTCCTCCGTTTCTCCCGACCGGTGGGAGATTACCGTGGTGTAGCGGTTGCGGTGGGCGAGGTCGACCACTTCCAGCGTCTCGGTCAGGGTTCCAATCTGGTTGAGCTTGACGAGAATCGAGTTGGCGACGCCTCTTTCGATTCCCCGCGCGAGGCGAGTCTGGTTGGTGACGAAGAGATCGTCTCCCACCAGCTGGACCCGGCCCCCGAGCGCCCGGCTGAGCTCTTCCCATCCGCTCCAGTCGTTCTGATCGAGGCCGTCCTCGATGGAGATCAGAGGGTACTGCTCGACCCAGGACGAGTATCGGGAGACGAGATCGGAGGCGGTAAGCTTGTCCCCGCCGGATTTCCGCAGAACGTAGTCCGAGCCGTCGAGAAACTCGCTCGCGGCGACGTCGAGCGCGAGGGCTATCTGTTCTCCCGGGCGGTACTGCGCCTTCTCGATCGCCGCCATCAGCAGATCGAGCGCCTCCTCGTGCGTCTTCAAGCTCGGAGCGAAGCCGCCCTCGTCCCCGACGGCGGTGGCGAGCCCCTTCTTCTCGAGAATGCTCTTCAAGGCGTGAAACGTTTCGACTCCCGCGCGGAGGGCGTCGGAAAAGCTGGAGAAGCCCCAGGGGACGATCATGAACTCCTGGATGTCGAGGTTGTTGTCGGCATGGGCCCCGCCGTTGACGACGTTCATCATCGGCACGGGAAGCACCGAGGCCATCGGCCCGCCGAGGTAGCGATAGAGGGGAAGTCCAAGGCTCTCCGCGGCCGCGTGAGCTGCCGCGAGGGAGACGGCGAGGATGGCGTTCGCACCGAGGCGCGACTTGTTCTCGGTTCCGTCGAGCTCGATGAGAAGGCGGTCGATGAGGACCTGTTCGGTCGCGTCCTCGCCGACGAGCTCGGGTGCGATCTCATCCTGGATGTTCGCGACCGCG
>Ga0268386_10004049_pt1 | contig 10754 bp, 10 predicted proteins | sample RVTome_15_FD_200260 | JGI IMG/M metagenome (GOLD analysis project Ga0268386, IMG submission 200260) | Soil microbial communities from uranium-contaminated site in the Upper Colorado River Basin, Wyoming, United States - RVT150D86... ... | reverse complement strand
ATCGCCACTGCAGTTTTGGCGCGCGGCCTGAAACTGGCATTCACAAGAGCCGGAGGTTAGGCCATGGCACTCGAGGAATACCGCAAGCGCACCGATGATGCTGCAATTCCGGGTGACGGCGCTGGCATCACCATGCAACGGCCCGAGAGCGTGGCCACAGGCCGTGAGCTGGATGTCATCGCACAGGAAGCCGATCGCGCGTGGCACTCCAACCGTGGCAAGCGCGCCGTGACCAGGACACGCGCACAGACCAGACGGCGCGCGCTGGAAGTGGCGCTGGAGGGTGCGCGCAAGGAAGCACTGCCAGACTCCCTTTCACCACAGCTGGCTACGCTCGTATCCGAACCGCCAACGGGCGACGAATGGCTGCACGAGCTCAAGCTGGATGGCTACCGCATTCTCTGTTACGTGGATCACGGCAGCGTGCGCTGCATCAGCCGCAACGGCAAGGACTGGACGGACCGCTATCCGGAAGTGGTCGAGGCAGCTGGATTGCTGCCTTGCGAGACGGCCCTGATGGACGGTGAGGTTGTGGTGCTGGACGAGCGCGGCGTGAGCAGCTTCCAGGCACTTCAAAACGCACTCGGTGCCACACGCGCCAGACGCAAGCTGCACTTCTACGCATTCGATCTGGTCCATCTCGATGGTTACGACCTCAGCCGCGTTCCGCTGCGCGACCGTAAGCCTCTCCTGCAGACGCTGGTGGCTGGTGGTGAAGGTGACGTCATTCGCTATTCGGACCACGTGTCGGGTTCCGGTCAGCAGTTCCATGCACAGGCGTGCGCCGCGGGTGCCGAGGGCATCATCTCGAAACGCGCGAACTCGCCTTACCGGTCCGGTCGCAGCATGGACTGGCAGAAGACGAAGTGTCTGCTGCGACAGGAATTCGTGGTGGTGGGATTCACCGAGCCGAGCGGCTCGCGCGCGGGCTTCGGTGCACTCCTGATCGCGGTGACGAAAGACGGTGAGCTGGTTTCGGCTGGACGGGTCGGCACCGGCTTCACGAATCGCACACTGCGCGAGCTGCACGCCAGGATGAAGAAACTGGAGCGAGCGACTCCGCCTATCGCAAATCCGCCGCGCGGCGCCAGTGCACGCGGCGTGCACTGGCTCGAGCCGAAGCTGGTGGCGGAGGTGTCGTTCACGGAATGGACCAGCGATGGGTCCATCCGTCATCCGTCATTTCAGGGACTCCGTGAGGACAAGGCGCTGGAGGAGATCGTGAGAGAGGGACCGACGCAAGCGCTCGAGCAGGTGAAGAGCACGAGCGCATCGCGAGCAGGTGATGAAGCCGAGGTGGCGGGCGGATGATCTGAAGGAGTTTGCGCGCAGAGTCGCGCAGAGTTTCGTGCGCGAGTGGCCGGCGCGCTTCACCGCCACTGCAAGCAAGAGCCGTCGCAAAGGAAAGATCTACATCGACTACCTGCGCAACAGCGCCAACGCCACGTCGATCGCCGCCTTCTCCACGCGCGCGCGCGTCGGCGCTCCAGTCGCGGTGCCCATCACCTGGGAAGAGCTGGCCTCTACGAGCGAACGCCACGATTACACGATCGAGAACGTACCGACCCGTCTGAGTACACTGCGCAGCGATCCGTGGAAGGATATATCCGCGGTGCGACAGACTGTTCGGAGGCCTCGGAAACAGATTTGATGATTTAACACGGAGTTCGCGGAGGCACGGAGAACAGATTCTCTTCCTTTTTTGTAACAGCAACAAATCTGTTTTCCGTTCTCCGTGCCTCCGTGAACTCCGTGTTAGAGTAGTCCCGTTTCTACAGGACTTCCCTCACTCTATCAAACGCCCAATCCAGTTCCTCACGCGTGATGACGAGCGGCGGCGCGAAGCGAATGACGTTGTCGTGCGTCTCCTTGCAGAGGAGTCCCTTCTCCATGAGCGCCTCGCAGTACGGACGCGCCCGCTCATCCAGCTCGAGGCCGATCCAGAGGCCGCGCCCGCGGATCTCCACGATGTGCGGATTGTCGAGCGTGCGCAGACGATGCAGAAAATGGTCGCCCAGGTCGGCCGACCGAGCGGCCAGATCCTCATCGACAATGACGCCCAGTGCGGCCAGCGCGATCGCGCTGGCCAGCGGGTTGCCGCCGAACGTGCTGCCGTGATCGCCCGGCGAGAAGACGTTCATCACTTCGTGTGAGGCGAGGAACGCGGAGACAGGATAGAACCCGCCGGACAGAGCTTTGCCGACGATGAGACCATCCGGCTTCACGCTCTCGTGCTGATAGGCGAACATCTTGCCCGTTCGCCCCAGCCCGGACTGGATCTCGTCGAGGATGAACAGAACGTTGCGCTGCCGGCAGATGCGCGCTGCATTCTCGAGAAAGCCCGCGGGCGGAATCCGGATGCCCGCTTCACCCTGAATGGGCTCGACCACGAATGCGCACGTATCGGGCGTGATCGCCCGCTCCAGCGCAGCCACATCGCCGAACGGGATCATCGTAAAGCCGGGCGTGAACGGACCGAATCCTTCCCGGTACTGCGCCTCCGAGGACGCGGACACGATCGTGATGGTGCGGCCGTGGAAATTGCCCTCACACACGATGATCTGCTGCCGATCGGCCGCGATGCCCTTCACCTGCTGGCCCCACTTGCGCGCGGCCTTGAACGCAGTCTCCACTGCCTCCGCGCCCGAGTTCATCGGCAGCGCCACGTCCATGCCTGTCAGCTCGTGCAGCAGCTGATAGAGCCGCGGCAACTGGTCGTTGCGGAACGCGCGGCTCGTCAGCGTGACCTTCGCCATCTGCGCCTCTGCCGCGGCGCGAATCGCCGGATGACAGTGCCCCTGATTGACCGCCGAGTAGGCCGCCAGGAAATCGAGATACCTCCGGCCTTCGACATCCCAGACCCAGGCACCCTCTGCTCGCTCGACGATCACGTCCAGCGGGTGGTAGTTGTGTGCACCGAATGCGTTCTCGAGTGCGATGTAATCCTTCGGCGACAGGGCGGTCGACTCGACTGAGCTGGCCATGACTGCTCCTCTGGTTGGCGTGCCGGCGGCCAAGATGGTACCAGGCGGCGGGGCGGCGCTACTTCGCACATTGGTCGCGCACGCGCGCGCGCGTGCGCGAGCCTGCTCAACGATCACCAGGACGCGATATGTTGCCGCGGCAAAACCACCGTAGGAGCATGGATTCCAGCTTCGAGCTTACCGGAAGGGTCGCCGTTGTGACGGGCGGCTATGGCGTGTTGGGTGGCAGCATGGCCGCGGGCCTCGCCGCGGCAAACGCAAAGGTTGCCATCCTGGGGCGGCGCCGCGAAGCAGCGGAACAGAAGGCAGAACAGATACGGCAGGCAGGCGGTGTGACGCACGTCCTCATTGCCGACGCGCTCGACGAACACCAGATGCGAGCTGCTTGCCACGACCTGCTGCAGCGCTGGGGACGCGTAGACATCCTGGTCAACGCCGCCGGTGGCAACGTGGGACGCGCGCGCAGCGACAGCCGCAGCGTATTCGAGGTTCCGCTGGACGCATTCGACGAGGTGCTGCGGCTGAACCTGCACGGCACCGTCGTGCCTTCAATGGCCTTCGGCGAGGCGATGGCCCGCCAGAAGGCCGGCTGCATCGTCAATATCTCGTCCATGGCTGCACTGCAGGCGCTGAGCGGCGTGATGGGCTATTCCATGGCCAAGGCCGCGATCGACAATTTCACGCGCTGGCTGGCCGTGGACCTGGCCAGACGGCACGGCGACGGGATCCGTGTGAACGCGATCGCACCCGGCTTCTTCATCAGCGACCAGAACCGCGCCGTCCTGGTCAACCCGGATGGCAGCGCCACCGACCGAGCCCGGACGATCCTGGCCAATACGCCGATGGGCCGTTTCGGCCGCGCCGAGGAGCTGATCGGCCCGCTGCTCTGGCTGTGCAGCGACGCCGCCTCTTTCGTGACCGGCGTGGTCCTCCCCGTGGACGGCGGCTTCAGCGCGTTCAGCGGGGTGTAGGCCGGGCCGCGACTGGGGCTGGCACTGGCGTTTTCGCCTCACGATTGTGCCGCTTTTCGCCGTCTTGCGGCTCCCCTCTTGTTGTGCCCTGCCGGTGACCGCAATAATCCGAGGAACAATCCCTTTCATGGAGCCCCCGCCTTGTCGCCTCGACTGGCAGCAGCGCTTTCGGCCGTCATCACGGTGTTCGCCGCCACGGCCGTGTGTGCCCAGACCGTCCCGAATCCGTATCGGGTGGCCGATGAAGCGTTCGGCCAGCTTCCGGACGGCAGGAAATACGGCGCGACCAGTGCCGTGTATGCCGCGCCGGATGGGCGCAGCATCTGGGTAGCCGAACGTTGCGGCGAGAACACCTGCGTCGGGAAGCCGGATCTGACGACCGTCTTTCGGTTCGATCTCTCCGGCGAGCTGCTGGAGGCGTTCGGTGCCGGCCTGATCGCCTGGCCTCACGGGATTCACGTGGACCGCCAGGGCAACGTATGGGTGACCGATGCAACCGGAATCGGCGGCGATCCGCCGGCGGGCGTTGGCCATGTGATCTTCAAGTTCAGTGCGGACGGTGAGCTGCTGATGACGCTCGGCAAGAAGGGTGTAGCGGGCGCGGGACCCGACACGTTCAACCAGCCTTCCGATGTGCTGGTAGCGCCCAACGGCGACATCTTCGTGGCGGACGGGCACGGAGCCGGCGGCAACAACCGCATCGTGAAGTTGTCGAGCGACGGAACGTTCATCAAAGAGTGGGGATCGACGGGGGAAGCAGACGGTCAGTTCAGGGATCCTCATGCGCTGGCCATGGATTCAGAGGGCCGTCTGTTCGTCGGCGACCGCGCCAACAACCGCATCCAGATCTTCGATCAGGACGGCGAGCACATTGCCAGCTGGACGCAGTTCGGGCGGCCGAGCGGTCTGTACATCGACGCGAACGACATTCTCTACGCAACCGATTCCGAGTCGAACGCGCGCAGGAATCCCGGCTGGAAACGCGGCATCTACATCGGCAGTGCGCGCGCTGGCGTCGTCACGGCGTTCATCCCGGATCCCGAGCCGGATCCGGACAACTCTGCGACCAGCGGTGCCGAGGGCGTCAGCGCCGATGCCGAGGGGAACGTGTATGGCGCTGAGGTGGGCCCGAGGACGCTGCGGAAATACAGCAAGAGGTGAAGCCCAGGTCAGATCCCATTCCTTGAACGTGCAGTCCCCTTTCACCGGAACGGTACGCAATGACGGTCACCTTCAGTGTCAACGGGAAATCCGCCACAGTGGATGTTCCGAGTGACATGCCGCTGCTCTGGGTGCTGCGCGACGTGCTCGATCTCAAGGGCACCAAGTATGGTTGCGGTGTAGCGCAGTGCGGCGCGTGCACGGTGCACATGGGCGGTGCACCCACGCCCTCGTGCCAGATCCCCGCTTCCGCACTGCAGGGGGCCGAGATCACAACGGTCGAGGGCCTCTCGCCCGATGCGTCGCACGTGCTGCAGCGCGCATGGGAGGAGATCGACGTGCCGCAGTGCGGCTACTGCCAGGCGGGTCAGCTGATGGCTGCCGCGGCGCTCCTGGCAAAGACACCCAAGCCGACAGATGCGGATATCGATGCTGCGATGGATGGCAACCTCTGCCGCTGCGGCACGTATCTGCGCATTCGTCAGGCGATTCACAGGGCCGCATCCATGGCGGCAACCGAATCGAACCCCGCCAACGGATCCGCACCGCGTAAGGAGGCCCCGTGAAAACCAGCGCGCGCGTCAACCGCCGCCAGTTCCTGCGCGTGACCGCACTCGCGGGCGGCGGCATGCTGCTCGGCACGTTTGTCGACGGCTTCGGAGCGGCGTCGGCACTGGCTGCCGGTACGGCACGAGACTTCAGCCCCAACGCCTTCATCCGCATCACGCCCGATGGCGCGGTCACGATCATCGCGAAGAACCCGGAGATCGGACAGGGCGTCAAGACAATGCTGCCCATGCTCATCGCCGACGAGCTGGATGTGGACTGGCAGAGCGTACGGGTGGAGCAGGCGGACTTCGACAGCGAGATCTTCGAGAGTCAGTTCGCGGGCGGCAGCAATGCAACGCCCACCAGCTGGCTGCCGATGCGGCGCGTGGGAGCGGCAGGCCGTGTGATGCTGGTCAGCGCGGCGGCACAGGCCTGGAGCGTGCCCGCGTCGGAGTGCACTACCGAGTCAGGCGTGGTCCATCACCGCAGCAGCGGACGTAGCCTTCCGTACGGTCAGCTGGTCGATCGCGCCGCGAGCGTCACGCCGCCCGACCTCGAGACCGTCCCGCTCAAGGAGCCAGGCAATTTCAGGATCATTGGCACGCCTGTCCGCAGCGTGGACAATCGCTCGATCGTGACCGGCCAGCCGCTCTACGGCATCGATGTCACGGTGCCCGGGATGCTGTATGCGGTGTTCGAGAAGTGTCCGGTTTTCGGCGGCAAGGTGGCCAGCGCCAACATCGATGAAGTGAGAACGTCCGCCGGCGTGCGACACGCCTTCGTTGTCGAGGGTGGAACGGCATTGAATGGCCTGCTCGGTGGCGTCGCCATCGTGGCCGATGACTGGTGGGCGGCGCGTACCGCGCGCGGAAAGTTGCGCGTGACGTGGAACGAGGGCGCCACGGCGGAGCAGAGCAGCGAAGGTTTTGCGCGGCGCGCAGCAGAGCTATCGAAGCAGCCGCCGCAGCAGAACCTCCGCCGCGACGGCAACGTGGACGCGGCGCTAGCGAGTGCTGCCAGTATCGTGCAGGGCGAGTACTTCTATCCATTCATCTCGCACGCGCCGCTCGAGCCGCAGAACTGCACTGCCCATTTCCAGAACGGCAAGCTCGAGGTGTGGGCGCCCACGCAGACGCCGGAGAGCGGGCGCCGCCTGGTTGCGGAAACGCTCGGCATTGCCGAAAGCGACATCAAGATCCACCTGATCCGCGCCGGCGGCGGCTTCGGTCGCCGCCTCAGCAACGACTACATGGTGGAGGCGGCGTGGATCGCGAAGGAGGTGGGCGTTCCCGTGAAGCTGCTCTGGACGCGCGAGGACGACGTCCAGCACGACTTCTATCGTCCCGCCGGCTTCCACTTCTTCACCGGCGGCGTGGATGCCGCTGGCAGGCTGGTGGCCTGGCGCGACCATTTCGTGTCGTTCGGCGACGGTGAGCGCTTTGCGCCGAGTGCGGGCGTATCGCCGCTCGAGTTTCCGTCGCGCTTCGTGCCGAACTTCGCGCTCGACGCGTCCATGATGCCGCTCGGCGTGCCGACGGGTGCGCTGCGTGCGCCGGGCAGCAACGGTCTGGCGTTCGTGATGCAGTCGTTCATCGATGAGCTGGCGCTTGCCGCCGGGAAGGACCCGGTCCAGTTCCGTCTCGAGATCCTCGCCAACACGCCCGTGCCGCTGCCGGATCCGCCACAGGGACAGCAGCGCGGACCCGTGTTCGACGCGGCGCGCATGCGCGCCGTGGTGCAGCTGGTGGCGGAGCGCTCAGGCTGGGGCAGCCAGCAGTTGCCGCGTGGTACGGGCATGGGCGTGGCCTTCCACTTCAGCCACCGCGGCTACTTTGCCGAGGCGGTGCGCGCCAGTGTCAGTCGTGAGGGTGCCGTTGCCGTTGAGCAGGTCTGGGTTGCCGGCGACGTGGGAAGTCAGATCATCAATCCGATCAATGCCGAGAACAACGTGCAGGGCGCGGTGCTGGACGGAATCGGTGCGGCACTCGGTCAGGAGATCACAATCGCAGGCGGCCGCACGCAGCAGAGCAACTTCCATGACTTCCCGCTGCTCCGCCACACGCAGGCGCCGCCGGTGGAAGTGCATTTCCTGAAGACGGATTTTCCGCCCACTGGCCTGGGCGAACCGTCGCTGCCGCCCGCAATTCCCGCACTGTGCAACGCGATCTTTGCGGCGACGGGCACGCGCATCCGCTCACTGCCCATTTCCAAGCATGACTTGAAGTGGGCTTAACGGACGAGTACGTGCACGAGTACGCGTACGTTCACGTGGACGAGAGAGATTCCCGTTCACGTGGACGTGCGTAGCGTGCAATGCTCGAACGTTTCTTCCAGCTCCGCACGAACGGTACTACCACCACCATCGAGTTAGAGGCGGGGCTCGCCACCTTCCTCACAATGGCGTACGTCGTGGTCGTGAATCCCGCGATTCTCGCCGACGCGGGAGTGCCATTCGAGGGGGCACTGTTCGCGACCTGCGTGCCGTGCCGGCGGTGCAGTGGGATGACATGACCGACGCATTGCCGGCATTCATCACGATGCTGGCCATGCCGCTCACGTTCTCGATCGCGAACGGTCTGGCGCTCGGCTTCATCACGTTCCCGCTGCTGAAGCTGTTGGCGGGGCGGGCGCGCGAGGTGACCCCGCTGGCATATGTGCTCGCCGCGCTGTTCCTGGTCCGTTATCTCTATCTCGGCGCCGGCTGAGGCGGGTGTGCCCGCTGGTTTTGCGGGCTCGGGTCGTTCAGATGCGGAGCAGTTTCTGGAAGGTTGACACACGCGCGCGTTCCGGTCGCGCGACTCACGCCGGTCGGCACCGATGATCATCCTGCTCGTCATACTGCTGCTGGTCTCGATCAATGCGCTGTACGTGGCTGCGGAGTTCGCCGCGGTCAGCGTTCGGCGCAGCCGCATCCAGCAAAAGGCCGAGGAAGGCAACCGACTCGCGCTGCTGCTGCTGCCCGTCCTGCGCGATGGCCAACGGCTGGACACGTACATTGCGGCGTGCCAGATCGGCATCACGATCTCGAGCCTGGTGCTGGGTGCGTATGGACAGGCCGCGCTCGCGCCTGCGCTGGCCCCTCTCTTCGCTGCGTGGGGCAATCTCCAGGAGGTGGCAGCGGAGTCCACCGCCGCCGGCGCGGTGCTGCTGCTGCTCACCGTGTTCCAGATGGTGGTCGGTGAGCTGGTTCCGAAGTCGCTCGCGCTCCAGTTCCCGACTCGAGTCGCACTCTACACGGTGCTGCCGATGCGCTGGTCGCAGCGTCTGCTGGGGTGGTTCATCGCCGTCCTGAACGGCAGCGGGCTGGCCATCCTGAAGCTGTTCGGACTGCATGCGGCATCGCATCGCCACATCCACTCGCCGGAGGAGATCGATTACCTGATCGCCGAGAGCAGAAAAGGCGGGTACCTCGAGCCGGACGAGCACCAGCGGCTGCGCCGCGCACTGCGTCTGACCGGTCGCCCGGTGGGCGAGGTGATGGTGCCGCGCACCCGGATCCAGGCCGTGCCCGCAGACATCGCGTACGCGGACCTGCTGCGTACGGTCGCCGAGAGTCCGTATACGCGCTTGCCGGTCTACGAGCGTTCGGTCGATACGATCATTGGCATCGTGCATGTCGAGGATGTGGCGACCCACCAGTTCCGTAGTGCCGGCTCACAGCAGAACGTGCGTGAGCTCCTGCGGAAGTTCACGGTGGTGAACGAAGCGCTTTCTCTGGAACGCGCGCTCGCGCACCTGCGCCAGGAGCGGCAGCACCTGGCGATCGTCGTCGACGATTTCGGTGGGACCGCGGGCCTGGTCACGATCGGCGATCTGCTCGACGAGATCTTCGGCGGCGTCGCGGACGAGTTCAAGGCGGTGCGGCCGGAAGCCGAGCGGCTTCCGGATGGCAGCGTCCGGCTGCAGGGCCGGATGGCTCTCAGCGATGCGGAGCTCTTCACCGGCGTGCCCTGGACCGGTGACGCATACACCGTCGCAGGTCTCGTGATCGAACGGTTCGGAGGCTTTCCGGAGTCCGGTCAGAAGCTGGACATCGATGGGGTGATGGTCGAGGTGGAGCGGATTCGCGATCACGTCGTCGAATCGGTGCTGATCGAGCCGGTGGTTCGGAGGGACGCCCCCCGTGGATAGCGCTCTGCCAGTTGCCATCATCGCGGCGCTGATCCTGCTCAACGGCCTGTTCGTGGCGGCCGAATTCGCGATCGTCGGCGTGACGCGTGCCGAGATCGAGCAGGCAATCCGGCACCGCCGAAAATCGGCCGAGCAGGTGCGCACGATTCTCACCGACGCGCGCCAGCAGGATCGCTTCATTGCGACGGCGCAACTCGGCATCACCGCCGCCAGTCTCGGTCTGGGCATGTACGGCGAACACGTGCTCGCGCACTGGATCGCTGGCTGGCTGGAGGGCTGGGGCATCGGCCGGTGGATCGCTGCGCACACGGTCGCGACCGTCACATCGGTCGCGCTTCTGACCTACTTCCACATCGTGGTCGGCGAGATGGTGCCAAAGGCGCTCGCCCTGCAGCGGGCGTGTACCACCGCTCTCTGGGTGACGCCGGTGATGCGTGCGATACAGCTCGCGCTCTATCCGCTCGTGGTCGGCCTCAACGGTCTGGGCAACCTGCTGCTGCGCATGGCCGGCATCGAACGCGCTGTCAGCGCCGAACAGTTTCGCACGCCGGAGGAGCTGGCCTTCATCGTAAAGGAAAGCCAGGCCGGCGGGCTGCTGCGCAAGGAATCCGCAGACGTGATCAGCGAGCTGCTCGAGTTCGGCGAACGCATGGCAGAGGAAGTCATGGTGCCGCGCGTCCACGTGGTTGGCATCCCTCTGCGCGCCAGCCAGGAGCAGATCGCTGCCACGCTGCGACAAACGCAGCACGCGCGCTATCCCGTCTACGATGGCAGTCTCGACCGGATCGTCGGGATGGTGCACATCAAGGATCTGCTCCGCAATGCGATTCGCGACGTGCCGCTCTCGGAGACGCAGCCACGCGCCGTTCCGTTCGTTGCCCATACGTCCGGCGTGGACACGATCCTGGCCGCCATGCGGGCGGCGCGCTCGCAGCTAGCGGTGGTCATGGACGAGTAT
>Ga0268386_10004048_pt1 | contig 10755 bp, 22 predicted proteins | sample RVTome_15_FD_200260 | JGI IMG/M metagenome (GOLD analysis project Ga0268386, IMG submission 200260) | Soil microbial communities from uranium-contaminated site in the Upper Colorado River Basin, Wyoming, United States - RVT150D86... ... | reverse complement strand
AACTTTGAACGTTGAACCTTGAACGCCGCAGGTGCGCGGCGGACTCAGGCCGGCGTCGCCAGCTTGAGCCCGATAATTCCCGCGACGATGAGCGCGACGCTCAGGAGCCGCGCCATGTTTGCCGGCTCGCCAAGGAGCACGATCCCCACGATAACCGTGCCGGTCGCGCCAACGCCGACCCACACGCTGTATGCCGTTCCGACAGGCAGCGATTTCATCGCGATGCCGAGCAGCCACAGACTGACGATCATCGCGAGAACTGTCCAGGCACTGGGCCATAACTTTGTGAAGCCCTGCGTGTACTTGAGCCCAATGGCCCATCCTACCTCAAACAACCCCGCGATAACGAGAACGACCCACGCCATACGCTTCCTTTCGATGTTCGGCGCCGCGCATCCCGCGCCTTCACGGGGCGTCGCTGCTTTTGAAAACGCTGTTAGCGCAAACCTAGTTCCTTCTGCACTTCGCGCAGGATATTGAAGTCGGCGATCTCGTTGAGCGGCACGTCGCGGGTTGCTTTGACGTCTTTCTTCGCCTGGTCGATCAGCAGTTTTAGTCCGTCTTCCGGAATGCCGCCGTCGGCGCTGATCAACCTCGCGGTGGAATCATAGGACGCGTAGGCATGTTCCGGCTTTGTTTTAGCCCAGGCTATGAGAGTTTTTACGGCGTCCTCGCGATTGTCCCGGATAAATCGGCTCGCCTTGATCAAGCCTCTGATCGTTCTCTTGATTTGATCCCGGTTCTGTTGGATCGATTTTTGATTCACGCCGACGCCGGACAACGGGTAATTGACGTATTCATACGCCCTGGCGAGGATATTGTAGCCCATCTTCTTCCCTTCGAAGTCCCATGGCGGCGAAGTGATGACCGCGTCCGCAAGCTTTTGCTGGAGTCCCGCGAAACGGCCGGAATCGGGACCGAAGGGAACGAACTGGACTTCCTTTTCCGGGTCGATCCCGTTGCGCATGAGGATCAGTCGAGCCAAGACATGTGTAGCGTCGCCGAATCCCGCGAGGCCGACTTTCTTTCCGGCGAGATCTTTCACCGATTTGATTTCCTGGCGCGCCAGCACCACATGCGGCGAACTGGTCATCAAGCCTGCCACGAGCCGCACGGGGAGGCCGCGCACCGCCGCCCGGATGACGGTGCCTGTGAGCAGGGTGAAATCGATGTCGCCGTTCGAGAGCGCCGCGATGGACGGCCCGGCGCCCATCACGACGATGTCCGCGTCGAGGCCCTCGTCTCTGAAGAACCCTCTGTGTTGCGCCACGCCCGCGGAGAGAAAAATCATGTTGTAGCTGCCGGAGACGGAGATTCTGATCTTCTCCGCGGCGAAAACAGGAGCCGTTGGAGTCAATAGGAATAAAATGCCGGCAAGAATTCTAGTTTTCATGAAACACCTCTGCTTATCGGATGTGCTTTTATAATACGAACACGAGCACGAGTCACGAGCACGGTTCCGCTTGACCCCTTCCGGGCAAGAGGTGTAGTTCTGGCACAGAAGAAGATGACTCACCGCGGAGGCGCGGAGGGCGCGGAGTAAAGAATTCTTGGTCAATAAATATTCTGACCTTCCGTGAACTCTGTGCCTCTGCGGTGAGTTCTGTCTTTGTGCTGTTTTGTGTTTGAATAATTCTTATCTCCAAGGAGGCTGAGCATGCGCGTACTGAAAATTAACGAATTGCAGGAAAGGCCGATGGACACCGCCACCCCCATCGCCGGATGGACCGGCGGGCCGGTGAGCCGGACGCGGCAAGCGGTCATTGGCGACGGCCAGTCCGATAATTTTCGCTGCAACGTGGTGAACTTCCGCGTCGGCGCAACCACCGGCTGGCATATTCACGATTGCGATCAGATTTTAGTCGTGACGGACGGCAAAGGGATGGTCGCAACCGAATCCGAAAAGCGCGAAATCACGGTGGGTGACGTTGTGCACATCAAGGCAGGGGAGCGCCACTGGCACGGGGCTACGGCGGAAACTCCGATGTCGCATATCACGGTGACGGTCGCCGGCGGCACTTCCAAACACTAGCGGGCAGGCGCAAAACTCTCTCGGAATCCTTGGCCTCATGAGTTAAGGGGATTCCCGCCAGCTAACGGCCGCCTCGTCTTAATTTGAGCTCGTACCGAAACAGATCGCTACGGTAGAAGCCGACGGTGCGCAACAGCAGGTCTTTTTTGTGAAGATAGTTTCGCTCGACAAAGAGCACGGGCGAGCCGGGGGGGATCTCCAAGCTGGCCGATACCTCATCGTCGGCGAGCTTGGCTCCGATTAAATGTCTCACGTCGGTGATGCGGATGCGCTGGGCGTTTTCAATGACGCTGGAAAGCGGCAGCTTGAGCAGGCTTTTCTGCGGCAGTTTCGCTGCGATTCGCGTCGGGACATAAGAATACACATATGCGAGCGGTTGTCCACGGGCCATGCGGAGTCGCGTCATGCGCGTTATTTTTTCATCGCTCGCCAATCCGAAATCGAGGCGACGCACGGCTGGCGGCTCGATTGTCTCCGTCCGGAGCAGTTTGAAGCTCGTGCCCTCGGGATTCAGCGTCACTAAATTGTCCGCTTCGATCTCCAAATTGATCGCCTGATTGACCGGTCCGCTCCAGCTAACAAAGGTTCCCTTGGCGCGCTCGCGCCGGACGAATCCCTCTTGAGCCAGTTGGCCCAATGCCTGGCGCACGGTGATGACGCTCACGCCGCGGCGCCGGGCGAGATCCAATTCGCCGGGAAGCTGGAAACCCCGGCTCCACGTCCCTGAAAGAATGTTGTCGCGGAACTCCGTCATGACTTTGAAATAGAGCGGGACGGGAGAGCCCGGTCTTCTCGCGAGTCGCATATTGACTACTTATATGTTTAGTAGTAGGAGGTCAAACAGTTAAAAAGTTGTTTCGTTTGTGAGCAACAGATCCGGTCCCACCTATCAGGATAAAGGTGAAGCGATGATCGACCTTTATTATTGGACGACGCCCAACGGACATAAGATCACGATCTTTTTGGAAGAATCCGGTTTGCCGTATTCGATCAAGCCGGTCAACATTTCCATCGGCGAACAGTTCACGCCGGAATTCCTAAAGATCTCGCCGAACAACCGCATCCCGGCCATCGTGGACCACGGTCCCGGCGACGGCAAAGGGCCGCTAAGCGTTTTTGAGTCCGGAGCGATCTTGCAATACCTCGCCGCGAAAACCGGCGAGTTTTTGCCCGCCGATCCGCGCGGGCGCAGCGACGTGATGCAGTGGCTCTTCTGGCAGATGGCCGGACTGGGTCCCATGGCGGGACAAAACGGCCACTTCAAAAACTACGCGCCGGAAAAGATACCTTATGCGATCGATCGTTATGTGAAGGAAACCGAGCGGCTTTACGGCGTGTTCGACGAACGACTCGCTGGCCGGGATTTCATCGCCGGCGAGTATTCTATCGCCGATATAGCATGCTATCCGTGGATCGTGCCGCATGAACGGCATGGGCAGCACCTCGACGAATTTCCCAACCTCAAGCGCTGGTTTCGCGCCATCGGACAGAGACCCGCCGTGCAGCGCGCGTATCTAATCGCGAACAAGATCAATACCAAACCAACAGTGACAGAAGAATCCAAATCAGTGCTATTCGGGCAAGGGCGGCGGCCGGCAAGCTGATGGGATTGGAAGCGACCACGGCGCGCAACCCGTGAAAGAGGAGAGTGTCAATGCCCTGGATTAAAGTAATTCCCGAGCATGAAGCCACGGGCGAGCTCAAAGAGGTCTATCGCAAGATCCGCGAGCAGCGCCAGGGTGAGAAGATCAATCGAGACCGCGGCGCGGGACCAGGCGGTGCGCCCGTGAGCCCGCCGATGCTGCACAGCCTCAACCCCAAGGCGATGTGGCATACCGCCGAGCTGATGTGGGAGATCATGCGCGGCGAGTCGCGCCTCACCACGGCGCAGCGCGAGATGATCGCCACCGTGACATCGGCCGCACTGCACTGCCGCTTTTGAACCGTCGCCCACGCAGAGTTTCTGCGTCAGGAAGGCGGCGACGATCTCGCGGTGGAACAGGTCAAGGACGATTGGCGTCAGATGGAGCTCAGCGAAGCTGAATACGCCATGCTGGAATTTGCCGAGAAGCTCACGCTCGCGCCGAGCAACATGCGGGAAGCGGACGTGCGGAAACTGCGCGACGCCGGATGGACCGACCGCGACATCCTCGATATCGTGCATGTCTGCGCCTATTTCAATTTTCGCGTGCGGGTGGTCGACGGGCTCGGCCTGGAAGTCGCCGACTGGCAGGTCCAGCGCGCCCGGGCCGGTGCGCAGCGCGCTGCCAAGATGGCCGGGGAGCGCGGCGTCGCGATGCCGCCGGATCGCTGGAACGTCCGGTGAGCGGGATCAAGGGTTCGATCGAAGTTGGCCAAGCCTTGCAAGCAGCTATTTTCACGGCCGCTTCTGAAGAAGAGTACTCACCGCGGAGGCGCAGAGGGCGCAGAGAAAAGAATTTTGATTAAAAGACACTCCGAACTCTGCGAACTCTGTGTCTGCGGTGAATGTCGTGTCGTCTATCTTTTTCTTTGATCGCGGCTATGCTGCACCGGGGTTTTTGCTCAATAGAATGAATTCGCGGCGCTATGGGAGTTTCCTTAGCGCTGCCAAGATCTGATCGTTGGTGGGTCTTTTCTTATAATCCGTTTCGATAAAGCGCCATCGCACGATCCCCTTTTTGTCGATCACATAAGTCGCCGGGTGCGGCCAGCCCTTGCTGTTGGGATTGAGGATGCCATAGCGGCTGATTATCTTGTGGTCTTTGTCTTCGAGAAGCGGAAAGTCCAGATCGCCGGTAAATCTCGCCTTGAGTTTTTGCACGAACTTTTTGGAATCGTCATGACGGTCGATGCTGACCGCGAGGATCTGAACCCGACTCTTTTCTTCCGGAGTTAGGAGGCCCTTCAGCTCGCCGAGCTGTTGCGTGCAGTAGGGTCACCATTGGCCGCGATAAAACACCAGGACGACGTTCCGGTTGCGATAGACTTCCGAAAGAGTAATTTGCTGTCCGTCCATGTTCTCGAGTGTGAAGTCCGGCGCGGCGTCGCCGATTTTCACCCGCTCCAGGTCGGCAGGGGGCAGGTTTGCTCCGTCCTTGGGACCCAATTGCGCGTTGGCCATGGAAACGGCTAAGTAAAAAAAACTGCATGCGACGGCGGCTGCGAAACAATTTCGGAAACCAAAATATTCTCTTAGACGGGCTAAACCGCAAGCGTATTCTTTCCGTTTCAAAGCAATTCTCCCATGACTTCACAGAAAAAAATTATGAACTCATTCCGCCAACTCCGGTTCCCCAGCGGCGCCTCATTAGGCTAAGAACGACGTTTCCCGATAGAAGGTTCCCAGAAACATCAAATTGTAGAATCCACGGCTCAAAATTCGATTATTTCTGCTGGGCTTTTCTCTTTTTGAAGAATTGGATGTGACTTAATGCGTCGGCAGCGGTGATGCGGCCGATGGGGCCGATACTGTACGAGGCATCGCATACCTTTTTATCGGCATCGATAATAAAATTTGTGGCGTGGATGATCTTTCTGCGCTCTTCCCAGAATGCGCCGACCTTGTCGGCGTCTCTCGGCGCTTCGAGTCCATAAGCGACGGGAAAAATGAGCTGCAACTTATCGACGGTTTCTCTCGCTTTGTCGAGGGGGTCGACGGAGAGAGCCACGACATCGATATTTTCTTTCCTGAACTCTTCGAGGTGGGATTGGTAGTCGGCCAACTGCCGCATGCAGTAAGGTCACCAAATCCCGCGGTAAAAAATCAGAACGGAGTACTCGCCCGGAAGGTCCTGCGGAATATGAAAGCTTCGGCCTTCGGTAGTCTGAACCTGATAATCCGGAAATTGATCACCGGCGTTGAGTTGCCTTGCCATGACGCCTCCTCATTAAAATCGTCGATATTCGGCACCACCGCTCATCGTGAATACTTTCACTGCTGAAGCCGAACGTAAAACCGGCGCGTTGAATAGTTGACTACTTATATGATTAGTAGTAGGAGGTCAAATCAATCGAACACGTTTCCAGGATAAACCTATGAGTTTCATCGAAATTATTGCCCAAGAAGATGCGAGCGGAGAGCTTAAAGAAGTTTATGAACGCACCCTCGCCAGATTGAGCCCTTCGGTGCGCCAGAGGAGAGGGAATAAGCTGCCGCCCATCGTAAAGATATTTAGCCTCTGTCCGGAGTTATTGGAAACCCGAGTCGGTTTTGACAAGGGCATTTATCGGCCCGGCCATTCCGGGCTGGGCCGGCGCAAGGAGGAACTGATAGCGACGCAAGTCGCGGCGCTGAGCGGCTGCCGCTTTTGAGGCATCGGTCACGGAGAGTTTCTCCGTATCGACGGCAAAATGGCGGTGGAGGAGGTCGCCAAGGTGATCTCCAACTGGCGCGAAGCCGACTTGGACGATCAAGAGAAAGCGATGTTAGCGTTCACTGAGAAGTTTACGTTGACTCCGAGCCAAATCACCGACGCCGACATCGAAGCGCTGCGCCAGGCGGGCTTTAGCGACGAGCAAATTCTTTCTGTCGGTTTGGGCGCCGGCTATAGAAACTGGGTGGATCGAATCGCTGACTTGCTCGGCGTCGAGGAAGAAAAGTTCGATTTTCCCGATGAAATTTTAAAAGCCTTCGGCGTGACGCGCGAACAACTGCAGACCTCGCTCTACGAGGGCGACCGATGAGCCGCTTGCGCATTGTGTCGAGCAAACGCTCTCAGGATCTCTTGCGCGTGGCTCCCGGCGCGCTGGAAGCCGACACCGCCATGCGCCGCTTGCTTGTCGAGCAATTGACGCCTCGGCTTTACTCCTTGATCGGCGTTGTGGTTGCCGGTTGTTTGCGTTGCGAAAGTTTCGTCGAAGCCTTGCGCGGGCCGCTGGATCGATCCTTCGCCGCCCGAGCCGCGAGCGATTGGCGCGCGCTTGATTTCACGGCGGCGGAGAAGGCCGTGCTGGCCTACACGGAGAAGGGCACGATCGACGAAGCCGCGGTGCGGCGGCGGGACGTGGACGCGCTACGCGCCGCGGGCCTTAGCGACAGGGACGTTTTATTGATCGCCTGCGCGATTGCCTATCATAATTACGCAATTCGCATGGCGGCGGCTTTTGACACGCTCCCGAGTTTGGCGGTTTAAGTCGACCAGGTTGCCAGAGCAGCAACTGACTCAATCCTAGGGAATTTTAGGGCAAACAATAAAAGCGGAGGAAATTTCCCCATGCGCGGGATCACCCCAAGACGAGAACAAGGGATGGCGGATCCGGTTCTAGCCTCGATGGTTCGAGCGCGGGGTCTCGAGAACGCTCGGCACTACCTGGCGGCGACGCCGAAAATTCAGGCCTATCGCGACAGCTGGGTGAAGCTGGCGCCGTTTCGCGACGGTCCCATCAATCCAACGCGCATCGCAATCAGCGATCCGGCGGCAATGACAAAACGGATTAAAGAAAAGGCGATGGAGCTCGGCGCTGATATGATCGGGGTCTGCCGGTTGCAGCCGCATATGATCGATCTTGGCGCGGAGGTGCCGCATGAGTTTGTCATCGTCGCCTGCGTCGCCGAAGACTATGAGAAGGTAGTGCAGGGCGCCAACGCCGTTGAAGAAGAGGCAATGCGAGTGTACGCAAAGTGCACGGAGATCGCGACCAATCTCGCGGCGTATGTCCGCGAACTCGGCTATCCGGCGGTTGCCCATCATAACGGGGCCAGCGAAGTGCAGGCGATTCCAATTTTTTATCAGGTGGGATTCGGCGAGCTGGGCCGTCACGGTAGCTTGATCAACGAAAAATACGGGGCCAGTTTTCGTCCCGGTTTCGTGACCACGGACTTACTGCTGGTTGAGGACCAGCCTCGCGAGTTCGGCGTCCAGGAATTCTGCATGAACTGCAACGTCTGCCAGCTCAACTGTCCAGGCGACGCAATTCCGCAAGATCATGTCATGACCCACGGCATCAAGCGCTGGCTGATCGACCTGGAAAAGTGCTATCCCTACTCGCGCCTGCGCGACGAATACTGCCATCTGTGCGTCGATGTCTGCCCTTACAACGTGAAATCTCATCCTGAAACTTACAAAGCTTTCATGAAGGAGCGAAAACAAGTCGGCTATAAAACGCCGAAATCGTGGTGAGAGAGGATGGAAAAGCTTTACGTCAACGAAATTCGTTCGAACGGAGAAGCGAGCACGATCGGTCTGTTCTACTCGCGCTCGGAGGCGGAAACTATTGTCGCCCAGTTGCTCCGCGTTGAGGAAAAAAGCGACTGTCGCTATGAAATCGTTGAAGCCACGCGCCATGTGTTGTCGGTCAAGGACTCTCAACGATCGCAGACCGCTGAAAAGCAATAGTCATGCCCTATATCCGCACGATCCTGCCCTCTGAAGCCACCCGCAAGCTCAAAGACATTTACGAGTCTGGCGCTGGACCGTCGGCGGCGCTCGGCGGGTTCCGATAATAATCCATCGAAAGGAGAAGTCCGAAAGTGCCGTTTATCAAAACCATCGACGAGTTCGAAGCGACAGGTAAAATCAAAGAAGTTTACCAAAAAAGAGTGAGTCACCACTCCGGCAAGGTTTCCAATATCGCGAAGATTTTCAGCCTGCGTCCGGATCTTCTGGAAGCCCAGCATATTTTTTCCAGGGCGATTCAGTTCGGCGGATCCGGCTTGGGAGTCAAGCGGGAGGAAATGATTTCGGTCCTGGTGGGCGCGCTGCTCAAGTGTAGCTATTGAACCGTGGCCCACGGAGAGTTTCTCCGTAAAGAAGTCGACGGCGATTACGACCTTGTAATGGCGATTGCCCGCGATTTTCGCCAGGCGAAGCTGGATGCCAAAGATAGGGCGATGTTGGAATACGCCGAGAAAATCACCTGTACTCCGAGCGAAGTGGACGAGCGGGATGTCGAGAAACTCAAGCAAGCGGGCTGGAACGAGATCGAGATTCTCGATATCGCCGCGGTGACCAGTTACAGAAACTTTATCACGCGCATCGCGGATGCTCTCGGAGTCCAGTTACCGGAAGAATATGCCGCTTTGCGAAAAGATTATGTCGACTCGCTAATGGTCGGAAAGAAATTACTGTAGACGGCGGAACCGATCAAACGTTTTGAACGGCTTCAACAGCTTGGACGTTTTGAACCGATTCACCCGAGGTTCGTTCCTCGATCCACACCGTTTCGCGCGTTTTCCTCGCAGGTGAGTCAACCCGGCTAAAGGAGACGGCGATGAGCAAAAGGCAAGGCAAAATCGATCGTGAAGCGTTTCGGCGAGTACACAAAGAGCAACAGGAGCGAGCGAAGCAAGGTCCGGAAGGCTATACGACAACAACGCGGGCCGTGATCCGGCTCATTGAGAATCAGTTAAAGGAGGCTAGGCTCGGCGAGTACACGATCCAATGCGACGAGGCCAAATCTCGCAAGGGCGGCGGCAAGGCGCCGTCGCCGCTGCAATACTTTGTCGCCGCAACCGGCTTTTGAATGTTCAGTCAACTGACGCGGTACGCGTCACAACTAGACATCGAGATCGAAGACGCCGAGATGGATATACGCATGACCTACGACACCCGCGGCAAGTTGCTGCTTGCGGACATATCTCCAGGTTGCCGTGAACTGACGTACGTGTTCAAAATCCAAAGTCCGGCGCCATCTGAAAAAGTGCAAGCAATGTTGCAATTGATTGAGAAGGGTTGCCACACGATCAACTCGCTAAAGAACCCGGTTCCCGTCGCGGGAAAACTGGTTCATAACGGTCAAGAAATCGCGTTTACAACTTGAGCTGTCGAAGCACACACAACCGCCTTGAACGGTCTGCGCCGACTGGACAGGATCATCCGATGAAGGCGATTTTCTCATAAGCGCATCCGACCAGGATAGATCCGGTAAATTGGAGAGGGGAGCCTGTCTATGCCATTCATGTACTCCGATTTTATGACAAAACTCATGGCGCCGAAGCCTTATCCGCCGCAGGCGCAATTCGATCCGCCCCGACTAACCCCTCTCCGCAAGCCGATTGAGGAGTCGACCATCGGCGTGCTCACGAGCTGTGGGGCCCAGCTCAAAGATGACAAGCCCATGGCGCAAACCAACGACCTTTCCTACCGGCTTCTCCACCGGGAATCAGCTCTCTCTGATTTGAAGGTCAGTCACATGACCCCGGCGCGGAAGTGGGCACTCGAAGACCTCAACGTTGCCTATCCGCGCGACCGGCTAATTGAGTTGGAGCAGGAGGGCGTCTTCAAAAAGCTCGCGCCAAACGCTGTTTCCCTCGTCGGATCCATCACGCTGTACACTGAGCTTTTGAATGATATGGCGCCGCGGATCAAGCAAGAGTTCGACACGCAGGAAGTCGACCTTGTCTTGATCTTGCCGTTTTGACCGCAATGCCATCGGTCCGTTGGACTGATCAGCAGAGGACTCGAGGCAAGGGGCTTGCCCACGGTTAACTTTAGTACCGTTTGGGATATTACTTCGGCAATAAAGCCGCCTCGGGCCTGCTTCCTGGATTTTCCCATCGGTTGTCCTGCCGGAAAGCCGCACAAGTCAGAGCTGCAGCGGCAAATTCTCAAGGCCGCCTTGAAGCAGGCGCCGAAGTTCGCCGGCGTCTGGTCCATGTATGAGTTGTCCTTCCAGTGGTCGGAGGATGGAAAGCGCGAGTGGGAGGGGGAGCTGAAGGAGATTTATCGCCGGGGGCTCAGCACGGTGGAGATGCATGTCACGGATCACTCCACCCGCGGCGAGTCGCTCGTCGGCAAGGAAAA
>Ga0268386_10004047_pt1 | contig 10756 bp, 13 predicted proteins | sample RVTome_15_FD_200260 | JGI IMG/M metagenome (GOLD analysis project Ga0268386, IMG submission 200260) | Soil microbial communities from uranium-contaminated site in the Upper Colorado River Basin, Wyoming, United States - RVT150D86... ... | reverse complement strand
CGCGAGCCGACTCCGCGCCCACCACAGGCCGCCGGCGAGGAACAGCTCGGTGAGGATCGCCCCGGGCGCCACGACGTAGTACAAGCCGCGCCAGGTGAGGAGGTCCACCAACCAGCCGGGCGCCGGGTGGATCACGTGCTGGTAGCGAACGGCCCGGTCCCAGAGCACCAGCCCGCTCGACCAGTCGCTGTCGACCAGCTTGCTGAACCCCGATGCCAGGTAGACGAGCGACACCTGGACGCGGAGCAGCACCAGCGGCCACGTCGGGGCGGTCGGTGGGGGCGCCGGACGCCGTTGCCGCCGGCGCCGCCACGCATCGAACGAGATCCATCGACCGGTCGGGAGCAGGCAGAGGACGCCCAGGAGGATGGCGAGGAAGGCCCGGTTGTGACGGAAGTGGGTCTGGCTCAGCAGGAGGTTGCCGGCGACGACGGCGAAGGTGGTGAAGGTGGTGAGGCGCGTGAGGACGCCGCAGGCCATGAGCACGGCGCTGGCGGCGCCCACCCAGAGGAGCGCTGCCCACAGCTCGCCGGAGGGTCGGGGCGCCCACGACGCGAACGGATGCCAGAAGTGGTCGTCGTAGTGGATGCCGGCGCTCGCGTCGCGCAGGAACGGCGCCAGGTGCAGGAGCGTGATCGGCCCGAGCGCGATTCGCAGCACGGCGAGGGCCCGCAGGTCGCCGAGGCGGTCGAAGAGACCCCCGTCGTCGTGGCGGGGGCTCGACCGTGACGGCTCGGGGGCGGCGTGGAGCGTGGTCGTCAACCCGTGTCCCGCTCCGGGCTGCGAAGCACCACGTGGTGGGGCCCTCGGGTGTTCTCGAAGTAGGTGACGTCCGCCTCCAGGTACCGGGTCTCCCGATCGGCCGGAGTGTTGACGGCCACCCAATCGAGCGCGAGTTGGAGGAAGTCGAGCGTGGCGCCCACGCCCATGTAGGCGTGGCGCTGACGCTCGGGTCCCTGCAGCGCGCTCATGTGCACCAGCGAGTCCCAGTCGTAGCCGTCCCACTGGTCGTCGACGGGTACGCGCGCGCCGTCCCACGTCACCCGTACGATCTCGGCCTGCCACGTGCTCGACTCGTTGAACGGCTGGAACGCGAAGAACTTGTGGTCGTCGCGGTAGCCGTTGAGCGCCAGGAGGACCTGAGCGAGCACGATGGTCGCGAAGAACACCTGAGCGGTGAGGACCCGCATGCGCGGACGGCTGGCCGCCATCGCCGAAGTCTGCCAGCCGGGCCGAGGCGCCACCGACGAGCATCGCCGTGGCGTGCGACGGCGCGTGGGATCGCCGGCGACGGCCAGCCCGACGAGGACAGCTACGGGTGGTTCGCGGCGGTGCTGCCTGCCGGTGCGCAGCAGGCGAGGATCTGCGCCGTGGCGCGGCGCAGCGCGAGGCGCTGGCGATCGTCGAGGCGGTCGCACACCCAGTCCCAGTGGAGCGCGACCCAGTCGCCCACGGCCACGTCGACGAGCGTCAGCCCGTCGACGGCGACGACCGCAGGCTCGACGGCGGCGGGCCCGAGCCGCAGCACCTCGTCCTCCCAGACGAGCGGGCGGGTGCGCACGAGCGCCCGGTCGCCGTCGATGCTCTCGATCCTGCCCTCCCGGATACGGCACTGGTCGAGCACCGTGAGCGCGGGCTCCACGTCCCCTCCCCGGAGCAGCCCGATCCACGGGGAGACGCCGAGGACGTGGAGGTTGTGGTGGGCGACGGCGCCCGCGCCCACCGGCGCGAGGACCTTCTCCCACCGCCGGCCGGCCCGGCGCCGGAAGCGGTCGTCGAGCGATGCGGCGAGCAGCCGGGTCGGGACGTGGTCGAGCAGCGCGTTGCCGACCCAGTACGCCTCCACGACGGCCCGGTCGAGCGGGTCGCGGATGCCGTTGGCGGCGGCGATGAGCTCGAGGTAGGGCCACGCCCCCTCGAAGGCCTTGGCCAGCTCGACGAGGCCCCGGTCCACCGTGGTGGCGGCGGCGTACTCGAGCAGGGCGTGCGAATCGCCCGGGCCGCAGTAGCCCAAGGCGTTCGGGGGGAACGCGTACCTCGCGAACAGGACCGGCCCCGGGACGGCCACGCCGGCCACGCCGGCCTCCGAGCGGAGCCCGACGGTCATGCCGCGACCTCGGTGCCGACCCGACGGCGGGTGGCGAGGACGACGAGCAGGCCCCCGGCGGCGATCAGGGCAACGCCGACGGCGTCGGGTGCCAGGGGAGCGCCCTCGAAGACGGCATTCAGCACGGTGGTCACGACGGCGCCGACGACGAGCAGCGCGGTCACGTCGATCGCCGGCGCTCGGCAGAGGGCGGCGAACCAGCACGCCACGTACCCGGCGAGCAGCATCCCGGTGAGCGCTGCGAACATCCACCCGACGGCGCCGACGTCGGCGAGCAGGGAGAGCTTCCCGGTCGCGACGGTCCAGGCGACCAGGGCCACCGATCCGAGCCCCATCCGGGCGAGGCCCACCGTCGACGGTGCGAACGAGCCGAGGAGCTTCTTGGCGAGGATGGTCTCGCCCGCCCAGAGCAGGGTGGCGGCGAGGATCATCGCCTCCCCGGCGTCGGAGGCGAGCACCGGCAGGCCGCCCGCCAGCGCGGCTTGGCCGGCGACGAGCAGGGCGATGGCCCCCACATGGATCGTCGAGAGCCGCTCCCCGAGCAGCGGGATCGCGAGGAGCGCAACCCAGACCACCAGCGTCTTGTGGATCACGGCGGCGTCCGTCGACGACGCCCGGGACAGGCCCTCGAAGAACAGCACGAACGGGACGCTCCCGCCGATCGTGGCGACGAGGATCAGGCCGCCCAACGACCGCCTGGTCGGTCGGTCGCCGTGCCGATCGACGCTGGCGCGTCGCCTGCGCGCCTGGGCCAGGGCGGCGACGCCGAGCAGGACGAACGCGGTCACCACGTTCTTCGCCGTCGTGTAGAGCGTGGCGTCCGGGAAGCGGCGCACGCCGTAGCCGTTCACGAACACGGCCACGCCGCTGATGAAGGCGGTGACGAGCGCGAGGACGAGCCCCTCTCGTCGCCTGGCAGCCGCGGCGGCGTCGCCGCTGGTGCTGTACGCAGTGGCGGTCATGGTTCGACCCCTTCCTGGAGATCAGCGAGGGCGGCGACGAGCGACGCCGCGGCGGCGTCGCCGAGCCGCTCCACGGCGAAGCCCGTGTGCACGAGCACCCAGTCGCCGGCCGCGACCGGTTCGCCGGCGAGCGTCAAGGCGGCGAGCGACACCCGACGGTTCGTCCCGGCGGTGTCGGTGACGACGGCGACATCGCCATCGCCATCGACCATATCGACGATCCGGCCCACCTGCGTCAGGCACATGGCGCCGTCTCCTGGTCCTTGTCGGGGGTGGTCGTCACCAGGGCGGCGACCTCGTCGGCCACCTGCAACACCGACCGGGCCACCGCGGCGGACAGATCGTCGCCGAAGCCGAACTGGTCACCTTCGATGCCGAACACGGCGAGGGAGCCCGGCAGCCGGTCGAGGGCGGCGGCGAGGGCGATCGCATCGCCAGGGCCGAGGCCGTGGGTGCTCGGCCCTCCCGCGGCGAACGCAGCGGCGGGATCGGCCGCGGCGTCGACGGTGACGCGATGGACATGACCGGGTGGCGCGGCGTGGGAGTGCACGGCGTCGATGACGACCGCGAGCCCGGCGCCGTCCCACGCATCGATGAGGCGGGCGGGGTCGCCGTCCGAATCGACCACGGAGACCGACTGCGCAGCCGGAAGCCGCTGGCGGAGGAGGGCGGTGACGGCCGGACCGGCGCCGTCGTCGCCCCGGTCGGGGTTCCCGATCCCGATCACGACGACCTTCATCGCTCCCGCTCCAGGCGCAGGTCGAGGAAGTGGGTGGCGCACGAGATGCACGGGTCGTAGCTGCGAATGGCCCGCTCGCACAGCGAGGTCAGCGGCGCGGTGTCGAGGTCGAGGTTGGCCTCGACGAGATCCCGAAGGTCGGCCTCGACGGCGCGCTGGTTCTGCGAGGTGGGCGGGACGATCCGCGCGCTGAGGATCGTTCCGTCGGCGTCGAGCTCGTACCGGTGGTAGAGCAGGCCGCGGGGTGCCTCGGTCCACCCGGCGCCGGCGCCAGCCCTCGGGGCGACCTCGACGGCCGGTGCCGGCGGTGGCTCGTAGCCGTCGATGATCCGGAGCGCCTCGTCGCAGGCGTACAGGATCTCGACGCTGCGCACGACGATGCTCTGGAACGGGTTGCGGCACGTCGCGCCGAGCCCGGCCTCCGCAGCCAACTCGCGAGCGAGCGGCGACAGTCGGTCGGAGTTGATGCTGTAGCGGGCGAGCGGGCCGACGAGGTACGGACGGTCCGAGCCAACGAGGCGGGCGTGCAGCGCCGTCGAGTGGGGCACCTGTTCCTCCACGATGTGGTCGGGGAAGTCGTCGGGTGCGAGATCGAGGCCGGTCGTCGACACGAGACGTCCCCGCTCGATGGCGTAGGTCCCGTCGTCGCGTAGGGCGACGAGCTGGTGGTCGCAGGTCACGTCCGGGATGTCGAACCCTGCGACCCACCGGACCGTCTCGACGGCAGCGTCTCGCGCCCAGCGCACCTCCTCGGCGAGCTCCAGCAGGTCGCGCTTCGGCGGTAGCCGGTGGAACCCGCCGATGCGGACGTTGACCGGGTGGATGGCGCGGCCGCCGAGGACCTCCAGGATGCGGTTGCCGGTTCGCTTGAGCCGCAGCCCCCGCTCGACCGCGGGTCGATCGAGGCCGGCCAGCTCCACCACGCTGTGGACGCCCAGGAAATCCGGAGCGTGGAGGAGGTACACGTGCAAGGCGTGGCTCTCGATCCACTCGCCGCAGTAGAGGAGGCGGCGGAGGTCGGCCAGCGCCCCGTCGACCGTCACGCCGCACGCCGCCTCGATGGCCTGGCACGCGGACATCTCGTAGGCGACCGGGCAAATGCCGCAGATCCTCGCCGTGATATCGGGGGGTTCCAGGTACGACCGGCCCCGGAGGATGCCCTCGAAGAAGCGGGGCGGCTCGTAGATGTCGAGACGGGCGCTGGTGACCCGGCCGTTGCGCACGCGCACGTCGAGCGCACCTTCGCCCTCCACCCTCGCCAGCGCGGCGACGCGTAGCGTCCGGCTAGTCGTGCGGTGCGTCATGGTCGTCAGCCTCTCGTCGGAAGGCGGGGGCGCCGGCGGTGAACGCCCGGAACGACCGCACGATCTCGTCATCGGGGACGCCGCCGGCCTTCAGCCAGGCAGCCAGCGAGGCCGTGTTGGGGTTCTCCTTCGGGCCGAAGCAGCCGTAGCACCCGCGGCCGACGGCGGGGCAGAGCGCGCCGCATCCGGCATGGGTCACCGGGCCGAGGCATCCGACCCCGTAGCCGACGAGCACGCACACCAGCCCGCGCAGCTTGCACTCGACGCACACGCTGTCGGCGTTCACCGCTGGCCGCCGTCCCTGGAGGAGAGCGCCGACGGCGTCGAGCAGCTCGTGGCGGTCGACCGGGCAGCCGTGGAGCTCGAAGTCGACCATGACGTGCTCCGCCACCGGTGACGACCGGGCGAGGACGTCGAGCATCTCCGGTGCGGGGTACACCGATGCGGCGAGCTCGTCGATGTCGGCCAGGTCGCGCAACGCCTGGATCCCGCCGGCGGTGGCGCAGGCGCCGATCGTCATGAGCAGCCGGGACGACCGGCGGATTGTCCGGATCCGCTCGGCGTCGGCTGGCGTCGTGACCGAGCCCTCGACGAGGGAGAGGTCGTAGGGGCCGCGCACGGCGCGGCTCGAGGCCTCGAGGAAGTGGGCGACGTCGACGCCGCCGGCCAGCGTCAGCAGCTCGTCGCCGCAGTCGAGGAGGCTCAGCTGGCAGCCGTCGCACGACGCCAGCTTCCAGACGGCGAGCTTGGGGCGACGGGGCGCGGTCATCACAGCTCCTGGACCGTGAGCAGGTCCGCCATCTGTTCGTAGGTGAACACCGGGCCGTCGCGGCAGAGCAACGCCGGACCCAGCTGGCAGTGCCCGCAGCGGGCGATGCCGCAGCGCATGTTGCGTTCGAGCGACAGCCGGATGTTCGCCGCCGGGAGGCCTCGGGCGACGAGCGCGTCGGCCGAGTACCGCATCATCAGCTCGGGGCCGCACACCAGGGCGATCGCGTGGTTCGGGTCGAACGGCGCCCGTGGGATGAGCTTCGTGACGACGCCGACGTGCCCACGCCACGCGTCGCCCGCGTAGTCGACGGTGACGTCGACGTCGACGTCGAAGCGACTGCGCCACGCCCGCAGCTGGCGCCCGTACAGCACCGCCTCCGGTGAGCGGGCACCAGCGAGGATGGCGACCTGGCCGAAGCGCTCGCGGTTCGCCAGCACCTCCAGCAACGCGGGGCGCAGCGGCGCCAGCCCGATGCCGCCGGCCACGAAGACGATGTCGTGGGTGACGGCCAAGGCGACGTCCCAGCCGGTGCCGTAGGGCCCGCGGATTCCCACCGTCTGGCCCACCCGCAGGGCGCACAGCGCCGCGGTGACCGCCCCGACCGAGCGGATGGTGTGCAGGACGGGTCCCGAGGCGGTGGGGTCGCCCGCGATCGAGATCGGCACCTCCCCGACCCCGAAGGCGTACACCATGTTGAACTGCCCCGCGCCGAAGTCGGCCGGCTCCCCCGACACCGGCTCCAGTGCCAGGGTGACGGTGTCGGCGGTCTCGCGCGTTCGGCCCACCACCTGGTGGAGGCGGGGATACATCGCGTCCCGGTCGGGAGCCGGCGCCTCAGCGAGCGCCATCGCCGTAGAGGTCGAGGAGGCGGAGACGGGTGGACTGGAGACGGTCCTGGATCAGCGGGACGAACCGGCGAAGCATCTCGTAGCCGAGGGACTTGTCGGTGTCGAACTTGCCCCGCACGCACGCCGCATCGAACCCGATGGCACGGGTGAGCTCTGTGGCAACGGCGTCGAAGCTCCACCGGTAGGGCTCGACCAGCCACGACCAGCCGAGGACCTCGCCCGGTTCGATGGTCTCGATGACGAGGGCGCGTTGGCCGGGCGCGCTGAGTTGCAGGGCCACCAGGCCTCGCCTGACGATCCAGAACCGGGCTGCTGGTTCGCCCTCGCGGAAGAGCGCATCTCCCGGCTCGAAGACCTCGTTGGTGGCGCAACCCGCCAGTAACTGCACGTAGGACGGGTCGAGGTCGTGGAACAGCGGATGTTCCCGGATCAGGTCGGCGACAGTGTTCATCGTCCCACCTCTCGTCCCACCTCTCGTCCCACCTCTCGTCCCACCTCTCGTCCCACCTCTCCTTGGAGGATGAGGGTCTCCTCGGTGATGTCGATGCCGACGGGGCACCACGTGATGCAGCGTCCGCAGCCGACGCAGCCGGACGTGCCGAACTGGTCGTGCCAGGTGCCGAGCTTGTGGGTCAGCCACTGCCGGTAGCGGGACGCGGTCGTGGTCCGCACGCTCCCACCGTGGATGTACGAGAAGTCAGCGGAGAAGCACGAGTCCCAGCGCGCCCAGCGCTCGGTGTGGTCGCCGGTGACGTCGGTGAGGTCCTCGACGGTCGAGCAGAAGCACGTCGGGCACACGAGGGTGCAGCTCGCGCACGACAGGCAGCGTTCGCCGATCGCCTCCCACCTCGCCGAGCCGAGCGCATCGCGCAGCGTCGACGGCAGATCATCGTTGTCCAACATCCGTCCCATGCTCGACTCGGCATCAGCAAGGGCAGCCTCGGCCGCGCCGAGCTCGAGCCCCGTGGCCGGCCGGTGCGGCACGGCGGCCAGCACCGCGGCTCCGCTCTCGCTGGCCGCCTCGGCGAGGATGACACCTCCGTGCTCCGCGCCGTCGAGCTCCGTGAGCGTCAGGTCGGCGCCGGCTCCGGCGCGAGGTCCCGTGCCCATGGACGCGCAGAAGCAGGTCCCACCCGGGTGCGTGCATTGCACGGCGATCACCAGGGCTCCGGACCGCCGGGCGAGGTAGGCGCCGTCGGGATGGGCACCGCCGCCGAGGACGCGGTCGAGCACACCGATGGCCGCGAGGTCACACGGTCGGACGCCGAGCAGCGCGAGCGGGCGCTCATCGGGGTTGTCGCCGGGATCCACCTCGAAGCTGTCACCGGCGCGGCGAGCCCGCCACACGAGCTCCCGTGGGGGGAACAGGACGCGCTTCCACGACTGAGGTCCGTGCACGGCACCGAAGGCCGCCGTTGCCGCGCCCGGCGTGAGCGCGTACCGCCCGGCGTCCTGGTCGTCTCGCGTGCCCCAGGGCAGCTCCGCCGCGCTGGCGACGTCGTCGAGCATGATCGCACCGTCCCGCACGACCGGCCCGATGACCCTGCGGCCCTGGGCGAGGAGGGCGGCCACCAGCGCCTCGAGCCCATCGGGTTCGAGGACGACGGAATCACGGAGGCTCGCTGGCTTCACCGTTGCAGCATCCGCCGGGTCGACGGCGGGCGACAGGGCCGTTGGTCCTGCGGCACCGGGGCGACCGTGCAGCGACGCTCGGCAGGGGCGCGCGTCAGCCGAGGGAAGGTCGTGAGGGTGCGCGTCCGATGTCGGCGGCGATCAACTCCGCCCTTCTCCGGTGTCGTCGGGCTCGTGGACGACGGGGTTCTCGAGCGCCCCGATGCCGTCGATCTCGATGCGAACGACGTCGCCGGTGTTGCCCTCCTGGTTCAGCCGAGCGACGTGGGGAGCTGTGGGCGCGTCATCGCTCCGCGGCTGCGACGGCTCGACGGTCGGCGTCGCGGGCGCTTTCGCAGCCGCCGCCGTGGTGGGCGGCGACGATCAAGCGCTCGGCACCGACGACGCCGAGCAGGGCGAGCAACACGCCGCCGACCACATCGGAGGCCCAGTGGACGCCGAGCCACACGCGACTGGCGGCGATCAGCACCACGAGGCCCCAGGCGCCGATGGCAGCGGCCCACCAGAGGGCGCGACGGCGTGTGTAGAGCGCGGCGACGAGCGGGACGAAGCCCCAGCTGGCGGCGGCTGCGAACGGGTGGCCGCTCGGAAACGAGGGACCTCGGCCGTTGACGAGGCGGTCACCGACCGGCCGGTCCCGGCCGACGAGCTCCTTGAAGCCGAACTCGACGAGGGGTCGGGCCAGGGCCAGCACCACGATGGCGATGGCCAGGCGCCGGCACCGGGGCCAGGCGGCGGCGCTGACGAGCGCGGCGACGCTGAGCACCACCGGCGTCGAGCCCATCCGCGAGACGGCCAGGGCGAAATCGTCGCGGCTGGGGCTGCGGGCGTCGATGGCGGCGTCGGTGATCGGGCGGTCCCACGGCAGGCTGTCGAAGGCGGCGCCGACGGCGAGCAGCACGAAGAGCAAGCCGATCGCCGGCACGAGCCACCCGAGCCGGGCGTGCACCCGGCCGAGCGTCATCGGGGGGTGGAGGTGGAGGTCGCTCACCCGTCTCGCCGGAGCGTGAGGACATCGGCTTGCACCCTGTCGATGGTGACATCTTCGAGGCAGCCGACCAAGCGGTTCTCGCCGTGCTCCCCGATGGCCGGCGAGATCCGTACCCGCCAGTGGCCGTCGACGGCCTCGGGCAACGGCGAGACGTCACCACCCACCGTGGCCGAGCACACCGCCCACAGGGCGGCCGCAGCCGCCGCCGCGCCGGGCCGGTAGCGCCGCGTCGCGACGTCGAAGTCGAGGGTGGTGGTGGACCCCTCGACGACGACGTCGGGCCGGTTCTGGGTGGCCTCCCGCATCGCGCCGATGCCGATGGCGAGCGCCAGCACCAGCGCCACGAGGGAGGCGCCCCTCACCGGACCGGTCCCCGCAAGAGCGCGAGCGGGTCGGCGCCGGCCTCGAGCAGGCCCCCGGTGGGCAGCTCCAGCGCGCCGAGCCGTCGGGCCAGGCTGTGCTCGGCGCTGCGGCCCGCGGTGGCTCTGGCGAGGCGCTCCACCACCCAGGCCACGCCCGAGAGCAGCGCCCCGGCGCCGAGCAGCACGGGGATGAAGACGTCCATGCGGTCGGACGGCGCGAGCCACGCGAAGCCGACGCGGGTCGGCGGGGTCGTGCTGCGGATCACCGCCAGCCGGCGCTGCTCGGCGTCGAGGGCAGCGCCCTCCAGGCGGCGCTCGACGCGGCGGAGCCGCTCGGAGAGGAGCCAGCCCACGAGGCCCACCTCGACCGCCACGAAGATGGCGGCGGACACCTGCGCCCTGTTCCACTCCCAGCGGTACAGGTAGACGAAGACGTACGCGCCGGACGCCAGCAGGGTGGCGAGGGCGCCGAGGACGCCGAGCTTGCGTGCGTTCATGACGGTGCTCCTGTCAGGGTGAGGGTGGCGAGGGCGGGCTCGGACCGTTCGACGGTTCCCGCCTGGCCGTCGACCACGACGACGTCGCCGTCGGCGAACTGCCGGGTGGCGTCGGCGAAGCCGACGACGACGGGCACGTGATGCTCCCGGGCGAGGATGGCGAGGTGGCTGAGGGCGTTGCCCGTCTCGGCAACGAGCCCGGAAAGGCGCGGGATGACCGGAGCGAGGCGGGGGTCGAGGTGCCCGACGACCAGCACGCTGCCCGCTGGCACGTGGCGGCCGGCGCCGTGGCCGGGACCGACGTGGACAGGACCGCCGCCCACGCCACCGCCGGCGCCCACGGCTCCCGCGCTCGAACGCGAGCCTGCGCCCCGACGCCGCGCCCTTGACGGCGCCGGGACGGCGACCGCGGCACCGTCGCTGGTGAGGCGGAACCGGCTGGGTAGCGCCCGTCGCTCGGGCTCAGACCGCGTGCCCCGGTCGGCGGGCGCGCGACGGGTGACGGTGGCGTCGGCGAGCTCGTCGAGGCGCAGCAGACGGAT
>Ga0268386_10004046_pt1 | contig 10760 bp, 9 predicted proteins | sample RVTome_15_FD_200260 | JGI IMG/M metagenome (GOLD analysis project Ga0268386, IMG submission 200260) | Soil microbial communities from uranium-contaminated site in the Upper Colorado River Basin, Wyoming, United States - RVT150D86... ... | reverse complement strand
CGCCGGTTGCAAGGCCGATCAGATCCTCCTGCGCGATCCCGGCACCGAGCCCGTTGGCGACCAGGCACTGCTCGATCTGCACCTTGGTGCCGTCGGTGAACGAGGTCACCATCTCGATCGAATAGTCCTGGCGCTCGGCCCAGTAGCGCATCTCCTCGGGCGTCGGATCGCGATTGAGGAAGGCCTTCATGTTGCAGTAGACCAAGGGCTCAAAGCCGGTCGCGACCGCGTCCTCGGCGAGCGCGGCGAGACAGCCGGGCTGATCGCCCTCGGCCTCGCTCAAGGTCCCGCGCTCGACGAAGTGCGCGCCGATCGTGGCGTGGAACTCGGCATTCAGCGTGACCACCGGCTTGCCGGCGTCGAGCACCCGGCCGACCGTCGTCGCGGCATAGAACGCATCGCCAGTGCATTCGAAGACCACGTCGCTCGCCGCGATCAGGGCATCGAGGGAATCGGTCAGCGCGTCCTGGCGGGGGAAGTCCTGGCAGCGGTCGAGCGGCCGCCGGGTCAGCACCTTGGCCAGCCGGTAGGCGAGCCGGCGCTCCAGCTCATAAGCGAAATGGCGCGCGACGAAGCCCGTGCCGATGATGCCGACGCTGGTCTCTCTTGAACTGCTCATGAAGCCGTCGGACCGCTGCATTGAAGGCGAATTCGGGATAAACGCGGCGCCAGCCTCTGGCGGGCCCGGCCGTTATGCCACCGATCCCTTGCCGGATCGTAAACCCCGGCAACGGGCGCCAAGCTGCCAGGCCGCAAACCACCCTACGCTCGGGGCGTACGGCATGACAAGCCGCGACCGGCGGTGGACTTGAGCGGTATCAGGTAGCAACGCCACCACTGCGCTGCCCAGTACCCGCACTAGCCCGCACGGCGCGGGCCCGGGAGGAGCTGCGGGTCTGAAAATCTTTTTCCCCGGAATTCGACAGAGCCGAAATCGTGCTCGCCCCACGGCGACAATTTGAAAGGCTAGAAAGAGTTGAATCCGGCAAGGATGCTGGCCAACTACCGGAACGTGAACCCCGTTTCCCTAAGCATCTCGACGAATGATCGGCATTCGACGCCTAGCGCATTGCAGACGAACGGTATGTTCGGGCGGTTCTCGGTCCCGATTCCCCGCCCCTCCTCCGTGACGACGAACAAACGCGGCTCGGTCAGCATCGCCGTTCCGATAACAAAGGGATCGGCCATATTGCGATGTGCCTTGAGCAGCTTCGGAAACCGCCGCTCTATTCCTCTGACGTGATCCTGCAGGGGCTCGATCAGATCGATAAAGCCGTCCTCGCGGTCCTTAGCCCACTCATGAATTTCATCCGCCTTGCGCTCCAGCTCCAGGAGCACGAGGCTGCTTGCAATGACCCGTTCCTCGTGAATGAGCCGGTCGAGATAATCCCACACCGGCTGAAACAAATCCGGCGGATAGGTTCGCTGCCACGAAGTGACAAAGCAGTTCGTGTCCAGGCTATACCGGCATGTCTGGGGAATCTCCAGTTTCAAACAATCATCCTACGTTCGATTTCCGGCACCCATTTAACGCGCTCGCCGATCAGGCCCGAGACCTGGCTCAGGGTGAGATGGCCCTGATGGTGACTTTCGAGGATCAGCGTTATGAACGACGTCCCGAGCGTGCTGAGCGCCCGGACGGCGCGGTTTTCAGGGCCGCCGGCCTGTTCTCCGTCGCCGGCTGCGGGCGGCTGGCGGTATTCCTCGCGCTTGCGTCTGTAAAATTGCTCGGTCGTCCGGCCGGCGATCAGGAGCCGGCGGAGAATCACCTCACAACTGACGGAGAAGCGCAGCGCGAGGGTTTTGATGTCTTCCTCATCCCACTCACGGCGAGCGGCCGGGTACCGGCTGACAATCTCCTCCCGCAAGAGAATTTCGGCCGGGACAAGGGCGGCCCCGGCGACGCGATTGCAGAAAACCTCGATCCGCTGTTCCTCGGGCGGGCGCGGCTCCTCCTCGTCGATGTCGCAAATGCTGCTCTGGCGCAGCATGAGATGAACGAACTCATGAAGCAGAGTGAAAATGCGTCCGTTCGGGTTGCGGATTTTCCGGTTGACGGCGATGACGGGCAACACAGGCTCCGCCAGGGAAAATCCCAGCATCTCCTGTGTTTCAACGCCGGTTACCTGAAAAATCAGAGCGCCAAGATTCTCGATGCGGGTGCGCCATTGCCTGAATGGCTTGTAGCGCTGCGGGTCCCGCCATGAGAACTGCTCGGCGGGGTTGACGCCAAGAGCCTCGCGAATTCGGCTGGCGAGCTCGTCCGGGTCATCGTCAAGCGTTGCTGCGAGCGGGAACGCCGGCGGCTCTTCCCCAAGATCCTCAAAGAGCTCCAGAGCCGCTTCCCGGCGCTCTTCGGCCAGGCGTATCTGCCGCCGCAGCGCCGGCGAATAGACGCCGGCCACCTCGCCCGGCAAGCGACGGAAGTCGCGGGGGATCGTAAAATCCTGCGGTAGTTCGGAGAGGAAGAACGTTCCGACGGGGCGTTTGTAAACCTCGGCAATTTTGTAAAGCTGTTTGACCGTCGGTTGGTCTGTTCCTTCTTCCCACGCCGCCAGTTTCTCGGCGCTTATGTTGTTAATCTTTTTTGCCGCTTCCTCCAGAGCATAGCCGGCTGACCTGCGCGCCCAGGACAGCAATTCAGGCGTTACGTTTGCTTTGATCGATGCCATACCGTTATTATGTCCTATACGTCCTGTCCTTTACTACATCCTTGCCACGATTCCTTGCTCCTCAGCCCGAGGGCGTTAGCCGGTCCTGGGGCGCCGCGGCGCGGCTTGCAGCGCCGGCTCAGGCCGAGGCCTTGAGCTCGCGCAGCAGGTCGCTGAGCACGGTCTTGGCCTTGCCGGGATATTTGCCGGCCGCGACCGCATCGAGATTGACCGCCGGGTCGCCGACCACGATCAGGCCGACCATGCCGAGGCCGAAGTGCGGCGTGCACTTGTAGGAGTAGAGGCCCGGCACGGTGAGCGTGATCGCGGTTTCCTTGCTGAGCTTGCCGTTCCAGGCCTCGGCACCCTCGGGGATGACCACCGACGCGCTGTTGTGGCCCTTGTCGGTGGGCACGAACTTGATCGTGTCGCCGGGCTCGATGCGCAGGACCGCCGGCTCGAACCAGTTGCGCTGGCCGTCCGGCCCCTTGTTCAGCATCTGCACCTCATGCTCGGCCGCGCGTGCGCCGCGCGTCCGAGCGAGCAGGCCGATCGCCGGAATCAGCATCGTCGAGGCCAGGAACAGGCGTCGCTTCATCGGTGTCCCCCCATCGGGTTTCTTGGTGGCTCAAGCCCGGGCGCCTGTGTCATAGCCTCGAGCGCCGGGCGTCAGCGAGCGGCGGTTTGTCGCACTTCGCCGATGCCGCTCTCGACCAAGTCGAGCAGCAGGACGTCCTGGCCGCGTAGCGCGATCAGCGACAGGCCGACCGGCCCCTCCGGCAGCCGGCCGAGCGGCAGGCTGACCTGCGGCAGGCCGCCGAGCGAGGCGATGCTGCTGATGCCGATCGTGCGCAGGCGCACGCGCTCGTGCTCGGCCATGGGAGCGTCGAGCCGGGTTGCCGGCCCGGGCGCGCTCGGCAGGAGCAGCAAGGCGTCACCTTCGAGCAGCTCGTCGAGGCGGCGCCGGATGCGGGCGCGCTGCGCCTCGGCCTCGGCGACCTCGGCCGCGGTCAGGCGCGACGCGAGGCGCAGGCGCTCGATCAGGAACGGCCCGATGTTCGGCCGGGCGCCCTCGATCCAGGCGCCGTGCTCCGCCCAAGCCTCGGCCCCCTGCACGGTGCGGAAGACGTCGTGCCAGGCATCCAGGCCGTCCTCGCTGACGGTCACCGGCCGCGCCGCGCCGAGCCGCTCCTCGACCGCGCGGATCGCCGACCGCAGCGCATCCCACACCCGAGGCTCGGCGCGCTCGAAGGCATCGCGCGCGAGCAGCAGGCGCACCGGCCGGCGCCCGGGCGCCCAGTCGCCCAAGAGAACCCGGCCGGCGGTCGCGAACAGCTGCGGATCGCGCGCGAACCAGCCGACGGTGTCGAAGCTCGGGGCGAGCGGCATGATGCCGTCCAGGCTGATCCGGCCATGGCTCGGGCGCATGCCGAGGATGCCGTTGTAGCTCGCCGGCACCCGGACCGAGCCGCCGGTGTCGCTGCCCAGCGCCAGATCGACCAGCCCGCCGCCGACCGCGGATGCCGAGCCGCTCGACGAGCCGCCCGCGATCCGACCCGGTGCGGCGACATTCTTCGGCGCGCCGTAATGCGGATTGATGCCGACGGCGCTGAACGCCAGCTCCTCGGTGACCACCTTGCCGACCAGGCGCGCTCCGGCAGCGAGCAGCGCCTGCACCGCGGGCGCATGGCGCGCGGCCGCCTCGTGGGTGGCCAGCCAGTCGGGGTTGCCGCGCCCGGTCACCGTGCCCGCGACATCGAAGATGTCCTTGACCGCGAAGGTCGCACCCGCGAGCGGGCCCGTGGGGGCGCCCGCGATCTCGATGTGGCCATGCGGCACGAACGCCCCGAGCGGATCGTCCATGGGCTATCCCTCGCCTCCTAGTGGTCGCGGTTCCGGCCGTCACGGTCGGGAGCCGGACGGCGGTCCGGCCAAGCGAGCATACTCCGGCCGCGGATCAGGCGCCAAGCCGGAGCGCCGGCGGCGCGGAGCGGGGCGATCCATGGCCGCGCCGGCGCCAGGGCTCTCGGAACAATATCATGCTGCGCTTCGTTCCCCCCAAGATCGGACGTCATGCCGGAGTTATCGATGGCAGCCGGCAGTGTTGCGAAACTGTGTACTTGCCCTCGCTGCAATACCAATGTACGACAACATGCAGTTCGGGTGAGAAAGTCGGGCCGACCCATGGCATGGTTAACTGTAAGCTCACAGCACGCCCTGCCCGACTGGCGTCAGGACAGAGGGCTCCAAGAGACCTCGCAGGTGGGTTCGACAACGTGAGGAAGGGGATCAATTCCATGCTTCGACAAGTCATCACCGGCTCGGCGGCGGTAGGCCTGATGGCCGCGGTCGTCGGCAGCTCCCTGCCGAGTGCGGCGCAGGACGCCGAGTTCGTCATGTTCGGCACCGGGCCGGACCGGTTGTGCAACGTGCTGATCACCAAGGAACGCCTCCCGGTGATGGAGACGGACGGCGAGGACGCGGTGCTCACCAACCACACCTACGACTGCCCCGAGCCCGAGCAGGTCGCGCAGGTCGCGGTGATCGAGCCCGCGGCGCCGCCGCCCGAGCCGCTGCCGGAGAGCGGCCTGGTGTATTTCGATTTCGACCGCGCCGAGCTCACTGCCGAAGCCGAGACGACGCTGAACGACATCATCGCCGACATCCAGGATCGCGAGCTGGGCGGGATCACCGTGGCCGGCCATGCCGACACCGCCGGACCGGCGGACTACAACATGCAGCTGTCGGAGCGGCGGGCGAACAATGTCGCGGCCGAGCTGACCAGAGCGGGCATCCCGGCCACGATCATCACCACCGAGGCGTTTGGCGAGACGCAGCTGGCGGTGGAGACGCCGGACAACACGCCGGCTCAGCCCAACCGCCGCGCGACGATCGACTTCGAGCGCTAGGCCTTACCGCGTCGTGAGCGCGGTCTGATAGCCCTCGCGCGCCCGCCGCGCGAGGGCTGTCGCCTTTCCGGGACTCCGGCCGATCGGGCGGCAAGCCTCGCGGACGTCAGACCCCTCGGCTCCCTGAGCTCCGAGACGCCGGTCGTCGAGGCGCCTTCCCCCATGCGGCGGACGGGTTAAACGCATGGTTGAGCCCTGGCGGAGGGGACTCGATGAACCGTGGTCGTCTGGTGGGTCTGGTCGGCGCCGGCGCGCTCCTCGCTCTCGCGCTCTCGGGCGCGGCCGAGGAAGTGGCGATGTTCGGCGCGGGGCCCGACCGGGTCTGCAACACCCTGGGCGACAAGACCGGCAAACCGGTGCTGCAGAAGGGCGGTGCCGGCAGCGTGGTCACCGCCCAGACCTACGACTGCCCGGAGGCCGGGGTTCAGCCGATCGCCCAGATCGAGCCCGCGGCGCCTGCTGCCGTGGAGCCGCTGCCGGCGAGCGGCGTGATCTATTTCGAGCTCGACCGCGCCAACCTGAACTCCGAGGGTGCTTCCGGTCTCGCGGCGGTCATCGACGACATCAAAGGCCGCCAGCTCGGCGGCATCACCGTCGCCGGATACACCGACACCTCCGGCTCGGCCGAGTACAACATGCAGCTGTCGCAGCGCCGCGCCAACACCGTGGCGACCGAGATGATCAAGGCCGGCGTCCCGGCTCAGCTGATCAGTGCCGAAGGCCACGGCCAGACGGATCTCGCGGTGCCGACCGAGGACGGCGTGGTGCACGCCGCCAATCGGCGGGTCGTGATCGACTTCGCGCCCTGACCCGACCGGCCCAAGCCCGCGTTGGCGTGCTGCCGCCGCCGGGTAGCCGGCGGCCGGCGGCTTGTCGTGCATCGACGCATTGGCTTGCTGGCGCGTCCCTGCCGGCCGCCGTGTCCGTAGGCGAGACCAAGCGCGCCGCGCGGCTTGAGTTTGGGTCGCCGTCCTGAGGATCCGCGGCGGTGGTCGCGCCAGCGGCGGCGCTTGGCCCGACCACGATAAGGCTCAGCCGGACGGCCGTGGCTCAGGTCTGGGGCATCACGGCCGGGGGGACCCTGGCGCGCGCGGCGGTGGAGGGGCTTACCAGGCGCGTTCGGCGATGGTGCGGCGGGATTCCAGCTCGGCGTGCATGGCGGCGAGGTCCTCGATCGAGAGATCGCGGATCGACAGCACGCCGACCACCTCGCGGCCGTCGACCACCGGCAGATGGCGGTAGCCGAACTCGTCCATCCGGCGGATCACCTCGTCCACGCTCTGGTTTGGTCCGATCGTGTCGGGCTCCGGGGTCATGACCTCATCGAGCAGCGTCTGATCGGGGTCGCGGCCGCAGGCAAACACGCGCTCGAGCGCGTCGCCTCCGGTGAAAATGCCGAGCAGCCGCCCGCCATCGACCACCAGGACGCTGCCGCACCGGTGCTCGGCCATCAGGCGGCAGGCATCGCGCACGCTCGCCGTAGGCGGCTGCTGGCAGATCCCGACGCAGCTCATGATCTGGCGCACAGTCCGATGTCGCATCGACGCCTCCCGATCCGCTCCCCCTGCGCGTCCCCGACCCGAACTGTTTTGGATTTTTGTCAGATGCGATCAGTCTGAGGCATCGGACGCCAGGACGCAACCGTCGATTTAACCCCACGCCGCGATTTCCGGGCGCGGTCGCGACCGCCAGAGCCTGGTCCAGATCGGCGATGGTGTCGGCCGGGTGCCCCGGACTCGGCCGTGCCGGCGCATATGGCAACCGGCGGACGCTCTCACCCGGTGGCCGGAGCTTCGAGCCCCGCCTTGCGCAGTCCGTCGACGAGCTTATTGATAAACTCCTCGGGAACTACGAATGCACCGATGTAAAAGTGCGGTCGCTCGGCCAAGTCGGGATTCAGCTTGAGCGCATCGGCAAGCGCTTCTTGAGCCTCCTTCGTCCGCCCCATCTGGCCGTAGATTGCCGCGAACATCATGGGGGTCCAAAAGAAGTCCGGCAGGCCGAGGTTGTGCGCCTCGGCAAGTGCGAGTTCGTACTCGTCCGCCCAGTAGTGGCAGACGATGAAAGGGTAGAGCATCCATCCCGGGTGATAGGGATTGAGCTTGACGGCTTTGTCGAACAGCTCACGGCCCCGGTCGCACTGACCCGACAACGCGATCGTCCAGCCCGCGGCGCCAAGATAGTACCCGTTATTGGGGTTGAGCCGAACGACCTTCTCAATGTTGACCATAAAGCTCTCGAGCTCGCGCCGCGCGAAATAGGCATAGGCGAGTCCATATTGCCCCTGTTGGTTTCTCGGGTCGATCGCGAGCGCCCGCTCTGCGGCGTCGAGCGCCTTGTCGAGAGCGTTGTCGACGGGATTGAACCCGTTCCCGTAGCTGTCGACGTAGATTTCCGCGAGGGCCGCCCAGGCGTCCCCATAGTTCGGATCGACCTCGACCGTGCGCCGGAGGCAGGTGAGCGCGGCGAGGTGCGTTTCGGGGGTGAGCACACGGTTGTACTCATGCAGACGCAGCACGCACTCGTACGAGCTGAGCTCCTCAGTGCGCTTGCGGCGAGCCCTTTCGGAGATGGTCCGGGAAAGCACGCCGTGCTCGTCGGCGATCGTCGTGGCGACCGCGCGCGTCAATTCGTCCTGAATGGCGAAGACATCCTCGGCGGTGAGCGCGCGATCGTAGGTCTCGCCCCAGACGTGCTCGCCGTCTGTGGCGTCGAGCAGCTGGACCGAGACCCGGATGCGCTCGGGCGAGCGGCGCACGCTCCCTTCGACCACGTAGCGCGCCCCGAGTTCCTTGCCGACCTGGCGCACGTCGACCGCCTGCCCTTTGTAGCGAAACGTCGAGTTCCGGGCGATCACTCGAAAAGCCTGAAATTTTGACAGCTCGGTGATGATGTCCTCGGTCACGCCATCGACGAAGTATTCCTGGGCCGGGTCACCGGTCAGGTTCGTGAAGGGCAGCACGGCGATCGACGGCCCGCTCGGCATGGCCAGGACCGGGTCCGTCGCGGTGGTCTGAACCGCGGCGCGGCTCTGTTGCCACAACCATGCGCCACCGGCGCCCAAGGCAAGAAGTCCCGCGACGCCGGCAGCGATCGCGACTGGCGCGAGGCGACGAGCCTTCGGCTTCGGCTTTGGTACGGACCCATCGAGCAGGACCCGCCAGACCTCGACCGGCTCGGCGATGTTCTTGACCCGATGCTGGCCCATGGGCTCGAAGGCCAGCGCAAGCTTGGCCTTGACCTGGTTGTGGACATTGCGCGCGACGCAGATCCCGCCGGGTTCGGCCAAGCCCTCCATGCGGGCGGCGATGTTGACGCCGTCGCCGTAGATGTCGTCGCCCTCGATGATCACGTCGCCGAGGTTGATGCCGACGCGGAACTGGATGCAGCGCTCCTCGGACTCACTTGCTTCGCGCTCGGCCACGCCCTGCTGAATCGCAACTGCGCACTCGGCCGCGTCCACGGCGCTCGCGAACTCGACCAGGGCGCCGTCGCCCATGAGCTTGACGACACGGCCGTGGTACTCCGCGATCAGCGGCTCGATGAATTCCTTGCGCAGCGCCTTCAGGCGGGCAATGGTGCCGGTCTCGTCGGCGCCCACGAGCCGGCTGTAGCCGACGACATCCGCGGCCAGAATCGCCGCAAGCTTCCGTTCCGCACGCGGGGCCATCGGCCCGCCTCCACCCGCGCCGTCGAAATTGGCGACGCACTGTTTCTAGCGGGGTTTCGGGCAACTGTCGATGGAGACCGGCGCCGCTTCCCGGCGGCGGTGCGTTCACGGAACGCTGAGAGCCTGGTCCAGATCGGCGATGAGGTCGGCCGGGTCCTCGAGGCCGACCGAGAGCCGCAGCAGATCATCGCTGATGCCGAGCCGCGCCCGTTCCGCGGCGCTGAAACGCTCGTGGGTGGTGGTGGCGGGATGGGTGATCAGCGACTTGGCATCGCCAAGGTTGTTGGAGATCAGGATCAGGCGGAGACGATTCAGCACCGCGAAGGCGCGCGCCTGGCCGCCGCCGGTGCGGAAGGCGAGCAGGTTGCCGCCGCCGGTCATCTGGCGGCGGGCGAGCGCGTGCTGCGGGTGACTCTCGAGGCCGGGATAGAGGACCCCCTCCACGCCGGGATGCGCCTCGAGAAAGCGCGCGACGGCGAGGCCGTTGCGGCTGTGCTCCTCGACCCGGAGCGCCAGCGTCTCGAGGCCCTTGAGCAGGACCCAGGCGTTGAACGGGCTGAGCGCCGGCCCGGTGTGCTTGAGGTAGGGCTGCAGGACGTCGGTGCGCAGCGCGCGCCCGCAGAGGACGGCACCGCCCAGGCAGCGGCCCTGGCCGTCGATGTGCTTGGTCGCCGAATAGACCACGAGGTCGGCCCCGAGCTCGAGCGGCCGTTGCAGGATCGGGGTCGCGAAGACGTTGTCGACGATCACCCTGGCACCCGCCCGATGGGCGAGCCCGGCGACCGCGGCGATGTCGATCAGCTCGAGCGTGGGATTGCCCGGCGTCTCGAAGAACACCAGCCTCGTCGGCCGGTCCAGGGCCGCGGCCCAGGCGTCGAGATCGGTGCCGTCGACCAGGACCACCTCGACCCCGAAGCGCGGCAGGAGCTCGGCCAGGATGTAATGGCAGGAGCCGAACAGGAGGCGCGCCGCGACCACCCGGTCGCCGGCCTTGAGCTGGCTGGTCAGCGCAGCGTTGACCGCGGCCATGCCGGTCGCGGTGGCGGCGGCCTCCTCGGCGCCTTCGAGCAAGGCGAGGCGCTCCTCGAACATGCGCACGGTCGGGTTGGCGAGGCGCGAATAGGTGTAGCCCGGCTGCTCGCCGGCAAAACGCAGGGCGGCATCCTCTGCGCGCCGGTAGCGGAAGCCGGAGGTGAGGAACAGGGCCTCCGACGTCTCGCCGAAGTCGGAGCGGGCGCTGCCGCCGTGGATGAGAAGGGTACGCGGACGCCAAGCCTGGCTCATCGCAGGATCTCCAGAAAGACTACGCCCCGGTCAGCCAGGGCGCCCTGCGACCCGGCCTTTTAGCAGCTTGTTTTACGTGGCCTGCAAGCCAGCCGGCCCAAATCACCACGTGGTGCGAGCCTAGCGCGGCGGCTCGCCGGTCGTCAATCGAAAGCCGCCGCGGCCGGCGGATGCGACCCCATGCAAAGATCGCCGACCCGTGAGGGAATTTTTGGTTACGAATCCCGTTTAAGCACATTAGTGGTT
>Ga0268386_10004045_pt1 | contig 10761 bp, 9 predicted proteins | sample RVTome_15_FD_200260 | JGI IMG/M metagenome (GOLD analysis project Ga0268386, IMG submission 200260) | Soil microbial communities from uranium-contaminated site in the Upper Colorado River Basin, Wyoming, United States - RVT150D86... ... | reverse complement strand
CGGCGCGTCTCGCGTCTGATCCGAAAGCTCCGAGGCCACGCCATCCTCGCCAAGATCCCGGGTCGCCGCCGCTATTACGTCACTCTTCGGGGCCGACGACTCCTCGCCGCCGCGATCCACTACCGCAAGCGCGAGTTCCCGAACGCACTGGCCGCTTGAACATTCACTCGGTTGGGGGCATTCTGCCGACGTTAATCATTAACTCCAGTGTTGGGCAGACATGAAGGCGGGTCCGTAGACTGGCCCATCTTGTGGTATCATCAGCGATACCGTGCCAGGGCGGCCCAGGATCGTCGTCGACACCAACGTCGTGGTGGCAGGCCTGCGGTCACGCCGGGGCGCTTCGTTCCGCCTGCTTTCGGAGGTTGGAAGGGGGCAGTTCGAGATTGCGCTTTCCGTCCCCTTGGTGCTCGAGTACGAGGACGCCCTGCTGCGCCATGCCGCCCACACGAAGCTGGCTCGGGCCGATGTGGACGCAATCCTGAACTACTTCTGTTCAGTAGGCCACTTGCAGAGCATCTTCTTTCTGTGGCGACCAGTGCTACCCGACCCCAAGGATGACTGTGTTCTGGAGTTGGCCGTTGCTGCTGCCTGCCACGCCATCGTGACCTTCAACGTAAGGGACTTTCGGGAAGCCGGGGGCCTGGGAATCTCCGTTCAACGACCCGTCGACTTCCTTCGGTCAATAGGGGTGTTGTCATGAGTACGCTGAGCGTACGGCTGCCCAACTCGCTCCATCGTCGGCTGCGCGAGCTGGCGGAGCGTGAGGGTGTATCCATGAACCAGCTGATCAGCTCCGCGGTCGGCGAGAAGCTGGCCTCTCTACTGACCCTGGACTACCTCCGCGACAGGGGCCGTCAGGGCAAGCGTTCCGCGTATGACAAGGTTCTACGTAGTGTTCGGGATGCACCACCGGAGGAAGGCGACGGGCTGCCCAACAAGGGGATGCAGCAGACGAAGCGCAAGAGGAAGTCGCCCAAGACCGGCCATCGTCGTTGAGTCGCGCTTCGCTGCTGATCCCCGGTGTTCGCCCGCTACGGGGTGGGATGTGCGATCAGGCCTGCCCGATGATCTCGTTCAGACCCTCAATGACCCTGGCGAGCTCTTCCCGAGGAGCGCGGGCAAGGCGACGCCCGATTCGTTCGACGGCGAGCGTGCGGATCTGACTGATCTTGACCCAGGATCGCTTCGTCAACCCGGGGGCCTTGCTCTCCAGGGTGAGGGGGAAGCCAGCGCGGGGTTCCTGGCTTGTCATCGCCAGGGCAATCACCGTGCCCGAGCGTTCGTTGAAGATGTCGTGGCTGACAACGAGGACCGGGCGCATGCCCGCTTGTTCGTGACCCCGTACAGGGTTCAGGTCTGCCCAACGGATGTCGCCCCTCAGTATTCGGGCCACGTGTCCCTGCTTCCGGCCAGACCCTCCTCCGCCAGCGCGCGCTCCTCCTCTGGATCGAGTTTGGCGCATTCCCGCGCCAGGCGTGTCTTGGCGAGGCGCTCGATCTTTTCCGACACCGCCACCTCTATTGCCTGGCTGCGGTTCGGGAAATGCCGCTCGGCCACCAAGTGGTCGAGTTCGTCGACCAAGTCTGCATCCAGGGTTACCGCGACTTTGGTCTTGGGCATGGCAGCTCCGGTATGATGCGGTATCATACCATCGGTCGCGGGAAGACGACGCGGTCGAACAAGGCGTTGCTGTCGAAGCGCGGTGGTGGATGCTGGCCACGCTGCCCTTTCGTCATTGATGTGCGCTTCGCAGCTGAACGCCAGTGTTCGACGGGTTTAAGAGGAAGCCTGCGCTGGCTGGAGGTACCTCATGTGGCGTTGGGCGAAGCGCACGTTAATCGGGCTCGGCGGCCTGATCGCTGTCGCGGCACTCGCCGGCGCGACGTATCAACGGATTGCGACTCGTAGGGATCTGGCGAGGTACCCACCACCGGGCCGTCTTGTGGACATCGGCGGGCACAGGCTTCATATCTGGTGCACGGGTTCGGGAGCGCCTTCAGTCATCCTTGAGAGTGGGCTTGGGGGCTCGAGCTTCGGCTGGGGTCATGTCCAACCTGAGATCGCCAAGTTCACGCGCGTTTGCTCGTACGACCGAGCGGGAATGGGTTACAGCGATGCGGGGCCGAACCCACGCACGACCCGACGTATGGCGGCCGAGCTCTCGCTGCTTCTCGATCGCACGGGCATTGGCGAACCGCTGGTCCTCGTAGGAGCCTCCAGCGGCGGCCTCATCGTGCGCCTCTTTGCGTCTGAGCGCGCCGACCGCGTGGTGGGTCTTGTGCTCGTCGATGCCTCACATGAAGACCAAGAAGTAGAGGTGCCGCGGATCGCTCCTTTCGTTCCCCTCCTCTCTTCCGTCGGAGTATTTCGACTCCTCGGCGTGTCGTTCGGACTGCCGCCAGACTCCTTGGAGCCGTCGGTACGTGGTTTTGCCCGCGCAACCGCCTTCCGAGCAGCCGCGTACCAAGCTACGGCGAATGAAGGCATGCACTTGCCGGAGAGTGCGGCTGAGGTAAGAGCCAGCCGCCGCAGGCTGACGATCCCCGTGGTCGTCGTGACCGCCGGACGCGGCGCAGATGCGGTATGGCGAGACCTGCAACGCGATCAGGTTGGGTTGTCGCAACAGGCATGTCAGGTCGTAGCCGAGCAATCGGGTCACGCCATTGCCCTGGACCAGCCGCAGGTCGTGGTGGACGCGATTCGAGCGACAGTGGACATCGTGAGAGGCCGGAACGATGTGGCGCTCTGCGGATAGCAGTCGAGGGTCCGTTTGGCCGTCTAACAAAGCGTTGAACCTGACGAAGCGCCGCATGGCAAGCCGGAGCGGCGCTTCGCAGGTTAACGCTGTGTTCGCCGGACAAGCCGATGAATCCGGGGGGCCGCCTGCGGTAGACTTGCTCTTGGAGGCTTGGCTTGCGGTTCAAGGTTGAGCTTGAACGTGAGGATGACGGGCGCTGGATCGCGGAAGTGCCTGAGCTTCCGGGTGTCCTGGCGTACGGCGCCACCTCGTCCGAGGCTCAGGCCAAGGTCCAGGCGCTAGCGCTTCGCGTGGTCGCGGATCGGCTCGAGCATGGCGAAGCAGGGTCCGAGCTGGTCGATATCTCCTTCAACGCAGCGTGACCGCCTGGCCGAGTACGCGCGCCTCACGCGTGCTCGCAGCGCTCCTCAAGATAGGGTGGGTCATCAAGCGCCAGGCCGGCTCCCACCGGACTCTGTCGCGACAAGGCTGGCCGAACGTCACCTTTGCCTTTCACGATAGCGACGAGCTGGGTCCGAAGATGCTCGCTCGCATGGCGAAGAACACGGGCCTGAAGCCAGAGGATCTCTGAGGGAATCACCGAGCCGGCGAACAAGGGGATGGAGGAAGCGACCTGGCAAGGTCGCCACGACAAGCGGGGAAAGCCCGAGACAGAAGAGCACGGCGAGGCGCTTCCTCACGGTTCGACCTCCTTGTCGACGGAAGGCCACCATTCTAGGTCGGTGAGGGAAGCCCCGTTCTGGCCGCCTGCCGCCCGATCGGGACTCCCGACCCCCTCCGCTTGCTCCGGAGCCGGACCTGGGCCATCGTGGTCGGATGTCCCGCCGCGCGATCGAGGTCGAGAAGGCCTCCCAGAACAACCTGAAGGGCGTCAGCGTCCGAGTGCCCGTGGGAGCCGTCACCGCGGTGACCGGAGTCGCGGGGGCGGGCAAGTCCTCGCTCGCCTTCGACGTGCTCTACGCCGAGGGGCACCGCCGCTACGCCGAGACGTTCAGCCCCTACGCGCGCCAGTTCCTCGAGCGGCTCGACCGCCCGCGCGCCGAGCGCATCGAGGGGGTGCTGCCCGCGGTGGCGGTCGATCGCACCGCGCCGGTCCGGACCTCCCGCTCCACGGTGGGCACGATGACCTCGGTCGCCGACTACATGCGCGCGCTGTGGGCCCGGGCCGCCACCCTCCACTGCCGCCGGTGCGAGAAGCCCGTGCGGCGCGACTCTCCGTCCTCGATCTTCGACGCCCTCGTCGCCGTCGCCGAGGGCCGGTCCGCCCTCGTGTGCTTCCCCCACCGGGTGGGCCAGCGCGTCGCCGTTTCCGTCGTGCGCGAGGCGTTCGCCAAGGCCGGCTTCCGCCGGGTGCTCGAGAACGACGCGCCGGTGCCGATCGAAGAAGCGCGCCTGCACCCGGAGGAGGGACGGATCACCGTGGTCCTCGACCGGATACTCGTCGAGCGCGGGAGAAGGCAGCGGATCGTCGACTCCCTCGAGGCGGCGCTGCGCCACGGCGAGGGACACGTGGAGTTCCGCGTCGAGGGCGAGGGGGCGCCGCTGCGCTTCAGCGAAGCCCTCCACTGCGCCCGCTGCGACATCGACTACGCCGACCCCTTCCCCGCCCTGTTCTCCTTCAACCATCCGGTCGGGGCGTGCCCCACGTGCAAGGGGTTCGGGCGGACGATGGCGATCGACCCCGACCTGGTCGTCCCCGACCCGCGGAGGACGGTCGCGCAGGGGTGCGTGAAGCCGTTCCAGACGACGTTCTACAGCGACTGCCAGGACGACCTCGAGCGCTTCTTCCGCCGCGAAGGGCTTCCCCCCGACGTGCCCTGGGCGAAGCTCCCGGCCCGGGTCCGGGAGCTCGTCTGGGAGGGCGAGCCGGGCGGACGGCAGCAGTGGCGCAAGAAGTGGTACGGCATCCGGGGGTTCTTCGACTGGCTCGAGTCGCGGACCTACCGCATGCACGTGCGGGTCTTCCTCTCCCGCTACCGCAGCTACGGGACGTGCCCCGACTGCGGAGGCTCGCGGCTCCAGCCCGAGGCGCGCCTTTTCCGCCTCGCCGGCCACACGCTGCCCGAGACCGAGGCCCTCCCCGTCGCCGAAGCCGAGCGCCTCTTCCGCGAGTGGTCGGCGCCGGGCAACGACCCCGCGGCGGAGCAGCTCCTCCACGAGATCCGGGGGCGCCTGCGCTTCCTCGTCGACACCGGGCTCGGCTACCTGACCCTCGGGCGGCAGTCGAGGACGCTTTCCGGCGGCGAGGCCCAGCGCGTCACCCTCGCCACCGCGCTCGGCGGCTCGCTCACGAGCACCCTCTACGTCCTCGACGAGCCTTCCGTCGGGCTGCACCCGCGCGACTCCGGACGTCTCGCCTCGGTCCTCGAGCGCCTGGCGGCGGCGGGGAACGCCGTCGTCGTGGTCGAGCACGACCCCGCCCTCATCATGGGCGCCGACCACGTCATCGACCTCGGACCGGGGCCGGGAAGGGACGGGGGCGAGGTCGTGTACGAGGGAGAGGTCGCCGGCCTCGTCCGCGAGCCGCGCTCGAAGACGGGCGCCCACCTCGCCGGTCGTCTCGAGACGGCCCGCGCGGCGAAGAGACGGCGGCCCGATCCGCGACGCGTCCTGCGCGTCCGCGGCGCACGCGAGAACAACCTGAAGGACGTCACCGTCGAGCTGCCCCTCGGCCTCCTCGTCTGCGTGACCGGCGTCTCGGGGTCCGGGAAGTCGTCGCTCGTGGACCAGGTGCTGCACCGGAACCTCCGCCGCCACTTCGGGATCGGCGAGTCCGAGCCCGGGGAGTGCGACGGGATCGACGGCGCCGCGGCGCTCACGGGAGTGACGCTCGTGGACCAGGCCCCGCTCGGCGCGAGCTCGCGCGTCAACGCCGCGACCTACATGAGCGTCCTCGAGCCCCTGCGCAAGGTCTTCGCCGCGACGAAGGAGGCCAGGGCCCGCGGCCTCAAGCCGACCGCCTTCTCGTTCAACTCCGCGGCCGGAGCGTGTCCCGTCTGCGAGGGGGCCGGGTACGAGAAGGTCGAGATGCAGTTCCTGCCCGACGCCTTCGTGCGGTGCGGGGCGTGCGACGGACGGCGCTTCCGGCCCGAGGTGCTCGAGATCCGCTGCCGGGAGCTCTCGATCGCCGACGCGCTCGACCTCCCCGCGACCGAGGTCGCTCGCGTCTTCGGCGAGTTCCGCGGCGTGGGCGCGGCCCTTTCGCCGCTCCTCGACCTCGGGCTCGGCTACCTCGCGCTCTCCCAGCCCGCGCCGACCCTCTCGGGCGGCGAGGCCCAGCGGCTGAAGCTCGCCAGGGCCCTCGCCCAGGCCGGCGAGAGCGCCGGCCGGCTCTACCTTCTCGACGAGCCCACGACGGGCCTTCATGCCGCCGACGTCGCCGTGCTCCTGGGCGCGCTGCACCGCCTGGTCGACGCCGGCCACACGGTCGTCGTCGTCGAGCACAACATGGAGGTCGCGAAGGCGGCGGACTGGATCGTCGACCTCGGGCCCGACGCGGGCGAGGCCGGCGGACAGGTGGTGGGAGAGGGCCCGCCGGAGGCGGTGGCGCGGCTCCGCACGCCGACCGGCGAGGCGCTGGCCGGCGCGATGGGCCGACCCGCGAAGGTGGCGGCCGAGGGCGGCTCTCCCGCCGCCGCTTCGAGCGCGACACCGAAGAAGGGGTCCCCGGCACCGGCCGTCCGGGTTCCGCGAGCCGCCCGCCGCTCCCGGCCCCCCGGGGACGCGATCGCCGACGCGATCCGCATCCACGGGGCGAGAGAGCACAACCTGCAGCAGGTGACGGTCGCGATCCCACGCGACGCGCTGGTGGCCGTCACCGGCGTGTCCGGCTCCGGCAAGTCCACGCTCGCTTTCGACGTCCTGTTCGCGGAAGGCCAGCGGCGGTTCCTCGACTGCCTCTCCACCTACGTCCGGCAGTTCATCCGCCCCCTCGCCCGCCCCGACGTGGACCGCGTCGAGGGGGTGCCGCCGACCGTGGCTCTCGAGCAGAAGCTCTCGCGGGGGACGCCGCTCTCGACGGTCGGGACGTCGTCCGAGGTCTACCACCACCTGCGGCTGCTGTGGGCGCGGCTCGGAGAGGTCCATTGCCCGAAGTGCGGTCTGCCGGGGCGGATCGTCGACGCCGGAGCGCTGTCCTCCCGCGTGGCCGAGGACTTCCCGACCGGCGAGCTCACCGTCCTCGCCCCCCTCGTCCGCCGCCGCAAGGGCTTCCACCTCGACGCCATCGCCGCGACCGCGAAGCGGGGCGTCGCCGTCGTGCGCATCGACGGGAAGACGTACGACGCGGCGACGCCGCCCCGCGTGGACCGCTTCCAGATCCACGACGTGGAGGCCGTGGTGGGCCGCGTCGCCGCCGGCCGCGGGCGAGCGGCCCGCCTCGAGCCACAGGTCGCCCGGGCCCTCGAGCTGAGCGGCGGCACGCTCCTCGCTCTCGGTCCCGGCGGAGTCGAGCGGTTCTACTCGATCCGGCGGGCCTGTCCGAGCTGCGGCTCCGGCCTCCCCGCGCCCGACCCGCGGCTGTTCTCCTGGAGCCAGAAGTACGGGGCGTGTCCCGATTGCGACGGATTCGGCTCCCCGCGGGCCAGCGACGAGGAAGGCGAGAGCCGGCGTGTGGAAGGCGCCGCGTGCCGGGCGTGCGGCGGCACGCGCCTGCGCCCCGAGGCGCGCGCCGTCCGGATCGCCGGCCGGCACATCGGCGAGATCGCCGCGCTCACCGTCCGCGAGTCTCGGGCCTGGCTCTCGACCCTCGAAGGCGTGCTCCCGCCCGAGGTGCGCGAGCGCGTCTGGCCCGAGCTCACGCTCCGGCTCGATCTGCTCGACCGGCTCGGCCTCGGCTACCTGGCCCTCGAGCGCGGCGCCGACACCCTCTCGACCGGCGAGGCCCAGCGGATCCGGATCGCCGCCGCGCTCGCCTCGAACCTGCGCGGCGTCTGCTACGTCCTCGACGAGCCGACGGTCGGTCTGCACCCCCGCGACGACGAGGCGCTGACCGAGGCGCTCCTCGGCCTCCGCGACCGCGGGAACACGGTGGTGGTGGTCGAGCACGAGGAGAGCGTCATCCGCGCCGCCGACCACGTGATCGATCTCGGACCGGGAGCGGGACCGCACGGCGGGCGCGTCGTCGCCGCCGGGACGCCGAAGGAGGTCGGCCGCGTCCGGGAGTCCATCACCGGCCAGTGGCTCCGGGGCGAGGGCGCCCACCCGCCGTGGCCGCGGCGAAGCCTGGAGGACGCCGAGCACGTGAGCGTCGCCGGCGCCCGGCTCCACAACCTCCGCGACCTGACCGTCGACGTCCCCCTGGCCCGCCTCACCGTGGTCACCGGCGTCTCCGGCTCCGGCAAGTCCACGCTCGTGCGCGACGTCCTCTACCGCGCGGCGAAGGCGCGCCTCGCGGGCAAGCGCCTGCCTCCCGTGCTCGCCGAGCTGCGGGGCACGCGCGGCGTGGCCCGCGCGCTCGAGGTCGACGAGTCCCCCATCGGCCGCACGCCCCGCTCCGTGCCCGCGACCTACGTCGGCGTCATGGACACGATCCGCAGCCTCTTCGCGGCGGTTCCCGACGCGCGCGCCCTCGGCTACGGCCGCAGCCGCTTCTCCTTCAACGTCAAGGGCGGCCGCTGCGAGCGCTGCGAGGGCCAGGGGCGCCTGCGGGTCACGATGTCGCTGCTGCCCGACGTCTACATCCCGTGCGAGAGCTGCCGCGGGCGCCGCTACAACGCCGACACCCAGGCCGTCCTCTTCAAGGGAAAGTCGATCGCCGACGTGCTCGAGATGACGATCGACGAGGCGCGGGAGCTCTTCTCCGCGGTGGGCGCCATCCGCCGTCCGCTGGAGTTCCTCTCCGAGATCGGCCTCGGCTACCTCCAGCTCGGACAGCCGTCGCCCACCCTGTCGGGGGGCGAGGCCCAGCGGATCAAGCTCGCGGCGGAGCTGACCTCGCCCGGCTTCGGGCCGTCGCTGTACGTCCTCGACGAGCCCACGACCGGCCTCCACATGGCGGACGTCGCGAAGCTCGTGACGTCGCTCCACCGCCTCGTGGACCGGGGCGACACGGTCGTCGTCATCGAGCACAACCTGGACCTGATCGCCGCCGCCGACTGCGTCATCGACCTCGGCCCCGAAGGCGGCGAGGAGGGCGGCCGGGTCGTGGCCCGCGGGACACCCGAGCACGTGGCCCGCTCGAGGACCTCGCGCACCGCCCGCTACCTCCGCGCCCACCTCGACCGGGCGAGGTCGAGCCGCCTCAGCAGGCCGGGCCGTCCTCGACCCCTGCCGGCAACGGCTCCAGGGCTCGTGGCCGGTCGCGGATCGGCGCCGACGCCGGGCCGATGAGGACGAAGCGGCACCATCGAGAGTCACGACCTCCGCCAGGCCACCGCCGACGCCGCCGACGGGCATCGACACACGAGTGTCATTCTCCCCGCGGCAGGGGAATCCTCACCGGCGCCGGCGACCCACGGATCGCGGCGGAGAGTACGAGGCGGGCTCCCACGAGGACGAGTGCGCAGGATCCCCTTCTGGCACCGAAATTGCGCTGGATGAGTCTTGGCGCAGCCCCAGGGCTCGAGACTGTCAAGCTCGACACCGTAAAAAGGAAGGACGGCTTCTCATGAACAAGAGAATCCTCGGGCCGGAGACGGAGCCGGCCCGCGAGCCTCGAGTCGAGGGGATCGACATCCCCGCGCTCGCAACGGCGCTGGTGACGTCGGAGGCCCCCGATCATCCGACCGAGAACGCCTTCGATGGTCGCCGGGGACCGGGAGCGACGCGGTGGGTGGCGGCCAGTGACGGACCTCAGACGCTGATCCTGGAGTTCGGCACGCCCCAGACCGTCCGGAGCGTCGAGCTGGAGGTCGAGGAGCGGGACGTCGAGCGGACGCAGGAGCTCCACTTGTCCGTCTCCGTCGACGGTGGCGCCTCCTGGCGGGACCTCCTGCGCCAGGAGTACCACTTCAGCCCGCCGGGCACGACCCTCGAGCGTGAACGCTGGTCGGTTGCCGAGGACGGCGTGACCCATTTCCGGCTCCGGATCGTTCCGGACCGCTCCGGGGCATCGTGCCGGGCGAGTCTCACCGCCCTGATCCTGCGCGGGGCCGACGACGTGGCCTGACGACCGACTCCGGCCCCTGGGCGTCGTCCCGGACGGGGATCCACGTGATTCCGCCATCGCGCCGATTCCTTCACGGCAAGGTGTAGACCTCGAGCTCGGGAATGCGGGCGTGGTTGTCGATCCCGGCATCGAGGACGTAGAGCCTCACGTAGCGAGCCCTCACGGGACCGGCGAGCGTGGAGACGGTGACGTTCTGCTGGGAGGTGTTGCTCACCGTGGCGACGCTCGTCCAGGGTCCGGAGAGCGAGCTTCCGGCCTCGATCCGGCAGGACTGCGTGTTGTAGTACGTCGGCTCCCCGCCGGCGCCGGCGTGGCGGACCACGAAGCTCGTCAAGGCGCGCACGGCGCCGAGGTCCAGCGCCAGCCAGGACTGGGCGCTCCCGCCGTTGCTGGTCCACTTGCTGGTCGGGGACACGACGCCGTCGTAGGCCTTGTCCCCCGAGGAGGCGGCGTTGTAGGAGCTGCTGGCCGACCAGCCGACAGCGGCTCGAGCGCTGTTGACGGTGCCGTAGACCTCGAATTCGGGAATGCGGGCGTGGTTGTCGGTCCCGGCGTCCAGGACGTAGAGGCGCACGTAGCGGGCGCTCACCGGGCTCGTGAGAGCGGTGGTGCTGACGTGCTGCTGGGCGGCGTTGTCGACGGTCGCGATCGTGGTCCACGGCCCCAGGATCGAGCTGCCGGACTCGAGGCGGAAGGACTGGGTGTTGTAGAAGCTCGGCTCCCCGCTCGCCCCGGCGTGCCGGACGACGAAGCCGGTGATCCGGTAGCTGCGGCCGAGGTCGAGCGCGAGCCAGGACTGGGCGCTCGCGCCGTTGCTCGTCCACTTGCTGTAAGGCGAGAGGACTCCGTCGTAGGCCTTGCTCCCGACCGACTCGCCGTTGTAGAAGCTGCT
>Ga0268386_10004044_pt1 | contig 10762 bp, 10 predicted proteins | sample RVTome_15_FD_200260 | JGI IMG/M metagenome (GOLD analysis project Ga0268386, IMG submission 200260) | Soil microbial communities from uranium-contaminated site in the Upper Colorado River Basin, Wyoming, United States - RVT150D86... ... | reverse complement strand
GCCGCGGCCGCGAGGCCGAGGAGGAGCGGCCTCTCCCCGGCCCACGCGGACCGCCCCGGACCCGGGAGGAGCACGCCGAGGGCGAACGTCCGGCGCCAGGCGAAGTCGGGACCGAGCCGCGCCCGCCACTCGCGGAGGGCCCGCGCGTTCGGGGAGGCCGTCCCCGGCGCGGCCGTCAGGGCCCGGGCGAGGAGGTCGGGCAGGGGTCGAGGACCCGGCAGGCAGAGGACGACCGGCGCCCGCGGGCGCAGCGCCCGGGCGACCCAGGTCCCGAGCCGCTCGGGCTCGGCCCCGTCGAGGGCGCCGGGGGGGCCGAAGGCCGCGTCGAACCCGCCGTCCGGCTCCGGACCGGACCAGCCTCCCGGGCGGATCTCGAGGACGCGGCCCCCGCGGGGGAAGAGGACACGGCGCCGCTCGTCGAGGGTGAAGCGGAAGAGGAGGGACACGGGGTCTCTCGGGGAGGGGAGCCCCCGGGAACGGCCTTCAGCCATCCCGCCTCGCGACCACCAGGGGGAAGCGCGGCCCCCGGCGGCCCTGCCCGAGGAAGTGCCAGGCGTCCCCGGCCCACTCCCGCAGCCGGTCGGGCCAGCCGTGGACGGCCACGCTCCAACCCGCGCGGGCGAAGAGGCCGGGCAGCTCGTCGAGGACGAGGTAGCCCGCGTGGGCCTCCCGGGGGACCGACACGCGGTAGCGCCGCTGCTGCTCGCGCATCGCCCGGACGATCGTCCGCTCGCCGTCCTCCCGCCGCCGGAAGACCGGCGTCTCCAGGACCACGAGGAGCCCCGACCGGCGCGTCACCCGGCGCATCTCGACGAGCGCGCGGGAGAGCCGCGCTCCCTGGTGGAGCGACGCGGGGGCGAGCACGAGGTCGAAGCGGCGGGGCTCCACCGGCAGGGCCTCCACCTCCCCCTCGGCCCGCGGGAAGGGGACCCCTCCGTTGACGCGCTCCGCCGCGGCGAGGCCGTCCGGCCCGTCGAGGTTCGTGTCCACCGCGGCGACCCGGTGTCCCGCCGCGAGCAGGCGCGACGCCCCCCAGCCGCAGCCGCCTCCCACCTCCAGCACGTTCCAGGGTCCCCGCCCGAGATGGTCCGAGGCGAAGGCCAAGGCGTCTTGCAGGACCCCGGCCCGACGCTCCCAGGCCCGGGCCAGCGGGTGCCGCGGGGAGACCGCGGGCAGGCCGGGCTCCGCCCGCCAGCCCTCGTCCCGCCGGATGAGCTGCTGCAGCTCGACGAGGGGCTGGACCTCCCGCCGCCGCTCCTCGGGGAGCAGGCGGTGGACGCCGGCCAGGGTGGCGAAGAACCGTCCCTCGGGGGGGCAGAAGAGCCCGTGGGCGCGCGCCTCGAGGGGCGCCGCGCAGTACGAGCAGCACCAGCCGACCCAGTCCTCGGCGTCCCCGGCCTCGACCGCGCGGACCTCGTGGGTCATGGCTTCCCTTCCCCGCCCTCAGCATAGCGGACATCGCCGAAGAGGTCGCGCAGGAGGGCGGGGGACCATCGCCGGGCGAGGGCCAGGGTGGCGCCGTAGGCGGCGACGCCCAGGGCGACCGCCGCCGGCAGCCTCGCCGGCGCGAGCGCAACCAGGACCGCCATGGGCAGCGTGGCCGCGGCCGCGCGGAGGAGCGGCCCGGAGAGCCTCACCGGGAACCCGGCGGCGCCGCACGCGCGGGCGGCGAGGAGGAGGAGGAGGACCTCCGAGGCGAGGAAGCCCAGCGCCGCCCCGACCGCTTCGAGCCGGGGGACGAGCAGCCAGGCGAGCCCCCCGGCTACCGCGACCCGGACCGCGGTCAGCCGGGGAAGCCAGGCCGCGCGCTCGGTGGCGATGAGGGCGGCCACCAGCAGCGCGTTGAAGAAGAGGGGGACCACCGCGCCGGCGAGGACGCGGAGCGCGGGGGCCGCCGCCACGAACCCGGGACCGAAGAGCCCGACGAGGCCGGGGGCCACGAGGGCCACCCCGGCCGCCGCGGGCAGGGCGAGGAAGGCCAGGCTGGCCGCGGTCCGGCGCCGCACCCCGTCGCCCCCTCGCAGGGCCTCGCGGGTGAGGCTCGGCATGGCCCCGGCGCAGACCGCGCTCGGCACCACGTTCAGGAACTGCACGACCTTGAGCGCGGCCAGGAAGAGCCCGGTCGCGAACGGGCCCACGAGGACGCCCATGAGGAGCAGCTCCACCCGCAGGCTGAGGAGGGCGAGGCCGCCGTTGACGGCGAGGGGAGCGGACCGGCGGAGGACGGGAAGGACGCCGGCCACGCCCCCCCCCGGCGCCGCCCGCCGGCGAACGAGGTACGCCCCCAGGACGACCGCGGGGAGGGCGGAGGCCGCGTGCGCCCAGGCGAGGGCAGGGAGCCCCGCCCCGAGGTCGATCGCGGCCACGAGCAGCACGAGGAGGGAGAGGCGGAGGCAGAAGATCACCGCCGACTCCTGCAGCCGGTCGCCCCGGGCCCGCAGGGCCACCCCGAGGAACTCGCTCCACCCGGCGAGGACGAGGTAGACCACGAGGGGCGACAGCACGGGGGCGACCCCGGCGGCGGCGAGGGCGGCCAGGATCACGAGGCCGGAGACCGCGAGCTTGGCCCGGGCCATCGACCGGAGCGACAGCGTGCCCGCCACCAGGGCCTGGGAGGCCAGGCCCTGGATCCCGAGGTCGGCCGCCTCCGCGACGACGACCGCCGCCTCGGAGAGCCAGCCGAAGAGCCCGAAGGCCTCGACGCCGTAGTGGCGGGCGATCAGGAAGCTCGTCGCGATGTTGATGAGCCGGGCGAGCAGCTCGGTGCCGAGCTTGATCGCGCTCCCCCGCGTGGCCTCGTCCGCCTCGGCTCGCTCCCCCGCCGGCCCGCGCTGCCCCACGGGCGCCCATGATACCCTTGGGGCTCTGGAAGCCGCTCCATCCTCGATGCTGACCCGACTCCTCGTCATGTCCGCGGCCTGGACGGCCACCGCGCTCCTCCTCTGGTGGCCGCGACTCGGCGGTCCGGAGCGTCGCAAGCTCGCCCTCCTCACGAGCGGGGCCGGCCTCGTGGCCCTGTTCATGGCCATGGGGGCCGAGGGCTTCCGGGAGTCCCCCACCATGGCCGTGTTCCTCCTCGGGACCCCCTACGTCACCGAGACCGCCTCCGCCTCGGCGAGCCTCCCCTACTACGTCGTGACCGGGGTCTTCCTCGCCCTCGGCTTCGTGGGGCTCGCCCTGGGGGACGAGGAGGCGGGGCTCCTCCGGCGGCGCTGGCTGCTCGCCGCGGTGGCGCTGAGCTGGCTGGTGACCGCGGTGCGCTTCCTCCTCGAGAAGGCGGCCGCCCCCCCCGGCTGGACCTACGCGGTGGGGGTCACCTGGATGGCCCCGGTGGTGGGGGCCTTCTTCGCGGTCAACCTGCACGCCGAGGGGAAGGGCGGGCTCCGCCCGCTGTTGGGGGCCCTCCTGGCCTACGCCTACGCGGTGCGGGGAGCGGTGGCCGCCCTGATGGTGGTGGCCACCCGCTTCCGCCTGGGCTCCCACTACGACGTCACCCCGATCGTCCTCGTCCACAACCCGCTCACCGGGCATCCCCACAGCTTCGTCGCGGGGAGCGCGGACCAGCTCCTGAACGTGGCCCTCGTCCCCCAGCTCGTGGTCTGGCCGATCTTCACGGTGCTGGCCGGGCTGATCGGGGCGGCGGTCGCCCGCCGGGTGACGCGCGCGTGGGGCGAGCCCGGGCTGCCGACTCCCGCGCCCCCGGTCGAGGTGGCGACCGCCCCCCAGGACTGACCTGAAGTTCCCCCCAGGAGCTTCGGACTAGCGGGGCGGCCCCCCGGTCAGCGGACGCGGCACTGGGTCGCGCCGGTCCCCGAGCCGCAGCGCCGGCTGTCGTCGTCGAACGTCGAGCAGACGAGGCCGGCGTTGCAGTCGGAGTCGCTCTGGCACTCGTCGCACTCGCCGCCGTCGTCGCCGCAGCCCAGCAGCGGGAGGCAGAAGGCGAGGACCGTGAGGAACCGGATGCCTCTCTTTCGGTTCGAGGTGGATGGGAGGGCCATGGCTCGCCATTGTACCGTCGCGCGAGCCGCCCGGGAAGCCGCCCCTCGCGCTACCGCCTTCATTTGACGGGTTTTCCGCCCGCGTGATAGCGTGGACGTTTGAACATGCCGACGACCCAGGACCTCAGGTCCACCCTCAACCTCCCCAAGACCGACTTCCCCATGAAGGCCAACCTGCCCCAGGCGGAGCCCCGGAGGCTCGCCGCCTGGAAGGAGGAGGGGCTCTACGACAAGGTCCGGGCGGCGCGCCGCGGCCGGCCGAGCTTCGTCCTCCACGACGGCCCCCCCTACGCGAACGGCCACATCCACCTCGGGACCGCCCTCAACAAGATCCTCAAGGACGTGGTGGTGCGCAGCCGCTCCATGGCGGGCTACGACGCCCCCTACGTCCCGGGCTGGGACTGCCACGGCCTGCCCATCGAGCTCCAGGTGGACCGCAACCTGGGGGCGAAGAAGAAGGCGATGTCGGCGCTCGCCTTCCGGCGGGCCTGCCGGGAGTACGCCGAGAAGTTCCTGGCCATCCAGCGCGACGAGTTCGAGCGCCTGGGCGTCCTCGGAGAGTGGGAGCGGCCCTACCTCACGATGGCCCCGTCCTACCAGGCCACGATCGTGCGCCAGCTCGCCGCGTTCGTGGAGAAGGGGCTCGTCTACAAGGCCAAGAAGTCGGTCCACTGGTGCATCTCCTGCCGCACCGCCCTCGCCGAGGCCGAGGTCGAGTACGACGAGGCCCACGTGAGCCCGTCGATCGACGTCAAGTTCCCCCTCGCGGAGGGCGAGCGGGCGAAGCTCGAGGGCCGCTTCCCCGCCCTCGCGGGCCGGAGCGTCCGGGCGGTCATCTGGACGACCACCCCCTGGACGCTCCCCGCCAACCTCGCCCTCGCCTTCCACCCCGAGGCAGAGTACGCCTTCTACCCGGTCCTGGGCACGGACGAGGTCCTGCTCCTCGCCAAGGCGGTCAAGGACGGCGCGGTCGCCCGCTGGAGCGGCAAGGGCAACGCGGCGGGGCCTCCTCCCGCCCTCGCCGAGCCCCTGGCCGAAGCGCGGGGGGCGGACTTCGAGGGAGTGCGCTTCCGCCATCCCTGGATCGACCGCGACGCCCCCGGGGTGCTCGGGGAATACGTGACCCTCGACACGGGGACCGGGGTCGTCCACACCGCTCCCGGCCACGGCTGGGACGACTACCTGACCGGCGTGCGCTACGGCCTCGACATCTACTGCCCGGTGGACGAGGCGGGCGTCCTCGCCCCCGAGGTGGAGCACTTCGCCGGCCAGCGGGTCTTCGACGCCAACCCCCGGATCGTGGACTTCCTGCGCGAGCGGGGCTCCCTGCTCTCCGCGGGCCGGGAGACCCACTCCTACCCGGTCTGCTGGCGCTGCAAGAACCCGATCATCTTCCGGGCCACCGAGCAGTGGTTCGTCGCCCTCGACGGGGAGGGCCGCCTCCGCGAGCAGGCCCTCGCCGCGATCGGCCGGGTCCGCTGGTTCCCCGCCTGGGGCGAGGAGCGCATCCACAACATGATCGCGACCCGGCCGGACTGGTGCATCTCGCGCCAGCGGCTCTGGGGGGTTCCGATCACCGCCTTCTACTGCCGGGCCTGCGGGAGCCCGGTGCTCGACGCCGCGGTGTGCCGCCGGGTGGCCGACCTCTTCGAGAAGGAGAGCGCGGACGCCTGGTACGAGCGGGAGGCGAAGGACCTCCTCCCCGAGGGCTTCGCCTGCCCCGGCTGCGGGGGCGGGGAGTTCGACAAGGAGAAGGACATCCTCGACGTGTGGTTCGACTCGGGCTCCTCCCACGCGGCGGTGCTCGGCCGCCGGCCCGACCTCGCGTGGCCGGCCGACGTGTACCTCGAGGGGAGCGACCAGCACCGGGGCTGGTTCCACTCCTCGCTCCTCATCGGGGTGGCGACCCGGGGAGGGGCGCCCTACCGCCAGGTGATCACCCACGGCTTCACGGTGGACGCCGCCGGGAAGAAGATCTCCAAGAGCCTCGGGAACGACGTCGACACCGCCAAGCTCATCGCCACCTACGGGGCCGAGGTCCTCCGGATGTGGACGATCATGGTCGACTACCGCGAGGACATGCGCTTCTCCGACGAGATGGTCAAGCGGGTGGCCGAGGCCTACCGCAAGGTGCGCAACACCTGCCGCTACCTGCTCTCCAACCTCTACGACTTCGACCCCGCGAAGGACGCGGTCGCGGAGGCGGACCTCCCCGAGCTGGACCGCTACGCCCTCCACCGCCACCGCCAGGTGGTGGGCCGGGTGCTCGACGCCTACGCCGCCTACGAGTTCCACCTCGTCTACCACCAGCTCGTGCAGTACTGCGCGGCCGACCTCTCGTCGTTCTACCTGGACGTGCTGAAGGACCGGCTCTACTGCGAGGGGGCGGGGAGCGGGCGGCGCCGCTCCTCCCAGACCGTGCTCCACCTCGTGGCCCGGGACCTCGCCCTCCTCCTCGCCCCCGTGCTCCCCTTCACCAGCGACGAGGTCTGGCCGCTCGTCCCCGGGACCGCGGGCTCGGTGCACGCGGCGGTCTTCCCCGCCAAGGAGCCCGCCGACCAGGCGCTCCTCTCCCGCTGGGAGCAGATCCTCGACGTCCGCTCGGCGGTGACCAAGGCCCTCGAGGACGCCCGGGCCGGCAAGCGCATCGCCTCGAGCCTGGAGGCCCGGGTGGAGGTACGGGGACCGGCCCCCGCCCTCGCCGCCCTGCGCGCCCACGCCGAGGCCGATGGCGCATTCCCGGGCAACCTCGCCAACCTCTTCATCGTGAGCGCGGCCCGCCTCGAGGAGTCTGAGGGGCCCCTCGCGGTGACGGTGGAGCGCGCGGCCGGGGCGAAGTGCGAGCGCTGCTGGACGTATTCGGAGCAGGTCGGGCGCCTGGCCCACCCCGGGGTCTGCGAGCGCTGCGCCCGCGTCATCGCCGCGCCATGACCGGCCTCCGCCGCCGCCGCCCCTACCTGGCGGTGACCGCCCTCGTCGTGGTCGTCGACCAGGTCACCAAGTGGCTGGTCTCCCGCTCCCTGGAGCTGCACGAGTACCGCCCGCTGGTGGACGGCCTCCTCAGCCTGAGCCACGTCCGCAACCGGGGGGCCGCCTTCGGGATCCTGTCCGACGCGGACATCCCCTACCAGGCTGTCCTCTTCTCCGTCCTGAGCCTCGCCGCCCTCCTGGCGATCGCCGTCTACGCCTGGCGGCTCCCCGAGGCGGCCCGCCTCCCCCAGGCCGCCCTCGCCCTGATCCTGGGCGGGGCCATCGGAAACCTCGTCGACCGGGTCCGCCTCGGCTACGTGGTGGACTTCGTGCACGTCTACTGGAGGGAGCACCAGTGGCCGGACTTCAACGCCGCCGATTCCGCGATCACGGTCGGGGTGACCCTGCTCGTCCTGGACATCCTGCGCTCGCCCCACGCCGAGAGCACGGGGAAGCCCGAGATGGCCGAGGCGGCCTCCCCGGCCGGGAGGACCGACTGACATGTACCCACGCCTCCTGACCCTCCCCGCCTTCGACGTCTCCGGGCGGAGCTGGGGCCCCTTCACCCTCCACACCTACGGCTTCCTGCTCGCGGTGGCCTTCCTGGCCGGCCTCTTCGTGGCCGCCCGCCAGGCCCGCCGGTCCGGCCTCGACGCCAACCGGGTGACCGACATGGCGGTCTGGGTCCTGATCGCCGGCCTCCTCGGGGCCAAGGCGATGCTCCTCGCGGTGGACTGGGCCTTCTACTCCCGGAACCCCCGCGAGCTGATCACCCTCTTCCAGAGCGGGGGGGTCTTCTACGGCGGCCTGCTCGGAGGCCTGCTCGTGGCCTTCTGGTACGCCCGCCACTACAAGCTCCCCGGCCTGGCCACCGCGGACGCCCTCGCCCCCGGGGTCGTGCTCGGCCAGGCCATCGGCCGCCTCGGCTGCTTCGCGGCCGGCTGCTGCTTCGGCCGGCCGGCCGCCGTCCCCTGGGCCGTCACCTTCACCGACCCCTACGCGGCCCGGGCGGTGGGCACCCCGGTGGACACCCCGCTCCACCCGAGCCAGCTCTACGAGTCCTTCGCCTGCTTCCTCCTCTTCTTCGCCCTCCTCGCGATCGCCGGCCGCAAGCGCTTCGACGGCCAGGTGCTCCTCGCCTACACCGCCGGCTACTCGGCGATCCGCTTCGTCCTCGAGTTCTGGCGGGGCGACCCCGACCGGGGCTCGCTGTTCGGCGGCGCGCTCTCGACCTCCCAGGCGATCGCGATCGTCCTCGTCGTCGCCGCGGCCACGGCGTGGGTGCGGCTCCGCCGCAAGGCCCCGCCGCCCGCCCCCGCTCCCGCCTGAAGAGCCTCGCGGTCCGGCCGGAGGACGCGGGACGGCGCCTCGACGTCTGGCTCGCCGCCGCGCTCCCCGGCCTGTCGCGGGCCCGCGTCCAGGCCCTCGTCGCGGCCGGCCACGTCCGGCTCGACGGCGGGCGGTGCCGGCCGTCGGCCCGCCTCCGGACGGGCCAGTCGGTATCGGTCGACGTGCCCGCCCCGGTCCCCGCCGGGCCGGAGCCCGAGGACATCCCCCTCGACGTGGTCTACGAAGACGCCCGCCTCCTGGTGGTGAACAAGCCGGCCGGGCTCGTGGTGCACCCGGGAGCGGGAGCCCCCCGGGGCACCCTCGTCAACGCCCTCCTCCGCCACGTCCGGGACCTCTCGGGGGTGGGGGGCGTGCTGCGGCCCGGCATCGTGCACCGCCTCGACCGCGGCACCTCCGGCCTCCTCGTGGTGGCCAAGGACGACGAGGCGCACCGGGCGCTCGCCCGGCAGTTCGCGGGCCGGGCGGTCGAGAAGGAGTACCTGGCCCTCGTGCTCGGGCTGCCCGCGCCGAGGAGCGGGACGGTGGCCGCCCCGGTCGGCCGCGACCCCGTCCACCGGCGCCGCATGTCGGTGAGGGCCCCCCGGGGCCGCGAGGCCCGGACCGACTACCGGGTGGTCGAGACGTTCGACGGGGCCAGCCTGCTTCGCGTGCGGATCCACACCGGCCGCACCCACCAGATCCGGGTGCACCTCGCCTCGATCGGCCATCCCGTCGCGGGCGACCCGACCTACGGGGGCACCCGCGCCCCTCCCTCGCGGAGGGCGGCTGCCCGGGAAGCCCTCCTGAGCCTCGGACGGCCGGCGCTCCACGCGGCCCGACTCGCGTTCGTGCACCCCGCGAGCGGCGAGCCCCTCGCGTTCGAGGCTCCCCTGCCCGCGGACCTCGCGGCGACCCTGGAGCGCCTGCGCGGGGGCGGACACCACGGCGGCCCCGCGGTATGATCGCCGCGCCATGTCCCAGGAGGGGCGCTCGTCGGGGGCGCGGGTGATCGCCCGGCGCCAAGCCTACGCGGGCCGGATCTTCAGCGTCGACGTGGACGAGGTCGAGGAGCCGGGGGGGGTGCGCGGCGTGCGCGAGGTGGTCCGCCACCGCGGGTCGGTAGCGGCGCTCCCCGTGCACGCCGACGGCCGGGTGGTCCTCGTGCGGCAGTACCGCTACCCGGTGGACGGCGAGTTGTGGGAGCTGCCGGCCGGGCGTCTCGACGGCGGCGAGTCCCCGGAGACGGGGGCGCGCCGGGAGCTCGAGGAGGAGGTGGGCCTCCGCCCGGGCCGACTCGAGCCGATCGGCGCCTTCTACACGACCCCGGGGTTCTGCGACGAGGTGCTGCACCTGTTCCGGGCCACCGAGCTCCAGGCCGTCCCCCCGCGCCCGGAGGAGGACGAGCGGATCGTCGCGGGGACGTTCACGCTGGCCGAAGCCCGGGAGATGATCCGGGCCGGCGAGGTGCGCGAGGGGAAGACGCTGGTGGCCCTCCTGCTCGAGGTCGAGCGGAGGGCGGCCCGGCCGTGACCGTCTCCGAGCGCCGCCGGGCCCGCCGCCGCCGGCTCCCCTACGTGCGCAGCGCCGTCCTCGAGGTGGAGGGCCGGTCGCACATCGTGGCCCTCGCCGACCTGAGCCCGGAAGGGGCCTTCCTCTCTACCCGCCTCGTGGTGACGACCGGCCAGCCGCTCCGCCTGCGCATCGTCCTCCCCCGCAACGGCCACGAGGTCACGATCCCCTGCCGCCTCGTCCGGCGCAACGAGCGGTTCGACGCGGCGAGCGGGCGCCCGGCCGGCCTCGCGGTGGGCTTCTCCGGCATGGACGCCGCGGTCGTGCGCAAGGTCGAGGAGTTCGCGATGGAGGGCTTCCTTCCCGACCCGGAGCCCCCCCCGACGGCCCACTACGAGTACCGCGTCCTCGAGCGTCCCGAGCTGGACGTGGACGAGCTGAACCGTCTCGGGATCGACGGCTGGCGCCTCGCCTGCGCCCTGCCCGCGCCGGCCGGCCTCCGGCTCGTCCTGCTCCGGCTGCTCTAGGATCACCGGGTGCCCCGTCCCCCGTCCCCCTCCCGACGCCGTTTCCTCGGCGCCACCGTCCGGGCGGCGGCCGCCTTCGCCGCCCCCGCGATCGTCCCCGCCTCCGTCCTCGGCCCCCGGGCCCCGGGCAACCGGATCAACGTCGGGATGATCGGCCTGGGCCGCCAGGCCCGGCGGCCCAACCTGCCCCAGCTCCTCGCCCTCCCGGACGTCCAGGTGGTCGCGGCCTGCGACGTGGACGCCTGGCGTCTCGAGGAGGGCCGGCGGGCGGTCGAGTCGTTCTACGGCTCCCGCGCGGGCCGGGACGGCTGGACGGGGTGCGCCGCCTTCCGCGACTTCCGGGACCTCCTGGCCCGGCCAGAGGTGGACGCGGTCATGATCTCCACCCCGGACCACTGGCACGTCCCCATGGGCATCCTCGCCGCCCGC
>Ga0268386_10004043_pt1 | contig 10763 bp, 8 predicted proteins | sample RVTome_15_FD_200260 | JGI IMG/M metagenome (GOLD analysis project Ga0268386, IMG submission 200260) | Soil microbial communities from uranium-contaminated site in the Upper Colorado River Basin, Wyoming, United States - RVT150D86... ... | reverse complement strand
ATAGATCTGGTGCACATCCCGGAAGAAGTGGACGATGTGCTCCTCCCGTGTCAGTAGGGGCAGGTAGCCTTGGATGACGACGCGATCGAAACAGTGATATACCAACCCAAGCAGGCTGCCGAACAGCTTGCTGAACGTGCCCATCGGTCTCCTCCCTTCCCTGACCGTGTGTTGACACCTCGATCATGGAACAGGGGGCCGGTGGGACTTCAAGCCTGGATACCGTGAAAGACTTTCACGACCTTCATGTCTGGCAGAAGGCGCACCACCTCACTTTGGCCGTCTACCGGGTCACCGCGAGCTTTCCCCGTGAAGAGCTGTACGGCCTGACCACGCAACTCCGGCGCGCGGCGTCCTCGGTCGCCGCGAATCTGGCCGAAGGTTGCGGCCGCAACGGCGACGCCGAGCTGGCGCGCTTCTGTTCGATCGCGATGGGATCAGCCAGCGAGCTCGAATACCACCTGTTGCTCGCCAGCGATCTGAAGCTCCTGAACCTGCGGGACTACACCGAGCTCGCGCAGCAGGCCACCGAAGTCAAGCGCATGCTCACCGGCCTTTTCCAGAAGCTGACCGCTGATCGCTGATAGCTGACCGCTGCCGCCGTCAAGATTTCAAGCGTCCTTGGCTATCTCTAGCGGTCCACCGTCGGCAGCCGGAGATCGAGCGTCGAGAGCCGGCCGCCCTCGCCCAGTCGATAGGCGCGGTCGGTGGCGACGGACCGCACCACCTGGACCCGCCCGCTGGGCCAGCGCACCTCGAGGTCGACCTTCTCGGCGGCGCCGACGCCGAGAAGGACGCGACGGTCGTGGGAGGACAGGTAACTGCCGCCGCTCGCCACCACCGCGGTGGCGCGTCCTCCCGGCCACGTGGCGTCCACGCGGGCCCCCACGGCACCGGGATTCGGAGGACTCCCCTCCAGGAGCACCCGTACGGCGCGGGCCCCGCGGGTGCGGTTGCGGAACAGGAACGGGGTACCGTCGAGGTTGTTCACGACGAAGCTCGCTCGTCCCTCGTTCCAGAAGTCCGCCACCGCCAGCCCGCGGCCGACCGCCTCCCCCGGGGCGGACTCCCGGGGCAGCTCCACGAAGGTGCCGTCCCCCGCGTTGCGGAAGATCTGGACCGGCATGCGGTACTTCGAGGGCAGCCTCATGCGGTCCACCTGGGGGTAGACGTGGCCGTTGGCCACGACCAGGTCCGGCCGCCCGTCGAGGTCCACGTCGGCGAACGCCGTGCCCCAGCCCATCATCAGCCACGTGGGCTGGGCCAGGCCGGACCGGCGAGTCGCGTCCTCGAAGCCCCCTTCGCCGAGGCTCCGGTACAGCGTGTTGTAGTCGTCCACGAAATGCGTGAGGTAAAGGTCGAGCCGGCCGTCGCCGTCGTAGTCTCCCCACGCGATCCCCATGGAGGCCTGCTCGCTGCCCTCCTCGCTCAATGCGAAGCCGGCCTCGAGGGCGTCGTCGGCCGCACGGAGCCCCTGCCAGCGATACAGCGCGTTGGGGGTGGAATCGTTGGCCACCGCCAGGGACGGCAGCTCTCCGGCCGACAGAGGGGCGAACAGCGCGGCCAGGCCGTAGTGTTTCATCGGGTCGTGGACGCTCGTGGTCACGCTCACGTCGGAAAACGTCCCGTCCCCCTCGTTCCGGAACAGCAGGTCACCCTCCCCGGGCAGCCCACGGGGGCCGCAGTTCACGGGCAACCCCTGGTGCCGGCAGTGCTCGTTCGACCCCGGCTCGGGCAGCCGCGCCGGGTCGAGGGCCACGTACCCGGCCACGAAGAGATCGAGGTCGCCGTCGCCGTCGTAGTCGCCGAAGCTCGCTCCCGTGCTCCACCTCTCCGCCGGCCCCCCGGCGCCGCTCCGGGCGGTGACGTCCTCGAACGCCCCGCCGCCCCGGTTGCGCCAGAGCCGGTTCGGGGTGTGATAGTGGGTGACGTAGAGGTCGGTCCGCCCGTCACCGTCGTAGTCGGCCGCCGCGCATCCCATCCCCCAGCCCGCGTTCCGGATCCCGCTGCGGGCGGTCGCGTCGTCGAACCTGCCGTCGCCGCGGTTGCGGAAGAGCGCGTGGGGTGGCGCCGGCGCACGGCCGGCCAGGGCCTCGAAGCTGCCTCCGTTCACCAGGAAGACGTCGGTCCAGCCGTCGGCGTCGAAGTCGAAGGCGCAGACGCCCCCGCTCATCACCTCCGGGATGTACCGCTTGTCCGGAGTCGAACCGCCCGTGTGACGGAACCCTCCCAGGCCCGAGGCGCGCGCCACGTCTTCGAAACGGACGACCGGGTCGGGGCCGGCGGCTTCGGCGATCCGTGGCGCGACGGCCGCGGCCAGGGCAAGAACCAGCATGACCGCTATGATGGCAGGTGAATGAGATCCGCTTTCCTCGCGGGGCTCCTCGTCGCCGGGACCCTGCCGCCCGCGATGACCCAGGCCGGGGGCGACCGGGAGGCCGCGGCCGCGCTCGCCGCGCGAGCCGGGGCCCTGGCCGCGGCGGGCGAGGTCGCAAGCGCCATCGCGACCCTCGAACGGGCCGAGGCGGAAGCCCCGGACTGGGCCGAGCTGAAGGTGAACCTCGCCGCCCTCAAGAGCCGGGCCGGCGATTACGACGGGGCGATCCGGACGGCGCGGGCGGCGCTGGACCTGAACCCCGAGCTCGAAGGCGCCCGCTTCAACCTCGGCCTGGCCCAGATCAAGGCAGGGGATGCGGGTGCCGCGGCCGAGACGCTGGAGCGCTACCGGGGGCGCGACGACGTGCCCGCCTCCGTCCATGTCGCCCTCGGGCTCGCGCATGCCGCCCTCCAGCGACCGGCGGACGCGGCGGCGGAGCTGGACCTGGCACTGGCCGCCGGCGTACGCGACCCCGGAGTCCTGTTCGCGCTGGCGCGGGCCCGGAGCGACGCCGGCGACGCGGAGGGGGCTGCCGCAGCCCGCGAGCTCCTCGCGGCCTCGGCTCCCGGATCGGCCGCCCACGAGATGCTGGCCGGCGACGCCCTCGACGCCGCGCGCGACTGGCAGGGTGCGGAGGCGGCGTATCGCCGGGCCCTGGCCGTAGACGATCGCTTCCCGGGGGCGAATCACTCCCTGGGCCTCATGCTCTACAAGCGGCGGGCCTACGACGAGGCGGCGCGCGCTTTCGACCGCGAGCTGCAGCGGCAGCCGCGCTATGCCCCCGCCCTCTATTACCGGGCGGTCCTGGAACTGGACCGCGGCCGCGCGCGGGAGGCGCTGCCGCTGCTGGAGGGGGCGGTGGCCGCGGTCCCCTCCATGGTCGAGGGCTGGCGCGACCTGGGCCGGGCGCGGCTGCACGCAGGGCTCGCGGGAACCGCGGTCGCCGCGCTCCGGAGGGCGGCGGCACTCGACCAGGAGGACGCGCGCACGTTCTACCTGCTCTCCCGGGCCCTCAAGCACGCCGGCCAGCCCGAGGCCGCCGTGGAGGCCCTGCGCCGCGCCAGCGAGCTGAACCGGCTGCATCGCCAGGAGCTCCTGGAAAAGGTCTCGGGGAAGAGCCCGGAGGGCTGAAGCGCCCTAGCCCTCATCAGTTCCAGTAGAACTTCAACCCGAGCTGGATCTCCCGCGGCAGGCGCGTGTTGGTGTACTGCCCGAACACCGAGCTGGCGACCGCGCAGGTACCGTCCGCCGGCCCGGCGTTGCAGGTGAACGCAGCGTCGGCCGGCGAGAACAGGAACTGCGTGTGGTTGAACGCGTTGATGAAGTCGGCCCGGAACTGCAGCCGCGTCTTGCCGCTCGGGTACCAGTTCTTGGAGAGCGTGATGTCCCACTGGTTGCGGCCCGGCAGCCGGAACGTGAACCGCTCGCGCTGGCCGAACTGCCCGTCCGCGGGCGGGGCGAACGCGGCCGGGTTGAAGAAGTAGCGGTCGCTGGGGAGGCTGCTGAACGGATCCCCGACCTGGACCACCCGGTTCCCGCGCCGGCCGCCGTTCGTGTTGCCGACGAGCATCCGGGGGACCGGGGGGCCGGAATGGAACGTCGTGATCCCCGAGATCTGCCAGCCCCCCAGGACGCCCTTGAGCAGGGCGTTCTGAGAGTCCCGGAAGAACGGCAGCTCGTAGACGTAGTTCAGGTTGAAGATGTGGGTGCGGTCGGTGCGGGCCACACCGTACTCTGCGTCCCGGTCCTGGGTGTTCTGCGGAATGTCCTGGATGTCGCGGTCGTTGGTGGCGTCGGTGTTGGCCCGGCTGAGCGTATAGGAGACGTTGAGCAGGCCGGCACGGCCCGCGTCGTGGCGGAAGTTGAACAGCAGCCCGTGGTAGCGCGCCCGCGCCGTGGTCTCGCGCATGGTGATGCCGCCGTAGCCGGGGAACGGCCGTGCCACGTTCTCCCCGCCGAGGCGAACCACGTCGGCGGGCTGGGGCCGGTTGATGTCCACCGGCCGGATCAGGCCGTCGCCCCGCGAGCCCACGTAGCTCAGCTCCACCGCTCCCTTGGCGTAGAGCTGCCGCATCAGCCCGACGTTCCACTGCATGGTCCTGGGCATCTCGAAGGGGTCGCTGCTGGCGATCAGGGATGGGACGCCTCGGGTGGTGGGGCTCACGCCGGCGGCGGCGTTCGACAGGCTCGGGTTCAGGAGCGTCACCGTGTTCGCGAACGGCGGGTTCACGAACGAGTTCTGCTCGAAGATCCCGATCAGGGGCTGGTCGTAGTAGATGCCGTAGCCGCCGCGGACGATCGTGCGCGCGTCGCTGCCCGTGTCCCACGAGAAGCCCAGACGGGGCGCCAGGTTCTTGTCCGTCGCGTACAGGCCGCGGCCGTGGGCCGAGTTCTGGCCCGCCACCACGATCCCGTTGAGCCGATTGCCGGTCCCCGCCACCAGCAACGTCCCGGCGGGGTTGGCGAACTGCGGCGCCCCAGCAGGGTCGTACAGGCCGGGATCGAAGTTGGTCAGGACGTCGTTCTCGTCGGTGACGGACGGGTACACCGAGTAGCGGACGCCGAGATCGAGGGTCAGGTTCGGGCGCACGCGCCACGAGTCCTGGGCATACAGCTCGTATCGGTTCCAGCGGAGGTGCTCGGTGATGTCCCGCTCCGACTCCGCGTAGGTACAGGTGGCCCCGCAGGCACCCCCGGCGTTCCCGAGCAGGAAGTTCTGGAAGGCGGTGAAGCCGCCCCCGGCGTTGAAGGTGAACCGCCCCTGGCTCTCGTTGGCGGCGTTCTCGTCCTTGCTCTCGAACGAGACCAGCCCCCCGACCTTGAACGAGTGGCTTCCACGCTGGAGCGTGAGGTTGTCGGCGAAGGTGTGGTTGCGGTACTTGATCTCGTAGAGCTGGGCCGCCCCGAACGTGCTCAGGCCGCTCACCACGATCGTGGGGATCCTGCCCGCGGCGTTCTCGGGGAACAGCTCGCCGGTCGAGACGCCGAAGTCGCTCTTCGAGTTGCGCGTCCCCTCCGGGTTCTCGGTGCTGATCTCGTTCCCGGAGAACTGGTAGGAGAACTCGTTCAGGGTGGTCGAGTTGATGGTGGTGGTGAGCTGGGCCACCAGGACGTCGCCCGGCACCTTGGTGCGGGTGGTGGCCACGTTGGGCACCGCCACGCCGAAGAACAGCCCGCCGGGCTCCTCGGTCTCGCTGATGTCGTTCGTGTAGCGGGCCATCAGGCGCCAGCTCGGGTTGATCGCGTAGTCGACCCTCGCCACCTCCTGGCGGGTGTTGAACGGGTTCGCGGCGGAGATGATGAAGCGGTTGCTGCCGACGTTGGGGGCCGGCCACGCCTCGAGCAGCCTCACCGCGTTGGGGTCGCGCAGGGCCGGGGCCAGGTAGTTGGCGTTGGTCGGGTCGGTCAGCCAGGACGGGTCCGGCACGTTGGCGGCGGCCGACGACGGCGGCCGGAGGATCCGCCGCCACTCCTGCGAGAAGAAGAAGAACAGCTTGTCCTTCACGATCGGCCCGCCGAGGGTGTAGCCGAAGTTGTTGTACCGGAGCTTCGGTGGGTTGCCGGAGATGGCCGGGTCCGCGCTCAGGTTGCGGAAGAAGCTGTTGGCGTTCAGGGCGTCGTTGCGGAAGAACTCGTAGGCGCTGAAGCGAAAATCGTTGGTTCCCGACTTGGTCACCACGTTGATGACGCCGCCGCCGCTGCGCGGCCACTCCGCCGCGTAGGTGCTGGTGACGATCTTGAACTCCTCGATGGACTCCAGGGTGGGGGTCGCGAGCAGGGTGATGTTCGAGCCCACGTCCACGTTGGACGCCCCGTCCACGAGCCAGTTGACCGCGTTTCGGCGCGCGCCGTTGACCGAGATGCTGGTCGTGCTGGTGAGCCCGACCCCGACCTCGTCGGGGAGGTCGCTGCTCACCCCCGGCACCAGGGTGGCGAGCTGCATGAAGTTGCGGTTGTTCAGGGGCAGCTCCGTCACCTGCGTCGGCCCCATCAGGCTCTGGACCGCCGGCGTCGCCTGGACGAGCTGCGACCCGGCCGTGACCTCCACCGTGACGGACTGCTCGCCGACCGCCAGGGTGCCATCGACCTCCAGCCGGTCGTTGACGTGGAGGCTGATGTTGCGGGCGGTGTAGGGCTGGAAGCCGGCCAGCTCGAACGTGACCTCGTAGCGCCCGACCGGGAGGAACGGCGCCAGGTACCTGCCCACGTCGGACGTGGTCAGCCCGCGGGTCAGGCCGGTCCCGACGTTCTTGACCGTGACCGTCACGCCCGGCAGGGCGGCGCCGGTCTGGTCCGTGGCGAGGCCGGTGATCGTCCCGGTGGTCTCCTGGGCGGCGGCGGGACCGGCGAGGCCGGCGGCGATCCCCGCGATGACGAAAGCTCTCCTGCAGCGCAGCATCACGCCCTCCTGGGCCTCCTGGGTCGGAGCCCCGTGTCCGGGACGAGTTGTGACGAGACTGGTTTCAGGCGACGGGCAGAGCCCGGCGGAACGGCAACCATGGAGGACGGCAGGTTATGGCCGGTCGTGCGTCCGAGTCAAGGAATCTCAACGGCGTCAAACCCGCGTTCGGCCCAAGCTCACCAGGCTGCCCACCAGTCCCACCAGGGTTCCTCCCACGACGATCGCCACGCAGAGCTGCAGGGGCAGGAAGACGGCGGCCTGGCCCAGCAGGTCCGAGGCGGCCAGCGCGTCCTGGGCCAGGACACGGAAGGCGAGCCACAGCAGACCCACCGAGACCAGCCCCCCCAGCCCTCCCTGGATCATGCCCTCCACCACGAACGGCCCCTTGACGTAGGCGCGCGTGGCCCCCACCAGGCGCATGATGTCCAGCTCGTCCTGGCGCGAGTACACCGTGAGGCGGATGACGTTCGAGATCGTGAACACCCCGGCGAGCACCAGTATCCCGCCGAGCAGCGCCCCGACGCCCCTGACCAGCCGCACCGCGGTGGACAGGCGCTGGATCCAGAGGAGGTCGTACTGGACCTCCTCCACGCCGGGAGCGTCCCCGAGCTCGTCGACCAGTCGCCGCACCTCCTCCGGGCTCTGGTGCCCGTCGCGGATCGTGACCTCCAGGGACGCGGGGAAGGGGTTCTCGCCGAGGTCGTCCGCAAGCCCGCGCAGGTCGCGGTAGAGGTCGCGGAAGCGGCTCAGGGCCTGCTCGCGGCTGACGCCCACGACGCTCTCCACCGCGCCGTCCGCACGCAACCGGTCCTCGAGGCTCTGCCGGATGTGGGGAGCCAGGCCGTTCTCGAGATAGAAGGTCACCTGCACCTTCTCCGTCCAGCGGGTCACGACCTCGTTGAGGTTGCTGGCCACGGTCAGGAACGCGCCCAGGACGAATAGGCTGACCGCGATCGTCCCGACCGACAGCGCGTTGATGAGGCGGCTCCGCCAAAGGCTGGTGACGGCCTCCTCGAGGAAGTACGCGAGGGCGCGGAGGGCGGCGGGCATCGGGGTCTTCGGGGCGCCGGGATTATAATCCGCCTCCGATGTCCATCCTCGTCGGCGTGGCGGGGGGCACCGGTTCGGGGAAGACCTCGTTCACCGAGAAGCTGCTGAGGCACCTGGGTCCCGAGCGTTGCGTGACCGTGGCCCAGGACGGCTACTACAGGGACGGCAGCGCCCTCGAGCCGGAGGCCCGGGCCGCCATCAACTACGACCACCCCGACGCCTTCGACACGTCCCTGCTGATCCAGGACCTGCGCGACCTCAAGGCGGGCCGCCCCGTCCCCCAGCTCACCTACGACCATGCCAGCTACTCGCGGAGGGTGCTCGCCGACCCCCTCACGCCGCGCCCGGTGATCCTGCTGGAGGGAATCCTGATCCTGGCCGAGGAGCCGCTCCGGCGGCTGATGGACATCAAGCTCTTCATCGACACCGACGCCGACGTCCGCATCCTGCGCCGCCTGCGCCGCGACCTGCGCGAGCGGGGTCGCAGCTTCGAGTCGGTGGAGAAGCAGTACCTGGGATCGGTGCGTCCGATGCACCTGGAGTTCGTCGAGCCGTCCAAGCGCTACGCGGACCTGATCATCCCGGAGGGGGCGGAGAACGAGGTCGCGCTCGAGGCGGTGGTGGCCCGGGTCCGTGCGATGCTGGACGGGTAGGCGGTGCGGAGCGGCCCTGATCATCCTGCAGACAGGCGAGACCTACCGCCTGCCTGGCATGCCTGCGCGAAATCACGCCTGATATCGGCGAGCGAGCGATCGGCGGCCTACTCGGCTCCCCCCTCCGACGGCTCGACCACCCGCCCGCGCTCCAGCGCGATCACCCGCTTGCCCATGCGCAGGATCATTTCGCGGTCGTGAGTGGCGACCAGCACCGTGGTGCCGCGGGAGTTGACCTCCTCGAACAGCCTCATGATCTCCTGGGCCATCTCCGGATCGAGGTTTCCGGTGGGCTCGTCCGCGAGCAGCAGCATGGGGTCGTTGATCAAGGCCCGGGCGATGGCCACCCTCTGCTGCTCACCCCCGGAGAGCTGCATCGGATAGGCGTGCATCCGCGGGTGCAGCCCCACCGCCTTGAGCGCGGCGAAGGCGCGGCGCTTCTGCTCCTTCGCCGGGACGGCCAGGATCCGGAGCACGAATGCCACGTTCTCGAGGACGGTCTTGCGCTTCAGGAGCTTGAAGTCCTGGAACACGACGCCGATCGAACGGCGCAGCTCGGGGATCTGGCGGTCCGGGATGGCGGTGACGTTCCGGCCGCCCACGAGGATCTGCCCTTGCGAGGGCAGCTCCTCGCGGAACACCAGCTTCAGGAACGTCGTCTTGCCGGCGCCCGAAGGGCCGGTGAGGAAGCAGAACTCGCCCCGGTCGATGTGGAGCGTAACGTCCCCCAGCGCGCTCGAGTCCCGGTCGTACTGCTTGTACACGTGGAACGCCTGGATCATCGGCGGCGACGTGGGGCTCGGCGGCGAGGTCAACGCCCGGCATTATAGTTGCCCGGCGGGCCGGGCAGCCGTCATGTCTCCCCGGGCCTGCGCACCCCGTGCACGATCACCGGCACCGCTCGCCGCGCCCTGCGGTACCCTTGAACCGATGAAGGCCGTGGTCATGCGCGAGCACGGCGGACCCGAGGTCCTGCGATATGAGGACGTGCCCGATCCCGTCGCGGGGCCCGGCGAGGTGGTGGTGCGCGTGCGGGCGTGCGCGCTCAATCGCCTCGACGTCTGGACCCGGATGGGCGCGGCGGGCCGCACCGTCGCCCTCCCCCACATCCTGGGCAACGACGTCTCCGGCGAGGTCGAGTCCCTGGGCAGCCCGGTGGTGGGGATCGCGCCGGGCCAGCGGGTCCTGCTCTCGCCCGGCACCTCCTGCGGGCGCTGCCGGATGTGCCTGGCCGGCGAGGACAGCTCCTGCCGCCAGTACCGGATCCTCGGCTACCTCGTCCCGGGGGGCTACGCCGAACGCCTGAAGTGCCCCACCGCCAACCTCGTGCCGCTGCCCGACGCGATCGGATTCGAGGAGGCCGCCGCGTTCCCGCTGGTGTTCCTGACCGCCTGGCGCATGCTCGTGACCCGCGCCAGGGTCGGGCCCGGCGAGGACGTCCTGGTCTGGGCGGCCGGCAGCGGCGTAGGAACGGCCGCGATCCAGGTAGCCAAGCTGTTCGGCGCGCGGGTCATCGCCACCGCGGGAACCGACGCGAAGCTGGACCTCGCCCGGCAGCTTGGGGCCGACGAGGTCCTCCATCACCACCGGGACGACGTGGTGGCCGACGTGCGGCGGGTGACCGAGAGGAAGGGGGCCGACGTGGTGATCGAGCATGTCGGCGAGGCCACCTGGGAGCGCTCGATCCTGGCGCTGGCCCACCGGGGACGGCTGGTCACCTGCGGCGCGACCACCGGCCCGCGGGGCACGACCGAGCTGCGCCACCTGTTCTCGAAGCAGCTCACGCTGATGGGCTCGTACATGGGGAGCAAGGCGGAGCTTCTGGACGCCGCCCGCTTCTTCTTCGCCGGCCGGCTCCGGGCCGTCGTCCATTCCGTGCTCCCGCTGGCCGAGGCCCGGCGGGCTCACGAGATGATGGAGGCGTCGGAGCACTTCGGGAAGATCGTCCTGCGCCCGTGAGACGGCCGTGACCGCGGAGACCCCGCTCCCCGACGTCCTGGCCGGCCTCGAGCGCGGCGCGCCGGCGGCCGAACGCGCTTTCCGGCCCCATCCCTGGACCGCGGGTGGCCACCGACAGACCCTGCTCGGGTACCTGTGCCGCCGGCGGCTGCAGTGGACGCCTCCCACGGAGGACCTGGTCGTCGACGGGAGCGATGACGTGCGCCTCCTCCTGAGGGCGAGCTGGCAGCCGGGGCCGCGTGATGCCCGCCCCGCGCTCGTGATCGTCCACGGCCTGGGCGGCTGCGACCGTGCGACCTACGCCATCGCCACCGGCCGTCAC
>Ga0268386_10004042_pt1 | contig 10764 bp, 5 predicted proteins | sample RVTome_15_FD_200260 | JGI IMG/M metagenome (GOLD analysis project Ga0268386, IMG submission 200260) | Soil microbial communities from uranium-contaminated site in the Upper Colorado River Basin, Wyoming, United States - RVT150D86... ... | reverse complement strand
GGGTTCCGCGTCAAGCCGTTGGCCGAGGTGCGAACGTTCGACGGCGGCGCGACCCTCGACCTGCCCGGAGCGCCTCAGGTCTTCCACGTGCCGGGCCACACGCCGGGATCGGTGGCTGTCTGGATACCTTCGGTCAAAGCGCTGTTCGTGGGTGACGCCCTTACCACCGGTCACGTGCTGACCGGCGCCAAGGGTCCGGGTCCAGCACCCTTCACCATTGATCCGGACAAAGCGATCGAGTCGCTCTCGCGCATCGAGGATGTGCCCGCCGAGTGGCTGATACCCGGTCATGGCGCGCCGTGGCACGGCGAGGTGCGCCAGGCGGTTGAGGAAGTGCGGCGAGCCGCCGTGGTCTAACCCGACCTGCTCCCCTCTGGTGGGGCAAACACCACGATCAGGCGCAATTCCTCGCTGATGTCGTGGAAGCGGTGCGCCACGCCAGCCGGCACGAAGATTGTGTCGCCCGGCTGCACCCAGCGTGTCTCGTCGCCGGCGCTGAACCGGCTGCGGCCGGCGAGCATGACGTAGAGCTCGTCCTCGGTGTGCGGCTGCTGCTCATCGGTAGCACCGGCCGGTAGGACATAGAGGCCGGCCGACATCGTCCTTTCGCGCAGAAACTCGAGGTAGTGCTGGCCCGAGCCACGCTGACGCTCGAGCAGCTCCTCGAGTGAGGTTCGGCTCACGCCTCCGCGGCCGCGGCAGGCCGCTGCGCTGCCGCCGCTGCGGCGGCCTCCTCGAGGCGCTCGAGAAACGGCTTTGCACCGATTTCGGTCAGGATCTCGCGTGCCTCGGCCGTCGCCTCGGCCGTCTCGGGCTGCTCCCGCAGCAGCGTCGCCATGTCAATCCCGGCCAGCGCGAGCACGAAGCGCATGCCGCGCTCGCGCAGGTTCCGCTGCGCGTCGCGGTAGAGCCTGAGCGCCTCCGTCGCATCCCCAGCCAGTGCGGCGATGCCGGCGTTGGCGACCATCCGATGCGCGTTGACCACCGCGCCATGGGCGCCTGTGGCGTCCAGTACACGGAGATCGGATCTTGCCGCCTCAAGGTCGCGCGCCCAGAGATTTGCCCTGACCGCGACGTGGACGATGTCAGGGAAAGGCTCCATCGCGTTGCTGGCGAGCGCCTCCCGTCGAGCGTCGGACAGCCGGCCATCGGCCAGCGCCAGGCGGGCCTGAAGGTCGTGCAGCTGAGTCTGGAGAATGTGTTCGGGGGTCGCCTCGAGCAGCTCGATTACTCGGGCCAGCTCGTCGGCCATCGGCTCGCCGCGCGAGCCGCGATAGAGTACCCACGCCTGGGCGACGCCCAGCCAGTCGCGCTCATCCAGCTCCTCGCGCAGCAGCTCGTCGAGGAGCGCCATCGACGATGCCCAGTCGCCCGTCATGTAGCCGGCGCTGGCGATGCCGATGATGGTGTTCATCGTGTACGGGCGGTGGCCGATGCGCCTGGCCAGCGCGAGCGCGGCCCTGCCCACCTCCTGGACCTGGCGCGGGTTGACCTCGTAGAGCTGGCTGACCTGGTTCATCATGCCGCGCATCACAATCGCGGTCAGTCCGTGCTCCTCGGCCAGATCGGTGCCCGCCCGCAGTGCGCCGCTGCCTTCGTAGTACCGGAATGAGACGAATAGCGCGGCGCCGCGCGTGATCAGCGTGTCGGCGATGACCGGCACGAGATCGGCCCGTTCGGCCGCGGCCAGGACTTCGTCGCACAGCGGCAGCGCGCGCTGCGGGTCGGGAAACATCATGTAGGCGCGCGCCAGCTGGCTGCGCATGGTGATGCCGGCCGGGTCTTCCAGGATCGGCTCGATCTCGGTCAGGGCGCCCTCGAGCACCTCCACGGCGCGCGACAGCTCAAAAGCAGTGATGTGGGCGCGTCCGAGAGCGGTCAGAGAGGTAGCCAGCAGGTTGGCATCGCCGGCCGCGCGGCGCAGCTCGACCGACCGCTGCAGGTGCTCGAGGGCGCGCGTGTGATCGGCAGCGATCGAGGCCGCCTCGCCCGCGCGCTGGCGGAGGTCGGCCTCCTCCGCCGGATCGGCCGTGACCGCCAGCGCCTGCTCAAGGAAGATCACCGCCTGCTGGTGCGAACCGAGGCTGGAAGCCCGCTCGGCCGCGCCGCGTAGGGCGAGGCGGGCCTGCACGGCGAGGGCATCGGCCTCGGGACCAACCGGCGAGCTCTGGAAAGCGGCCAGGTAGTGACCGGCAAGCGCGCCGGCGAGCTCGTCGCCGCCCAAACCCTCGAAGTGACGCGCGGCAGCGAGGTGGCGCGTCCGTCGGTCGGCACGGGCGAGCGTGCTGTAAGCGACCTCACGGATGAGCGACTGCACGAAGATGTACTGACCTCGCTCGGGCGAGAGCGGGTGCACGTCGTGGCGCAGCACCTCACGCCTGGCGAGCGACCGCAGACGGAGCTCGAGCTCGTCGGTGGAAGCCCCCGCGACGGCGGCCAATGCCTCAGTCGTGAACGACTGGCCGAGCACGGCGGCGTCCTGCAGCAGGCTGCGTTCGGCTGGGTCCAGTCCGTCGAGACGCGCCGCGATCAGCGCCGTGAGAGTCTCGGGCACAGCGAGCTCGGAGAGTTCGCCGACCGGGCGATAGGCGCCCTCCTCCTCCACCAGCTGCCCCTGTGCGACGAGCATGCGCACAGTCTCGACGGCATACAGCGGGATGCCGTCGGCGCGAGCGACGATGGCCGCGGCCATCTTGGGCGGCATTCCGGGCACCATGCCCGACAGCAACTCATGCATCTCGCCGGTGCTGAGCGGCTCGAGCGAGACACTGATGAAGTTGCGCTTGCCGGCGCCCCAGTTAGATCGCGACTCGAGCAGGTCAGGCCGGGCGAGGGTGACGATGTACAGCGGCAGGTCGCGCGTCCAATCGACGACATGGTCGATGAAGTCGAGCAGGCCGGAGTCGGCCCAGTGGAGGTCCTCGAACAGCATTACCACGGTAGCGCTCTGGGCCATGCGCTCGAAGAACGTGCGCCAGGCGGCGTAGAGCTCGTCGCGTCCGCCGGCCGGTGGCTCGCCGATGCCGAGCAGCACCAGCAGCGCCCCTTCGACCCAGAGCCGCTCATCGTTGTCCACAAGCCATTGCTCGACGGCTTCGCGCACCTTCGCCCGCGTCGTCGCCTCGTCGTCGGTCTCCAGCAGGCCGCAGCGGCCGCGAACCATCTCGCCCAGCGCCCAGAAAGTCAGCCCCTCGCCATAGGCCGGCGAGCGGCCGGCGTGGTACCAGGTCGTCTCGACCAGGCCGTCGACGTACTTCAGGAACTCCCACGCGAGGCGGCTCTTGCCGATGCCCGCTGGCCCGGTGATTGACATCAGCCGCGTGCGTTTCTCGCGGCCGGTGGCGTGGAACATGTCCTTGATCAAACGCAGCTCTTCCTCGCGACCGACAAACGGCGCCTCGAGCGCCTCCGATCGGCCGCGACCACCCACTTCGGCGACCACGCGCAGCGCACGGAAAGCGGGGACCGGTGCCTGCTTGCCCTTGAGCACATGCTCGCCAGCGTGCTCGAAGGTGATCGCCTGCGCCGCGGCGCGCTGGGTCGCCTCGCCGACCAGCACGCTGCCCGGCTGCGCTACCGACTGGAGGCGCGAGGCCGTGTTGACCAAGTCGCCGGCGACCATCCCTTCGCCCGTCGCGCCGAGCGTCACCGCCGCCTCGCCGGTCAGCACCCCCGCTCGCGCCTGGATATCCGGGCCGAGGCTGCCCACGCCCTCGACCAGGTCGAGCGCGGCACGGACGGCCAGCTCGGCGTCGTTCTCCTGCGCCACCGGAGCGCCCCAGACGGCCATCACCGCGTCACCTATGAACTTCTCGACCGTCCCGCCGTAGCGCTCGATCCGCTCCCGAGCTAGCTCGAAGTAGCGGCTCAGCAGGTCGCGTGTCTCCTCCGGGTCGCGGCCCTCGGCCAGTGTGGTGAATCCGACCAGGTCGGCGAACAGGACTGTGACGAGCCGTCGCTCGGCTACCGGCTCGGGGCGGGCCGTCGGCGGCAGCACTGGAGTGGGCGTTGCGGGCCCAGCCGCGGCCGCGGAGAGTGCCAGGCCCAGCGCTGTGCCGCATATGCCGCAGAACTTGTCGCCCGGATCGTATGCCGCACCGCACGCAGGGCAGCCAGCGGCCAGCGCGGAGCCGCAATTGCGGCAGAAGCTGCCGCCAGATTTGTTCTCGGTGCCGCATGCACCACAGATCAACGTAAGCCCTCGGTGTGCTGGGTGAAGCTAGCCTAGCAAATCGCCGACGCGGCACCTACGGAGTTTCGCCGGCCAGCAGCTGGCGGAAGGCCTGCTCGTCGAGCACCGGTACGTCCAGCTCCTGTGCCTTGGTCAGCTTGGTGCCGGCATTCTCGCCCGCCACGAGGTAGTCGGTCTTGCGGCTGACCGAGCCGGCCGCCTTGCCGCCGGCGGCGCGGATGGCTGCCTCCGCCGACTGCCGGTCAAAGCTCTCGAGCGTCCCGGTGACGACCAACGTCTTGCCCGCCAGCGGCCCCCCGCCGGCGGCGGCAAGGACCTGCACCGATGGGCGCTCGGACTCAACGCCGGCGTCGACCAGGTCGTCGAGCACGTCAGCGGTTGCCGGCTCGCTGAACCAGTGGGCGAGGCTGGCGGCTACGGTCGGGCCGATGCCCGTCACCTCCTCGAAGCGTTCGATCGGCGTGGCGCGCAGCTCACGCGCGACGCGCGCCAGCCAGCCGTCAGCGCCGCCCATCGGCTCGTCGTCGCGTGGCGGCCAAGTCTGGGCGATCCACGTCGAGAGGTCGATCGCCGTCTGCTCGCCAACCTGCGGTATTCCCAGCGCGTTGATGATGCGGTACAGCGGGCGGACGCGGGCCCGGTCGATCGCCGCCTTGAGGTTCTCGGCGCTCTTGCGCGCGAAGCGGTCCAGCGACTCGAGATCCTCGACGGTCAGGCGGTAGAAGTCGCCACGGCGTTTGACGAGGCCACGCTCGAGCAGCTGCACGAGCACCTTCCAGCCGGCGCCCTCGATGTCCATTCCGCCGCGGCCGGCGAAGTGGCCGAACTCCTGCCCCACCCGCGCCGGGCAGGCAATGTTGGGGCAATAGTGGCGCACGGCGTCTTGGTCGCGTACGACCGGCGTGGCGCACACCGGGCAGGTCTGCGGCATCTCGAACTCGCGTTCTTCACCGGTGCGCCGCTCGACGATCACGCGGACCACCTCCGGTATCACGTCGCCGGCCTTGTGAAGCACGACGTGGTCGCCAATGCGCACGTCCTTGCGACGCACCTCGTCAAGGTTGTGCAGTGTCGCGCGAGCGACCGTCGAGCCGGCGACCTTGACCGGCGTCAAGTGGGCAACAGGCGTGAGCGTCCCGGTCCGGCCGACATACGGCACGATGTCCTCGACCACCGTCTCGACCTGTTCAGGCGGGTACTTGTAGGCGATCGCCCAGCGCGGCGCGCGCGAGACCATGCCCAACCGGCGTTGCAGGTCGTAGCTGTCGACCTTCACGACCGCGCCGTCGGTCTCGTACGCCAGGTCGTGCCGCGGCTCGTGCCAGCGATCGGCGTACGCCATCACTCCGTCGAGGTCCAGGCCGGCTGCATGGTTCGGCTCGGCCGGCAGGCCGAGGGCCTGCAGCCGGGCGAGGGCCGCAGACTGGCTGTCAACAGACGGTTCAGACTCGACAAGAACGTAGAACCAGGCGGACAGCCGGCGGCTGGCAGTCACCTGCGGGTCGATCTGGCGCAGACTGCCCGCACCGCTGTTGCGTGGGTTGGCGTAGAGCGGCAGGCCGGCCTCCTCGCGCTCGGCGTTGATGCGTGCGAACTCGGCCTTGGGCATAAAGACTTCGCCGCGGACCTCGACGCTGACCGGCTCACGAAGGCGGTGCGGAATGGCTTCGATCGTGCGCAGGTTGGCGGTCACGTCCTCGCCGGTCGTGCCGTCGCCACGCGTAGCGCCCTGCATCAGGCGACCACGCTCGTAGCGCAGGCTGATCGCCAAGCCGTCGATTTTCAACTCGCAGACGTAACGCGGCTCGCTGGTCGCCTCTTCGTCGCTCAGGCCAAGCAGCCGCCGGACGCGGGCGTCGAAGGCGCGCAGCTCGTCGTAGCTGAAAGCGTTGGCGAGTGACAGCATCGGCGCCGAGTGGCGCACCTCGGAGAAGGCGCCGGCGGGCGCGCCACCGATTGCCTGGGTGGGCGAGTCGGGCGTACGCAGCTCGGGATGCTCCTCCTCGAGCCGGAGCAGCTCGTGGAACATGGCATCCCACTCAGCGTCACTGATCTCCGGTGCGTCGAGCTCGTAGTAGGCGCGGTTGGCGCGCTCGATCTGCGTGCGCAGTTCGGCGGCGCGGGCGGCGGGGTCAGGCGCGCGGTCCGTCACGGCGCGAGAATAGCGGCGCGACCGATGGACTGACAGAGCTAGGGCGACTCATCCATCCGGTATGACGCGCAGTGACGCATCGTCGCATAGATTTCGCGCTGGCTACCAGCCGTCGTTAGCCGCGGAGCACTTCGTCATGTCTCGAGCTCGCATGCCACACGCGATTGTCACGGCCGTGATCGTCGCCAGCCTCGCCGCCGTCTTCGCTGCGCCGGTCACCGGTCACATCGAAACCGTCTCGGGCGTGCTCGTGCTGCGCGACCAGGTCGCCCTTTCGCCGGACGCCGTGGCTGTCGTGACCCTCACCGATCGCTCGCCCGATGGCGCGGGCACGATAGTCGGCCAGCAGCGCATCGATGGCCCGACGGGCGCCGAGATTCCATTCTCCGTGCCATACGACACGGACGGCATCAACCCCAGCCACGCCTACGCGGTGCATGCCTCTCTGGTCGATGCCGGCGAGGAATGGCAGAACGCGCTGCCGGTACCAACCGTCACCGGCGGTCCGACCGACGGCCTCATTGTTCTGCTCGTCGAGCCAAATTACGCCAACCCGGCCGAGGTGACGGGCACGATCAGCATGCCCACTGAGTCGGAACTGTCTGATACCGCGGTGGCCTACGCCGCCATCTTCAACGCGGACAGCGGGCGCCTTGTCGTGCGGCAGACCTTGACCGAGCTCGGTGAACCACCGTTCACCTTCGCCGTCGGCTACGACGCGGACCTGGTCGATCCCGAGGCGACGTACGTGGCAGCGGCGGCCGTCATCGACGGCGAGCAGCTGTGGCAGTCGGAAGTGCCGTTGGCCATCGAGGCCGGCCCCGAGCTGGAACTGGCGGTTGTCGCGCGTGATGAAGTCATCCCCGGCCCTCCTACTGAGGTGCCGAGTGAGGTGCCGAGTGACGAGCCGACCGAACCGCCCACCGAGGAGCCCACGGAGGAGCCCACGGAGGAGCCGACTGAGCCCCCGACCGAGGAGCCGACGGCGGAGCCGACGGCGGAGCCCACGGAACAGCCCACGGAGCCTCCGACCGAACAGCCAACGGAACAACCAACCGAGACCGCGACCGAATCGCCGACGGCGGAGCCGACCGTCAGTCCGTCGCCTTCGCCTTCGCCGGCGCCGTCGCCCAGTCCGTCGGCCAGCCCCTCTGAGACCCCGATCCCAACGTCGGTAAGCGGCACGCTCGTCTACCGCGAGCGGGCGGCACTGACGGACTCGGCGGTGGCCACGATCACCATCGTCCAGCTGCAGGGCGAGGGGCCAACGGTGGCCGCCGTCGGCACCACTCGCCTGAACGATCCCGGCCAGGTCCCGATCGCCTTTGATGTCGCGCTCGAGGAGGACCTTCTCGATCCCGAAGCCCCAGCTGAACTGTGGGCGACGATCGTTGATGGCGACAACGCGTGGGCGACGGCCGACGGCGTGGCAGTCGCCACTCTCGGCTCACCGGCCGAGGGCGTCGTCGTGTCGCTGATATACCGCCCCGACCTACTCGAGGGCGAGGTCAGCGGCCAGATCGTGGGCGCCGGCACTGACCTCACAGGCGACTCATATGCGACCGCGTTCATCCTCGACACCTCGCGTACTGATCTGCTCGGCTTCTACCAGCGTGCGGTTGACGGCGACGACCCGATCCGGTTTGCCGTCCCGTTCCGGGTCACCGACGTCGATCCGGAGACGCCCTACGTCGTCGACGGCTATGTCGTCGATGGCGACCGCTTCTGGCAAGGCAGCCCGGTGGCGGTAATCACCAGCGGCAATCCTTTCGCCGAAATCGAGCTGATGGTGACCGAGGTGGTGCAACCGAGCCCAACCGCGAGCCCCAGTCCATCGCCGAGCCCGTCACCGGCGCCGGCGGCGAGCCCGGCGCCGGACCAACCACCGGCGGAGGGCGGCGGGATCGACCCGATCTGGCTCCTCCTGCTTGGGGCAGCCGTCGGTGGTGCAGTCGTCATTCTGATCGCCATGCGGCGGCGCTCGCAAGAGCCGTAGCTGCTGCCAGTCGGTCGCCGCCACGCTCGACGAGAGAGGGTCACGGTGCTCTGACGGTGCTCAGGGTGCTGCCTTACCAGCCGGACACAGTGCATCGGCGCCGGGAGCACAGTACTCAACCCTGCCGCCGATGATCGTGGCCAGCACGCTCACGTCTGCCAGTGTCTCGGGCGGGACCGATCGTGGATCGTCGGACAGGATCACCAGGTCGGCCAGCTTGCCCGCCTCGAGTGTGCCCTTCTCGTCCTCCTCGAACGTCGCCCACGCGCCGCGCACGGTCAGCAGCGACAGGGCCTCATCCACCGTGATGCGCTGCCGCTCTTGCCAGTCGGCAAGTTCCGCTCCGCCCTCGGCGATGCGTGTCACCGCCTGGCCCACGCCAAGCATGGCCGGCCCGACCGGGGGCGCCCAGGGAGTATCGGTGCTGCCCACCGCTGGCACGCCTGCGTCGAGCAGGTCGCGCCACCGTCCGAGGCGATCGGTCAAGCCGGGCAGCGCGTTCTCCCAGTCGTCGGTCGATAACGTGGTGAACCAGCCCAGTTGGAAGCTGGCAACGATGTCCATCGTCGCGATCCGCTCGATCTGATCGTCGCGCAGCATGACCAGGTGCTCGATGCGGTGGCGGGCGTCATTCGGCCCACCGGCGAGGGCACGCTCGTAGGCATCGAGGACCATGTCGTGGCCGCCATCGCCGGCGGCGTGGATGGCTACCTGCCAGCCAGCTCGGTGCAGCTGCTCGACCAGCTCGGCCATCTCGTTCGGCGCCCAGTTCAGCTCTCCGCGGTAACCAGGATGTAGCGGGTGGTCCTCGCTCAGCAGCATGCGCTCCGGATCCACCCAGTCGGCGAAGGCCTTGACCCCGCCGATCCGCACGCGCGGCGACATCTGCTGGTGCGGCTGAAGATGATCGAACCAGATGCCGAACTTCTGATCGTGGTAGTTGACCGGCAGGTAAGCGTTGACTCTCAGGCGCAAGTCACCTGTCTCGTCGAGCGTGACCAGTTCATCGAGGCGTTCCTGGTTGACGAAGAGCTCACTCATGCTCGTGAACCCGTGAGCGAGGGTCTCGGTTATCGCCTCCTCGGCCGTCGCGATGCCGGCCACATCGCGATCGCCGAGGCGATGCGCATGGGCGTCGTTGAAACCGGGCAGCATGGTCCGGCCACCTAGGTCAACCACGACAGCCTCGGGTCCGGCTTGTGCAAGGACCTCGTCCTCCTCGCCGACCGCCAGGATTCGTTCCTCCCGGACGGCGAGCGCGGCGACCTCTGGCTGCTCGGGATCCATCGTCAGAATCGTGCCGCCGACGAATGCGAGCGTGGCTGAAGTGGGGCGCCCGGTGCCCTGCGCCGGGCCCCCGCTGGGCGCGGCCGTTGACAACGCAGGGGTTGTGGGGCTCGGCCCAGTAACCGACGTCGGGCTTGGCGTCGGAGTCTGCGCCTGGCTGCAGGCGACCACGACCACCGCCAGAAGCAGGGACTGGAACCGACGCTGGAAGAGTGACGGGTAGACCATTCGCCCCACGATGGTGATGCCGGACCGGTGGTCGTCCTCGCGCCCACGGTACGAGTCTCGTCAAGGAGGCAGGATGGGAGACGGCAGCTGCGCGAATCATCGGGCAACCGCCAGCCAGGGCCAGCCAGGTGAAATACTCGCGCGGCCCACCGAGCGGCCCACAGCCGGCCCGTCGCTTAACCGGCACCCGATCGCCAGCCCGACGCCCGAGCAACCTGCGCCAGAGGCGGCAGGATCGACCTCGTCGTGAACGGGTCATCGTCGGGACTGGCTGCGATCGGCGCAGTTGCGCTGTTCGCCTGGCGGCGCCGTCAGGTTCGCTGCCGACGCCACTCCGCGATACGCGTGCAGGCTACGTCACACCACACGAGACCGCGGCCTGCGGGCGGTTCGCCGGCTTCGGTCTACCGTGAGCACATGGCTGCCGATTAGCAGACGTTTGACGCTCGCTTATCGCCCGAGGAGCTCGGGTCGCTGCCCGGTCACGCTGGATGAGGCGTGCCATTCGCGGCGTCATGACCCTTGTGCCCGCCCGTCTGCGTGGCATAGCACCTGCAGGACTACGACGGCGGGCAAGGCGCTCGGTACGGTCCGGAGAGCCGCCAGAGACGCTAGCCGACAACCTCCAGGTTGGCCAGGCTGGCCAGCAGCTTCTTCACTCCCTGCTCGGGAAAGGCGACCGTGACCTCCTCGTCGTCGCGCGTCAGGACTGAGCTGACAACGCGGCCTTCGCCAAACGATGGGTGGCGGACGAGATCGCCGTCGCGGTAGCGGCGCTCGCCGGGCACGATCGGTCGCTCCGGAACACGGGACGTAGCTCGTTGGACAGGTGGACGCGACGGGTCGTCAGGCAGGCCGATCGGCGGCACCTTGGCCCACGGCGAGCGGATGCCACGCGGGTCACCGACC
>Ga0268386_10004041_pt1 | contig 10764 bp, 10 predicted proteins | sample RVTome_15_FD_200260 | JGI IMG/M metagenome (GOLD analysis project Ga0268386, IMG submission 200260) | Soil microbial communities from uranium-contaminated site in the Upper Colorado River Basin, Wyoming, United States - RVT150D86... ... | reverse complement strand
TGGTTCCTCCGCGGCGAGACCAATGTGCGCTCGCTCAACGAGCAGGGGGTGACGATCTGGGACGAATGGGCGGACGCCGAGGGCGAGCTGGGGCCGGTCTACGGCTATCAGTGGCGCTCCTGGCCCGGGCCCGACGGGCGGTCCTTCGACCAGATCCGCCAGGTGCTCGCCCAGCTCGAGCGCGAGCCCGACTCCCGGCGTCATGTCGTCTCGGCCTGGAACGTCGCCCAGATCGAGGAGATGGCCCTGCCTCCCTGCCACCTGCTCTTTCAATTCTGGGTCGGTCGAGGGCGCCTCTCCTGCCAGCTCTACCAGCGCAGCGCCGACGTGTTCCTCGGCGTTCCCTTCAACATCGCCTCGTACTCCCTGCTGACGATGATGGTCGCCCGTCACCTCGGGCTCGCGCCCGGCGAGCTCGTCCACACCCTGGGCGACGCCCACCTCTACGCCAACCACCTCGAGCAGGCCCGGCTGCAGCTCGCCCGGGAGCCTCGGGATCTCCCCACGATGCAGCTGGCGCCCGAGGCACGCTCGCTCTTCGACTTCCGCTTCGAGCACTTCGTCCTCGAGGGCTACGACCCGCATCCGCACATCAAGGCACCGATCGCCGTCTGAAGCGAGGATGCGCGTCTCCCTCATCGCGGCGGTGGCGGAGAACGGGGTCATCGGGTCCCGCGGCGCCCTGCCCTGGCACCTCTCGGCCGACCTCCGCCGGTTCAAGGCCCTCACCATGGGCCATCACGTCGTCGTCGGTCGTAGGACCTTCGAGTCGATCGGTCGGGCCCTTCCGGGGCGCCGCATGGTCGTGATCTCGCGCGGCGAGCCGGACCTGCCGGCCGGGGTGACCCTGGCCGGCAGCCTCGACGAAGCCCTGGCGGACATCGCACGAACCGGCGAGGACGAGGTCTTCGTGGCCGGAGGAGGAGGGATCTACCGGCTCGCACTGCCGCGCGCCGATCGCCTCTACCTCACGCGCGTGCACGCGGCCCCGGAGGGGGACGCGTTCTTCCCGCCGATCGATCCGGACGAGTGGCAGCTCGTCGAGCGCCGGGAGGGCACTCCCGACGAGCGCTCGCCGCTTCCCCACACGTTCCTGGTGTACGATCGCGCCCCCGCCGGCCGGTCTTCCCCGTGAGCCCCTCCGAGCCCTCCATCCTGCGCGCCGCCGGAACGCTCTTCGTCGGCCTCGCAGCCGCCTGCCTGCCGCTGCTCGCCGCCTGCAGTCCGCCGGAACCCGAGCCGCGCCGGCAGCTCGAGGAGCGTGGCGTGGAGCCCACCGACGAGGCCTTTCTCGAGGCGGTCGCCGACGGCGACCGCGAGAGCCTTCGTCTGCTGCTCGCACTGGGGATCCGGCCGGAGGCCGCCCTCCTGCGCACCGTGCGCAACGGACGCTGCGACCTGCTCGGCGACCTCGTCGCCGGCGGGGTCGCGGTGAACGGCGTGTCGGCCGCCCGCGCCCTCCTCCAAGCCCGCCGCGAAGGTCTGGACGAGTGCGTGGCCGTCCTCGAGGAGGTCGGCGCCCGCCACGACGCTCGCACCGAAGCGGGCGAGAACCAGCTGACCTTCGCGGTCGCCGCCGGACGGGCGCGGGCGATCCGTCAGATGCTCGCGGCCGGCTTCCCGGTGGACACCCCGAACAGCCGCAGCGAGACCGGACTGCTGGTGGCCGCGCGCACGGGGAACGAGGAGGTCCTGACCCTGCTCCTGGAGCGCGGCGCGGCGCCGGATGCCCGCGACGTCGACGGCTGGCCGGCCCTCGCCTGGGTGGCCCGGCAGGGCCTGGAGGATGTGACGCGGCGGCTCGTGGAGGCCGGCGCCGACGTCGACGCGAAGGACCGGGCCGGCTGGACTCCGCTCGCCTGGGCAGCCCGCCGCGGCCACTCCGCGGTCGCCCTGCTCCTGCTCGCGGCCGGGGCCCACCCCGACTCGGGCAGCTCGGCGTCCCGCACGCCACTGGTCTGGGCCGCCGCACGGGGCGACTCCGACCTCGCCGAGCTCCTCCTGTCCCACGGCGCCGATCCCGCCCTCCCCTTCGACACGGTCTCTCCGGCCGAGTGGGCCGCGCTCAACCGGCATGCGGACCTGGCGGACCGGCTGCGGGCGGCCGAGGAGGCCCGGTGAGCGGTCGCGTGCCGCGCCGGCTCGCCAACCTCGCGACCGCCGCGGGAACGGTCCTGGTCACCCTGCTGCTGGCGGAAGGGGTCCTGCGACTCGTCGGCTACGAGTACAAGCCGCTCAAGCTCGACGTCGGCGCCCACGACGACCGCGGCGCCCACCTCTTCAAGGAGGAGCACTTCGTCTACGATCCCGAGCTCATCTGGAGGCCGCGCCCCGGCCACTCCGTGTTCAACGAGCAGGGCTTTCGCGGCCCCGTGCTCGCGGCCGCGAAGCCGCGGGGCCGCCAGCGTCTGTTCACCGTCGGAGACTCCAACACTCTCGGCTGGGCGGGCCCGACCGGCGCCAACTGGCCGGCCGACCTGCAGCGCCTGCTCGCCGAGCGCGGCGAGCCGATCGACGTCGTCAACGCCGGCGTCTGGGGGTATGCCTCCTACCAGGGCATCACGCGCCTGCGCGAGGTGCTGGTCTGGCAGCCGGACTGGGTGCTGATCAGCTTCGGCTCCAACGACGCCCATCCTTCGCGGGTCTCCGATGCCCACTACCTGCGCTACGCCGTCGTGGGGTCGGGCGGCTTCGAGCGCTGGCTGCGGCCCCTCGCCCTCGGCCGGCTGGTGCTCGGAGCCTTGCGCGCGACCCGCCCGGCGCCGGAGGAGAAGACCCACCGCGTGCCCCTGGCCGAGTACCGGGACAACCTGCGGGCGATGGTGGCCATGGCGAGGGAGGGCGGTGCCCGCGTGGTGCTCCTGACCCGCCCCTACGTCGGGCCGATCGCGGAGTGGGACAGCTGGAAGCGCTACGCCCACGGCTACAACGCCGCCACCGTAGAGCTCGCCGCCGAGCTCGACGCCCCTCTCGTCGACCTCTATTCGGAGCTCAAGGGGCAGGACGACCTCTTCGCCGACGAGTCGCACTTCACCACCGCCGGGCACGAGCTGGCCGCGGAGTTGATCGTCGACCGCCTCCTGCCCGAGCTCGCGGGGCGGCGCGACACGGACTGAGCGAAAAGAGGCCGGATCATGACTCCGGAACCTGCCGGCAGCAGAGGAGACTTGGCCCGAAACGAAACCTCCGCCCTTCGCTCGCGCGTCCGACAGGACCCCAGGGTGCCATGACCCGACCCCACGGAGGTGGACGCCAGGAGGCGCTACCTCGAACTGGGACGGGCGCGCCAGGGAGGATTTCGTTACCTCGCCCCACCGAGAGGCACCAGGCCGCGTCGTTGACGGTCGTCCGGCGCTGGCACAGAATGCTCGCTCGGACGCGTACCGCCACCGCGCCGAGGGCAGGGCCGCGAGTCGCCGCAGGGCTTGCACTCGACGTCTTGCTTGTGAAAGTTTTCACAATATCGGGAAGGGAACGATAGCGGATGGCTCGTCACACGACTCGAAGGGGCCTCGACCTGCCCCTGGCCGGCAGGCCGGAGCAGTCGATCCACCAGGGCCGCCGGGTGACGCGCGTCGCCGTCATGGCCGATGACTACGTCGGCATGAAGCCGACCATGCAGGTGCAGCCCGGAGACTCCGTCCGCCTCGGCCAGCTCCTCTTCGAGGACAAGAAGACCGCGGGCGTTCGCTACACCGCCCCCGGGGCCGGCAAAGTCGTCGCCGTCAATCGTGGAGAACGGCGGGCCCTAGAGTCGGTGGTCATCGAGCTTTCCTCCGCCGACGTCGGCGGGCGCGGCGACGCGGTGCGCTTCTCGAGCTTCACGAACAAGCACCCCTCGGCGCTCACCCGCGAGCAGGTCCGCGACCTGCTGGTCGAGTCGGGCGAGTGGGTGGCCCTGCGGCGGCGGCCCTTCAGCCGCGTGCCCGACCCGCAGAGCGCTCCCGAGGCACTGTTCGTCACGGCGACCGACAGTCATCCGCAGGCGCCCGACCCGGCGGTCGTTCTCGCCGAGCGCGGCGCCGACTTCGAACGCGGCGTCGCCGCCCTGGCGCGGTTGACCGTGGGCCCGGTCTATGTCTGCACGCCTCCCGGCCTCACGCTGCCGCTTCCCGCGATCGACAACCTCAGGCACGAGGAGTTCGAGGGCCCCCATCCGGCCGGCACCGCAGGCTTCCACATCCATACCCTGCACCCGGCCGGACGGCAGCACGAGGTCTGGTGGATCGGCTACCAGGAGGTCACCGCCATCGGCAAGCTCTTCGCCACCGGCGGTCTCGACCTCGAGCGCGTGATCGCCCTGGCCGGCCCCTCGGTGACCACTCCCCGCCTGCTGCGCACGCGGGTCGGAGCCCGGCTCGACGAGCTGCTGCATGGCGAGCTCGCCGACGGCGAGCTGCGGGTGATCTCCGGCTCCGTGCTGACCGGCCGTCAGGCCGAGGGCGACGTCCACGGCTATCTCGGGCGCCGCCACACCCAGATCTCGGCCCTGCCCGAAGGCCGGCACCGGGAGTTCCTCGGTTGGATGGGGCCGGGCTTCTCCAAGTTCTCGGTCACCAGCGCCTACCTCTCCAAGCTCCTGCCCGGCAAGCGTTTCGCGATGGACACTTCGACCAACGGCTCCGATCGCGCCATCGTCCCCATCGGGCTCTACGAGAAGGTGTTCCCCTTCGACATCCCGCCGACCGCCCTCTTGCGGGCCCTGGCGGTGGGAGACATCGAGCAGGCCGAGCGCCTCGGCGCACTGGAGCTCGACGAGGAGGACCTGGGGACCTGTTCCTTCGTCTGTCCGGGCAAGCACGAGTACGGCATCTACCTGCGCGACCTCCTGAACACCATCGAGAAGGAAGGCTGATGCGATCTCTCCGACGCTTCCTGGATCGCCAGGCCCGGCACTTCGACAAGGGAGGCAAGCTCGAGAAGCTCCATCCCCTCTTCGAGGCCGCCGATACCTTCGTGTTCAGCCCGGGCAAGGTCACCCGCGGGTTGACGCACGTCCGCGACGCCATCGACCTCAAGCGGGTCATGATCGTCGTCGTCGTGGCCCTCCTGCCCGCGGTCCTCATGGCGATGTACAACACGGGGCTGCAGGCACACCGCGCCATCGTCGCCGGTGCGGCGCCCTTGGCCAACTGGCAAACGGCCGCGATGGAGGCGTTGGGCCTACCGTTCGACCCGACGAGCCTCTGGGCGTGCGTGGTGCACGGCGCCCTCTACTATCTGCCGATCCTCGTCGTCACCCTGGCGGCCGGCGGCGCCGCCGAGGCCCTTTTCGCCGCGGTGCGCGGACACGAGATCAACGAGGGCTTTCTCGTCACCTGGATGCTCTTCCCGCTCATCCTGCCGCCCACGATCCCGCTCTGGCAAGTGGCGCTCGGCATCCTGTTCGGGGTGGTCATCGGCAAGGAGATCTTCGGCGGCACGGGCATGAACGTGCTCAACCCGGCGCTCACCGCTCGCGCCTTCTGCTTTTTCGCCTACCCGGCGCAGATCTCCGGCGACGCGGTTTGGATCGCGGCACAGACCGGCCCCGACGGCGTCTCCGGCGCGACCTGGCTGGCGCGGGCCGCCACCGGCGGCGTCGAGGTCCTCGAGCAGGGCCTGGCCTGGAAGGACGCCTTCCTCGGCCTCATTCCCGGGTCGATCGGCGAGACCTCGGCGCTCGCCTGCCTGATCGGCGCCCTGGTGCTCGTGCTCACGGGGATCGGCTCCTGGCGCATCATGCTCGCCCTGGTGGCCGGCAGCTGGGCCGCCACCCTGCTGCTCAACGCCGTCGGCTCGGAGACCAACCTGCTCTTGAACGTTCCGTTCCACTGGCAGGTGGTGCTCGGCGGATGGGCGTTCGGGGCGGTCTTCATGGCCACCGATCCGGTGTCCGCGGCCCACACCAACACCGGCCGCCTCATCTACGGCTTCGGCATCGGTGTCATGGCCATCTTGGTCAGGGTGCTCAATCCCGCCTACCCTGAGGGCATGATGCTGGCGATCCTGTTCATGAACGTCTTCGCCTCTACCATCGACCACTTCGTGGTGGAAGCCGGAGTGCGCCGCAGGAGGGCACGCCATGCAACATAGCGGCCGCTACACCCTCGTTTTCGCGGCCGTCGTCTGCGTCGTCTTCGCCGTCATGGTGTCGAGCGCCGCGGTCCTCCTCGAGGACGAGCAGATCGCCAACAAGGCCCTCGACCGCCGCAGCCAGGTCGTCCAGGCGGCGGGTCTCGTCGCGCCCGGCGTCAAGATCACGCGGCAGGAGGTCGACCGCCTGCTCGCCAACGCCGAGCCGGTCCTCGTCGACCTGCGTACGGGGGAGGAGGTCGAGGGCGACCCCGAGCTGTTCGACCAGCAGCAGGCGAAGAAGGACCCGCAACGCAGCTTCCCGGCGCCCGAGAACCGGTCGCGGATCCAGCGGCTGCCGGAGACCGCCCTGATCTACGAGTTCCACGCCGAGGACGGTCGGCTCGAGGCGTTGGTCCTGCCGATCGAGGGCTATGGCCTCTGGGGCACCCTCTACGGCTACCTCGGCCTCGCCGCCGACTTGCGCACGGTGGTCGGCATCACCTTCTACGATCACAAGGAGACTCCGGGGCTCGGCGGCGAAGTGGACAACCCGCGCTGGAAGAGGCTGTGGGCCGGACGTGAGGCCTATGACGAGAACTGGGCCCCGGCCCTCGAAGTGATCAAGGGGGCCGCCGGCCGGCCCGAGGCGGACCCCCACCGCATCGATGGCCTCTCGGGAGCCACGATCACCAGCCGCGGCGTTAGCAACATGATGGAGTTCTGGCTCGGGCCGGATGGTTTCGGTCCCTATCTCGAACGACTGCGCGAAGGGAGGAGCACCTGATGGCCGAGAAGCGCTCCAAGATCCTCCTCGACCCGCTGTTCAACAACAACCCGATCGCCCTGCAAGTGCTGGGCATCTGCTCGGCGCTGGCCGTGACGACGAAGATGGAGACCGCGCTGGTCATGTGCTTCGCGGTCATCGCCGTGACCGCCGGCTCCAACTTCTCCGTCAGCCTGGTGCGCAACCAGATCCCCAGCTCGATCCGGATCATCGTCCAGCTGACGATCATCGCGTCCCTGGTCATCCTGGTGGACCAGATCCTGAAGGCCTACGTCTACGGCATCTCCAAGCAGCTCTCGGTCTTCGTCGGCCTGATCATCACCAACTGCATCATCATGGGGCGGGCCGAGGGGTACGCGATGCAGAACCCGCCGGGCAAGAGCTTCCTCGACGGGCTCGGCAACGGCATCGGCTACTCGATCGTCCTGTTGGCGGTGGCCTTCTTCCGCGAGCTCCTGGGTTCCGGCAAGCTCTTCGGTCGCGAGATCCTGCAGCTCACCACGGAGGGCGGCTGGTACACCGGCAACGGGTTGATGCTGCTCTCGCCGGGCGCGTTCTTCCTCATCGGGATCTTCATCTGGGCCCTGCGCACCTGGAAGCCAGAGCAGCAGGAGGAGGAGTAGAGCCGTGGAGCACTATCTCAACCTCGCCATCCAGGCCATCTTCATCGAGAACATGGCCCTCGCCTTCTTCCTCGGCATGTGCACCTTCATCGCCTGCTCGAAAAAGGTCGAGACCGCGCTCGGCCTGGGCGCGGCGGTGGTCTTCGTGATGACCTTGACGGTGCCGCTCAACAACCTCGTCTACACGAAGCTGCTCAAGGAGGGGGGGCTGAGCTGGATCCACCCCTCCCTGGCCGACTACGACCTTTCGTTTCTCGGGCTCCTCTGCTACATCGGATCCATCGCCGCCATCGTCCAGATCGTCGAGATGGTCCTCGATCGCTTCGTGCCCAAGCTCTACTCGGCCCTGGGAGTCTTCCTGCCCCTGATCGCCGTCAACTGCGCGATCCTCGGCGCCTCCCTCTTCATGGTCGAGCGCGAGTACGACTTCGCCGAGAGCGCCGTCTTCGGCTTCGGCTCCGGGGTCGGCTGGGCGCTCGCCATCATCGCCCTCGCCTCGGTCCGGGAGCGCATGCGCTACAGCAACGTCCCACCCGGTCTCCGCGGCCTCGGCATCACGTTCATCCTGGCCGGCCTGCTCGCCATCGGATTCCTGGCCTTCTCCGGGATCCAGCTCTGAGGAAGGTCTGGCGATGAGTACGATCGGACTCGGCGTCTTCATGTTCACCGCCGTGATCCTCTCCCTGGTGGGAGTGGTGTTGGCCGCTCGCCGCCGCCTCGTGCCCTCCGGCGAGGTCACCATCACGATCAACGACGACCCGGCCAAGGCCGTGCATACGGGCTCGGGAGGAACCCTGCTCGGCGCCCTGGCGGCGGAGAAGATCTTCATCCCCTCGGCGTGCGGCGGCAAGGGGAGCTGTGGTGTGTGCAAGGTCACGGTGGTGGAGGGCGGCGGCGTCATGCTGCCCACCGAAGCGGGCCATGTCTCACGCGGCGAGGCCCGCGAGGGAGTGCGTCTGTCCTGCCAGGTCAAGGTCAAGAACGACATGAAGATCGAGGTGCCGGCCGAGATCTTCGACGTCCGCCAGTGGCACTGCAAGGTGCGCTCGAACCGCAATGTGGCGACCTTCATCAAGGAGCTGGTGCTCGAGCTCCCGGCCGGCGACGAGGTGCCCTTCAAGGCCGGCGGCTACATCCAGATCCAGTGTCCACCGCACGTCGCGCGCTACGAAGACTTCGCGATCGACGAGCGCTTCAAGGAGGACTGGGACAAGTTCAAGCTGTGGCGCTACGTCTCGAAGGTCGACGAGACCGTGGAGCGCGCCTACTCGATGGCGAACTATCCCGAGGAGAAGGGCATCATCATGTTGAACGTCCGCGTCGCCTCGCCGCCGCCTCGCGGCCCGGAGGGGATCCCGCCGGGCAAGATGTCCTCCTACATCTTCAACCTGAAGCCGGGCGACGAGGTGATCATCTCCGGCCCCTATGGAGAGTTCTTCGCGCGCGACACCCAGGCCGAGATGTGCTTCATCGGCGGCGGCGCCGGCATGGCGCCGATGCGCTCCCACATCTTCGATCAGTTCAAGCGCCGGCAAACCGATCGCAAGGTGAGCTTCTGGTACGGCGCCCGCAGCATGAAGGAGGCCTTCTACGTCGAGGAGCTCGACGAGCTGGCCGAGAAGCACGACAACTTCACCTGGCACCTCGCCCTGTCCGAGCCGCTCCCCGAGGACAACTGGACCGGCTACGTCGGCTTCATCCACCAGGTCCTCTACGACCACTACCTCAAGGACCACCCGGCGCCGGAGGACATCGAGTACTACATCTGCGGCCCGCCCCTGATGCTCCAGGCTTGCCAGAAGATGCTCGACAGTCTCGGCGTGGAGCCGGAGAACATCCTCTACGACGACTTCGGCGGCTGACGACTTCATGGCGGCGCCCGATCGGCCTGGGTTCCCGTCGAGCCGGGACCGTGGCGCGTGCCGGCGGCGGCCCCTTGCAGCCGACGCGGCACTGCTCCTCGCTCTCGCCTGGACGGCCTGCTCCTCGCCGCCACCCTCCCCGGAGCCCGCACCGGAGCCGGCCGCCGCCTTCCAGGGGGCGAAGATGGGCACGACCTGGACCGTGCGCCTGGCCGAGCCCCTCGACGAGGAGGCCTCGGCCGCCGTCGAGTGGACCATCGAGGCCGAGCTCGAGAAGGTCGACGCCGCCATGTCGACGTGGCGCGAGGATTCCGAGCTCTCCGCCCTCAACCGCCATCGCGACACCACTCCCTTCGCGCTCTCCGCCGACACCGCGGCCGTGCTGGCCGAGGCCCTGCGGATCGGGGACGTCACCGGCGGCGCCTTCGACGTCACCGTCGGCCCTCTGGTCGAGGCCTGGGGCTTCGGCGCGGGGCAGGCGAACGATCCGCCGGACGAGGCGACGGTCCGCGAGCTGAAGGCCGCCACCGGTTTGGACAAGCTGCGGCTCGACCCTGGAGCCGGGACGGTCACCAAGGTCGTCCCCGCGGTGGAGGTGGATCTGTCGGGCATCGCCAAGGGCTACGCCGTCGATCGGGTCGCCGAAGCGCTCGAGGCGCTGGGGCACGAGCGCTACATGGTGGAGATCGGCGGCGAGGTGCGCGCCCGCGGCCGCAACCCGGACGGCGAGATCTGGCGCATCGGCATCGAACGCCCCGACGCGGCCCGCGGGAGCCTGCAGCGCATCGTGCCTCTCGACGACGCCGCTCTCGCCACCAGCGGCGACTACCGCGACTTCCGCCTCGTCGACGGCGTGCGCCTGACGCACATCCTCGATCCCCGGGAGGGCGCCCCCGTCCACCATCGCCTGGCGTCCGTCACCGTGCTCCACCCCTCCTGTACGACGGCCGACGCTCTCGCCACCGGGTTCATGGTCCTCGGCCCCGACGACGCCCTCGCCCTCGCCGAGCGCCGAGGGTTCGCCGTGCTGCTGCTCGTCCGTGACGGGCAGGGCGGCTTCGAGGAGCGCACCTCCCCGAGCTTCCGGCGCCACCTCGCCCGCCACGCGGCCGAGGACCACTGAAGCGGCACCCGCGGGGGAGCGCCGCAATCGCGATAGTCTCCACTCGGAGGTCTCCCATGCAGGCGGCGACGTTCTGGAAGACCGTGACGATGGATCAGGTCGATTTGCTGGGCAGAGTCCTCGCCGTGCTGCGAGAGGCGGAGGTGCGGTTCTGCGTCATCGACGGGCAGGCGGTCAACGCCTACGCCGAGCCGGTGGTGAGCCTCGACCTGGATCTGGCCCTCGCCGCCGGTGAGATCGAGCGGGCGATCCAGCTCCTGTCCGAGCCTGTTCGTGTGGAGCGATTCGCCCACAGCGTCAACCTCTCGGCGGAGG
>Ga0268386_10004040_pt1 | contig 10765 bp, 10 predicted proteins | sample RVTome_15_FD_200260 | JGI IMG/M metagenome (GOLD analysis project Ga0268386, IMG submission 200260) | Soil microbial communities from uranium-contaminated site in the Upper Colorado River Basin, Wyoming, United States - RVT150D86... ... | reverse complement strand
TAAACGAGCATGTCGTCCGCACCTACGGAGTCAGCCGCGCGCAGATTGACGCCGTCGTGGCGCGTGAGCGTCAGGAGCTCGAGCGGAGGGAGCGCCGGTATCGGGGAGACAACCTGATACCGTCGCTCGCCGGCAAGGTGGTGATACTCGTGGACGACGGACTCGCCACCGGATCCAGCATGCGCGCGGCGGTCGAGGCGGTGCGAGGGCTCGGGCCGGCGAAGATCATCGTCGCCGTCCCCATCGCGCCTGCCGAGACCTGTGAGGCCCTCGCTCCCGTGGTTGATCGTGTCGTGTGCGCGCTGACGCCGGAGCCTTTCTACGCCGTGGGGCTCTGGTACCAGGACTTCTCGCAGACTACCGACGACGAGGTGATCCACATACTCCAATCAGTGCGCACGGACGCCGGGGGGGCACGGCCTCCGAATCCGGGCAATCAGAACGATTCCGTCGTTCGAGCCGTCAGGATCGAAACGGACGGTGTCGTGCTCGACGGCGATCTCGCTATCCCCGCCGCGGCCGGCGGGCTCGTCATCTTCGCGCACGGCAGCGGAAGCAGCCGGCACAGCCGCCGCAACATCGCGGTGGCGGAAGCACTTCAACAGCGCGGTCTGGCGACGCTGCTACTCGATCTTCTCACGCCGGAGGAAGAGGCGGTGGACGCACGGACAGCGCACATCCGCTTCGACATCCCGCTTCTCGCGTCCCGCCTGGTTGCGGCCGCGGAGTGGGCCTCGGTACAGCCGGACACGCGCGCACTCCCGATCGGGCTTTTCGGAGCGAGCACTGGTGGGGGCGCGGCCTTGATCGCCGCGGCCGCGCGACCTGGTGCAATTACCGCCGTCGTGTCGCGGGGAGGCCGGCCTGACCTCGCCGGAGAAGCCCTGACACGGGTGACGGCGCCGACGCTGCTGATCGTGGGGGAGAAAGACGATGTGGTCCTGCAGCTCAACGCCCAGGCTCGCGCCGCGATGACGGCGCCCGTCGAGCTCACGATCGTGCCTGGCGCCACGCACCTCTTCGAGGAGCGGGGTGCGCTGGAGGCGGTGGCGAAGCTGGCGGGCGAGTGGTTCGTCGAGTACGTGCGGCGGCCCTGAACCCACGCTGCGTCGCAGCCCCGACGGCGGATTTCAGCGAGCTATCGCGAACGTCTCCGACAGCTCCGTCTCATCAATGGCTGGAAGATCCCTAACTGCTACGACGTGGGCGCCGAGCGGACCAGACTGGACGGCGGCGCGAAGCGCCTCGAGAGCGCCCGCTTCACCACGGGCCGCGACTTCCACCGCCCCGTCCTCCCGATTCCTGACCCAGCCCCCGACGTGCAGCGTGCGCGCCTGTTCACGCACGAACCAGCGGAAGCCGACTCCCTGAACGTCGCCGACTATTTCCACGTGCATCGCCGGCACGGCCGCTCAGGTTCGTTTCGCCAGCAGTGCGGCGAGCGCGGCGGCTGCGGCGGCCTCCGCGCTCATCCCGGCCTGACCGTGGACATGCAGCTCACCGGCACGGACGCGGCGTGCGATCTCCTCGAGAGCCGCCGCGATCTCGTCGTTCCGCTGCGTGGCGCGACCCCGGTCCTCTCCTTCCCAATCGAGATCCGACCAGGCCTGCGCGGCGCGAGCCCTTTCCTCGGGTCCCAGCGCCGCCGCGGCGCGCCAGTCGTAACGTTGCCATTCACCGGTCGCCCAGGGCTCCAGGCCCGGCGGCGGCGGCCGTGGCGGTGGTCCGGCGTGCCCCGCCGGGGGCCCCTCGAACTGGCGGGAGCCGCGCCCCGGAGTGATCCGCGCGTCGGTTGCGGGCCTCGGGATCGCTGGCGCCCCACGAGACGGGGTGAATCCCGGAAGAGGCGGCACAGGTGTCGAGCGGGCAGGCGTATCTCGCGCCGTGCCATAGGCCGGCGTCGCCTGCGCGGTGCCGTATGCCGGTATCTGTGGAGGCGCGCCGTGCGCGGGAGTCTGCCACTGTCCTCCCTGCGCAGGTGTCTGTCGCGCGACTCCGTGAGCGGGTGTCATTCCAGGCGAGCCGTAGGCCGGCGTCATCCCCGGTGAGCCGTACGCGGGCGTCTGACCCGCCAGATCCCCCGCGGCGTGCTCGCCGCTGAGCGGTCCGTAGCCGGATTCCGCGAGCGCGTCCGGTTCGGGCTCGTCGTACAGGAAATCAGTGATCGGAGGGAGCTCGACGGCGTGCGATGCAAGCCCGGCAACCTGGTCAACTATGACCTCCGGAGGGGGCTCGTCCGCGCCGGAGGAGTAATGCAGCGGCTCGCGCCCAGGGACGAATGGCGGGACTATGCCACCGGCTTCCACGGCGCTGTCGTACGCGCCCGAGGATTCATCTGCCGGCACAGAGCCGTCGTGAGGCTCTTCCTGCTCGCCTGGCATGAACGGCCGGTGGATTTCCCCCGACGACCCGGATCCAGTATCGCGCATCGCGCTACAAGGTATCACGCAGGCTCGCGCCGCGCCCCCTCGATGTCACGATCGCGCTCCGCGGGCCGCGCACAGCTATTCGTCCTCCCAGCCGTGGCGGCCGACGAGAGGAACGAAGCGCACGGGCCCGATCTCGCGGTCCTCGAAGGAGTCGCCGCGCCTTGTCATCAGATGGAGTGTCTGCGCGCCGCGGCTCCCCAGCGGGATGAGCAGCCTGCCACCTTCCAGCAGCTGCTCGAGGTATGCGGCCGGGATCTCCGGCGATGCTGCGCTCACAAGTATCGCGTCATACGGGGAGTACTCCCGCCATCCGAGCGTGCCGTCACCCAGGAGCAGCGAGATGTTGCGCGCGTCCAGCCGCTGGATCGTCTCGCGCGCCCGCTCCAGGAGGGGCGCTACCCGCTCCACCGAGAACACCTGCGATGCGAGATGCGACAGCAGCACGGTCTGGTAACCCGTTCCGGTCCCGATCTCGAGTACGCGCTCGGAGCCGGTGAGCCGGAGCAGCTCCAGGTATCGCGCGTGAGTTGACGGCTGCGAGATCGTCTGGCCGTTGCCCAGCGGCAGAGCGGAGTCCTCGTACGCGCGATGCCGCACGGCGCTCGGCACGAACGCATGGCGCGGCGTCTGCTCGATGGCGTGCAGCACCGCGAGATCGCGGATCCCCTGATCCTGCAGCTCCTCCACAAGTCTGCGTCGTGCTCCGCGGAACTCGGGCTCGAAAGCCAATGGCGTTCCTGGTTGCCGGGTTGTCCTGCGGTTCCGTCAGCTCCTGACGGGTGCGGTCACAGCTCGCGCCACCAGCTGCGTGTGTGGGTGAGCAGATCGTGGTGCGTGAGATCGAGGTGCAGCGGCGTGAGCGAGATGTAGCCCTCGGCTATGGCGCGGAAGTCGGAGTCGTTCTGACCCGACCACTCTATGGACCCACCGCCGATCCAGAAGATCTCTCTGCCCCACGGGTCGCTCATCCGCTGCAGCGAGTTGGAGTACACACGCCGGCCCAGTCGCGTGAGCCTGACACCCTTGATCTCGTCTCCGGACACGGGCGGCAGGTTGATGTTGAACAGTGTGTTCGGCGGAAAATCCGGCAGTGATGTGAGATGCCGCAGCAGTGCCGACAGCGGCTCAATCTGCTGCTCGAGCATTCCCGTGTCCGCGCGCAGGTCGCCCCCCGCAAAGGAGACAGCGATTGACGGTATGCCCAGGGAGAGCCCTTCCATCGCGGCAGCGACGGTGCCGGAGTACAGGACGTCCTCGCCCATGTTCTGGCCGTGATTGATCCCGCTGAGCACGAAATCCGGCCGCTCCGGCAGGAGTGCTTCCACGGCGAGCATCACGCAGTCGGTGGGTGTGCCGTCCACGGCCCAGCGCCGCTCGTCGATGCGGCGCGGACGGACGGGATGGTGCAGCGTGAGCGAGTGGCTCGCGGCACTCTGCTCACGGTCGGGAGCGACCACGTACACGTCCCCGAGCGGCTCGGACGCGCGCAGCAGACAATCGAGGCCGTGCGCGAAAATCCCATCGTCGTTGGAGCACAGAAGGCGCACTTACCGACCCCGCAGGGCTGTCATGTCCTGAACACTCCCGACTTGTGCCGCCACAGCACCCGCAGCACGCGCACGGCGTCGCGCATCGCGCGGAAATTGCTCGCCGTCGCGGTACCGTACACGGTGGAAATCGGAACCTCCGCGAAGCGGAAGCCCCTGCGGGCGGCGAGGATCAGGAAGTCCATCTCGAACTCGTAGCGCTCGCCGCGGGCGCGCACGTGACGGAGCACCTCCGTACGGATGGCGCGGTAGCCCGACTGACTGTCCTGGATCCGGGCGCCACTCACGACCCGCGTCAGCCATGACGAAAAGAGGTTCGCCACGCGCCGGTGCGGCGGCACCGAGCGCCCCCCGATCTCTCTGGTTCCGACCACGACGTCGGCGTGATCCAGAGCGCGAACCATGGCTGGGGCGAACGCCGGATCGTGCTGACCGTCTGCGTCTATCGTGAGCACCGCGTCGTAGCCGTGCTCGACGGCGAACGTGAACGCGGCCTCGAGCGCCGCGCCCTTCCCTCTGTTCCGCTCGAACTCGATGGTCTCGTCTCCCACGGACCGCGCGACCATACGCGTCTCGTCGGTCGAGCCGTCGTCCACTATCAGCACGGTCGCCTCGGGAAGGACGTTCCGTACGCCCAGCACTACGCCGGCGATGTTCGGTTCGGCGTTGTATGCCGGGATGATACAGAGAATTCGGGACGCCATTCCTGGAGAGGGTCGCTCGGTTGAGTTCGGGTTACCTGCTGCTGCCATTCAGGGCGGCGAGGATCTCCTGCAAATCCCGTTCGATGGACTCCAGCGTCTGCGCGTCCAGCGCAGCGCGGGCCACGGAGCGAAGGTCGCCGGATTTCCGGTGCTCCTCGATCTTCTGGCGCGCGCCGTCAATCGTGTACTTCTCCGTGTAGAGGAGATGCTTGACCAGCATTATCAGCTCGATCTCGCGCCGCTGGTACACCCTGTTCCCGGACCGGTTCTTGGCCGGGTTGAGAAACCTGAACTGACTCTCCCAATACCGCAGGACGTGGGGTTTCAGATCGGTCAGCGTGCAGACGTCGCCGATGGAATAGAACTCCTGCACCTGTGCCTTGGCTGCCATCAATCCTCCTCCGCGCGGAGTTCCCGCGCCATCAGCGCCGCGATCGCGTCGCGCGGCGGTACGCCCTCGAACAACACCGAGTACACCGATTCCACGATTGGCATCCCGACTCCGACGCTCGCGGCCAGATCCCGCGCGCTACGGGTCGTGATGACACCTTCAGCGACAGTCTCCCTGCCGGCGAGCACTTCATCGAGCGTCCGCCCTTCACCTATTTCCACACCGAGCGAGCGGTTGCGGCTGAGCGCGCCCGTGCACGTGAGAACGAGATCACCCAGCCCGGCCAGACCGGCGAAAGTGCTCGCTTTCGCGCCCCTGGCAACGCCGAGGCGCGTCATCTCGGCGAGGCCGCGGGTGATGAGAGCCGCCCTGGCGTTATTACCGAGGCGCAGTCCGTCGGTGATTCCGGTCGCCACGGCCATCACGTTCTTCAGCGCGCCACCCAGCTCGACACCGGTCACATCCTCGTGCGTGTAGGTACGGAACGTCTCGCTCGCGAACAGGCGCTGCGCTTCCACGGCATCGTTCATGTCGCGGGCCGCGACCACGACCGCCGTCGGCAGGCGCGTCGCGACCTCCGTTGCGAAGCTCGGACCGGACAGTGCAACGACCCGATCCGATCCGGTTTCCTGCTCGATCGCCTCGTTCATGAGCGCCAGCGACTCGCTCTCGATCCCCTTGCTGGCGACGATCACGAGCGCGTCCGGAGCCAGCGACGCCGCCGACGCCCGCGCGACCTCACGGAGGGCGAACGACGGCGGTGCGAACAGGACGACCGAGCTGTTCGCGACGACGTCGTTCAGATCGCCGTACGCCTCCAGCGCGCGGTCCAGGACGTGACCGGCGAGGAACCGTGCATTCTCGTGCGTACCGTTCACCGATTCGACGACATCGGGCTCACGCGCCCAGAGTCGCACTTCGTAGCCGCTGCGCGCGAGAAGGTCCGCCAGCGCTGTGCCCCATGCGCCAGCCCCGACGACGCCGCAGCGCATCAGTTCCCTCTCCCCGGAGCCGGTGTTCGCCGCCGGCGCAGGATGTCGAAGCGGTGCTCCTCACCGCGCCGCAGCCTCCCGATATTCACCCGATGCGACCAGAAAACGAAGACGGCCACAGCAGCGGCGACAACGACCAGCTCCTCCGACCGACCGCGCTGCAGCAGTGCGATCGCGAGCGGCAGCGTCACTGCGGCGGTCATCGAGCCCACGCTCGCGTAGCCGGTCGCGGCCAGAATCAGGGCAAACACGACAAAAGTCACGGCGGTGGCGAGCGGAGCCAGTCCGAAGAACACTCCGCCGGCGGTGGCTACGCCCTTGCCGCCGCGCTGAAAGCGAAGGAACAGTGGACGCACGTGGCCCGCTACCGCGGCCAGGCCGAATGCGATCGCCCAGACGCCGCCGGGCTCCACGCCGAGCATCCGCGGCAGCGCGAACGCGGCAACGAATCCCTTGAGCGTGTCGAGCAGATACACCACCGCCCCGACGCGCGCGCCGAGCACGCGGACGGCGTTCGTCGCGCCAAGATTGCCGGAGCCGTGCTGCCGGAGGTCAACGCCCCGTGCCCGGCCGGCCAGATAAGCGAAGGGGATGGATCCGAGCACGTAGCCGAAAACGAGACCCCACGCCGGATGCATCAGGCGCTTTTCCGCCGCATCACGACCCGCAGGGGATTCCCAGTGAACCCCCACGCCTCGCGAAACCCATTGTGCAGATAGCGGATGTAGTGCTCCTGCACGAGATCGGGCGCGTTGCCGAAGACGGCGATCATCGGCGGCGCCGTCTCCACCTGCGTCGCGTAGTTCATCTTCACCTCGCGCCCGCCGCCCTGCGGCGGCTGCCTCCTGGCGACGAGCCCCTCGAGGACCGTATTCACCTCGGAGGTTCCGATGCGCTTCTGCCGCTCGCGGTCCACCTCCATTATCACGTCCATCAGCCGCTGCACGCGCTGGCCCGTCTTAGCCGAGATGAACAGAAACGGGACGAACCGGAGGTAGGGAGCCTTCTCCTCCGCTTCGCGCTCGAACTTCGCCGCGGACTTGTCGTCCTTCTCGAAGAGATCCCACTTGTTGACGGCGATGATGAGCCCGCGGCCGGCTTCCCACGCCAGCGTCGCGATCTTCAGATCCTGGTTGTGCAGGCCCTCCGTCGCGTCAATCACCAGCACGCATATCGTCGCGCGCTCGATCGCGCGGCGCGCACGCAGCCCCGAATAGAACTCGATTCCCTCGTCAACCTTCGACTGGCGCCGGAGTCCGGCGGTATCCACGAAGACGACGCTGCGGCCATGGTACTGCATTGGGGTGTCAATCGCATCGCGCGTAGTGCCCGCGACCTCGGAGACGACCAGCCGCTCTTCACCGAGGAGCCGGTTCACGATCGAGGACTTGCCCACGTTCGGCCGGCCGATCACCGCGACGCGCAGCTCGTCCTCGGCTTCCGCGGCGGACTCCGGCAGGCGATCGGTGATTGCATCGAGCAGATCGCCTGAGTTGGTGCCGTTGGCCGCGGACACCGGCAACGGGTCTCCGGCGCCGATCGAGTAGAACTCGTAGAAGTCGGTGCTTCGCGGGTTGTCCACCTTGTTGGCGACGAGCAGCCACGGCTTCCGTGAATCGCGCAGCGTGTCCACCACGTGCTGGTCGCTCGGGTGCACACCCATCTTCGCGTCAACCACCAGCAGCAGAAGGTCGGATTCCGCTATGGCCGTCTGCACCTGGCGGCGGATGGCGAGGTCCATCGGCTCGCGCGGGTCCTCCGCTATGCCGCCGGTGTCCACCAGCCAGAACTGCCGGCCGTTCCATTCGGCGCGCGCGAAATGCCGGTCGCGCGTGGTGCCCGCTTCCTCGCTGACGATAGCGGAGTTCTGCCCGATGATCCTGTTGAACAGAGCCGACTTTCCGACGTTCGGGCGCCCGACGAGAGCGACCACTGGAATGTTCACGCGGCTTCCGCGACGCGCGGGCCGCGCGTCAGAACGTCCTCCAGCTCCAGCACGTCAATGAAGTCGTACGACGGATGCACCGGCATCGGCAGCGCCGCCGCTACGGCCGTGAACGTCTCGTCGTCCAGGAAAATGCGCTCATCGTTCAGCGTCTCTGCGGGGATCAACGCCGCGTCGAGATCAGTGCGCGTGGCGAGAGCGCGCCTGATGTCCGCGCCGACGAGCAGGCCGGCCGTCGTAGTCGTCGACCCGAAGAGCGAGTTCTCCAGCCGGATCAGCTCGTAGCTTGCTCCACTCGCCGCTGCCAGCTTGTCGAGCAGAGCCGGCATCAGCGGCGCCATGGCCGCGCCGGTGACCACTCCGATCCTGGCGCCGGGGTACTTCCTGACACGCGGCAGGCCGGAGGCGAACCGCTCGCGCAGCGCTGTCACGGAGCCGACGCCGTTCTCGACCTGGGCGAAATCGCCGTAGTGCTCCGCGCCAGGCAGCTCGCGACCGGCGAGTATGTACAGCTCGTCGGATCCGAAGACCCAGGTCTCGCCGCGCTCGTGCCGTGCGCGCTCTCCCCAGCGATCAACGTGGTCCAGCAGTGCGCCGGCCGCTTGCCTGTCCATCGTCTTCCCGGTGTACAGATGGGAGAACTGCGTAAGTCCCACGGGCACGACGGCCGCGGTGATGACTGCCTCTCCGAGATTCCACAGGTCGCTGAGCGACTCCTCGAGGACGGCGCCGTCATTCATTCCGGGCACGATCACCATCTGCGCGTGAAAGCGAATGCCGCCTTCGGCAAGTGCCCGCAACTGAGCGACGATGTCCGGCACCTTCCGGTTGTTGAGCAGGACCTTCCGGGCTTCCCAGTTCGTCGCGTGCACCGACACGTACAGCGGCGAGAGACGGTACTCCAGAATGCGCGCGATGTCGCGCTCCTTCACGTTCGACAGCGTCGCGAAGTTTCCATAGGCGAACGAGAGCCGGTAGTCGTCGTCCCGCACGTATAGCGACCGGCGCAGGCCCTTCGGCAGCCCCTCGATGAAACAGAACTCGCAGCGGTTGGCGCAGCGCCGGATCCCCGGCGGCTCGAGTGCGATCCCGAACTGCTCGCCTCCATCCCGCTCGATCTCGAGGACGAGCTCCTCGCCGTCCGGCAGCTTCGCCTCGATGAGCAGCTCCTCGTCCGCGGTGAGGAACTCCCAGTCGAGGAAATCCGCGATAGCGCGGCCGTTGACCGATCTGAGCTCGGTGCCAGCCACGATCCCGACTTCGGCTGCGAGCCCTCCCGGCTCTACGCGCGCGACTCTGACCATAGGTCAAGTAAATCTAGAGCCAAAGGCACCGAAAGCAAGGAAAACTAAGGAGTTACCCCTTCCCGCGCGGGCCCCCTTCTCCTCTTGTGGGAGACTGCTTCTCGATGGCCTCGAGCAGTCGTTCCGCGCTCTTCCGGCTGAACCCCTTGAGCTCGGCGATCTTGTCGGCCCCAGCCTGCCGGATCCCTTCGAGGCTCCCGAACGTGGTGAGCAGCTGCCGTCGCTTCGTCGGCCCGACCCCCGGTATCTGCAGCAGCCCCGAGGTCACCGTTCGCATCGAACGCCGCTGCCGGTTGTACGTCACCGCGAAACGGTGCGCCTCGTCGCGTCCCTGCTGCAGCAGCCGCAGTGCCGGTGACCGTCGCGAGAGCCTTATCGGCTCAGTGCGGCCCCACACGTAGACCTCCTCATCGCGCTTGGCCAGGCTTATCAGCGGTCGTGCCGGGAGGCCAGCCGCTTCCAGCGCGGCGTGCGCCGCGGACAGCTGGCCGCGCCCACCATCTATCACAATCAGCTCGGGGAGCGGCTTCTCCTCCTCGACCCTCCTCCGGAAATAGCGGGACACTATCTCGTGCATGGACGCGAAATCATCGCTGCCTTCCACCGTCTTCACCCGGAACTTCCGATACTCGGCGCGGCGCGGCCGCGCGTTCTCGAACCAGATCGCCGAGCCGACCGTGTCCGTCCCCTGCGACGTGGATATGTCGAAGGTGAGAATGGATCGCGGCACTCTCTGCAGCCCGAGCTCACGCTGCAGCTCGTACAGCGGGTTCGTGGCGCGCTCGTCCGCTTCGTCGGTCGAGAGCCGCAGCTCCTCGAGCAGGTGGCGCGCATTCTGGTCGGCCAGGTCCACGAGCTCGCGCTTCGACCCGCGCTGCGGCGCGCGGACTCGCCCGCCGTCGAGGGACTGCTCCAGCAGTTCGCGGTCCGGAAAGTCAAAGGGCACCAGCAGCTCCCTGCTCCGCTCCTGCAGCGCCACGTACGTACCCGCCAGGAACGCCGCGAGCGCGGCCTCATCGGTCTCCTCCTCCAGATTTTCGAGAAACCGGTGCTCGCGCGCCAGGAGCTTGCCGCCGCGGATCCTGAGCAGAACGACGCACGCGTCATCGCCGTCGCGCGCATAGCCGACGACATCGCGGTCGCCACCTTCGACCTCCACTACAGCGGTCGGTTCCTCCATCCGCCCGAGATGCAGCAGCGCGTCGCGCAGTTCGGCGGCGCGCTCGAAATCGAGAGCCTCCGCGGCCTCGTCCATCCGGCCGCGCACACGGCGCGTGACCTCGTCCCGCCGCCCCGACAGGAACAGCACGACCTCGTCTATCATCGCCCGGTACTCCTGCTGCGTCTGCGCCAGAATGCACGGCGCCTTGCACCGCTTGATGAAGTAGTCCAGACACGGACGCTCCGGCATCTCGCGCGGCATGTCGTAGTTGCAGGAGCGCACGGTGAAGAT
>Ga0268386_10004039_pt1 | contig 10766 bp, 11 predicted proteins | sample RVTome_15_FD_200260 | JGI IMG/M metagenome (GOLD analysis project Ga0268386, IMG submission 200260) | Soil microbial communities from uranium-contaminated site in the Upper Colorado River Basin, Wyoming, United States - RVT150D86... ... | reverse complement strand
GAGCGGATCGAGCGGCTCGCCATTGAAGATGGCCGGCTCAAGGACGTGGTGTTCCGCACGGGCAGGCGCATCAGCCGGGCGGCAGTGTTCTTCGACACGCGGTCGCCCCCAGTCCAGCCTGACGACTATGCGCTGCTCACACAGTCAGTGACCGGTCAGGCCAGCGGGAAGCGCGCTGTGTGTTACTGCGGGACCAGGCTCGCGCGGCGTTGCTGCTCCACATACACCTGATCGAGTGTCAGTCGAGTTTGTGTTGCGATCAATTTGACGAGCGCGTGCTCTGGCGTCCGCGGCAATGAAAGTGCATGCAGGCGCTCCCAGGTGGTGATTCGCACTTGGGGATCGTTGACCGCCGAGCTCTGAGCTTCCAGCGCACGCAGCCGCACCGCTGCGCGCTCGTGTTCGGCTCGCTCCAGTGCCTTGCGGTGCTCCGCCACAATTCCGGGAATGGCAAGTGCAATGTCATCGAACGGTCGATACAAAGCCATTACTCTCTCCAAAGTACCCATGCTGCGCAAACACGAATCAGCTCGATTCGGTTTAACCGAGATGGCCGGGATGCGCAGGACGCGCGCGTGGCCAGGAGGAGATAAAGAGAAAAGGTACGAGCCGTGGGCAGTATACACCGTCCGCTTGCTGCTCGTTCAGGTTTCGAGCGAGCCGATGACAGGTCGCGGACCTAATCCTGCGCACGGTCCGTGGCCAGTATCCGGTCAACCTTCACGGAAGTCCTCGAGCATCTGCATCACCAACAGCAGCCCCGTTGCAAACAGGGTGCCGACACCAAAACCAACTACAATCGAAAACATTCAGATTTCTCCGGAAGGCGAAGCGACGCCGGCAACCCGCGTGCGGGTCGACTGCGGCGGCGCGCCAGGCAGCGAGCGAAAGGTAAGGGTGAGTACGGAAGAGCCCGTGACGATGCGTTACATACACGGCCGAGATTCAGGCAGCGGGCGCGTACACCCGCATTCGAGACGCCGCAGAGTGCCTGCCAACCCGTCACTGCCGAACAGCGGCATGCAGTATACGCAAGTGCGGTGATATCGATCAGACACGCGATGGGGTTCGGACGCTTCTCGGCCGCGTGCCGGGCAGGATTTACCCGCTCGGCGCTCCAGCACGACCTGGCGACTCGCTGAGGCCCTGACGCCAAATGGCGAGTCCCAGCAAGCTCGCCGAGTGCGCAGAAAGAAGCAAGCCCCGATCGCGCTTCACGGCGCGGATGCGACAACTCAGTGATACCCGTGCATCATGGCTTCACGCGCCAAGAAATCGAAATCCAGCTGGGCGGAGGCATCATGAATCTCGAGAAAGTCATCTTTGCCTTCTTCATCATTTTCGCGGCGACACTGAATTTCGGCTTCGTCATCGGCGAGATCGATAATCCGCTGCACCATCACGTGTGGGAGTTCTTCGCTGCTTTCGTCGTGAACGTCGTCGCAACCGTACTCAAGTTTGGTGACCGAACCCAGGTCGGTGCGACGCATCTGGCGACCAGCCTCGTTGCGGTATTCCAGCTCGCCGCCGCGGCGCTGCTCTGGACGCTCGCTCCGACCGGACCAGACGGCGCGATCGGACCGGAGATCATGACCAGCATCGTGTCGCTGTCCGCCGGCGCGCTGTTGGCGAACATTGTCTCGGTGGTGATCCTCATAGTGGAGACCACGCTGCAGCGGAGGTGACGTGAGTAACGCCTTCCTCGTTGCGCTCAGGCGCCTGCGCGCGCCAATCATCCTGCTGGTCCTGTTGTTCTCGATCGGTATCGTCGGGCTGGTGTTGATTCCCGGCACTGACGCCGCGGACCGCCCCTGGCGGATGACCATCTTCGACGCGCTCTACTTCATGAGTTATACCGCAAGCACCATCGGCTTCGGCGAGATCCCGCAGGCCTTCAACACAGCGCAACGTGTCTGGGTCACGCTGATCATCTACGCATCGGTGATCGGGTGGGCGTACCTCGTCGCCAACCTGCTGACGCTCGCGCAGGATCGCAGTTTTCGTATGGTGTTGGAGACTGGTCGGTTCCGGCGGCAGGTCCGCGCCTTGCGCGAGCCCTTTTTCTTGGTCTGCGGCTTTGGCGAGACCGGTGCCCTGGTCGGTCGTGCGCTAGACACGCTTGGACTGAGGTTCGTCGTGATCGATATCCGCGAGGATCGCATCCAGGAACTCGACCTGCTCGACCTGGCGCAGGACGCGCCGGCCATGGTCGGCAACGCCCGAGTTACCGAAAACCTCATCGCAGCCGGACTCACGCTTCCCGAGTGCCGCGGCGTGCTGGCACTGACCAACGACGATCAGGCCAATCTCGGCGTCGCGATCTCCGTGCGCTTGCTGAGTCCCGCGGTGCCCGTACTGGCTCGCGCCATGAGCCGCGATACGACGGCGAACCTGATTTCCTTCGGCGCCGACCACGTGGTCAATCCATTCGCGACGTTTGGCGAGTACCTCACGATCGCCATCCAGTCGCCCGGCAGCCACCGCTTGATCACGTGGGTCGCCGGCTTGCCCGGCACCACGCTGAGGCCCGAGGTCGGAGTGCCCCGAGGGCGCTGGATCGTCTGCGGGTATGGGCGATTCGGCTCCGAGGTCGTCAGGGCGTTCCGCGATCAGGACCTCGAAGTAACGATCATCGACCCGGACGAATCCGATCTCGATGGTTTGCCGGTTGTGCGGGGCGTCGGCACGGAAGCCGGGACGCTCGAGCAGGCGGGCGTCCGCGGCGCGGTGGGTATCGTCGCGGGCACCGACGACGACGTGTCGAACCTGTCGATTGCGGTCACCGCACGCGAGCTCAACGCCGGCATCTTTACCATCGTGCGCCAGAACCTGCGCACCAATCACCCGTTGTTCGACGCCTACGACGCCGACGTTACCATGGTCTCGAGCGAGATCATCGCGAAGCAGTGTCTGGCGCTGCTGCAGACGCCTCTGCTCGGCCGGTTTCTCGAGGCCGTGAAGCGCAAGGACGACGCCTGGGCGGATCTCGCGATTGATCGATTGCAGACGCTGATCGGCGTGGACGCGCCGGACATCTGGCGATTCACGATGAACGCGGCCGATGCGCCGGCCTGTCACGACGCGCTGTGCCTTCCCGATTACCCGATCACCCTCGAGGATCTGTGCCGCGATCCCGCTGACCGGGAGCGACACCTCGAGTGCGTGCCGCTGCTGGTGCAGCGGGCGTCGACCAGTTTAATCCTGCCGGAGGAAGCATTGCCGCTGCAGCGGGACGATGAAATTCTGTTCGCCGGCCAGCCGGCAGCCCGGAGGGCGCAGCGGCTCCTGCTGCTCAACTTGAAAGTCCGCGACTATGTGGTGCGTGGCATCGACTTGCCCGGGGGATGGGTCTGGCAGCGGCTCACCCGCTCCGCCCGCTGATCGATGGTAAGGCGCCGCGCTACAGACCGCTCAGCATGCGTTCGATGCTTCGCTCGAGCCAACTCGGTCCAGGTCTGCCGTCGTAGTACCCGCAGTGGCCGCCAAACTGCGTGCGGGTAATCCTGAGATCGCGCAGCTTCGGCAAGCGATCCACATCCTCGACGGGCAGGATTGGATCGTCGGTCGCAGCGATCAGCCAGGCGTTCACGTCGAGGCCGCGGAGGGTGTCGCCGCCCAGCGTGTAGCTCTTCAGATAGTGTTTCAGGGAGGGATAGTCGGTGTACCTGCGCACGAAATGGTCGGTCATCTGCGTAAGGCTCGACATCCGCAGCATTTCGCGAAAGTCATAGCGGTGGGGCCACGCCGCATTCTTCCTCAGCAACGACCGGCGCCACTTTCTGATGAAATAGCGGCGGTACACGAGCGAGCCACCGTCGAGGCGCGATAGTGCATGGGCCGGGTCGATCACAGGGCACACGGCTACGATGCGCGCGAGATCCAGCCCCTCCGAACGTGCGTGCGCGCCCAGGCGCATCCCGAAGTTGCCTCCGAGCGAGAATCCGACGAAGCTCAGTTCGTGGTGCGGGTGCTTGATCTGCAAGGATCGCACCGCGCCTACGAGCTCTGCGAGCCGGCACGAGTGGAACAAGCCGAGGTTCAGATGCTCGGTCTCGCCATGATCGCGCAGGTTGAGCCGGACGACCTCGAAGCCTCGCTCGAAAAGATGTTGAGCAAGCGACACGACGTCCGGTGAATTCGCGCTGCCTTCCCAACCGTGAAGGAGGATCGCCATACGCGGAACTTTGCTCCCACGGCGATCGTGCGGGACCGCATGGAATGCGAGCAGACGCACACCGTCGCCGCAATCGACGATTTTCGGCCGCGAGGCGGCGACGACATCCCGACAGTCGCGCAGGACGCGAGGGCGCGGCAACAGTAAGGTTGTAAGCATCGACTGGAGATGCGGGTTGCGCAGCCAGCGAGGCGGCAAAAAGTCCTCTTCGGTGCGCCACACGCACGCGTCGGATAGCATTGCTCGCGCCTCGGACATAGTTGGTTCTTCTCTCGCCTCGAAATCTACGTTGGGCGAAATCGAGGCGTCCAGACGCGCTTGACCTACACATTGCAGGTCAAGTGCGCGTCTGCATCACAGTGATCCGACAAGCGCACTCGGGGATTCCTACGGGGGGCCATGTCGTCCGGGCACAGGGAGCGCCGGCGGTCGGCGCTCAGCGATCGCGCGATGGCACAGGGCGCTTCGCCGTGCCAGAAGTGCGGGCTCGCGCGTCGCTTTCAGAAAAATTCCTACAACCGGCCCCGCCGCATTCCGACAGACCCGTCGAATAGAGAGGCCACCATCCTTCGGTCTCTCACCGAGGACGGAGGCACAATGAACCTGATCATATGGCTGGTTGTCGGGGGATTGATTGGCTGGGTCGCCAGTCTGATCATGAAGACCGATGCCCAACAGGGCCTGTTGCTCAATGTGATCGTGGGGATCGTCGGAGCACTGCTCGGAGGGTGGTTGCTGTCCCCGCTGGTCGGGGCCGGCACCGTCAATCAAGGCGATTTCAGCCTGATGGGACTGCTCGTGTCCCTCGGCGGCGCGATCATCTTGTTGTTGGTGGTTAATCTCATTCGCCGCGGTACCGCGCGCCCGAAGGTCTAGAGTCCGCATCTGCCGGTCACGCGGTCAGGGACGACCGCGTGGTCAGTCGATTACACGGGCTGGGCCATCCACTGCTCGCGCTGTTTTTAACCGGTCACGGTGCGCATCATGATCGCCCATACGACGCTTGCCGTCGGGAACTACAGAAAATCGAAGCAGTTCTACATCAAAGTGCTTGCGCCGCTCGGATACACGAACAATATGGAATACGGCGAGGCAGCCGGTTTCAACGACGGCGAGAACACGGATTTCTGGATCACGAAGAAAGACACCGTCATGCCGACGCATGTGGCATTCGAGGCGAGGAATCGCGAGGAAGTGGCGGCGTTCCACACTGCGGCGCTTGCGGCGGGCGGGAAGGACAATGGCGGCCCGGGCTATCGGACCGAGTACTGGCCGGGCTACTACGCGTCGTTCGTATATGACCCGGACGGCAACAATGTCGAGGCCGTCTGGTACGACTACAGCAAAGCAGAGTAGACGACGGTCCCCGAAGACAGGGCAGACCTACGGTCTGCGTCTCCGCAACCATCCACCGACGGCGAGTCCGAGGGCCAGCAGTGTCAGCGTCGATGGCTCCGGCACGGTCCTGACCGTGACGGGTGCATTGGTCGTGTCGGGTGCAAAGTCGGCGATCTGATCGTCGCCAAACGGAATTCCGTCCCACCGCGGCCACAGGTTCCATCCGTACTCATCGGCCGAAAACCCCCTGGACGGGAGCAGGGCGAGGGGAACCGTCACGTGGATCGTGCTGTCGTCATTGATGACGCTGCCCGCGGCCAGCGGCATCGGCGGGCCGGGTGGACCGGGTGTGTCCGGAAAGAGCAGGACGGCGGCGGTCCCGTCATTCTGCGCGACCAGCAGCGCGTCGAAGACGATGTCAGGCAGCCCAAGGCTGGCGAAGTTGGCAGTCGTCGCGCCAGTGCCGCGATCGATGCCCCAGACGTAGAACGCCAGATCGGTCGTGCCGATGGGTGCGTCCATCGTCGCCGTAAAGAGGAAGGTCTCGCCGATCAGGAAAGTTTCCGCGCTGAGCACATCCAGATCGCCGGCCCGCGGCGCGTCGGGATGAAGCGTCGAGAGGAAATCTCCGGCGGGATCGAGCACCGGCACCGCGGTGGCAGTGCCGCTCAGGACACACAGGCTCGCGCAAAGAGCCGACACCTTGAGTAGTGTGTGCATGGCGACTCCTCGTCCTTCCGGACAACCAGCGTATGAGTGCGGCCATGGATGGCTGGGTGCACCCGCAGCAAACCGCATGCCAGATTGGGAAACGAAAGCAGATCAGCGGCTTGCATTCCGGCGGTGCCGGCTTATGTAAGATTTGTCGACATGGGAACCTGAGGAAGCGAGATGGAACCGCTGCTGTGTCGTTCGCTGGTGACCCTCGCGGCGCTGATCTGGTGCGTCGCATCGGTCGGCGCTTCAGAGCAGGGCGGGCAGGACGAACTGCTCGTGTTCGCGGCAGCGTCATTGACGGATGTGCTCGGCGAAATCGGAACGGAGTACCAGGCGAAGACCGGGAAGCCGGTCAAGTTCTCGTTCGCGGCGAGCTCGGCTCTTGCGCGACAAATCGAAGCCGGTGCCCGGGCCGATGTGTTCGTGTCCTCCGATCTCGAGTGGATGGGCTATCTCGCAGACCGCAAGCTGATCGCGGCGGATTCGCGACGAAACATTGCCGGGAATCGGCTGGTGTTGATCGCTCCGGCCGACAGCAACACGCGGATCGCCGTCGTCGATGGCTTCGATCTGCGCGGTGCGCTCGGCGATGGCCGCCTCGCGATCGCCGACCCGGACATCGTGCCGGCCGGTCGATACGCGAAGGCTGCCCTGGAAGCCTTGCATGGCTGGTCGGGCGTGAGCGATCGGCTGGCGCGCGCGGAAAACGTCCGTTTCGCACTTGCCTATGTGGCGACCGGCGAGGCTCCTCTCGGCATCGTGTACGAGACCGATGCGCGCATGGAGCCGCAAGTCCGCATCGTCGGCACATTCCCCGCTAGCAGCCATTTGGAGATTCGCTACCCGGCGGCGTTGACGGCGGTGGCTAAGAGTGACGCAAGAGACTTCTTGGACTTCCTCGGCAGTACCCGAGCCAGCGCCGCGTTCGCGCGGCATGGCTTCATCGCGATGAGGTGAACGATCACGGGAGAGTTCTCGCAAAGCGCCTCATCGATGCCCATGCTGGCACGATTCAGCGACTTGACAGCCGCCTATGGTTGCGCGTAACTCCCCGGAGTTCGAGAACCCCAGTTCGAGGGTCAAGCCATGAAATCCAGGACTACGATGCTGATGCTCGCCGGGATGCTGCTGTTTGCGGCGGTGACTGCGCATGCGGATGAGTACGATGATGCGATCGCAGTCTTCAAGGGCTCCGATAGAAGCGCGTCGTTCTTCGACAAGTCCTATGGCTACGCCGTCTTCCCTACCATTGGCAAGGCCGGCCTGGTCGTAGGCGGCGCACACGGCACCGGGCGGGTCTACGAGAAGGGTAAGTATGTCGGCGATACCTCCCTCACACAGGTGAGCATCGGCTTTCAGGCCGGTGGACAGGCATTCAGTGAGATCATATTCTTCGAGAACAAGGCGGCATTCGACATATTTACCGCCGGCAATTTCGAAATGGCTGCAACCGCGCAGGCGACGGCCATTACTGCCCAGGCAACGGCCAGTGCCGGATCGACCGGCACCAGCGCCACTGCCAGCGCAAACAAGGATGAAGCTGCAACGGCCGGCGGCTACTACAAGGGGATGGCGGTATTCACCGTCGCGAAAGGCGGACTGATGTACGAGGCCTCGATTGCCGGACAGAAGTTTTCATACAAGCCGGCGAAATGACGTTCGGTTTCTTACAGCCCGCCCAGTAAATCGAGCTGTCGCACGTCACCGATCACGCGCTCGAAGTCGAGACCGAGTGTCGCGAGCACGGGTTCGGCCACGGGCTTTACCTGCTTCGTTACGTAGTGCTCGCGATCGAGCGGATTCCTGATCTCATCGAGCGGTTCCGGTCCGGCGAGGGTCATCACGTAGCTGATCAGGCGTCCTGAAGCCTGCGTCGACTTGCGCGCCGCCGCGACATGCGGCGGCGTGGTAGCAGTGTACTCTTCGGTATCCTTCCGAAGGTTCTTGCGGTAGACGAGCGCGTCGTCGAGCTGACCGCCGCGCACACGTTTCACCACGTCGGCCAGGTACACGTCGACCGGCTGGTCGGTGAAGAGACGTCCATACAGTTCGCGCTGCACCTCCTTTGCGAGTGCGGTCCAGTCGCGACGCACGACCTCCATGCCGATGAATTCCACCCGGCCGTCGCCATTGCCATACTTCAGCCCGGCATAACGCTTGCTGGCGCCACGCGTGCTGTGGCGCGCGTGCGGCAGGAACAGCTTGAGATACAGTTTCTCGAACTTGAGCTCGAGGCGGCTTCGCACGCGCCAGCGCTCTTCCACGTATCGCCCGAGATCCGCGTTCAGAGCCGTGGCGATCTGTCGCCCCTGGTCGCTGGCGGTCTCCGGATCGACCGTCGTGGTCTGCACGAACAGGCTGTCCGTGTCGCCGTACAGCACCACGAAGCCGGCCGTCTCGAACCAGCCTTTCGACCACAACAGGATCTCGCGCCCGGTGCCGGTGATCGAGTTGGCGAGCGCCGGATTGTAGAAGCGGCAGGCAGGCGTGCCGAGCACGCCATAGAAGGAATTCATCAGGATCTTGATGGCATGCGAGGCGACGTCGTCGCCGGCCTTGCGCGCGGCTTCGCGTCGCGGAAAGAGCTCGTCGAGCAACCGCGGCAGAATGGCAGGCTCGCGGCGAAACGTGCCACCGGGAGTTTCGATGAGATCCGCGGCGGGCGCCGGGCTCTCGACATAGGAGACCGGATCGATATTGAAGGTGCGGATAACGCTCGGGTACAGGCTCCTGAAGTCGAACACCCAGACATTGCTGTGCAGGCCAGCCACGGGTTCGAGCACGTGGCCACCCTGCTGGGCCGCGTGGACGCGTGAATCGTCGCCACGCACGCTGGGTGCGACGATTCCCAGCGGCTCGAGCTCGCTCAGATAGAGAAAGTCGAATGACGCGATGCTTGCCGCCACGCGGTCGGGCGTCATGCCGGTCAGGCGGCTCCGCGCGAAGGCGAGCGGCACGAGGTTCAGCTTGCGCACGATGTCGTAGGCGAGTCGCGCGTCGGTGCGCGCGTAGAGCGCGAAGGCGGGCAGGTCCTCGCGGTAGTTGTGCAGGATCTCGCCGATTCGATCGCGCACCTCGCCCTTCACGGCCTTGCCTTCGCCCAGCACTTGCCGCGCCACGGCGTCGAGCGAGTAGTCGTCCATCCGCACGAATGCGCCACGCAGGAGATCGATTCCGTCGAGGACGAGTCGACCCGGAATCGAGGCCTGGCCGCTGCCGAAGTAGCCTTCCGCCTTGCGCAAGCGAATCGGGCCCGCGTCGCGCCCGAGGTCGAACGGATGCCGTACGCGCGAGGCGATTCGCGCAAGAACCGTCAAGTCGAAATCTACGATGTTCCAGCCGGTCAGTACGTCGGGGTCGCAGATCCGGACGCGCTCGCAGAACGCGGTCAGCGCGGCGAACTCGCTTTCGCAGCGTAGCGCCTTTTCGGGCATCACGCGATCGCTGCCGTCGACGATCAGAACGTCATCGATGTCCGGACCGTAGATCGAGATGGCGAGCAGCCGTTCACCCTTGACATCCGTCTCGATGTCGAATGACAGCATGCGCGGATCGATCCTGACGTCCTCTGGCCGCAGCGTCGGATTGTCGAAGACCCAGGTGACGGCCTTGCCTTCGCTCGCCTCGCCCTGGATCGCACAGCCCGCCTTGATGCCGCGCTCGATGAGATATCGCACGGCGAAGCGAACGTCCGCCTCAAACGTATCAATGCCCGCCGCATGCAGCCGATCGCGCACAGGCGGTACGTCGCCCGGGACCTCGACCTCGATTCGGCACACGGGAGCGTCGTCGAACGTTCGCTTGGTCGTAGGTGACGCTGCAGGCGCACCGATTGAACGCGCGCGGTCCAGATCGGCGGCGCGGATGTAGAAGTGTGGTCGCTGCCGATCGTCCCTCACCAGGAACGAAGTGCCGTCCTCCAGACGGCCATAGACATGTACGACCGGCCGTCGGCGCCCGCCCGGATCCGTCACTACCCGGTAGGTCGCCTGGGTTATGAAGCCTCGGGAATCCATCAGGTGAGGATTATGGAGCGGCCTTCATGAAAACCCGAACTGGGCGAGAGCACTGGACACACGCGCCCTGATGGCGTCGGATTTCATCGGAAACGAGCGGAAGAAATCGTCCCGCGTGAGCCCTGAGCTACGTGCGCGTACGTTTGCCGCCCAGGCCGCCGCGCGGCCCGCGTCGCCGCAGAGCGCATGCGCACCGACTGCGATCATCGCGATCAACACGTGTGCGCCGGGTGAACGCGCAGCCCGCTCGGCCCACGCCGCCGCCTCGATGTCCTCGCCCAGGGCCATGTGCGTGAGGGACCGCGTTCCGAGCATCGCGTAATACAGCGGATCGAGCGGACTCAACCGCATCGCGAAATCGACGTCCCGGCGGCCCTCGAGTCCACGACCCGCGAGTGTCTCGGTCCAGCCGCGGGCATAGATCCCCTGCGCGTAGTTCGGGCTGATCGAGCATGCCCGGTCGAGCCATCCGAGGCTGGCGTCGAGATCTCCCTCGAGCCAGAAGCTGCGTCCCATCGTGA
>Ga0268386_10004038_pt1 | contig 10767 bp, 9 predicted proteins | sample RVTome_15_FD_200260 | JGI IMG/M metagenome (GOLD analysis project Ga0268386, IMG submission 200260) | Soil microbial communities from uranium-contaminated site in the Upper Colorado River Basin, Wyoming, United States - RVT150D86... ... | reverse complement strand
GCCGATTGCCAATTTGAAAAGATCGGAAATTGGCAATTGGCAATTCAAGAGACAATCATCTTTACCGCTTCGAGCAGATTCTCACAAACCAAGTCTGGCTGGTGCTTCCATGAGTGGCGTTGATACTCCCACTCGCCGCGGCCGTATCCACTCAGAACAAGAGCTGAATGGACGCCTGCGTTCCGCGCCAGTTCCACGTCGCCGTAGCGATCACCCGCCATCCAGCTTGCAGCCAAATCTATTTCGAAGTCCCTCGCGGCGCGATCGATAAGTCCGGTTTTTGGTTTGCGACAGTCACACTCGAATCGATACGGCGGTTCTCCGACTGACGGGTGGTGCGCGCAATAGTAAACAGCATCGAGCTGCGCCGAGGCTTCCTGCAAATCGCGTTTGAGTTGGTCATGCACACTGACGACAACATCCTCTGAAAAATAGCCGCGCGCGACGCCTGCTTGATTGGTGATGACGATGGCCAGCCAGCCATTATTGTTCAGGATCCCGATCGCTTCCGAAGAATAGGGAAAGAGTCGAAAACGCGACGGATGATTAATGTAACCAACTTCCTCCGAAATTGTTCCGTCCCGATCAATGAAAACTGCAGGTCGCTTCATTAAAGGTTACGCGACTGAGTCGCACAGGCTCCTTACCGTTTTGGCAAAACTGCTGCGCTTGAGTAACAAATGAGAGCGCTCAAACACTTCATCGACTGTAATCGCCGTCATGCAACGATGATCGATTGGACAGTCGCGCAGCATGCATGGCGCACATTCTGGCGGATGTCTCAAGATCTCCGCTAGCGGGGAAAATGGACGAGTCGTCAACGGGTTTGTTGGTCCAAAAATGACTATTGTTGGGCGCCCAAGTGCTGAGCCGATATGAGCCGGGCCCGTGTCGTTGGTTACTATGAGATCGACCGTAGAGAGCACTGCCGTGATTTGGTCCAGATTCGTCTTCCCTGTGAGCACGATCGGATGATGACGCATTCGACTCGTTACATCTCTGGAAACCTCAGCCTCATCCTTTGACCCGATTAGCAACACTTGCCGTCGAGCATCGATCAATCGATCGGCCAACGCCGCATATGCTTCCGCCGGCCATCTTTTGGCGCGGCTGTTTATCGAGCCAGGACAAATCGCCACAACAGGCGCTTCTTCTTTAACGCCATGAGCGCGAAGCAAACCTACCGCTTCAGTTTTCCTGATTTCGGAGATCTGTATGCTCGCATCCGGTTCGGCTTCACAAATGCTACTCGTGCCAAACAGCATCTGTTCAAGCGCCGTGACCAGATACAAATAGTAGAAGACCTCATGCCTTGATGTGCGCCAATCCGGTACTGCTAACGGATGTGTGAGTAACGCCTGTCGAGATTCAGTGGCGTAGCCGAGTCGAATCGGCACGCTCGCCAGGAATGGAATCAGCGCAGCCTCAAAGGCGTTTTGAAACAACACCGCAAGGTCAAACCTTCTGCGCCTCCACTCGCGAATCTGCGGAATCACCCAAAACGCTCCCTTCCTGTCGTAGAGAAGCACGTCGTCGATGAAATCGGCTTCGGAGAAAATCCCTCTAGCACCGGGACGAATCGCGAGCGTGATATTTGCGCCTGGCAAGACCCGCCTGAGAGCGCGAAGCGCCGGTACAGTCATCAGTGAGTCGCCCACCCAGTTCGTGCCACGCACGACGACTCGCTTGATACGCTCAGCCTGCACGCTCGTCATGACAAAAACATTCCTAAAGTAGCACTCGCAACCCGTCGTCGATTCCGATCTGAGGACGCCAGCCTAACTCGTTCTCAATATGAGCCAGGTCAGACACGTAACGCAAAGGTACCGGTAAAGGGATCGCCGGGTCTTCCTTAATCACTGGTTCTATCTCGATCATTCCACTGACTCTTTTTATTAGGTCGCGCAGACTAACCGCGTTCAGGCAGCCCCCTCCCAGGTTATACAGCCCGAACACAACTTTAGACTCGATAAACGATCGGCAAGCCCTGGAGAGGTCGTCAACATACAAAATGTCGCGAATCGGATCGCCGGCTGCCGGCAGGTGAATTGGCGTGCGACGCTTTATCGATTCGACGTAATGGGTGACGAAACCGGACTCGTTGTCCGGCGAGGGTCGAGCGAATGCGGTTGATAGTCGAAAGATACAGGCACGAATATCTCTTGTGCGTGAATAGTATTCAACGTAACGCTCACCAATTAACTTGGACCACTCAAACGCCGACTGACCGCAGTAATCTGTGCTTGTGTTTTCGTCAACGTATTCAAACCCATCGGCGTGGGAGCCGTAAACGTCTTTCGTAGATGCATAGATAAAGATCGAACCCGGTTTCACGTTGCGAATGATGTTCGCGGTCCCTTCTGCGTTGGTGCGGAAACACTCGCGGGCGCCGCCAGGGTGCTTATCAAAGTGTGCAGCCAGATGAATGACGGTGTCGTAGTCAGCTAACTTCTCGGCAGCTTGCTCGTCGAGAACGTCCAAACTGGAACGGCGGGAAAAGTCGTCGGCTGAAAAGAACTGGCGGACGTACGTGCCCAAATAGCCGCTGCCTCCGGTTACTAGAATCTTCATCGATTTAAGCCTCTACGCAGTAATCGGCGACACATAAGACCAATAATACGGATCTGCAAAACCATCTCTTTATCAGTGAAATCCGTGTAGATCTGTGGCCGCTCGACTTGTAGACTCATACGGGCAGAGTGGCATCAAAGTCACTCTAGCGAGGGCAGCCACGTTAGCGAATGCGGCTAGCCCTGTCAAACGAAACGTCGACAGAACCGCAGGGAGAATGTTACGTAATATCTGAAAGCGGTCGGTGAGGGCCCGCTCGACGAGTTTCAATCGGTCTATGCCACTACGTTATCCGCCAAACAACCAATACCCCGGAAGAAGGACTCGGGATTTAAGGAATCCGCGAGTTGTGTCTTATGTGGAATCTGAGCCGGGCTTCGCCCGAAGATGGCTGCGCCGGTTGTTGAGCGCGCCGGTCATTATCCCCTTAGTCTTCGTAGGAGCGGTGGGGCTGGGGATCTTGATCTATTACTGGACGGTCTTTTCCGGACGAATTGACAATCTTCTTCAGGGCGAAGTTTTCACACGAACGGCGGGTATCTACGCAGCTCCGAAGCAACTGCGCGTTAACGAATCGATCTCGCAGGCTGACGTGCTGGCTTTTCTAAAGCGCGCTGGTTATGTGGAGAAGAGCCAACAGGCAGACACCGGTCGTGGTCGATATGCAGTCAACGGTACAACTGTAGATATTGAGCCAAGCAGTGCTTCAAGTGTTGACGGTGCAAAGCAGTTTCAGAGCGTAAGAGTACAGTTTACAAGCTCGGGGAAGTCGATTAACGCACTGACTGATCTTCAGGGCCGCGGTTCGCTCCAACGTGTTTGGCTCGAACCTGAATTGATCAGCTCAGTTACCGGACGCGAACGAGCCAAACGAAAAGTCATTGGCTTTAGCGATCTACCGCCTCATCTCGTCAAGGCGATCACTGTCACTGAGGATCGCTCCTTCTTCGAGCATTATGGCGTGAACATTCGCGGAATTATACGCGCCTTTGTCAGGCGTTATGACTCTGATCCCAGCTCGCCAATTGCGCGCCAGGGGGGCTCGAGCATAACTCAACAGCTCGTCAAGAATCTTTTACTTTCACCTGAAAAGACGTGGCAGCGGAAAATCTCCGAAGCCTACATGTCGATCATCCTCGAGACCCGTCTCGGCAAAGAAAAGATCTTCGAGCTCTACAGTAATCAGGTTTACATGGGCCAGCAGGCAGGGTTCTCGATCAATGGATTTGGTGAGGCTTCCAGCGCTTACTTCAACAAGGATGTGACGAATCTCACGCTCTCAGAATCAGCATTTCTTGCAGCTTTGATCCGCAGTCCAAATCGCTACAACCCGTACACCAAACTCGATACCGCCACGGCACGCCGGAATCAGGTGTTGGACTCGATGGCCCAGGCCGGCGTGATATCAGTGGAAGAAGCAAAGACAGCCAAAGCTACAGCGCTTCAGGTCGTTCCAGCGAAGGGTCGGATCGACGTCTCAGACGCACCCTATTTTGCTGACTACGTACAAAACCAACTTGGCGACATGATCGCCGGTGCCGGTGCTGCCCAACACCTGCGAATTTACACAACGATTGATATGGACTTGCAGCGAGCCGCGTACGCCGCTTTGACGAAGCAGATGGCTGCGCTCGACAAGATCCAGTCCAAACGTTTTGAGCCGGGGACATTGCAAGCAGCTTTAGTTGCGATGAATGCCAAGACTGGTGAGATTGTGGCGATGGTCGGTGGTCGCGACTACTCGAAGAGCCAGTTGAATCGGGCCAGCGACGCTTACCGGCAACCAGGATCAGTCTTCAAACCATTCGTCTACGCCACGGCATTGAATACCGCATACGATCCGATACCTCGTGTGATTACGCCTGCGACGACTTACATGGACGAACCGAAGACCTTCACTTTTGATAACCAGGAGTACTCACCGGGGAACTTTGGCGAGAGCTACCGTAATGCACCCGTCACGTTGCGTGATGGCCTGGTCCATAGTCTCAACGTCGTTACCGTTGAAGTGGCAATGGAAGTAACGATTGGACGTGTGATGAATCTCGCTGCGAAGGCTGGATTGCCGAGACCTCCACGCGCATATCCGGCGATGGCGCTGGGCACGAGTGAAGCAACGCCTCTTCAAATTGCTTCGGCGTATACGGCTTTTGCCAATCTCGGAAGTCGGACCAGCCCAATCGCGATCAATCGTATAACGACTGGCTCTGGCGTAACCATAGCGGCTCCGACGGCACCAAAGACCGAGGTGCTTCGACCTGACGTGGCTTACGTGATGACCTCGTTCATGAAGGACGTCGTCAATCGCGGCACGGCGGCAAAGGTGCGTGCGCGTGGTCTAAGAGGAACCCTTGCGGGTAAGACAGGGACTTCTCGCGACGGATGGTTTGCTGGTTACACGCCAAATCTGGTTTGCGCGGTATGGGTTGGCTTTGATGATGGTTCGCAACTCGGTTTGACAGGCGCGAACTCAGCTTTGCCGATCTGGTCCGACTTCATGCAGGTGGCTCTTGCGGAGCATCCTGAATGGGAAGGTGACTGGGATATGCCACCGGGGATCGAACAGGTCGAAATAAATCCGAAGACAGGCGAACTTACTGTCCCGGAGGACACCGAGAAGCGAGTTGAGTTTTTTATCAACGGCACTGGTCCAAACAATGTCTCGGAAACGCCCCTCGAGGAGATGACTCCTGACGAACTGCCGGCGGCATCACCTCCGATCGATCAACCATTCGACGAACCTCCAATACCCACGGTATCGCCGTCGCCATCGCCTCGAAGAGCGCCCGCATTACCGGACAGCCGTCTCGAAGGAACGATTACATTGGACATCGATCCCGCTACCGGGTTGATTGCGGTTGAGACCTGTCCGGTGATTCGAACCAGGACGTTTGTTCTGGGTACGGAACCTAAGAAATACTGCGGTCCGGATTATCATAAACGCCGGACCATCGAACCCGCCGCGGGACCTGGACGGCCGCGTGTAGTGGGCACGCCGCAGCCTTAATGTAGCTGACCCAGGGCTGAATTGAGTGTCTCAATTGCGAGTGCGGCTGCGTGATGTTTTCTGGAGGGCAGTCCACCGATAGCATTCAGTAGATCTGCGCGGTTTAACTGCTTCGCTTCCGTAGTAGTCTTTCCGGTAATCAACTCGGTCAAAACAGATCCGCAGACGAGCGTAGGAGGACATCCGTAAGCGAGGTATCGCGCTGTTTCGATTCGATCGTTTTTGATGATCAATGAGAGTCGCAGGCGGTCGCCGCAAACGGGATTCTTCTCGTCAGCCAAGGCGTTGGCGTCAGACAGGTCTCCCACGTTGCGAGGATGGGCGAGATGTTCTTTGAATATGGAAGAATAGGCCACAGATACCACGGAGTAAACGTAGAATTAACGTAATGGCCTAATTTGAATTCTTCTCTGTTGCACAGAGAATCCCAAACTGGGCCACTTCTGGAATTAAGAAGCTCGGTAAAGGCTTTCTATTTGATCCGTGTCATTCGCGTCAATCCGTGGCTTGTTCAATGGCGACAGCACCCGCAATCTTTCAACGGCTCGACTCAAAACCTCCACGGAATACTCAACCTCATCCGCGGTATTGTCTTTCCCGAAACTAAACCGAATCGAGCCGCGCGCAAGTTCATCGTCGAGTCCGAGAGCGCGAATCACCGGCGACGGCTCGAGTGTTCCTGATGAACATGCTGAGCCAGTCGATACTGCGACACCCTCCAAATCAAGGTTTATCAGCAGTCCCTCACCTTCAATGAAGCGAAACGAGATATTCGTGAGATGGCCCAGGCGCTGTTCGCGATCGCCATTGAACACAACGTCGTTGATGCGGCTTCGCACTTCAGCTTCGAAACGGTCGCGCAAAGCGTGGTCATGAGCCGATCGTTGCTCGAGTTCCTCGCGCGCAAGTTTCGCTGCTTCCCCAAAAGCAACAATCCCGGGTACGTTCTCAGTGCCTGCCCGTCGTTCGCGCTCCTGGTGTCCACCAACATTCTGGCCGTGGAGACGCACGCCGCGACGAACGTAAAGCGCTCCGATGCCTTTTGGCGCGTACAGCTTGTGCCCGGACATCGTGAGAAGATCGCAGCCGAGCTCATCAACATTTAGGGGCACTCGTCCGGCCGCCTGAACTGCGTCCGTGTGGAACCATGGATGTCGTTGACCGGCTGTTCGTTTCTCTCGAACCAAAGAACCAATCTGGCTGATTGGCTGGATGGTCCCGATTTCGTTATTGGCCAGCATGATTGAAATCATCACCGTATCGGACCGAAGGGCTTCAATTAGATCTTCAAGACGAACGATCCCGTTTTCATAAACAGGCAGGCGCGTAACTTCCCAGCCGCGCTTTTCCAGCTCGAGACAAACGCCGCCGACCGATGGATGCTCGATCGCGGTTGTGATCATGTGCCGGCCATGAGCCTCCGAGGCGTCGCACAGACCCCGGATGGCAAGGTTGTTTGCCTCGGTTCCGCCGGACGTGAAGACAATCTCATTCTGCTTCGCACCGATCAGAGCGGCTACTTCACGCCGAGCGCGGTCAATCGCAGCGCGTGCGTGTTGCCCAAAGCTGTGGACGCTGGAGGCATTACCGAAAGTCTCGACCACCGCGCCCGCCATCGCGGCGGCGACACGCGGATCCACGGGCGTCGTCGCGCTGTTATCCAGATAAACTCGGCGCATTGGCATGAAATTCAGCTCCGCTAGCCGCCAACCTCCGGCCCTGGATGCGGCATCTGAGCGTCAGTTCCGGCGGCGCTCACGAGTCTAGGTTGCACACACTGGAGCGTCAAGCACATATAGATTGTTGACTTGAGCCACAAGGGCATGGAAAGCACAAATGAGTTTTGTTCGATCGCGCTGAACTTCGATTCTAATGATTTGAGCTTTTTGTGCTTTTTTGCGGCGGGTGTTGGTGATAGCATTCGGACGTTACGAGGTTGGCTCTCCCAGGACGCTAAGCCTTTCCCAAGGTCGTAAATTCTTCGGAAGGACACAATATGAATTATCTTAAGCTTCCCCTGGTGGTTTTATTGAGCATCTGCGTGAGTGGTTTGCTCGCCATGGTTCCCGCCGGCGCGCAAGGACAGACAACAGCACTCGAGCGGGGGTATCGCACAGGCTATTCAGACGGCTACACAGCGGGCTTCAAGGACGTTTCCGATGGAGCAGCGCGTAATTATCAAAACAAAGAGGATTATCAGCGGGCCGACCGTTCCTTCAACGACGTTTGGGGACCAGTCGAGGATTACCGCGACGGTTACCAGCAGGGATTCGAGGCTGGCTACGCCGCAGGTTACGAACGCCAGCAGTTTAATTCTTCGCTTCCATCGGGACTGCGTCGACGCGGCCACGCAGGCACTGTGGGAGTCGATGTCAACGTCAATACCCCAGACAATACCGACGTTCCGAGTAACGCCGATAACACAGTGGCGGCGAGTGGCTCTCTTGCAATTCCGCGCGACACGATCCTGGCTCTCGAACTATTAACACCGCTATCCACTGACGCAAGTCAGCGAGGCGATCGACTTCAAGCGCGTGTTATTGAGCCGGTGGAGTACGCTGGTTATATCGTTGACGGACGTGTAGCGCAGGTTAGGCGTCCTGGAAAAGTTAAGGGCGTCGCTGAGCTGCAATTAGCTTTCGACCAAATCCGTTCGACAGACAATCGGACTGCAACTCTACACGCCGAACTCATTGAAATCGTTCCAATGGGCGGCGAAGATACACAGATTGATTCCGAGGGTGGTGTCAGAGGACGCGATTCAACGAAAGACGATGCGGCCAAGGTAGGGGCGGCTTCCGGCATCGGCGCGATCATTGGCGCCATTGCTGGTGGCGGCAAGGGCGCGGCTATCGGAGCAATCATTGGTGGCGGCGCAGGAACAGCCGGTGTGATGACGCAACGCGGCAAAGACATCCGACTCGAACGCGGTCAGCATTTGAAGATACGTACCTCCACTGACACGAGCGTTCTGTGAAAGCCAGACGCGAGGATCTGAAGAAGACGGGGAGAAAGGGCAGGGGATCGCCCAAACTCCCCGTTATTACTTTGCTAACAGACTTCGGTACTGTCGATTACTACGTTGGAGCGGTCAAGGGCGCGATCCTCTCAGTAAACCCACTCGCCGTTATTGCCGACATCACGCACGAAATCCCGCCACAGGATATCGAAGCAGCGGCATTTACCCTTCTCGCCTCTTACCAGACGTTTCCCGCGGAGACAATTCACGTTGCGGTTGTCGATCCGGGAGTTGGGTCGGCGCGCAGGCCGATTATTGTGAGAGCGGGAAAACGGTTTTTTGTTGGACCAGACAATGGCATCTTCACTTACATTTACGATCGAGCGCCATCGCATCAAACCTTTCACATAACGGCGGAAAAGTATTTTCGAGATCCGGCAAGCTCAACTTTTCATGGTCGCGACGTCTTTGCTCCTGTCGCCGCGGCGCTTTCCAAGGGCACCAAGCCGCAACAGTTTGGTCCTTCGATTAATGATGAAGTCCGACTGGGTAAATCTCTAAATCCGGTAGTGCAGAAGAATGGCAAGGTCGAGGGCCGGATCATTCACATCGATCGTTTTGGCAACTGCGTTACGAACATCACCCGCGAGTTTTTGGACGGCAAGCAGCAGGCAACACTGCTCATCAAGCGAATAGTGATCCGCACGTTCAGAGATTTCTACAGTGACGGCTCCGACAATGAACTCTTCGCGATCTGTGGCAGCGCAGGATTTCTCGAGATCTCCGTGAACGGCCGCTCCGCCGCTGAGGTTTTACGTGTTGAGCGCGGCGACGCCGTCACTCTGAAAATGACAGGATTACAGAATTAACAAGATTCTTTTCTTGCTTGTAGCCTTCCGTTGAAGCAGAACCAACTATGCCCTCGCCGTTTATTCCTCAATAGGTCGAATGCTTAGTATATAGGCGAGGGTGTTACGGGGTTCTCTTCGGAAGTCATTTTCATCAGTCCCGGCGTTGCCGATATCCATGGCGTGCGCCAGAGGAAAACCGTGAACAGAACAAGGGCGATAGTGCAGGCAATGCCGCCTTCAATGCCGTATCTTCCGCCCGTTAGCCATGAAGGACCTGTGTCAATTGCTTTGAAAAGCGGATGGGAAACCAGATTAATTCCGCTGATCGGCAATCCAAAGAACGACCCGAGCGCCCAGTTCCATGACCAATGCACGCCCAAAGGCAGCCACAGACTTCGTGTGCGCAGGTATGCGACCGCAAGCCAAAGGCCGGCAAGGACTGTGTTGGCAAATGTAACGACAGGAATCACATTGGGGTTTGAAAGATGGACCAAACCAAATGGCACAGACGTCAGCAGCACGCCGAGCCAGGCGAGCCTGGCACGCGACAATGTTTGCAGCGCGTAACCCCTGAACATTGCTTCTTCCGCCAGGGCGGCGACGAACAGTAACGAAGCGGATCCAAGCATCGACCTGCCCGTGGTCGCTAACCCGAAATCGCTAATTGAAAAGTGGAGTCCGCTTCCGATCGAAGCGATTCCGACAGCAACCACTAGCGAACCAAAACCAACTGCGGATCCGATGACGAGATCTCGCATCCAGCCTGTGTGGAGGGTCAGACCAAGCGATCGCCAGGGCAGTCCTTCAAACAACCGCACGCATAAATATCCGGCGCCAAGGGCGGCGGCTAATAGAGTAATCCGGAAAATAACATCCGAGATAAAGTCTGAGTGAGGCAGTGGAGGTGTCACTGCGAGCACTATCGCGTAAACAACTCGTAAGACGGTCGCCAACAGAAACGAGGCTGCAATAAAAGCAAAGACGAATAGCATCAGCCGCCAGCCGCTTCGAAGACGGCCAAACTGGTTGATGAAGATCTTGTGCATTCGGGCACTGCATTCTAGCAGGAATCGGCCACGGATTAACGCAGATGACACGGATCAGAGAGATAGACTGCTCTGATCCGTGTTATCGGTGCTGATCTGTGGCCTATGTTAAACTTCGACCACAGCCTTCATGAGTGACAACCGCGAAAACCTGACCCCGGAGCGCAGAGAGCGAATTCGACGCAGGCGCCGCATTTTGCTGTGGGTTTTAGGTATCACAGTGTTGTTATTACTCGCGATTATCGTGTCGCAGCAGCTTTGGCTTTGGACGGTTGTCCGCCCTGACACTCCTGCTGACGCGCTAATGCTTTACGCGCTATCAACGCTCAACTT
>Ga0268386_10004037_pt1 | contig 10767 bp, 11 predicted proteins | sample RVTome_15_FD_200260 | JGI IMG/M metagenome (GOLD analysis project Ga0268386, IMG submission 200260) | Soil microbial communities from uranium-contaminated site in the Upper Colorado River Basin, Wyoming, United States - RVT150D86... ... | reverse complement strand
TCGACGACGAGCGCCGGACGGGTCGGATGCGCGGTCACGTAATCGCGCGGCGAGCCCCGGACGACGCAGACGTCGGGCTCGGGCTCCGACCGGTCGTCGAGGACGATCGGGCTCTGCGTCTGCACGAACCAGCCCTCGCCGAACGCGCGGTCCAGCGCCTTCGCGGCCAGGAGCACGGCGGTCCGGTGCGGGCTCGACTGCGGCTCCTTGACCAGGAGCAGCCCGTCGAGCAGCTCGACCGGATCGTCCTCGTCGAGCACACCGTGCTCGACGAGCTGCCCGTACGCCTGGCGGGACCACCGGTGCAGGTACGGCTGATCCGCGTACGTCGTGGCCATCGTCCCGATGCTATCGACCGCCGCCGGGAGCGTCAACGCTCCGCGGGGGATACACCCCACCGTGTCCCGTATACTCGACGCGCGAGACGATGACATCGCCAGGAGGTCGCCTCATGGTCACCCTCGAGTGCCCCGGCGTCGTCGGCCGCCCGCTCGAGCTGCCGCCGTCCTTCGAGACTCTGCTCGCGGACGCCGAGCGCGCCCTCGGGCCTCGCTGAGGGCCGTCGCCCCCGGAGAATGACTCAGCGCACCGACACGCTGCTCCTCGTCAACGCGATGACGGGGCAGTTCATCTCCGGCGTGGCCACGCGGATCTTCATCGTGTCGCTCCCCACGGTCGCCGCCGCGCTGGACGCGGACATCCTCGCCGTCTCCTGGGCGCTCATCGCCTACCAGCTCGCGGGGATCTGCCTGTCGGTGGTCTTCGGCAGGCTCGGCGACATCCACGGTCGCTACGCCATCTACGGCGGTGGCTTCGTCGTCATGACCGTCAGCTCGGTCCTCTGCGGCCTGGCGCCCACCGTGGGCTGGCTCATCGCCTTCCGGCTCGTGCAGGGCGTCGGCGCCGCCATGATCGCCTCGGCCACACGCGTGCTGGCCATGGAGGCGATGCCCGAAGGCGCCGAGGGCCGGGCCAACGGGTTCATGACCATGTCCTACCACGGCGGTCTGCTGCTCGGGCCGCCACTGGGCGGCCTGGTGATCGACTGGCTGAGCTGGCGCTGGATCTTCTTTCTGCTCGTGCCGATCGGCGTGGCGGGGACCATCCTGACCGTCATCCGGGCCCGGCGCCGCCGAGGGGCGCCGGTCGAGCAGGCACCGGCCGTCGACTACGTCGGCGCCGCCCTCCTCGTCGTGCTCACCGTGCTGCTCACCCTGGTTCTCGACCGCCGGAGCGCGCAGGCCCTCGGCGCCGGAAGCCCGGGCGTCATGCTCGTCGCCTTCGCCGTGGGCCTCGCCGGCTTCCTCGTCCACGAGCGCCGGGCCGCGAATCCCGTGGTGAACCTGGCCCTGTTCAGGATCCGCATGTTCGTCTTCAGCGTCTTGAGCCTGCTCCTCTTCGCCACGACCGCCAGCGTGCTCACGTTCCTGCTGCCTTTCTACCTGCAGGACGTGCTGCGCCTCTCGCCGTCGTTCATGGGGCTCCTGTTCCTCTCGGCGCCGGTCTTGACGATCAGCCTGGCGGTCCTGGCCGGCCACCTGACCGACCGCGTCGGACCGCGCATCCCCGCCTCCATCGGCCTGGCCATGGTCATGGCCGCCTTCGCGATCGGGATCGGACTGAAGCTCGACTCGCACTGGATCCTGCCCGCGCTCCTGCTGGCCTGCACCGGGGTCGGGCAGGGCTTCTTCAACACCCCCAACCAGACGGCGATCATCGGCTCCGTGCCGCGGGCGTACCGGGGGTTCGCCACCGGCCTGGTGCAGATGCTGTTCGGTCTGGGCTCGCTGCTCGGCATCTCGCTGGGCGGCGCGCTGCTCACCGCGATGTTCCGCCACTACTCCGGCATCCCCGACGCCACCCCGAGCGCCGGGGCCCCGGGCCCCTTCGTGGCCGCCATGAGCGCGACCTACGCCGTCTGCTTCATCCTGATGCTGATCGCCCTGGCGGCCTCGCTCCTGCGCGGCGGTCGGCGCGTCCAGGCCGCGGCGATGGACTGAGCCGCCTCGCTACAGCGCCGCGTAGACGAGATCGATCACTCGGTCGCTCGCGCGTTGATCGGCGGAGAGAAGATGAAGTCCTCGCGCAGGTAGGTGCCGAGCGTCTTGCCGGTGATGCGTCGCACGACCTCGCCGATCAGGAATCAGAGCGGCCCCTCCCGCCTTCGTCCCGTCGCCGCTGCGCGGTGAGCCAGTCGGCGGCCGACGGCACGCTCGGATCGCGGGGGCGCAAATCGTAGTACGGCACCAGGGGAAAGTACGCGTCGGCGAGCCGGCGCAGCTCGACCACGGGCTCGGGATGCAGATCGACCCGCAGATCGACCATGGCGTACGGTTGACGATCGACGACGAACAGGCCGCTGGAGACCTCGCCGTTCGGCTGGCCCCCGGCCGCCTTCCCCGCCTCGAGAGCGCTCAGCATTCGCTCCCACAGGGGGCGATCGGCGCTCGGCTGGAACGCCCCGAGCATCGCGTCGGCCACGTCCGCGCTCACGACCGCGTTGGCCGCGACGACCACGTTCCTGTCGACGCGATGCCCCGCCCAGGGCTTGTTGTCGGCGCCGGTGCGACCGGCGGCCAGACCGGTCACGTCCAGGCATCCGAGCTGCCGGCGCTCGACGAACGGGTCACTCGCGGCGATCTCCTCCAGGACGCGCGGCGCCGAGTATCCCGCGCGCAGGAGGTTCAGACCCAGATGGCCGAGGCGCGGGTTGGTGCTGGCCTGGGTGATGACGGCGCCGACGCCCGGAGCGACGTGGATGCACCGCGAGCCTACGGCCATCTCGCTGGTCGCGATGGCGATGCCGAACATGCCGGTGCGCTCGCACCGGCCGATGAGCGAGAACGTCGTGAACTCGATCCCGATCACCGCCGTCTCCTTCACGAGAACCACAGGTCGGGCAGCGTGTAGCCGCCCCGGAACGGATCGGACGGGTCGAGGCCGTGCTGGAACACGCCGGTGATCCACGCCTGGCCGGCGATGGTGGGGACGACGGCCGGCCGGCCGCCCACCGTGACCTCGCTGACGATGGCGGCCTCGAAGCGTGACCCGATGATCGACTCGTGGACGAAGCCCTGGCCCGCCGCCAGCTGCCCGCGCGCGTGCAGCACCGCCAGTCGCGCCGAGGTGCCGGTGCCGCACGGGCTGCGGTCGATGCGGCCGGGAGCGACGATCACGGCGTTCCGGCTCACCGTCCCCGGGCCCGCGAAGGGCATGGCGAACTCCGTGAAGGTCACGCCGTGGATGTCCGGGTTCTCCGGGTGGGCCACGGCGAGCTGCCGGGCGGCGGCGGCCGTGATCCGGTTGCCGAGGACGACCAGGTCCCGCGCCTCCTTCGGCTCCACCGAGAAACCGAGTGCCGGCGCATCCACGATCGCGAAGAAGGCGCCGCCGTAGGCCACGTCGACCGGGATCGACCCCAGGCCCTCGACGTCGACGACGGCGCCGAGCCGGGCGACGAAGCACGGCACGTTCGTGAACTGCACCCGCTCCACCTTGCCACCCCGGCAGCGCGCCTCGACGGCCACCGGGCCCGCCGGCGTGTCCAGCGTGAGAAGCGTCACCGGCTCGCGCATGGGGAGCATGCCCGTCTCGAGGAGAACGGTGACGGTGCAGATGGTGTTGGACCCGGACATCGGCGGATAGTCGGCGGACTCCATGATGATCATGCCCACGTCGCAGTCGGGCCGGGTAGGCGGCGTCACCAGATTGACGCAGAGGGAGGGCTTCCCGCGGGGCTCGTGCAGAAGCCACCGCCGTAGCTCGTCGCCGTGCGTCTCGAGATGACGCTTCTTCTCGAACATGGTCGCGCCCGGCGGCGGCAGCACGCCGCCGACGATCACGTGGTTGTCCTCCCCGCCCACGTGGCAACCGATCACCGTCACCGTGCGGTCCCATCTCATCGGTCGATCCTCACGCTCGTCGCTCGATCCTCACGACGGGGCTCGTTCCCCTCCCGGAGCTCGGCGGGGCGAGCCAGAGCCTGGTAGCGGCCGTTCTCCACCAGAGCCGCGGCCGGCGCGACCTCCGCACCGGCCACGCGCCTCAGGTCGTTCCAGGTGACGGCGGCCATCGCCTCAGGCCAGCCGCTGGCGCAGGTACTCCGCGATCTCCCGCGTGCAGGCCATCCCCTGCGGGATGGCCTTGGTCAGCGACACGAAGGCGTGGATCTGGCCCGGGTACTCGCGGTAGACGACATCCACACCGGCCTCGCGCAGCCGATCGGCGTAGGCCCGGCCCTCGTCGCGCAGCGGATCGAAGCCGGCGGTCACGATGAGGCTGGGCGGCTGCCCCGCGAGCCTCGGCGCGCGCAGCGGCGAGGCGCGCAGATCGGCCTGGTCCGCCGGGCTCCGCAGATATTGCTCCGTGTACCAGGCGATGCGGTCGCGCGGGATCACGTGGCCGTCCGCCAGGTCGCGGTGCGAGTCCGTATCGAGCGCGAAGTCGACGGCGGGATAGATCAGGACCTGGCACGCGGGCAGGGGCCCGGCGCCGGAGGCAGCGAGCTGCGAGACGACGGCCGAGAGGTTCCCGCCGGCCGAGTCACCGGCCACGGCCACCCGAGCGGGGTCGGCGCCGATGTCGCGTCCGCGGTCTCGCACCCAGCGATAGGCAGCCAGGCAGTCCTCGACCGCCGCGGGGAACTTGTGCTCGGGCGCCAGCCGGTAGTCGACGGCCACGACGAGCGCGCCGGCGTGCTTGGCCAGCCGCGCGCAGAGCCCGTGATGGGTCTCGAGGTCCCCCTGCACCCAGCCCCCGCCGTGGAAGTACGTCACGGTCGGTAGCGGCACGCCCCCGGCCCTCGGCCCGTAGACCCGGGCCGGAATCTCGCCGGCCGGCCCGGGGATACGGATGTCCTCCACCCGGGGCAGCGCCGGAGCCGGCTCGTCCATCAGCGTCACCAGCGTGCGAAGCTGCTGGCGCAGCTCGGGCAACGGCGGAAAGTGGCCCGGCACCCGGATCGACTTGACGAACTCGCCCACGATCTGGGCCTTGGGGTCCATCGTGCGGCTTCCCAGGCGGATGCGGTGGCCGTCGAGGAAGCGCAGCGCCTCCTCCTCGCCCATCATCGTGTGCGACAGCTCCAGCGTCGGATGCGTGCGCGGCTCGCTCATGCAACGCCCTCCCCCCGGGATTGTACCGTTGCCATCGCGAGGCACCACCGCGACGGCGGACCGAGCCGTTGAGCGCTGGTCGCGGTTGCCGTATGGTGACGCCAGGGATGACGCCGCCAGCGCGTCCTCTCGGGCGAAGGCCGCGGGGGCTTCGCGATTACCTGACCGTGAGGGTGGAAGATGAAGATCCGTATCGGGGTGGGAGCCGCCGGCGCGACCGCGACGCCCGGCGCGCTGGCCGAGATCGTGACGGGCATCGAGGAGCTGGGCTTCGACTCCCTGTGGCTGTCGGAGGTGCTCACCGGCCCCGTGCCCGATCCCGTCGTGGGCCTCTCGTGGGCAGCGGCGAACAATGCGCGGGTGAAGCTCGGGGCCACGATGCTGTTGCCGGGACGCAACGTGCTGCGCCTGGCCAAGCAGCTCGCGAGCCTGGACGTGCTGAGCAACGGGCGCCTGCTGGTGACGCTGGTGCCTGGGCTCACCTACTCGCCGGAGCGCGAGGCCGTCGGCGTCGATCCCAAGCGCCGCGGCGCGGTCATCGACGAGGCCCTGCCGGTGCTCCGGCGGCTGTGGGCGGGCGAGTCGGTCAGCCACGACGGTGCCGTGGGCAGCGTCCGCGGCGTCAGGCTCTCGCCCCTGCCGGTGCAGCAGCCGCTCGAGGTGTGGCTGGGCGGCACCGTGCCCGCCGCGCTCGAACGGTGTGGCCGGCTGTCCGACGGATGGCTGCCGTCGCTGTGCACGCCCGAAGAGGCGGCGGCGGGCCGCGTCGTGATCGAGCAGGCAGCGGCCCGGGCCGGGCGCTCGATCAGCGACGAGCACTTCGGCATGAGCATCGGCTACGCCCGCGAGCCGATAGACCCGGCGACGGCGCGCACGATGGCCGCCCGGCGTCCCCGCGCGCTCGAGCTCACGCCGGTGGGGTTGCCGGCGCTGCGTCAGCTCATCGAGCGCTTCATCGCCGTGGGCTTCTCCAAGTTCGTCGTGCGTCCGGTGGCCCCCCCGGCGTCCTGGCGCGCCGAGCTCGAGGCCCTGTCGGCGGCGGTCAACGACCTGCAGACCTGATCAGGACCGCCGGGGCTCCAGCCAGAACGCGCCGATGAAATCGCGCATCAGCGCGAGCGCCTTGTCGGTGTCCGGGCCGGGGTTCTGGATGAAGGTGTGCCGGGCGCCCGGGAAGTGCGTCCGCTCGATTCTCCCCCCGGCCCGACGGTACGCGACGATCAGCGCCTCCGTGATGGCAGCGGGCACGTTGTCGTCGAGATCCGGCTGCGCGACCCAGGCGGGCGGCAGCGCGCGCGCCTCGCCAGCCGACAGGACGCGGGTCACGCTGGCCTGCGCCATCGCCGCCTCGTCGGCGAAGTAGCCCTGATGCGCATCGATCAACCGCTGCGCCTGGAAGCCCGAGGGCTCCGGCGGCTCGTGCTGGCGCGAGACCGCGTAGCGGTATCGGGCCAGCGGGTCCGCGACGGGGTAGAGGGCGAGCACGAATGCGACCGCGTCGTCACCGGGACCCGCGTCGAGCGAGCCGTCCGGGCGGACGATCGGGGTACCGGCGTGCTCGGAAGCCCCGGGCTTCACCGCCTGCAGGAGCGCCAGCTGCCCGCCGCTGGAGCTGCCCAGCAGCCCCACGCGCCGGGGATCGACGCCGAGCCGCTCGGCGTGCGCGCGCACGTAGCGCACCCCGGCCGCGACGTCGGCGCTGGCGGCAGGATGCTTGTGGGCCGGGCCCTGCCGGAAGCCCAGCGAGACGACGACCAGCCCGCTCGCGGCCAGCGCCCGGCAGTGCATGGCGCCGGTCGTGTGGTCGCCCCGACTCCAGGCGCCGCCGTGCACGTCCACGAGCGCGGCGAGCGGCGCGGCCGGCTCCCCCCGGGGACGGTACACGCGGGCCAGGAGCTCGATGCCGCCGGGCCGGGCGAACCCTGCGGCCTCCTCGTCGACCTCGTACGGCGCACCGGGATCGAAGCGAACGCTCGTGGCCACGGGTCGTCCTCCCGCCTGGCATTGTACCGCCCACGCGCGGAGCCCCGGCTCGGCGGGCCGAGGACCGGGAGCGTCTACGCCCGGGCCCCGGCGGGTCCGCGCCGGAGTCGGCGTGCTAGAATCGCGCGCCATGGGCGTCACTTCCCGCTTCGATGGCGGCCTCGCGCAGACGGCATCTCCCCAGTCATGACCCTGTGTGACCCGGTCATTCCGTCCCGCCGTCCCCACACACTTCTCGTGCAGACGCCGGCGCCGCCGGCGCCGGAGGATCACGCATGCTACGGATCGTCGCCGCGTCGCTGTCCCTCGCCGTGCTGGCCCTCGCGGGCGGGGGACCGGCCCAGGCCCAGACCAAGGAGCTGGTCATGGGCAACGTCAACCCGCCCAAGCACGGGACCTCGCAGACCTCGCAGCAGTTCATCGACAAGCTCGCCGAGCTGACCGGGGGCAAGGTCAAGATCGTCCATCACCACTCCGGCGCCCTCGGCGGCGAGCGCGAAGTGGCCCAGCAGATCCAGCTGGGTACCGTCGACTTCGGTCCCATCACGACGGCCCCCCTGTCGACGCTCGTCCCCGAGATGTCGGTGTTCCAGCTGCCGTACATCTTCCGTGACTACCAGCACGTCTACACCGCCCTCGACGGCAGCGACACGCTTCGCAAGTACTACGCGGGCGTGCTGGACAAGAAGAGCCTGAAGCTGGTGGGCTTCATCGCGGCCGGCTATCGCGGGATCTACGGCCACTACCCGATCAACGGGCTCGCCGACGTCAAGGGCAAGAAGATCCGCGTCCAGGAGGACAAGATCCTGGTGGCGACCTTCAAGGCTCTGGGGATGATCTCCACGCCGATCGCCTTCCCCGAGGTGGCGACCTCGCTGCAGACGAAGGTCATCGACTTCGCCGAGGGTGGGATCAACACGTACTACCACAACAAGTTCTACGACATCGTGAAGCACGTGGCCGACGTGCGACACACCCACCAGGCCGTCGCTCTCATCATGTCGAAGGCTTCGTGGGACAAGCAGGACGCCACTACCCAGAAGGCCATCATGGAGGCCGCGAAGTACGCCGAGCAGTGGAACCGCAAGTTCATCCTGGACGAGGACAAGTCGATCCAGGAGCAGGTGAAGGCCAAGGGCGCCTCCATCACCAAGCCCGACGCCACGCCCTTCCGCGAGGCGACCAAGAGCGTCTACGAGGAGTTCTACGCCACGCCGGCCGGCAAGGATGCCCGCAAGATGGTCGACCACATCCTGAGCATCAAGTAGGGTGACCTCGGCCGACACCGGCGAGCCCGGCCGGCCGGGCCCGCCGTTCGGCCGCTGGGGGACCCGGGTCTACGCGGGCCTCGGATACCTCGGCGGCGCCATCCTGGCGCTGATGACGCTCGCGGTCTTCGTGCAGGTCGTGCTGCGCTACGTCGGCCGGGGCACGGTCGACGGGCTGGACGAGGTGCCGCGCTATCTCTTCGTGTGGCTCGTCATGATCGGGGCCGCCGCCGCCATGCACCGCGGCGAGCACACCATGCTGGACTACTTCAGGAACCGCTTCCGGCCGCGCCAGCAGGCGCTGGTCGGCGCGCTCACCCAGGGCGCCGGCATGCTCCTCTTCGTCTCCCTCATCAAATCGAGCCTCGTCCTGGTCCCCAACGCCCAGCTCCAGACCAGCGCGGGGCTGGGCCTGCCGCTCGGCTACGTCTACGCCGCCGTCCCGGTGGGCTCGGCACTGATCCTGCTGCCCATGGCCTGGCGCTTCGTCGCCTCGCTGAGAGACCTGTGGCCGAGACACTCCTGATCGTCTTCGTCGTCGCCGTCGTGCTGGGTGTGCCGATCGCCATCGCCCTGGGCGTCGGCACCCTGACCGCCGCCCTCTTCTACCCCGCCCTCAATCCGATCATCATTCCCACCCGGTTCGTCGGCCTCCTCTCGGACTCGTTCCTGATTCTGGCCGCGCCCCTCTTCATCCTGGCCGGCAACATCGCCGCCCGTGGCGGGGTGGCCCGCGCCATCATCGACTTCGCCACCGTGCTCGTGGGGCGCTTCCGGGGCGGCCTCGCCTACGTGAACATCCTCGACAGCATGATCTTCGGCGGGATCTCGGGCTCGGCGGTGGCGGACGTCTCCGCGCTGGGCACCTTCCTGATCCCCCAGATGGTCCGCAAGGGCTACGACAAGGACTTCGCGACCGTGCTCACGGTCTCCACCGCCATCATGGCGCCGATCGTCCCGCCCTCGATCGTCGCGGTGATCTACGCCTGGATGGCCGACGAGTCGGTGGCCGCCATCTTCGCGGGTGGGTACCTGCCGGGCCTGCTGGTGGGCATCGGCATGGCCGTGCCCACCTTCGTCATCGCGCGCAAGCGGAACTACCCGCGCGAGCCGCGGCCGACGGTCGCCACCGTCACCGTCGCGCTCCGCAACGCGCTGCCGGCGCTCATGATCCCGGTCATCATCATGGGGGGCATCCTCCTCGGCTGGTTCACGCCGACGGAGGCCGCGGCCGTGGCGGTGGTCTACGCGCTGATCGTGCCGCCGCTCTTCTACCGGGAGCTGGCGTGGAAGGACCTGCCGGACATCCTCGCCGACTCGGCCCGGCTGTCCGGCGTGATCGGGCTCATCATCGGCCTGGTCGGGGCCTTCGGCTGGGTGCTGACCTACTCGAAGTTCCCCTTCCGGGTGGCCGAGGCGATCACCACGATCGCCCCCACCTGGTGGCTGTTCCTGATCATCGTGATCCTGCTCTACATCGGCCTGGGCACCTTCCTGACACCCTCGGAGATCATCCTGGTCACGGTGCCGGTGCTCCTCCCTGGCGCCCAGGCCATCGGCATCCACCCGATCCACTTCGGGATGGTCTGCGTCATCGCCTCCGCGATCGGGCACATCACGCCCCCGGTCGGCCTCTGCCTGTTCGTCGGAATGGCGGTGAGCGGGCTCCCCATGGAGCAGCTGGTCAAGCCGCTCCTGCCCTTCCTGGCCGCGATCATCGTGGTCCTGCTCCTGGTGGCGTTCGTCCCGCAGACGGTGCTCCTCGTCCCGACCCTGCTCGGTTTCATCAAGTAGCCGCGCTCGGATTGCGACCGATGCGCGTGGCCATCCTGCCGTCGGGGGCGCTGCTCGCGGAGACGGCTCCCGGGGACGACGAGGCGAGCGACGGGCTGTCGGCCGCCGCACGCGCCCGCCTCGCCCGCGCCTTCGCGCGCGGCGCCGGCCATGCCCTGCTCGACCTGGGCGCGACCGAGCTCGACGCGCCGCTCGCCCCGGCTCTCGCGTTTCTCCGGGACCTCGGCCGCGCGTTCGTCACCCGGCTGTGCGCCCTGCCGGACCTGGAAGATCGGCGCGAGCGCGTCGAGATCGACTGCCCGGTGGACGAGCGCGCACGGCTGGCCGGGGCCGTCCCACCCATGGATGGCAGCGAGTACGTCGACGCCGACTGGATCGCCGCGCGCTGGGCCGACGTCAATCGCGCGTTCGCCGACGAGATCCGCGCGCACCGCGGGCCCGTCGCCGAGTGGCTGCGCGCGCGTCACGCCTCGTGGCACGTCGTCGGCAAGGTGTGCCTGCACCTGGCGGAGAACCGCGGCGACGAGGACCATCCGTTCGCCTTCCTCGCGACCTACGCGGCGCGCGCCGGCGCCGGAGGCACGGTGCAGCATCGTCCGCTGGCCCGT
>Ga0268386_10004035_pt1 | contig 10768 bp, 7 predicted proteins | sample RVTome_15_FD_200260 | JGI IMG/M metagenome (GOLD analysis project Ga0268386, IMG submission 200260) | Soil microbial communities from uranium-contaminated site in the Upper Colorado River Basin, Wyoming, United States - RVT150D86... ... | reverse complement strand
CGGGCATCGGCCGGTCCATCCAGATCCAGGCGATCAGGTCGCTGAGGGGAGCCTCTCCACCGAGCTCGCGCAGCCGCCGCGCCACCTGGCCGCGGTGGTAGCTGCTGTGCATCGCCACCTGGAGGACGCTCTCGCCCAGCGTCGTGGGACGGGCCTTGCCGAAGCGCTGGACCAGGCGATCCGCCCACGGGAAGCGCACTTCCCGCGGCAGGTCGGCTTCGGAGAGGGCGCCCAGATAGGAGGAGAGCTCCCGGTAGTACTCCCGCGCCCATTCGCGGATCGCCGCCAGCGTCGGGAACGTGCCCAGCTCGCGGGGCTCGACCCGCTCGGCGCGCCAGATGTGGAGGTACGCCCACTGCACCATGTGCACGTGGTGGAGCTTGGCGCGAAGCTCGGCGTCCTCCAGGCCGCAGTCCAGGGTCGCATTCCAGACGAGCGCGTCCGCCCATTCGGCATGGTTGACGAGCGCCCTGCAGTCCGCGAGGTCCATCTCGCCTCCTTCGAACCCCTGTGCCCACGTCCGCCCGTCCCGGCGCGAGAGCGGCGACCGCCCTCGCGCTCACCTTCGCCCCGCCAACGGGCGCGAGCTCGGCGGCGGGCGACGGCGCGGTGGACGGTCCGCGGGAGACGTCCAGGCGTGCCGCCAGATCGCACGCCTTGACCCGACCCCGGCCGTGGAGAATCAGCAGGAGGCCCAGCAGGCGGTCCGCACGCATGCCCGCAGTTTATGACAGTCGTTGTCTTGAATCGGTGGCAAGATCACGCCGAGAAGAGTCCCGCCGGGGGAGGAGCGATGGCTCGCACGCACGGCAGGCCTTCGTCGAGGACCTCGAAGGCCACGAGATCGGGATCCGGCGGGAGTGACGCCGCGGTCGGGCTCAGGGCGCACTCGGGATGGGCGACGATGATCGCGGTGGCGGGGCCGCCCGCGGCGCCGGCCGTCCTGCTGAGGCGCCGCGTCGAGCTCTCCGCCGACGATCCGGGCTCACGACAGCCCTTTCACGCCGCCGAGGGGATGGAGCTGGAGAAGGCGGAGGACTTGATCCGGCGCTCGACCGACGCCGCGCGGAAGCACGCCCGCGACGCGCTCGCCGGAGCGGTCGCGGAGCTGAGGCAGACCGGGCACGCCGTCGTGGGGTGCGGCCTGCTGACGGCGTCGAGCCGCCCGCTGCCCGCCCTCGCCCGGATCCTCGCGTCGCACGCGCTCATCCACGCCGCCGACGGCGAGCTGTTCCGGGACGCGCTGCTCGTCGCCGCCCGCGGGTGCGGGCTCGAGGTCCTCGCGGTGAAGGAGCAGGAGGTGATGGATCGCGGGGCCGCGATGCTCCGCATCTCCGGCGACGAGGCGAAGCGCCGGCTGAGCCTCATGGGCCGGGCTTTGGGGCCGCCCTGGCGCCAGGACGAGAAGCTCTCGGCGCTCGTCGCCTGGCTCTCCCTCGTCTCCACGGGGCGCGCGGCGGACGCCAGCTGAAGGGCGGACGTGGCCTCGGCGCCGTCACCCGAACGTGCGTTCGTCGGCGGAGGGCCCGTAGAGCGAAGGTACCGGCGCTCCGTTCAACCGCAAGTAGACCGAGAGCTGCCCGCGATGGTGCGCGAGGTGCGTGAACGCGTCGCCGATGTTGACGTGTCGGGGAGCCTCGGCGACGACCCGGCCGCCGACGAGGAGGCGCCACGGCTTCATCAGGTGCTCGTCCGTCGCGCTCTGCAGAGCCTCGCGCGCCCGGGCCACCGACTCGTCGAGGACCGACAGCAGCTCCGCCGTCGTTCCCGGCAGCGGCGGCTGCGGGCGGCCGCCGCCCGGCGGGTTCAGGTCGAACTCGTCCTGCGTGACCATCATGGCGATCCAGCCGGGCATCGTCGCAACGAGGTTCGACAGGTACCCGAAAGGCATCGACTTCTCGTGCGGCTTCCAGTCCGGCCGACCCTCGGGGACGCGCTCGAGGGCGCGCCGCGACACCGCGGCCTCACGCTCCAGCAGGGCGAGGAACAGCTCGGCGATCGTCATCGGCGACCTCCTTCGATGAGCCGACCCGCCCGCTCGAGAGGCCGCGTCGCGGGTCCGTCACGAATCTACAGCAGAGGGTCGTCCCGGTCACCGACCGCCGATCGTCGGGAGCGAGACTGCCGGGTCGGGGAGGCCGGAAGCCGGCGGCATGGATGGCGCGGGGTAGAATCGGTCACGGATGCCCGACCCCCGCCCTCCCGAGGATCGACCGGGTCCCGCGCGGCGGACGCTCTTCTCGACGCTCGCCCTCGGGGCGCTCGGTCTCGTCGTCGCGCGAGGCCTGGTCGCGGAGGACCAGGACCTCGGACTCTTCGAGGCGAGCGCCGACGTGGGCGCCGTGTCCCGTCCGGGCTCGGTCGAGTACGACCGCGCCCGCGGGCGATACGCGGTGGCCGGGGGCGGCGAGAACATGTGGGGTGGCGCCGACGCCTTCCACTACGTGTGGACGCGGGCGTCGGGCGACGTCTCGCTCGGCGCCGACGTCGAATGGCCGGGTACGGGGGGGCACCCGCACCGGAAAGCCGGGCTCCTCGTCCGCGAGAGCCTCGATCCCGATTCGCCCTACGCCGACGTCGTCGTGCACGGCGACGGCCTCGCCTCGCTCCAGTATCGCGAGCGCCGCGGGGGGCCCACGCGCGAGATCCAGTCGAACGTCACCTCGCCGCGCCGCATCCGGATCGAGAAGGAGGGCGAGTATGTCTTCATGTCGGTGGCCCGCGAGAGAGAGCCGCTCCGTCCCGCCGGCGGCTCCTTCAAGCTGCGCCTGCGCGAGCCGTTCCTGGTCGGGCTCGCCGTCTGCGCGCACGACGACTCCGCCCTCGAGAAGGCCGCGTTCTCGAGGGTGCAGCTGGTGAGCGGAGCCGCGGCCCGTCCCGGCGAGCCCGTGCTGGAGAGCACGCTCGAGACGATCGCGATCGACTCGAAGGACCGCCGGGTCGTCCACCACGTCCGGGGCCACCTCGAGGCCCCGAACTGGTCGCGCGACGGCGAGTGGCTCCTGTACAACAGCGGGGGCCGCATCCACCGGCTGCCCGTCGGCGGCGGAGCCCCCGAGGTCGTCGACACCGGCTTCGCCACGCGGTGCAACAACGACCACGGGCTGTCCCCCGACGGGACGCTGCTCGCGATCAGCGACCAGTCGGGGGGCGGCGCCTCGCTCATCTACGTCCTGCCCTCCGCCGGGGGCACGCCGCGGCTGGTGACGCCGCGCGGCCCCTCGTACTGGCACGGCTGGTCGCCGGACGGCCGGACCCTCGCCTACTGCGCGGAGCGCGACGGGGAATACGACGTCTACACCGTCCCGGTCGAGGGAGGCGAGGAGAGGCGTCTCACCACGGCGCCGGGGCTCGACGACGGGCCCGACTACTCGCCCGACGGCCGGCACATCTACTTCAACTCGAACCGCACCGGGACGATGCAGATCTGGCGGATGCGGACGGACGGGTCCGGGCAGGAGCAGATCACGTTCGACGACTCGAACGACTGGTTCCCCCACCCGTCGCCGGACGGGAAGTGGATCGTCTTCCTCTCGTACGAGAAAGGCGTCGAGGGCCACCCCCCGAACAAGGACGTCGCGCTGCGACTCATCCCCGCGGCGGGCGGGGACGTCGAGGTCCTCGCCCGGCTGTTCGGCGGGCAGGGGACGATCAACGTGCCGTCGTGGTCGCCGGACGGCTCGCGGCTCGCCTTCGTGAGCTACCGGCTGGCCCGGCCGTAGCGACCCGATGCTGCGCCGCATCCTGGACGAGAGCCGGCGGGCCCTGGTCAGGGACCTGCGGGGACAGCTCGACCAGTTGCGGGTCGTCCTCGTTCGCGGCGGCGCGGCCGAGGAGGACCAGAAGGCGCTCGCCCGATCCATCGCGCAGCTCGACGAGCTGTTCCTCCTCGTGGTCGCCGGCGAGTTCAACGCCGGCAAGAGCGCGGTGATCAACGCGCTCCTTGGCGAGAGCGTCGTCGAGGAAGGCGTGACGCCGACGACGTCGCGGATCCAGGTCCTCAAGCACGGAGGCGAGCGCCGCCGGACGCCGACCGGGGGAGGCTTCGAGGAGATCACGCTGCCGGTGAGCATCCTGCGCGAGATGAACGTCGTCGACACCCCGGGCACGAACGCGGTCATCGAGGGGCACGAGGCCCTCACCCGCGAGTTCGTCCCCCGCTCCGACCTCGTCCTGTTCGTCACGTCCGCCGACCGGCCGTTCACCGCGAGCGAGCGGGCGTTCCTCGAGGCGATCCGCGACTGGGGAAAGAAGGTCGTGGTGGCTGTCAACAAGACCGACATCCTCGACCGGACCGAAGACGTCGAGAAGGTCGTGGGGTTCGTCCGCGACAAGATGCGGGCCCTGCTCGGCCTCAAGCCCGAGGTCTTCGCGGTCTCGGCGCGCCGGGCCCAGAAGCTCAAGGCGGCGGGGGTCGCTCCCGATCCGCGGGCCGACGGGTTCGGAGCGCTCGAGAGCTACGTCACGCGCACGCTGGACGACGCCGAGCGCCTGCGCCTCAAGCTGCAGAACCCGCTCGGCGTGGCGGCGCACGTGCTGGACAGGAGCCGGACGGGGGTGGGCCAGAGGCTGAGCGTCCTCGAGAAGGACGTCGCCCTGCTGAAGGAGATCGAAGGCCAGTGCGGGCGTCACGGAGAGGACCTGGGACGCGAGCTTCGGATCCGGCTCGCCGACGTGGAGAAGCCGCTCGTCGACTTTCAGAGACGCGGGGAGGAGTTCGTCGAGGAGAGGCTCGTCCTCGCCGCGCTTCCCCTCCTCCTGGGCGAGAGGAGCACGGCCCGCCGCTTCGAGGAGCGCGTGGCACCCGGCCTCGGCCAGAGCCTCGACAAGCGGGTGGACGGTCTGGTGGACGTCGCCGTCGCGACGGAGGCGCAGCTGTGGTCGGCGATCGCCGGCCCGCTCCACGAGTGCTGGTCGCGCTACGCCCGGCAGCTGCGCGGCTCCCCTCCCGCGGCCACCTCCCCGGACCGGGGGCGGTTGCGCGACGCCTTGCGGCGCGAGACACGGCGCGCCCTCGACGGCGCGGACGCGGAAGGCCTGCGGGTGGCCGGGGTGGCCAACAAGGCGGCGATCGGGACCGGGCTCGTCGCCCTGGCCGCGCTCCTCACCGGCGCCGGCGCGGTGGCGGCGGGAGCGGAGGGACCGGCGCTCGCCGGCGGGCTCGGCGGTGCGGCCGCGCTCATGGCCGTCGCCCTCTGGCTGTTTCCCGCCGTCCGTCGGCGCGAGCGGAGTCGGCTCGCCGACCGTGCGGGCGAGATCCGCCAGAAGCTCGGGTCGGGACTGAGGTCGGCCTTCGAGCGCGAGGCCGATGCCGCTCGGCGGCGCGTCCGCGAGGCGGTCGCCCCGCTCGACGCGCTCGTCCGCGGCGAGGGCGAGCGCCTGCGCGCCTACGAGAAGGAGCTCGCGGACGTCGGCGGGAAGCTCGACGCGTTCCGGAGCCGGGTCGAGACCCTGCGATAGCCAAGCTGGCGGCGAAGGGTGAAGCGCACCGTGACCGTCAGGAGTACCGACACCGGCCGTCCGTTGAGGAGGTCGGCCCTCGAGGAGGGGGTGGCCCCGGAGCATCGTGGCCCCCGCCACGCCTCCGTCGGTGGCGATGCGGCACTCGATGACGACGAGGCCCGCCACCCCGGCGTCAACTGTACCCTTCGACACCGGACGCGACGCGACCGTTCCCGCCGCTTCCCGTACAATCACGCGCGAGCTCCCTGGAGGCCCGCATGCTTCTCGACACGAGGTTCTCGCGAGGCGCCGCGCCCGGTCGGGGCGCGACGACGATCGGCGCGTTGCTCCTCTTCGCGTGGGGCTTGGCGGCGGCCCCCGGGGGCACGGCGGTGGGGTCGTTCGAGGCGCATGGCGACATCGGCTCGCCCGCCCTCGCCGGAGGGGCGACGTACAACGCCGTGTCCCAGGAGTACGAGCTGGGCGCGGCCGGCGTGAACATGTGGGGCGAGCGCGACGAGCTCCACTTCGTGTGGAAGCGGCTCGAGGGAGACTTCGTCCTGCGGGCGGAGGTCCGGTTCCTGGGCGAGGGCGTCGACCCCCACCGCAAGGCGGGAGTCATCGTCCGCCGCACCCTCGATCCCGACTCGGCGTACGCCGACGCCGTCGTCCACGGAGACGGCCTCACCTCGCTCCAGTACCGCCGGTCGAAGGGCGGGCCCACGGAGGAGGTCCGCTCGCCGGTGACGGGAGCGGACGTCCTGCAGCTCGAGCGGAAAGGAGACGTCCTCACGCTCTCGGCGGCCCGCTTCGGCGAGCTGTTCCAGACGAGCCGGATCTCCGAGCTCGCCCTGGGGAAGGAGGTCTTCGTCGGGCTCTTCCTCTGCTCGCACAACCCCGACGTCGTCGAGCGCGTGGTCTTCCGGAACGTGCGCCTCGCGCGCCCGGCCGCCGACGACTTCGTCCCCTACCGGGACTACATCGGAAGCCGCCTCGAGGTCGTCGACGTCGGGAGCGGACACCGGCAGGTCCTCTACGGCTCGAAGGAGCCCTTCGAGGCCCCCAACTGGACTCCGGACGGAGCCGCGCTCGTCTACAACACTTCCGGCCGCTCCGAGGGTCGCGGTCGTCTCCACCGCTTCGACCTGCAGACGCGGACCTCGTCGTTGATCGACACGGGCTTCGCGATCCGCAACAACAACGACCACGTGATCTCGTTCGACGGCACGATGCTCGGGATCAGCGACCAGAGCGCGGAAGGAGGGGAGTCGGCGATCTACACGCTGCCGATCGGGGGAGGGACGCCGAAGCGGATCACGCCGAAGACGCCGTCCTACCTGCACGGCTGGTCGCCGGACGGGCGGTACCTGGTCTACACGGGGGGACGCGACGGCGAGTACGACATCTACCGGATCGCGGCCGACGGGGAGGGCGAGGAGGTCCGGCTCACCGACTACCGGGGCCTCGACGACGGCCCCGAGTACGCGCCCGACGGCCGCCACATCTACTTCAACTCGACTCGCAGCGGGACCATGCAGATCTGGCGGATGAAGCCCGACGGCGGCGACCCCGAGCCGGTGACCCGCGACGAGTACAACAACTGGTTCCCGCACGTCTCTCCGGACGGGCGGTGGATCGCGTTCATCACCTTCCCGAAGGACGTGGACCCCTCCGACCATCCCTACTACGAGCAGGTGTACCTTCGGCTGTTGCCCGCCGAGGGCGGCGAGCCGAGGGTGATCGCCTACGTGTACGGGGGCCAGGGCACGATCAACGTGCCGTCGTGGTCGCCCGACAGCCGGATGCTCGCGTTCGTCAGCAACACCGCCTTCGACCGAGGGCCCGGCGAGAGCCCGCCCGCCGCGGGTCGTCCCGCGTCAGCGCTGCGCAATCCGGGTCGCCTCGCGGCAACGCGTGCGAGCGGCTCGTGGTTGCCCTGACGGGCATCGTCGCCGTACCGCGTCACGTCCCCGGGCGAAGTGGGGCGAGGGCGGGAGGGTGGTCGGCAGCCTCCGAAGTGCGGCTGGATCTCGCGTTCCCGGAGGGGGCGGCGAGCCGTCGCAGCTTCTGCGACAGCCACGCCCGCCAAGGCTCGGCGTGGGAGGGCAGCGACTCGGGAGCCGTTGCCCCGAGGAGGTCCAATCCCTCGTCGGCCCGGCCCTCCAGCCCGAGCGCGAGCGCCCGCAGGAGACGGGCCGGGTGGTCGGTGGCGCCGCCGACCTCGGCCTCGGCGAATCGGCGGGCCGCCGTCCGGTAGTCGCGATCGGCCAGGGCCGCCACGCCCAGGTAGCGGCTGAGGGCCGGGTGGCGGTCGCCCGCGGCCCACCGCTCGCGGGCGATGTCGCGCAGGCGCGGCTCACTGTCGAGAAGCAGGAGAGGAAGCGTCCGCAGGGAGGAAGACTCGAGAACCGCCCACAGATCGGCGAGGGCCGTCGGCCGCGACCACGCGTCGAAGTCCGCGTTGAAGACGTGCTGCCAGCGGAAGCAGGCACTGGTCCGGTCCCGCAGACCCGGAGGCCACAGGAGGCGGACGAAGGGGCTCGAGAGGAAACGGCGGCCCGAGGCCCTCGCGTCCATCAGCTCGCGGTACGCGGCGATGTCCTCCGTCGGAGGGGCCCGCTGGCTCAGGCGACCGGGGCGATCGTCGATGAGAGGAGGGGCGCCGTCGCACCAGAGGCCGAGGGTCGCCGCGTCGGCGACGAAGAGCGCGCCCAGCTGCTCCGGCGTCTCGATCCCGAGGTCCCGCAGATCGGGGCCCGTGGCCTCGTCCTCCCAGAGCCGGCCGAAGGCGCTCTCGGAGGGCGGGGAGGCGAGCCCGTTGGTGCCCGCCAGCATCCAGTCGTACCCGGCGCCCGACCACAGCGTGCAGTCCTCGAAGACGGAGCAGAAGGCCTGCACGATGCCCTTCGAGTCCCGGACCGAAAGCTGGTTGACCGGGAGCCAGTGCGTGGCCACGCCTCCCGGGACCAGTCGGCTCCGGACCAGGCGGAAGTACTCGAGCGAGTACAGGTTGACGATCCCGGCACCCCGGGGCGGGGGTGGCTCCGCGGTGATCACGTCGTAGAGCTCGGTGCCGGCCAGGAGGAAGAAGCGGCCATCCTGGATGTGCAGGCGCACGCGCGGATCGTCGATCGGGTCGCCCGTCCCGGGGCGGGGAATGATCCTGCTGAGCTCGATGGCGGTCGGCGAGACGTCGACGACGTCGATCGCGTCGAGCCCTCGATGTCGCGTGAGGGCCTCGCCGGTATTGCCCAGCCCGTAGCTGATGAGCAGCGCCCGTCGCGCCTCGGGCCGCAGTGCGAGCGGCAGGTAGGCGAACACCTTCATGTAGCGGCGGCCGTAGAAGGTCGTGCTCGTCATCGAGTGAGCGTTCGTGACGAGACGGTGGTACACGGGCTGTCCCCCCCAGTCCTTCTGGAGCAGGACCGCCGTCTCGGTGAGCCCCTCGCGGAACGCGACGGGCCGCGCCCCGTCCGCGCTCTTCCCGGCGAGCGCGAACCGGACGACACGCGCCCGCGTCAGGCCGAGGGGGAACAGGGTCGCGAGAAGCAGAAGCGCCGCCGCTCCCCCGGCCAGGACGCGACGCGCCGTCCGGCTCTCCTCCCTCCACGGTCGGACGACCCACGCCACGAGGCCGTACGACACGGCGAGGGCGAAGAGCGAGGCATCGACCCCCAGGGCCGGCAGCAGGACGAGGCCGCCCAACGCGGCGCCGCCCGCGGCGCCCACGGTGTTGGCCAGCGTCAGCCAGCCCGCCGCCTCGCTGTCGCCCCGGACGTGCCGGCGCAGAGCCTGGCCGAGGAGGGTGAAGAGCACGCCCGAGACGACCGACGTCGGGAGCATGAGCCACACCGACAGCGCGAGCGTGAAGTAAGCGTCGGCGAGACGGCCGGCGGTCACGCGGGCGGGATCGAGTCCGGCATAGGTCACGATGGTCGCGATCCCGCCGCCGACGGCGACGAGACCGACGTGGCGGTGGGCCGCAGGATCGCGTCTGAGCCACGCGGCGGCGAGCAGGCCGCCGAGCCCGATCCCGGCGAGGATGGTCGCCAGCATGAGGGCGAAGGCCGTCTGGGTCCCGAACACGAAGAGCTGGAGGAAGCGGAACCAGACGACCTCGAGCCCGAGCAGGATCCCTCCTCCGAGGAAGGCGGCCGCCAACAGCCCGCCGGGCCGAGCGGTCCTCGCCCCCGCAGGAGCGACCGGGGCCGATGCCGAAGAAACCGGTCGGGGAGCCCACCGCGTGTCGAGCGCGAGCGCGATCGTCCCCGCGGCGACGGCGAGACCTGCAGCCACGAACGCCGAGCCGCGCAGGCCGAGGTGGAGGATGAGGAAGCTCTCCCCGAGTGCGGCTCCCATCACGCCTCCCAGCGTGTTCCACCCGTAGAGCGTGCCGAGCGCGACCCCGAATCGCGCGTCGTGGCGGACGAGCGCCCTCGTGAGCAGGGGGAGAGTCGCCCCCATCGCGGTGGCGGGAAGCAGCATGAGCCCGAACGCCACCACGAGCCGCGTGCCGCCGAGGAGCCAAGGGGTGTCCCGCCACTGCGCGAGCAGGGGCAGAAGCGACGCGCCGACCCACGGGAAGCCGAGCACGAGGAGCAGGCCGGCCGCGGCGACGGCTCCCTCGAAGGCCGCGTACAGACGGAGAGGTCGGGCGATCCGCTCTCCGAAGCGCGCGGCGAGCGCGTTTCCCAGGGCGAGGCCGGCCATGAAGCTGCTCAGCACCGCGGTCGACGCCCAGACGCTGTTGCCGAGGGCGAGGCCGGCCAGCCGGAACCAGAGGGTCTCGAAGACGAGGGCGGCGGCCCCGGAGAGGAGGAAGGCGGCACACAAGCCCCACCGGAGTCCATGCGTGCGGCCGGCGGACAGGGCGACCTCGGCGGAGGCGGCGGGCGCTTCGTCCCTCAGCCGATCCACTCTGCGGGGAAGAGGCCGGGCGCCTCGGCGAGGCTCGGCCCGAGGCCGGCCACGAAGCGACCGCGGGGCCGAGAGTCGGCACGGGACGCGGCTCCGGCCGGCGTGCCGGGGGGGAGCGCGACGGGCATCGTCATCGCTCTGCCATGGCTACCGGAAGCGCGACGCCAGGTCCGCGGTCAGCGTGTCGCCGCAGCGATACGCGAGAGTCCGTCGATACGCACCCGAAGCAGGTCCGGGTCATGGTGAGCCTCGACGACCGCGTCGGCGAGGTTGACGAGCCCCTGGTCCGGGCTGATCGTTCATCGACCCCCCCACCTATCCTCCCCCACGTAGGGGGGAGGGACAGCTGTGGACCCGGTCCCTGTCGCTCCCGCGGGACGGGCTCGACAGGGACCGCCAGGCTGATCGT
>Ga0268386_10004034_pt1 | contig 10769 bp, 9 predicted proteins | sample RVTome_15_FD_200260 | JGI IMG/M metagenome (GOLD analysis project Ga0268386, IMG submission 200260) | Soil microbial communities from uranium-contaminated site in the Upper Colorado River Basin, Wyoming, United States - RVT150D86... ... | reverse complement strand
AAATATGCAGTACCCGAAAGTTATAAAGTCAGCCGTCAGCTGGTTTTGAATTCCTATTCAAACATTGATTTCCGGAAACCTCATGTTCCGCTTTTATTCATAGGCGGTGGCAGCGATCATATATTCCCTCCTGATCTTACCAAAACTATTGCAAGGAAATATAAGGACACAAACAGTAAAGTTGACCTTAAGATATTTGAAGGGAAAAGCCATTTTATTTGCGGAGAAAATGGTTGGGAAAATGTAGCTAATTATATTTTGGATTGGTATGAAAAACGATAGCACTGCACACAATCGAGTAAACGGCCGTGAGCCCTAAAGCCCTCGGTGCACCTCTCACACCATTTCCGAAAGCTTTCGTGTTAAGGTTATGGTCGTACAAAGCATGGTGAAAGTTTCAGAAACTTTTCAGTTTACACAGTTCTTTACACTACCCAGCGCGAAGCCTTCGTACACCGCACCCTTGTCCTCGCGCTGTTATGTGATCCCGCTGGAATTAAAAGTTTCTTCCTTGGATTTCCTTTCATTTCCTGAAAACAGATTCTAACGATCGTTTTTGTTGCCACTTTTTCCTCAATTTTCCACAGAATTTTGCCTCAAAATTGCCTCACTTTGTCAATTCGTTTATTCAGTTGCCTCAAAATTGCCACAACTTTATAGTCAGATAATTTGATTGAGTGCTTTGGGAAGATTTGTAGACCCGTGCCGCTGAGAGGGTTATAGGTTGGTTAACAAGTTATTTTGATATCTAGACCACCCGTTATTTCGCCCACACCGATAAGTTTTTTGATATCTTCAAGTAAGATAGGCAGGGTAAGTTTAATGCGGCTGGCTAGTCCTCAGCGAAGTGCTTCCTTTCTGCAGTTTGACTCAAGACTACCTTTGCTTCCGTAAACATCTTACGAAGAAACTCGCATGTCAAGTTCTGAAGGCTTATGCGCCGATAAGCCATATCGCGCACAATGATGAAATAGCGAATCGCCAAGTCAGCATTGTTGTCAAATCCCAGGTAATCTTTCCACACATGCTGCAGGATCGGACCTTCCTTTTCATCAATCATTTCCGCTAAGTTATAAAAGGCCGGCTTGCTTTTACAATGGTAAAGCTGCACCTGAAACATAATCATCACCTTATGCTCCACGACCTTTTGAAAATACTCGGGATCGATTGTCTTGACATACCTTATTTCTTTATAGAAGTTATCGGCTTTCTGTTCATGCAGTCGAAGAAGTTCGGCGCAGAATACTTCCATGTCACCGAAGTAGTGGTAGAAGCCTGACTTATTAAGCTGTAGTATCCGCGCGAGCCGTTCGACTTGCATACCGTCGAGTCCATCTTCTGCAAAGAGGGAATAACCTTGCTCGGTCCATGCCGAGGCGTGTTTCGACTTGTACATTGGTAGGGTTTGGTTTGGGGAAGGTAACATTTTTTAGCATAGTTAAACGGAAGCGTCTAAGAAATTTATCAAGCCCTAACAAAAAAGATAACCGTATCTGTATGTTTGCAGACCCAATGTATTGACTATGACGAATTTGAAACATCGTGAATCCAGTGGGCTAGGCGCTGATTTAGAAAGAATAGAATTATATTCCCTGGCCGTCATATTAGATTTCGTGCCTACGGCACTCATCTTTGGTCCAAAATTTTCTGCCAATATTAAATGCCTACGGCATTTTTACCCTGCGTCACACTAGCGATGCAATATTGGTAGAATTGGATGCTAGATCTACGAAATAAGAATATGCGTTTTAAAGGTGACAGAGTATGAGGTTACAACATTTAATGTATAGATCATCTCGAAAATTGGAGAACCCGCGTGAAGTGACTCACGTTTTTCATGGCAAATTTGACTTAACTTTAAAGCAAAAAGTATTGAGACCGGAGAATATGTTCGTCGGCCAGCCGATGTTATGCGTGCTGTTCTGTCCGCGAGATTGACACTGACCCCCGTAGAGGTCAAATATTGAGTAGCCCGAGTGCCAACCCATGGGCTAAACACAGACCATCCGCACCACTGATGAATTTCATCGGGATCCTCACATTTTGGCGCGGAACAAACGAATTGTATCCGGAAGGATTCTGCGAGGCATTTTTTCAAAAGGCACAGATCGCTGGGGACCGGAACCATCTGCCTTGGAGGTGAACTTAACGGTTCTTGGGAAACCTAACCTTGATTTTCAAGTGCGTCACACTCCACCTGACCCCTTTCCCTAACTGACGGGAGGGACGTTTGGCCTACTAACACGTTTGTGTTTTGTAGGAGTTTTTAGTTCTTATCCGGTACCTATTTACATCAACTCGTGATCTCCATTCACAAGGCTTACAGAAAGAATCCTTCGTAACGAACACCTCTGCAACCTTATAAATGAAAATGCAGCATAATTCGTTATTTATGGTGTCGGTATAGTAGTGACTTTCAATAAAACCATAGACTTTCCCTTTTCCTGATTGCCTATCGATAAAGACCGAGTATGGATGAAACAGGATGTAGTTACCAACTGGCGTTGACCTAAGTCTAAATTTTATCTTAAGATTATCTTCGCTGGCCTGAATAATTTGGGTTGTTAACGTGCTACAATCTTCAATGAGCGTCATATTAATCCGAGTCTATTTTTAGTATGATTAAGAAATCAAAAAAAGGATTGAACCTACTCTTTTCCCAAAGTTTTTTATTAAACGCAATGCCAAACGTCCAGGCATCAAAACTATCCCACAATAAATCGGATTCGTTTCAATGAACCCTTGTTAAAACACTTCATTCAATCCGAAGAAAATTCCGCTTGATTCGTGTTTACCGATTGCATAATCCACACAGATGACGGTTCGGCTTTCCTTTTGCAAAAGGATCCTTAGTCCGGCTCCACCACCGGGCTCCCAATACTTAAATATTTTTTTTCCGAGATCATCAGAAGCGGTCTGTATATTAATAAACGCAACCCCGCTCAATAATTTGTTAGGAGTAATCGGGAAACGATACTCTGATTCACCGTATGCAAAATCGGGGCCTTTAAACCTGCTAATGGTATAGGCACGGCCTGACCTGTTATACAGATCAGAACCGGTTGCGGGCAATTCAAGATAAGGTATTGCACCATTCAATTGGAAGGACGCGAACGACCAGAATGCCAATACATGTGCCGGATTTCTTTTGCTAAGACCTATATATTTTCTGATATCGTAATACCATTGCATTGAATTTTTCGAGCTTCCCAGCCACTCCGGGTTATATCGTAAAACTACTTCAACGTGCGTACCACTATAAGAACGTAAAGGGTGATCGCGGGTATCATATTGAAATCCAGCCACGAGTCCATTACAAGAATACTTCGTGGGGTTGAACCCATGTCGTTCGCTATACCGTTGATGTGGTGTGCTGGATAAAGTTTCAAGCCTCTCGTCATCGATCTTTGTACGGATATTAAGCGTGACACCTAATCCTGCATAAAGGTCTTTGGCGATTCTTCTATACGCCCCTTGCGTCAATCGGATATAATTAAACTTGACAGTAAAAACACTGTCACCGCCGGTCAGGTAATTATTACCGGTACCTATTCCATAATCGGCTACTAAAAATTTTGAAAATTGCCAGTTGCCCTGGAAATTCCACTTATTAGCTGCTTTAAAAATATTATGACGGGCTTGTACAGTGATAACACCCTTTGAGGTTAAAAGGAATTCCAAACCAAAGGCCGAAAGGTGAGTATCTTTCGGATCGCCCAATTGTTTAACGCCAGACACCTTTGCTCCAATGATAGCCCCCAGACTAGGATTATAGCCAAAGGAGGGTAAAATTGCCACCTTTGGTTTCTTTTCAGCTTTTGCACTATCAACTGGTTTATGAAGGATGCGCCTGACGTAAGCTCCCAGGTCTTCTTCCGGGTGCGAATTTTCGGTCAACGTGGTGTCCGCATCCACAAAAGTGATGTCCTGCGCATGTACAAAAAATGGCACGATCACAAACAGGCAGGTTGTCAGAAAAAAAAATCGGGGGGTATTAACAGGTTGCATTTGTTTGGGATTTGTCGAGGGTGCGGTTGAATTCCGATGTTTTAAAAAGCAGCAATCATCTCTGATTGCTGCTTCCCTAGTTCATAAAAAAATCATTTTACCAGTTCGACTTCACCCGCTTTCCAACTCTTATCAAAGAAAGGTTTCAGCGGGCTGTACAATCTAAGTAAAGCACACCATCCTTTACCGGGCATAGTTTGAATCCAGTTGCCACGTTCTACTCCGCTTGGCTGAGTCGGGCCAAAGTATATCGTAGTCGATCCATCGGGATTCGCCTTTGCTGCAGGTGAAGGATAACTTTGGCTGCCTGCACGCGGATAGAGCTGAGGTGTTTCAAGCATCGAGCGTGATTGATTATCATACACGGTAAAAGACCAGAACCTGGCAGCCGGAATGTTGGGAGGCAGCGTTACCTTATAGGTCTTGCCGCCATCAAGTGGTACGTCCTTGTTATCAAGGTAGACGGCCAGATATTGTGAGCCTACGTTTTCGAGATACATGCACATCGCTGGCGTTATGCCTGTGGCCAGGTAGAAAAACCAGGTTCGTGCATTAAGCTTGCGTGCTCCATCGCTTGGATGGTGCTTGAGGCCTTCCTTGGTAACTTCAGGTGGTGGCGTCATAAATTCAAAACCACCGGTAAAAAGCGAGTTCACCCAGTTGGAAGTACCACCATAATAGTTAAATCCTTCTGCATCGCGCGCGTTGAACGTTATGGCACGAGCGGTGGCGTTGGCAACGGTAACAGCTTCCGTGAGGATTTTCTTCATTCGCGCATCAGGATTAAATGGCTTTCCTTTTACAATACCGATGGCCGCGCATTGTCCGGCAATTTCAGCGTCTATTGCGCCCGCAGGTTGCGTCTGGATAACTTCATTCAGCATTTCAAAATACGTATAGTCGGCAGGAGGAATAGTGTTCATTACTTTTCCTGTACCATCTATAAATTTGGGCGTTGCCGGTGTACTCAGCGGTCCCAGCGCACCTTTTCCCGTCAAATAATTGCCGATGCTTGAACCCACACCTCCGGGTACATAAGGATATATCTTAAGCGTTTTTTTCACCATTTCATCTACAGGCTTGGGATCGTTGTTTTGAAGAAAGCAACGACCTAAGAAGGAAGCCTGCAACGTGTTGGATTGGTAAACGTAATAACCTCCTTCGGGCAGCGCGCCTTTGTAGCCGGGCGAGAGTATTACATACCTCCCACCTTCACCCCGGTCAGGGCCCGGCAATCCAAAATCACCGATCCATTTCCAGGTCATGTCATCGAAAATCCCCAATGCTCCCGGAGGCGTTTCCACCACCAATGGTCCTTTGGTAAGATCGAGGTAACACCAGAAATAATACGTATCAGCATTGGGGGTGAGAAACAACGACTTTGAGCTCATCAAATTGGGAGTAACAATAACTTCATTATCGTTAATGCCTGCCTTGATAAATCCTTTTCGGAGGGCCAGTTGGTTTACCAATGGATATCCCCCCATAAACGCATTCACCGCATGGATGTAATCCAGCTCGTCGTATAATTTTTGTGTCGTGGCGGCATTGGGCACGCCGTCTTTAAACTGGAGTGCGCCTAACCTTGTTGTTTGAACTTTATCAGATGTGGTAAAAGCCTTCCGTTCGGCATCGGAAACTTGTCCGTAGGATAGGGACGCCGTTGTTACTGCAATGGAGAAAAATAAAATCCGTGTTGGCTGCAGCCAACGTTGGGTACCAGTTTTTTTCATAATATTAATTTCATTTGAGAGAGTGTATGAATCTAGTTTGAGGGTGTATCATTTTTGAAATTCCGTTAGGCTAACCGATTTGGGATTGGGGTACTTATCAAGGGACTTGTTATACTGCCGATGAGTTTCAGATATGGCCCAATCACCCAGGCGCTTGTGGCAAGAATGTTGTTCTCCTCGCGCGGATCTGCCTCGATGTTGAAGATCAAGGGGAAGCCGTTTCCATCCTGACGGTTGCCAGCAAGGCCATACATAGCAGGATTACCGGCCGAAGGGACGAACTGCTTAGGATAGATCCGGTAGTTGTGCCATCGCACGGCTCCAACTTCTTCACCAAGGAATGTGATCAAACTTTCACGGTTGGACTTCGGCTGTTTGCCCGTGAAGAATGTACCCTGGTCCACGCCATCAATTGGCCTGTCAGTTGGAACCTTTGCATTGATGAAACCAGCGAGTGTTGGGAACCAGTCGTGAACCGAGACCATCTCGTTGCTCACGCGAGGCGCGATTTTTCCCGGCCACTTGATCATTCCTACGGTGCGAACAGAGCCTTCCAATGCATCGCCAAGTTCGCCCCTGAACGGGCCATTCGAACCTCCCCGATCTTTGCCTGTGCCTTGCGTTGGAGCAGATGCATTGTCCGAAATCCAAATCACAATCGTATTGTTTTCAATTCCGGCGGCCTTGATAGCATCCAACACCTGACCCGTGCGATAGTCCATTTCCATAATCGCATCACCATAGTTGCCAATGCGCGATTTCCCAGTGAACTCCGGAGCCGATCGAGAAGGATAGTGGCTATGGGTGAAACCGACATAAAGAAAGAAGGGATGCTTCGCCATAGCCTGGCGTTCGATAAATTCTACTGATGCTTTGGCGATATCGCCCTCTACTTGTCTTCGATAGTCCAGCGTGTAAGGGCGTACCTTCTTCAAATTTCCATTCGCTTCCGATTCCCAGATATAAGGCTCGGCCGCAGCAATATCACTTTCGGGTAGTCCTGCGCGTTGCATTCCTTCACGATATAGCGTGCCATCGGTAGTTTCCAGAACGCCCACATGATACTCGTCAAACCCTTGACGAGTTGGCCAACTAACCTCGCTTGCCCCGAGATGCCACTTACCTGCCATTGCGGTTGCATAACCCTGGCTCTTGAACAATTCCGCAATCGTGACCTCTTCACTCTGGAGTGTATTCGGTGTGCCAGCGATGATGACGGTACTCAGACCCACCCGCTGAGGATAGCGCCCCGTCAAAAGTGCCGCGCGTGAAGGTGTGCAAGCCGGCTCTACCAGGTATTGTGTTAGTCGCAGCCCTTCGCTGGCAAGTTGATCAATGCGCGGTGTTGGCACCAGCGCCATAAGCACCGATGTCACCATAGCCAACATTGTCGCCCAGCATGATTACTACGTTAGGTTTATTCTGACCGTTAGTAATATTCGTAAATGCAGTGAGCGTCAACAGTGTCAGGGTTGCGAGCCAAAGGTGCGGCAGCCAACGTTGTGGGTTCTTTTTCATAATTACTTTTTGATTTGTGATTGGGGCCTGCTACTCATGATGGCCTCCCGGCATGGGAAGAGCCGAGACGTTCATTGACCAGGGAAACTTGTATTCTTCAAAGCCGGCAATCATTGGCGGAGGGAAGGCCGGGTCAGCGAAGCTACCCACTTTTACACCGATCCGATCTTTATCGGCATCAACCAGATAGTAAACGGTTGAACCGCATACAGGACAGAAATGAAACGTGGTCCCACCATCAGCGCAGGTGCGGCCGGTTACCGTCTTCCCACCATTGCCGGGATACTTCCATACGGTGGATTTGCCTGTAATCGTCACCTCACTACGAGGAAATCGCGCCTGTACCCCGAACACGCTGCCCGTCTGCTTCTGGCACAAATGGCAGGTGCACAAGGATCTCCGCTCGGGGTCAGGACCTTTAGTGGTAACGGTAAGTTGTCCACACGCACACGAAGCCTTGCGGGTTTTTATGGTCGTGTCCATCTTCTGCTCGGGCAGCGAAACGATCGAAGCTTGTGTGGTTATAAACTCGGAAGCACTCTTAGGCGCCTGAGAGCGCATCGTGATAAGCACCACAACAACTGTGGTAGCTAGCAGTAATAGTTTGTGTGATGTTTTCATAACGCAATTAGGTTTTGATTGCACATCATTGTTTGCATTTATTTTCCTATTTAATAATCTCTACATCAGGCATCTTCCATGATCCATCAAACAGTCCTTCCTTAGGAGTATAGAAACGGAACATCGGGTAGTATCCCTGACCTGGAACTGTTTCGATCCAGTTGCTCTCCTTACCCGCTGGGGCCTTGGGTGAGAAATAAAGATCAATTGAACCGTCCGTGTTTATTTTCAGCTTATCGTAGGATGAGCGTGCAGCATCGTTTGTCGGGTTCGGAAGCATGGAGCGTGTTGCTGTGCTATACAAGGTCATGGACCAAAAGGCTGCTGCGGGCACGTTCGGTGGAAGGTGCAGGTGATATGACTTAGCTCCGTCAAAATGGTTGCCGTCTTTATCTTTAAATGCCTGAATGTATGTTGATCCCGGGCCGGCCTTTTTTACGCCTATGCCTGGTGTTGTGTAGATGGCTCCGTAGGTATAGTGCAGCCGTTCATCTACCTGGCTGTAATACTCGGTTTCCTGTTTGGGGTCCACCAGTGTGACCCAGTGCCAATTGGCGCCTGGAAATGCTTCAGCGCCAGCAATGCGTTCATGCCCCTCAAAGAGCATCACTCTTCCCATAGCGTCACCGATACGTGTGGCCTCCTCGAGGATTCCCTGCTGCCGGCCATTCGGCTTGAAAGGTTTTCCTTTTTCAATGCCCAGTGGTTTGAGCATCGCCATATAAAAACGGTCACGCTCATCTACCGGGTTGTTGTTCATATAGGTAGAGAGACGCTCCCAGTATTCGATCCCGGTAGGCGGAAGCGTATTGATAAGGGCTCCTGAAATAGATATGAATTTGGTCGGTTTGGGACTGCCGGCCTCGCTCAACGGGTAAATCTTCGTTGCCCTCACCCTTTTTACAGCATCCTCTTTATCGTTGTTTATAAGGATGCCACGAATCATGATGTTATAGTTGTTCATGGTCCCTTTAAGAACCGAGTACCCTGACTTAGGAACCTCACCGGTATAACCGGGTGGCAGCAGCAGGAACTTGCCGCCTTTGTCACCATACGGGCCAGGCAATCCAACATCGGTTACTGAACGCTGCCAGAAATCGTCTATCAGACCAACGATGGCTCCGGGGGCGATATCAATAACAACGGGTCCGTGTTTCCCCAGATCTAAATTTGCCAGGGCGTAGATCGTGATGTCGTTTGCCGTGAGCCAGAGGGATTTGGGGTCAACGAAGTTGTCTGCAATACCCATATCGTTGAGTTCAGCACCAAAAGCCCGTTTTGCCTCCATCATGATCGATTGAAATGAAACAGCCGGGTAAGCCCACAAATAGGCTTGCACCGCGCGCTGGTAGTCAATTTCATCAAAGACTTTGCGAGTGGTCTCCTCAGTTGGATATCCGCGTTCAAATTTCAACGCACCGATCCGGGTCTCGACCGACGCAGGTGTGGGCACAAACTCGGGAGCGCTCTTGGGGGTCTGCGCCAGAGCGTTCGTAATGGTAAGCGCCCCAGCAAATGTGATGGGCACGAGCAGTTGAAAATGTATGGATTTCATTTTGGTTAAGGGGTTCATTTTCTTATTCTTTATGTGAAAGTTTGATGGCGAAATTCAATCCGATCGATGATCCGCGAAAGCGATCCTTTGCGGAAAACTCGTAGAAGTAATGGAAGTTGAGCGCTGCGTTCCACTTCACCTGAGTCAATCCTAACTGGCCCCCTACTGCGTGGACGCCATCCTTGTTGGGTGGATTCGCAGCATCGGCACCCGAGTCGTTCGAGATTTGCCAGCTGTCATATCCTGCGGGGCCTAGTTCGAGCAATAACGTTTGGTCGCTCTTAAGCGGAACGTATTGACTGATGCCCCAGCTAAAGGAAAGATTCTGGCCCGGTTGCAGATCATAGTCTTTCTTGTCGCCGTGCGCCTCGTAAGTTAACGCAGTGGCTATTGCCATACGTCTGTCGGACCATGGATACCACGATGCGGCTACTTGTAGCTGGTGCGTCCAAAACCCATAGCCAATATTGTCTGTGTCTTCGGCGGTAATCGATGCGCCTAAAGTGGGTAGCGTGATGGTTTCCGTGTTGTACTTACCCGTGGGTACATAAAAACCGTACCCAAACGCCACGTCAAAATGTTCTTTGGTCCAGCCCAGCCACAGCGGCTGGAAATATAAATCGCCAACACCGAATTGCGAATCATTTGTACTCCGGCCCGAACCCGTATAGATCGACAGCGACGCGCCAACACTTGTATTACTGAAGGATGGCGATAGGTAGGCGCCGTAACTCGCGCCAAGAATTTTCCAGTTCGAAATCCATATAATCGTTGGCGCTATTACACCAACGTTTACATCTACGTTCAAATCGACGGTGGCGCCGGGCCCGGTTCCTGGATTGATTGTGATTGATTTTATTTCATTTCCTTCCGCGTCATTCAGCTGCGTTGTCCTGTATTTATAAGAATATAACGCACCATACCATCCAGGGGCCGGCATCGTATAATCGCGTATGCCCAACACGCCCGGGGCGAAGTGGCCGATCTCCTGTGCCTTGACGATCGTCGGGCAACTCGCGAGCAATCCAAGAATGACGAAATGCAATTTCATATACTTACTTATTTGAAGCGAATATTGATCACCAAATGTTTGCGCACAATAGATCACTGCTGTCAACACGTTGATTGCCGACTGCGATTTACATTTCTAAGGTAGGCGTGCGCGCAAAAATAAGTTAGACGCGATCGTCTAAGCACCTGTGAATATATTTATTGAGGTTATCGATTGAATAGAATTGGCTCCGCGAGCGCATTATGAAGTGTCAATACATGTATTCAGTAGTCTTGTTGATTTTTCTTTCGTTAGAACCATCATGAAACGCCCTGGTACCTCA
>Ga0268386_10004033_pt1 | contig 10770 bp, 10 predicted proteins | sample RVTome_15_FD_200260 | JGI IMG/M metagenome (GOLD analysis project Ga0268386, IMG submission 200260) | Soil microbial communities from uranium-contaminated site in the Upper Colorado River Basin, Wyoming, United States - RVT150D86... ... | reverse complement strand
GTAATCCCAGCTCTATTCTAGAAGTATATTCTGGATCAATAGTAAGATCACCATCTCCACTATTTGTGCCCCATTCATACATAAAATATAAAGAGTATAATAAGTCAGATTTATCCATTGGAATTCCGTTATGCCAGTTGGAGTACAAAATTTTATATGTAACTTTGCTTAATGATGTGGAATTCTTTTCTACAGGTATCCATCCCAATGCACTATTCCAAATAATAGTATCCGGATGAATTTGTATTCTCTCATCAGGACCATTTGTTGTTGAATTTAGAATTTGATTTCTCATTGAAATAACTTCTCCTGTAAAGGGATGTCTCAGAGTAGCACTATCAGCAATATTAGAGTAGATATTTATGCTATAAGCGTCACTAAATCCACCTATATTATTCCACGCACCTTGATAAATTTGTTTAACTCCTACTTTTAGAGAATGATCTCTTTCAGATTTTGCGTTCAGTAATGAATATTTGCTTGTAATACCAGCCCCAAAATCATTTACTAGACCAGTTACAGAAGAAGAAACAGCATAAGGATCAATATTCTTGACTAAAAAAATACGTACTGACTCTTCAATTCCCATTCTGGTTGCCTCGTTAAGTAAATTATTTCTTTCATTTTCAGAGGTAAAGTTTGAGAAGACTAATTTTTGAGTTATTTTATCCAATGTAGAATTCCTATATTGCCAAAATCCAGGATTTTGATTTCCTGGCATGTTAGCATACCAAGGGGCATACATTTGAGCAAGGACTGCATCATTATACTTTATAAAAGATGTAGATCCAGCAAATGCTTCAGTATATACATGCCATAAAAATTTCTGCGGATCCGATCCTTGAGTAAGGGTAACAGCTTTATTTAGATCGCTATAATCCTTTATAATTGTAAAACCCAATTGGTCAAGTTCTGAAGAAACTAATTCTCCGAGAACTTTCCTTTGAAGATCATCACTCCGTATTAAAACTTTTAATTTAATAGGTTTATCCTTAAAATACCATTTCTCATCTTTTAATTTTGCTCCATGTGCTAGCAAAGTTTTTTTAATTTGTTTTAATGCATAATCTGGATCATAATGGAATCCAAATGACTCAACAGTGTCCATTACTACAGGATAATCAGGTGAGAAAAGACCAAAAGGATCGTACATTGGAATTCCATAACCATGTAATACCTCATTTGAAATAAAATTTCGGTTTATTAAAAAATTTATAGCAAACCTAATATCACGAAATTCAAAGGGATTGATGGTATCATTATTTGATGATGGAGAAGGATTTAACAAAATTCCAAATGAACCGCCAATTTTATTAAATAATGTAACACTCACATCGTTTTTTATATCTGTAACTAAGTCAAGAGGAATACGAAAAAAATATGTATCCAAGTTGCCAGACTTTATTTCCTCAATAGCAACATTTTCATCCAAATAATGGATAAATCTTACACTGTCAATATTTTTTGTTTCTTCTTGAGTTGAAAATTCAAAAGATAACTGAAAACCCAACAAGAAACAAAGAGAGAGGAGAAGAATAAGATAGAAATTAGTAAATTTATTCATAATTAATGCTCACAGCATAAAATAGGTTTACCTACAACAATAACGGTTATTCTTGAAATACAGCTTAAAAATTAGTTAAAGTTTGAGATGAGTTTTCAATCCTTTATAACGATTCCTAATAGTTACTTCCGTGACTCCTGCAGCCTCTGCTACATCCTTTTGTGTCTTATTTTCTCCATTCATAACGCATGCAACATATAATGCAGCTGCTGCTAGACCCATTGGATCTTTCCCTGCTGAAATTTTACCTTCCTCCGCTTTTTTAAGAATTTCTAGGGCTTTACGTTTAGTTTTTTCAGACAATCCTGCTTTGCTAGCAATTCTTGCAACACATTTTACTGGATCTACAACTGGCATTCTTAAGTCAAGCTCTCTAATTAAAAGTCGATAACAACGTGCAACATCCTTTTTCTTTATATTGCTTGCATTTGCTATATCTTTTAGGGTTCTAGGTGTTTCTGTATCACGACATGCAGCATATAATGCAGCTGCAACGAGAGCAGAAATAGATCGGCCTCTTACTAATCCTTTTTCTAACGCCTTTCTATAGATATATGCGGCCTTTTCTATTACTGCATCTCCCACTGCTAGTTTGTCTTTTAGCCTATCTAACTCACTAAAAGCTTGTCTAAAATTACGATCGACTGGTTCATGGACCTGACTTCTGCTATCCCATGTTCTAAGCCTTTCAATAGTGCTTTTCATTGAAGAGGAAAGTGGTTTACCAGAAGCATCTTTGTCCACAGGTCCTATAATGGTTGCTAATCCCATGTCGTGCATAGCTAAAGAAGTTGGAATTCCTGCACGGCTTCTATCTTCGTGTTCTTCTTTGGAAAATGCTCTCCATTCCGGCCCTGTTTCTTCTATTCTTTCATTAATGACAAAACCACAATTTCCACAAAACATCTCACCTGTAGAATTGTCAGTCACCATCGGACCTTTGCCACATCTTGGGCACCGATCGCCAAAAAGCGATATATCTTTAACCATTCATTTCACCACAAAACTTTTTAATAACTAAATCCGTACTATTTATATTTTATTCTAACATATAAATATTACCCTATTAATAGGCAGGGGGATCAACATTCTATAAAATTTACCCGAATTAAATCCGAAAAGTTTTATATCATCGACAAATAACTTTATTGCACTTCTATTGCTTCTTGGTTAAATCCTTTTTTTACTAAATAACTTTTAACGTCTTCACGATGGTCACCTTGTAACATAATAAAACCATCTTTAGCTGTTCCACCACATGCAAATTGGCTTTTAAGCTCTTTAACAATATTGTGCATATTGGTTACTTTAGGATCTATCCCTTCTATCATAGTGGTAGTCTTAGAAAATCTCCGAGTTTCGAGGCGGATGATTATTCTTGTCTCTTCTTTTTCAAGTTCACCACAAGGACATAAATCATCAGGTAATCCACATTTTTTACATATAACCGCCATATTATATTTATCTATACTTTTCTTAGCTTCTTATTAAGCCTTACCTAGTACCTTTAAAAAGATTCTGATTTTATAAACCATCCTGATTACAATAAACGATAGCTATTTAAGGAATAATGTTTTATATTTTGTGAATTGAGCAGCAAAAAGAAAAATGCACCATTACCAGCATCTAGTGCTGGTTTATTAAGATTCTTTGAGGATGAAACGAAAGGAGTAAAGGTGAAACCAGAAGTTGTTCTTGGAGTTACTGGGGCTTTAATTGCAATTTCGATCATGATTCGAGTGATATTTCCAGTTGTAGGTGCATAACGACTCAATCTTATAAGATGGAAAATGACCATGACAGTGTATCTAATATTCATAAAAGATGGTCTCTAACTAGGATCAACTTTTCATCATATAAAATTTCTTTAGCAATATCGATAATTAGTTCGATAGGTATAATATTAGGTTTTAATCATTTTTATCTAATACTAAATTTAATACAATTAGTTGTATTTACAATAACAGGTATATCTTTTCTCGTCTTCAGTTATTTCTTAGATCTTTTTTTGTTAAGAAAAACACCAGTTAATAAAATATCCAAAATTCTCCATGTCTCAGCTTTTTCGAATTTGCTATGGTTACTTATCCTTATCCTTGGATATCTTGCTTTTATTATTTTTCAGAAAGATGTTCCTCCTAAGGAACACCTGTTTGAGGGAATGATGTTAGCAATTGGGCTAAGGATAGGAATATTTACTTCAGTTTTTGGCGCTAATTTAGTACAAGCACTAAAAACTGCAATAATTCAGCCTATAGTTTTTTCCGTTTTAATTATTCCTTCTTCTCTATTTATTGAAATTTTTTTCGATGTTGTAGCAATTTCTTTTGGTTTAATTTTAACAGGTTTAGGTATAGGATGGACGATACTTGCCGATAGAGCAGGAAGACCAAATGTACAGAGTACTTTTGCGCTTCTCCAAGCTTTCCTTTCAGCATGGACAGAAAACAAGGTAGAAAATATAGAAAAAATTTTGTTATCCAAGTCTAAAAATGAGTTGGTTGATACACATATTGTTAAATTTACTAACAAACATCATAACCTTTATTGGGTTTTACCCAATATTCACCCTGGTCCTTTTAAAGAAATTGGTGGAAGTAATCTTCCTTATCAAATATATAATCATTTTTCTCAAAAAGCAGTTGTATTTCACAGTGCCTCTGACCATTCCTTGAACATTCCATCAAAAGGTGAGGTCAGGGAATACCTAAAGTCACTATCTAATACACAAAAGACCCTAGATTATGGAAGTACATGCTCAATACCTATTCAAATAAAAAATAAAAAAGCAACGGTTACAGGGATAATCCTTGGCAATACTCCTATTCTGATGCTCTCTTTTGCTCCTTCGGGTATGGAAGATATTTCAGAAGAAATTAGTAAAGAATTGGAAACATATTCAAAAAATGAAGGATTTAAGAGACTTTTTATAATAGACAGTCATAATGCCATGGGAAAAAAAATTGGAAAAAGTGAAAATGAAGAATTGTTAGTTGCAGGAAAAACATGTCTAAAAACCTTAAAAAAATCTCCACAATATAGTTTTAAAATTGCTCAATCAAATACAAACGAGAATAAAAATCATATAGTATTTGGAGAAGACATTGGAAAAAGTGGTCTTTCTATTATCCTTATTGATGTAAACAAAGATAATGATGATGACAATAACAGTAATAACAATATTCAATATGTAATAGGTTGGGCTGATTCTAATAATATGAAAAGTGGGTTAAGAGAATATATTATAAAATATTTAGAACAAAAAGGAATAAGAATGTTAGAACTTTGTTCATCAGATACCCATGAGAAGTCTGGAATTAGAACCTCAGAAGGATATTATCCATTTGGTCACATAACAAAATTTGAAACAATAGCAGAGTATTATCATCAGCTTGTACAACTAGCGTATAAAAAATTAGAAGTTTATGGATATGAAGTATTACACATTGTATCAACAGTAAAGGTTATGGGAACGGACCAATTTCGTGATTATTCTAATGCTTTAGATACAGCAATGAATTTAACTAAAAAATACCTAATCGTCACTTTTGGAGTAATTTTACTTATGTTGATAATTACCAATTAAATGGAATACATTAGTCATAATATTATTACTTTTAATGTATATTCCATTACTTACATTAATGCTAGAGTATTAAAGATTTATAGATAGAATAAATTATTTGCTTTAGAATTTTGATACATATTAGTTTTTAGTTAATTATAGAACATAATCAAATAGTTACGTTTCATATTGAAAAAATAAAAATTTATATTCTTCAAAAGGTCTAGATAACATATAAAAACATATCAATCAACTTAGTTTCTAACCACAATATCAGATGTGAATGTATATCTGAGAATAGAGTAAACATAGATCATTCTTTTGTGTAGATATGGAATTTACTTGGCTAGAAGACCACACTAGTAATAGTTAGGAATAGCTGGAGAGATAATTCAATTCTGTTACTTTTGATAAACCAAAATAATTTTAAATTACTATTAGAAGTTAAAAAAGATAGAGGATCTCAAGATAAAGTTTGAGAAGACTAGTAGAATAATATAATCGAATATAAAACTGATTAATTTTGTCAGATTAAATTCTCTATGAGAAATGGGTTATTAAATTAACACGTTATGGATAACAAATGAGGCTTTAGTTCTAATCTTATGATTAGCTATGTTCTTTTTTCATATGGCTATCAAGTTCTTTTTCATTTTTAGCTATATAATTGCATATATTACATGTTTTCTTATCTTTTCGTCCTTGTAGATAGTCGACAAAATGCATCAGATATATTGTTATACCCCACATAAACTATAAAGAGCCAAATTATATTTATGACTTTAAGTAATTCTTCTTGCTTTTGTCATCTTTTTTATTATCATTATTATAAACTGTAATGGTTCTAACTTAATATTCAAACTAAATTATGTTTTACTCGTCTCGATTTTTTTTTGGTTTTCAACTGTTCTTAATATTAATTTATATTTTCCGTTTCTTGGTCTGATCCTTAATCTATAACCACAACATGGACACCAAGTACCTTGCCAATCAATATAGATCTCACATACCTGACAGCGTTTTTGCCCTATCAAATATCGTCCCCCATTTCGAGGTTTTATTGCTTTATGACGTTGACAAATTCCCTTACATGTCATATTTCTTCAGCAGTATACTAATTGAAAACATAATAATGAATATATTGTAAACTGGAGGTATTATATATTATACATTTACATAAACAACTTCATTGTTCAAATTATAGCTTATTAAGAGTTTTATAATAAAATTATTATCTTTCTCTTCTATATCCTTTTTAAGAAAAACTATCATAATATTTGAAATATCTGCTATTACATTTATACTTCTCACTATATTCTATAAATAGAATAAAGAACATCTTTTCCTTTGATCCCCGTTTTAATTCTTTCCTGTTAATGATTCAAAAAATTGAATTAGTCTTCCATTAAAGCCATAATTATATTTCATTAATTCTGTAATTTTCTCCACACAATTTAAACAAATATTGTAATATTTATCCGAAAGATCCTCGTTAACATAAGTGCTAACTTCCGATATTTTGGTTTTGTTGTTGTTACTACTATTACTACTACTACTACTACTACTAACATTTAGATATACTAAGGTGTTAATTTCATTATTACAAATATCACAGGTTTTGATTTGCTCTTCTTTTACTATATCTTTTGTGGTCGAAATATCTTCTATCATATATATTTTCTGTGTATAATGTTACCAATAATGTTTTCCTTAATTAATTCATATTTTACTTCCTAGAACTAATTTCTTAAAAGGAATCACCAAGTAATTAATGAAATCTGCAGTTTGATTTTTACAAGAAGAAACAATTAATTCTATCAAGCCAAAGAATATTAGGAGTAAAAATATTGTTTGATAATAATTTGGATCAGTTCACATCGTCCTTTGTAGACATTTTTAAGTTTTATAAAAGGATATCGGAACAGTATACAGACCATATGATCTTGGATTCTGTCAAGCAATCAGTACCAGATAAGATATTAAAATTATGTCTCGATCACCAATCGTTAATCCCTCTCTTATATTGGTTCAAAAATGACTTGATGAAATGGATGCCAAAGGAAGTACAATGTTCGAGTTGTAATATGCAGATGAAAGTCCAAGTTATAGATGGTGATTCAACGATATTGCGCAAAACAGAAGTTCATTCATGTGGCAAATGTGGATCCTCTATAATATTTCCTCGGTACGTTAAAATACAAAAAATTGCAGAAACAAAGATCGGCAGGTGTAGTGAATGGTCTATACTCTTTGGTGCTATTCTAAATTCATTGTCACTACAGACTAGAATAGTGCACGATTTTCTTGATCATTGTTGGAATGAATCTTTGATAAATAATAAATGGATACACCTTGACTCAACTTTGAACTATCCTATTTCTTTTAACCACCCTTATTATTATGAACAAAATTGGGGAAAGGACTATGAGTATGTTTTAGCATTCTCTGCCAATAGCATCGAGGATGTTACTAGATGTTATACTGAAAAGTGGCACATGATTAAGAAAAGGAGGGAAAAGGAAGATAAAACAGACATATTGAAGAAACTTTATTCGAGAGTATAATTTCATTCATTCTAATCCAGATGAATATAAATCTGATTTATTTTTTTACAGTTTCCGGTATACTAATATCATATTTGAGTGAAACAACTGGGTTAGAATATCGCTAGAGTAATAGAATTATAAAATTATTCACAATAACGTGATAAATATACAAGCGCTTTTATCTTCCCAATCTTGGAAGATTCTTTGATGTTAAATTCTATTTGTTCTGCAATAATATAATCGCAAATAATATTGGTATTTTCTGGATTTTTCTTTAATAAATCCTTCGACAAGTTTTTTATAAAATGTTTACACGATTTTGTAATTGAATTTATTTTGGTTTCTATTTGGTTGTTATTAGTAATTATTATTAAGTTATCACTATTGATCTTTTCTTGATTTTTCTCTTCTACATTGATTCCATGTTTAGGATTAGTATTATTATTGATTTGATCTTCTCCTATTAACATTCCTTAAATTGCTCATGGTATTTTTTATCGATCACTGATAAATAATTATTGGAAGAACACTCATTTGAAAATAGTGTGTGTGCTAGCAATAACCCTCCTTCTGTTTTATACGAGATTTCGCTTAGCGGCCAACCTGAGCCAGTGCAGGAATATGTTACTCTTTTTGGCCTTGCTCCACTCAGGTCGTCAGTTTCATTCTAGGAAAGACAATCTCAGGTTATTGGCCATCATAGAGTTATAGTGAGTCCTCTAGATACTTTTCTGTTACGTTGCCAGCTGTCTCCAGCTAATTATCGCTAATTTGAGTGCCTGCTATGAGGGAGGAGTTTCCTCTCTTTCGAGTCACTCGTACGCTAGCTCACAATATTATAATACAATATAAACTAATATAGATTTGGAAAATAATCTTTTTCGATTTTAAGAATTTCATTAGGATCTTCTTGGTTTTTGTATAATTCTAATAGCTCGACATTTAAGTCTAAAAAAGTATGACCCCATTTGAATTTATTCAATAATTCTTCTGCATTTGACTGAAAACCTAGTATAAATAAAGAACCTGCTATAGCTTCAGCAGTAGTTAATTTTCCTAATTTTGCATAATTTACAGGATTTCCTGCTAGAAGTAATGGAAGACGTCGATTAATTCTTTTTTTAAGAATTTTGAATTTTCTTATTGTTTCATCAAAATAATTCCAAGAACAATCTATAGCACAGATGGATTTAGCGATGCTATTGTCGGTTTTTGATAATGCAATTTTAGATAAAGGGTTTAAAACGATAGTGTCTTTCGGTATAAATCTGCTTGATTGAATTAAATTAAACTTTACCAACTTGGCTGCAGTACATTTAGTTGGATCATCTTGTTTTAGTTCTAAAACAAAAACTTTCATTTACAATAATTATTAAGAATACCCAATTATTTATTTGAATTTAGAAATCTCAATACAAATGTTTTGGATCGTCATAATAAACAATAAAAAATCAGTAACTACATAAATTATTAATAACTTCATTGTTACTTTATTATTCTTGTCTGAAATAATGCTTCTAAAATTTCCTTTTGAATTAAAAAAAGATCAGAGAGATGCGGTTGATGAATGGATAAATAAGAAAGGCAAAGGTTCTATTATATATAGTACAGGTACAGGAAAAACGGAAATAGCTTTTGAATGTGCCAGGAAAATGGCTTCTCTAATTAGAAAACAGAATCCACTAATGGTCTTTAAAATTCTTTTTTTAGTTCCTCGAATTGTATTGATACAACAAAATATTAACAGACTAATAAAATATGGTATAAAAAAAGAGAAGATCGGGGTTTACTATGGAGAAAAGAAGGATATTAAAGAAATTACCTTTAGCACTTATCAGAGTATTATAAAAAACTTTGATCTGCTAAGACAATCAGATATGATTATACTGGATGAAATGCACATGGTTAGTGAAACTGCCAAAAAATTAAGCAAAATTTTTGATGTGCTATATGATAATTACGATAAACTAATACTTGGTTTAACCGCGACAATTGATGAAAATGATCCAAGGTATTCCAAGATAATGAAGTTAATTCCTCCAGTAAAAAAATATATGATAAAAGAAGCTGTTAATGATGGAAGATTAAGTGAACCCCTGGTTATACTAAAACCAGTGAAAATGAATTCAGAAGAGCAAAGAATATATGAGCAGACAACGAGCACAATTAAAGATATTTCATTAAAACTTAAAGCATCCAATCCTTTGATAGTTTCAAAGTTATTAAAAACAGGTGGACAAAGAGCCCGATTAGCTAAGTTATGGTTTGCAAGTGTTCATAAAAGAAAAAAATTGCTTAATGAAACCAACTCAAAATTAAATGAGTCTGTGAATATAGTTAAAAGTCATCCAAAAGAAAAAATCATGATATTTAGTGAAACAATAGAATCCATAAATAATATAAGTGAAATTTTAAAGAAAAATAAAATTCCCTCGCAAGTTATACATAATAAAATAAAGACAAAACAAAGGCAAGACATTTTAGATTCATGGGGGAGAAATTATTTTGTTTTGCTATCAGTACATACCTTGGAGATCGGATTTGATATACCATCTGTAAGTATTGCAATAATAGTATCAAATACGAAAAATGTGCATCAACTTGTACAGAGAATAGGACGAGTAATAAGAAAAACAGATGAAAAAAATCAGTCTCTAATATATGTGGTATATGTAGATGATACAAAAGATAAGAACATACTTAACCTGGTTAGAACATCATTACAAAGCAATAGTATAAAAAAACCAATTAAACAAGATAAAATATCTTCTTATTTTTAATCAATAATAGACATGGATTTATCAAAGTATTTCTTCGTTTAACAATAATAAGTGTAATAGAAAGTGAATCCAAAATATAGCTAAACGTTAAAATTTAGTGGTATATTATTTTTAGTTTTTAGAACAAATAAGATTTACATCATAGTACTAAAAATCAAGTATGAACTAAATAATATCGACTAGAATTATGATTTTAGCTCCACAGGAATTAGAAAATAGTGCAAGTAAATATGCCGCTGAAGCTATAAGGCTTGATTCACAAGGTTCAAGATTAAAGGCTATTCAATTTTATCAACGCGCTATTGAGGCTTTGAA
>Ga0268386_10004031_pt1 | contig 10770 bp, 7 predicted proteins | sample RVTome_15_FD_200260 | JGI IMG/M metagenome (GOLD analysis project Ga0268386, IMG submission 200260) | Soil microbial communities from uranium-contaminated site in the Upper Colorado River Basin, Wyoming, United States - RVT150D86... ... | reverse complement strand
AACGGGGAGATGGCCCTGCGGCTCAACCACACATGCCAGCCGGATGTCGCTCTGCTTGACGTGGAACTGCCCGGGCTGTCGGGTTTCGAAATCACCGGGCGTCTGAAGAAGGCCTCGCCAAGGCTGCACGTCGTCGCGCTTTCGCTCCAGACCCACTCACCTTTTCCGGAGAAGTTGCTCGACGCCGGCGCTTCCGGGTACCTCACCAAGGGGTGCGCGGGGGTGGAGCTGGTGCGCGCGATTCGCACGGTGATGCGAGGCCAGCGCTACATCAGTTCCGATATCGCGCAGCGCCTTGCCCTGAAGGTGACAAGCGGTTCAGGGGGTTCGCCGTTCGACGAATTGTCGGCGCGCGAAATGGAGGTGCTGCTGATGGTCGCCGAAGGCCGGCGCATCGCGGACATCGCCGACGTGATGCATCTCAGCCCGAAAACCGTGGCGACGTACAAATACCGCATATACGACAAGCTGGAGACGCGCAACGACGTCGACGTCACGCGCATGGCGATGCGCTACGGCTTGGTGGCCGCCGCCTGATCAATCGTTGTCGGCAGAGGCCTGCGAACTGTCGCCAGAGGGCTTGAGGGTGTAAATGCCCTTGCTGTCCTGCGTGACTTGGGTCTCGCGGAAACCGTTGTCCGCGGAGGGCTTCGGCTCTGCCGACTCGCGCTTGTCGGCGCCGGCCGTCTGGTAGGGCGAGCGGCGGCGTCGGCCGCGGCCCTTGCCGTTGTCCCCGGACGCCTGGTCCTGCTGGTCCGTGTCCTGGTGGGACTGCTGGTTGTCCTGTTGGGACTGCTGGTTTTCCTGCTGGGGCTGCTGGTCCGGCTGAAGTTTCTGGTCCTGTTGGGGTGTCTGCGGCAGGCCGCCTGCGGCGTGTTTGCCGGCGCTCTTCTTGCCCTTGCGCGGGCGAGCGCGTTTTGCCTTTTTCTTCCTCGGCGCCTCGGTGCCGACCGGGGCTGCGGCGGCTTTCTTGGCCGTCTTCTTGCTGCGGCGGCGACCGCGGCCGCGCTGGCCGCGTTGCTTGTCCTGGTCGTGCCGGGCGTCGTCCTTGCCCGCGGCGCCCTGGACCTCGCTTTTCTGATCGGCGGATTCTTGCTGCGCTTGCTGCTGCGGCCGTGATTTCGGTCTTTCAGGCACCTCTTTGCCCGCTTTTCCGGCGCCATCATCGCCGCGCTTGGCGCCGAAAAAGTTGTTGAAGAAATGGCTGAAGAAGCCCGCTTTGCTGCGCTCGGGGCGCACCGGGGCAGGGCGTTCTCGCATCACGCCACTGACGGCCGCAGCGGCCACCGCCGCGGGCGGCCGGGCGCGGTCATCCTCTGCCGTTTCAACGAGCGGCTTCTCGACGCGCTCGTAGCTCGCTTCCTCAGTGACTTCGGACTTGCGTACCCGCTGGATTTCAAAGCGGGGGTGCTCCATGTACTCGTTGGCGAGCAACATGATGGGTACGTCGTGGCGGGATTCGATGCCGCTGAGGGTCTTGCGCTTCTCGTTGAGCAGGAAATTGGCCACCGCCGGCGGCGCCTGTACGATCACTTGCCCGGTGAACTCCTTCATGCATTCTTCTTCAACAAGGCGGAGGATGGAGAGCGCCGCCGATTCGATGCTGCGCACCGTGCCGTGCCCCTCGCAACGCGGGCAGGGCTCGTGGCTGGACTCCCCCAGCGAGGGCCGCAACCGCTGGCGCGACATTTCGAGCAGGCCGAAGCGCGAGATCCGCCCCGTCTGAACGCGCGCCTTGTCGAGCTGCAAGGCCTTGCGCAGGCGCTCTTCCACGGCGCGCTGGTTCTTGCGGTCCATCATGTCAATGAAGTCGATGACGATCAGGCCGCCCAGGTCTCGCAAACGCAACTGGCGGGCAATCTCGTCCGCCGCCTCCAGGTTGGTGTGCAGCGCCGTCTCTTCGATGTCGGCACCCTTGGTGGCGCGTGCCGAATTGATGTCGATCGAGATCATGGCCTCGGTGTGGTCGATGGCTACCAAGCCTCCGGAGGGCAGTTCCACCGTGCGCGAAAACGCCGATTCGATCTGCGATTCGATCTGGAAGCGGTTGAACAGCGGGACCGGGTCGTCGTAGAGCTTGAGCTTGCGCAGGTTGTGGGGCATTACCTGCTCGACAAACTTGCGCGCGTCCTCGTAGACGGCGGGGTCGTCGACCAGGATCTCACCGACGTCGTTGCGCAAGTGATCGCGCAGCGCACGGATGAAGAGGTTGCTTTCCTGGTAGACCAGGAACGGCGCGACGCGGGAGGCGGCTGCCTTTTCGATGGCGTCCCACAATTGGACCAGGTAATCGAGGTCCCACTGCAGTTCTTCGGCCTCGCGGCCTACGCCCGCAGTGCGAACGATAATGCCCACGTTGTCGGGAGCGATCACGTTCTGGAGCTGCTCGCGAAGCTCATCGCGCTCGTCGCCGCTGATTCGGCGCGAGACGCCTCCGGCCTTGGGGTTGGTGGGCATCAGGACGAGGTAACGCCCGGCCAGCGAGATGTAGGTGGTCAGCGCCGCGCCTTTGTTGCCGCGTTCTTCCTTCTCGACCTGGACGATCAGCTCCTGACCTTCGCGAATGGCGTTCTTGATGGTGATTTTCTGGTCGCCCTTGGCTGAAGCCTGGTAACAGCCCGGGTGGATTTCCTTCAGCGGCAGGAAGCCATGACGCTCGGAGCCGAAGTTTACAAAACAGGCTTCCAGGGACGGCTCGACCCGGGTGACCTTGCCTTTGTAAACGTTGGATTTCTTCTGTTCGAGGGAAGGTACTTCGATATCGAGGTCCAGCAGTACCTGGCCCTCAGCAATGGCCACACGCAACTCTTCTGGCTGAGTCGCGTTGATCAGCATTCTTTTCATTGGTGTTCCTCAGGCATCCCGCCTGAACACGCCCGCCGCGCCGCCCGGACTTGAGTCTCGGGCAGTCGCGTTGCGCTTCGTGTTCCCGGCCTGCGCTTGACAGGCACGCCAGGATTGCCAGTTCTGTTTCTCGGCCGGCGCGCACTCCACACCGGTACAAACATGAATTCTATTGCTCGGTTCTGAGTCGGCCGCCGGCTTGATTGTTTGTCGCCAAGTAGAAAATCGGGTTTGGCGATATGATGGCCGGGGTGCCCGGCTCGATTCAGGCACGCTCGGACTGGCACCTAAAATTGCCTAACAATTGATTGGATTCTAGGGTAATCCGAAGTGATCTAATATAGCAGAAAAATGGGTTCCAAACCAAAAACTTGCGCGCCACAGCTCAAACCGGCCGTCCGACAGGTCGAAGTCCCCGCGGACCGCGACGGACAGCGCCTCGACAACTTTCTGGCGCGCTACCTCAAGGGGCTGCCGCGGGGCGCACTATATCGTCTGATCCGTACCGGCCAGGTACGGGTGGACGGCGGCCGCGCCAAGCCGGATCGCAAGCTCCTGGCCGGCGAGGTGGTGCGCATTCCGCCGGTCGGGCATCGCGAGGCGAGCGACGTCAAAGTTTCGGAGGCCGTGTGCCGGCAGATCGAGGCCGCCATCCTCCACGAGGACGCCGACCTCATGGTGGTCGACAAGCCATCGGGCATGGCCGTGCATGCCGGCAGCGGGCTGACCTGGGGGCTAATCGACGCCGTCAGGCAGATCCGGCCGAATCGCAACGTCGAACTCGTCCACCGCATCGATCGCGAAACCAGCGGCTGCCTGGTGCTTGCCTGCAGCGGCGAGGCTCTGAGGACGCTTTCCGAGCAGTTCCGCGAGGGCCGGGTGGCCAAGCGCTACCTGTGTTTACTCTCCGGCCGCCTCAATCAGTCCCCGAATCAACAATTTGTGGAGGTCGACGCTGCCATCGCAGCGGAACGCAAGGGCGGCGAGAAACACATGACGGTTGATGGGGAGGGCCGGCACGCGGTCACCCGCTTCACGGTGCTCAAGCAGTTTCCGCGGGCCTGTTACGCCAAGGCGGAAATCGATACCGGGCGCACCCACCAGATCCGGGTCCATGCCCACCACATCGGTGCGCCGCTCGCCGGTGACCGGAAATACGCCTCCGATGCCGACAATCGCTATTGGCGCGAAAAAGGATTGAAGCGGATGTTCCTGCACGCCGCCGAGCTGGAGGTCACCGCGCCTTCGGGCGAACTCATGGATTTCAGCGCGCCCCTGCCGCCGGAACTGCGGCACTGCCTCGATAGCCTCTGAGTGCTTCGTCAGTCCGGATTCCTACACAAGCCCGCGGCTCGTGCCGGTGGGCAGGTCCCGGTGGCTATGATCTAATGCCCGCTATGTACCATCCCCTGGCAGCCTTTATTGGCTTGAGATATCTTCGAGCTAAACGTCGTAACCATTTTATTTCTTTCATATCTTTAACCTCAATGTTGGGGATAGCCCTGGGGGTGACGACGCTGATTACGGTGATCTCCGTGATGAACGGCTTCGAGAAGGAGTTGCGTGCCAGGATCCTGGGCGCGATTTCCCATGCGACCATCGAGCCGTTCGAAGGTGAATTCGAGAATTGGCCGTCGCTGATCGAGCGGGTGGAAGCCCATCCCGAGGTCGTCGGCGCGGCGCCGTACACCTCGGAGGGCGTGTGGATCCAGGGCAGGGAGTCCTCGGGCGCCCTGATGCGGGGGGCTGACCCGGACTACGAGATTCGCGTGTCCGACGTTGAGGCGCACATGCTGTCCGGCAGCCTCAGTGATCTCGTACCCGGTGCATACGGCATCGTGCTCGGCATCGGCCTCGCCTCGCGGCTTCGCGTCGGCCCCGGCGAGCCGGTGACGGTGATTGCCCCGCGGCTCAAGGCCAGCCCGGTGGGTGCGAGTCCGCTGATGCGGCGCTTCACCGTGGTGGGCGTCTTCGAGTTCGGTGAGTTCGAGAACGATTCGTCGTTGGCGATCGTGCACATCGAGGACGCCGCCAAGCTGTTGCGCTTGGCACCCGGATCGATCGGCGGGGTTCGCCTGAAACTGGACAACATGGACCGCGCCTGGCAGGTGGCGCGCGACATTTCCTCCGAGCTGGAGGGGCATTACCAGGTGCGCGACTGGAGCCAGGAACGCGGCAACCTGTTCCAGGCCGTTCGCACCGAGAAGACGGTGATGTGGGTAATCCTGTCGCTGATCATCGCCGTCGCGGCTTTCAACATCATCTCGACCCTGGTGATGGTGGTGACCGACAAGCAGTCCGACATCGCCATCCTCAAGACCATGGGCGCAAGTTCCGGCACCGTCATGCGGGTGTTCATGATCCAGGGCAGCCTGATCGGCGTGATCGGCACGGTGCTGGGCGTGGTCGGCGGGGTACTCCTTGCGCGCAACATCGGCACCGTGGTGCCGTTCCTCGAGCGCATTTTCGGCTTCAGCCTGTTCCCCTCGGACATTTATTACATCACCGAGCTGCCGTCCGAGTTGCGTAGCAAGGACGTGATCTTCTTCTCACTGATGTCGCTCGGCATGTCGCTGATTGCCACCTTGTATCCGTCGTGGCGCGCGTCCAAAACCCATCCCGCGGAGGCGCTGCGCTATGAGTGATGTGCCTGTACTGGAAGCGCGGGGCATCCGCAAAACCTTCCACCAGGGTGGCCGCGAGCTGCAAGTGCTCATGGAGATCGACCTCGCGTTGCCACGTGGCGAGTCGCTGGCCATCGTGGGTGTTTCCGGTGCCGGCAAGAGCACCTTGCTGCACATTCTCGGCGGCCTCGACAAGCCCGACGGGGGCGAAGTGTTGATCGAGGGCACCTCGCTGTGGTCGATGTCCGCCGCCGAGCGCGGCGCCATGCGCAACCGCTCGATGGGCTTCGTCTACCAGTTTCATCACTTGTTGCCGGAGTTCACCGCGCTGGAGAACGTGGCCATGCCGCTGTTGATTCGAGGCGATAACGTGGCAGAAGCACGTGAACGCGCGGCGGGGCTGCTGGAGCGGGTCGGTCTGGGCGAGCGCCTCGGCCACAAACCCGGTGAGCTCTCGGGCGGCGAGCGTCAGCGCGCCGCCGTCGCACGCGCGCTTTCGGGGAAGCCGAGATTGGTGCTGTGCGACGAGCCTACCGGTAACCTCGACGAGCGCACCTCGGATCACGTCTACAGCCTGATGTTGGAACTCAACCGCGAGCTGGGCACCGGGATTCTGCTGGTGACTCACGACCGGGGACTCGCGTCCAAAATGGACCGGCAGTTCGAATTGCACCTCGGCCGGCTGGCGGCGCGATAAGCCGGGCAATCAGCCTCGTCCTCCTGGCCGTCGTCGTGCTGGCCGGCATCTGGCGCTACCACGCCCAACTCGAAGACCGGCTCGACCCGGCCCTTGCCGGCGCGGAGCTGTGGGTGCGCGGCACGGTCGCCTCCCTGCCCGAACGCGGGCCGGATCACTTGCGCTTCCTGTTTCGGCCGAGCGCCCGGCAGGCCGCGCTTGCCGACCTGCCGAGCACCATCCAGGTCCGCTGGTACGAGGACCACCCCGAGGTTGGGGCGGGCGAGGGCTGGCGACTGAAGCTCCGCATGCGCCCGCCACGGGGCCTCGTCAACTTCCAGGGCTTCGACCGAGAGCAGGGCCTGTTCGCTGCCGGCATTGGCGCCTTGGCAAGCGTGCTGGAGGGCGAGCGCTTGCCTGTTCATGCGCCGCGACGGAGCGGCGCCGACGGCTTTCGCTCGGCCGTTCGCGAGCGAATCCGTGAAGCTCTGCCGCCCGGCCCCGGCCGCGCGCTGGTGCTGTCGCTTGCAATCGCCGACCGCAGCGAACTGGATGACGGGGATTGGGCACTGCTGAGAACGACGGGCACCGGCCACTTGCTGGCCATCTCCGGGCTGCACATCGGCCTCGCCGCGGTCGTCGGGTTCTGGCTCACGCGCGGCTTTCTTTTTCTCATCCCGCTGGTCCGGGCCGGCCGCACGGTGTTCCTCTCCGGCTGCGCCGGAGCCTTGTTGTCGGCGCTGACCTATGGCGCGCTTGCGGGTTTCCCGGTTTCCACGCTGCGCGCCCTCGCCATGCTGGCGGTGGCGCTCTGGGTGATCGCGGCGCGCCGCGGCACGGGCGTGTTCCGGGCCTGGTTATTGGCGCTGGCGGCGGTGTTGGCGATCGATCCCTTCGCGCTTCTGACGCCGGGCTTCTGGCTTTCCTTTGGTGCGGTGCTGGCGTTGATCGTGTTCTTCGCGCCGCGCGGCCGGTCGCCAGAGTGGTGGTCGGCGCTGCCGCGTGCCCAGGTCGCGGTGATGGTGGTGATGCTGCCGCTTGCCGCGTTGTGGTTCCAGTCGGGCAGTTGGTTGGCCTTTCCCGCCAACCTGCTGGCGATCCCGTGGGTGAGTTTAGTTTGCGTGCCACTGGTGCTTGCGGGCGTCGCGGCCTGGCCGCTGCCGGCGGTGGCGAATGCCTTGCTTGAGCTGGCTTGGTGGTCCTGCGCAAGCCTGCACGAGTTTCTGCAGGCGCTTGCCGGGCTCGAGGGCGGGCGGCGTTGGTTGACGCCGGGAGTCGGACAGATCGCCACCGGTTTGGGAGTCGGCGGCGGCCTGCTGTTGCTGCTGCCGCGCGGCCTTGGGGTTCGCTGGCTTGGCCTGGGCCTGCTGGCGATCCTGTTCCTGCCGCGGGCGGCGGACCTGGCCGAGGGCGAATACTCGGTGGAAGTCCTCGACGTGGGGCAAGGGCTGGCGGTGCTGGTCAAAACGCGCAACCACAGCCTGCTGTACGACACCGGCCCGGGCGGCGGCCTGGAAAATGGCATGAGCTGGAGTCTGTTCGACCCGGTGATCGCACCGGCCCTGGCGGCGGACGGCACGGGCCCGCCGGACCTGGTGGTGGTCAGCCATGCCGATCTGGACCACGCGGGCGGCCTGCCGGATCTGCTTGCGCGTTTCGGTGACCTCGAGCTGCGAATCAATCAACGCGACGGCGAAAACCGAAGCTGCAGCCAGGGCGGGTCCTGGACATGGGATGCCGTGGATTTCCAGGTGGTGCATCCGTCCGGCTTCCTGCCCTATCTCGGCAACGACAGCTCCTGCGTGATCAGTATCGACAACGGCCGCCACCGCACCTTGCTCTCGGGCGACATCAGCACGGTGGTGGAAGAACGCATCGCCAGCGGGCTCGGCGAGCATGATCTGATCACCGTACCCCACCACGGCAGCGCCTCGTCGTCGGGCCCCACCTTAATCGCCGAGACGCGACCCCGCTGGGCCGTGGTCTCGGCCGCCTATGGCAACCGTTTTGGTTTTCCGCGCGCGGAAGTGGTGGCGCGGTATCGCCGGCAGGGCACGGCGGTGCTTTCCACCATCGACTGTGGCGCCTTGAAGGCCGAGTTCCGCCGCCTCGGCGATCACGTGCTCATCCCGGCCAGGGCGGCGCGCGATCGTCCCTGGCGGTGGCGTTCCAAGCCTCTTTGCATGGCCACTTCGGACCTTGCCATGTATCATTTGGAGCGCCCAGAGTCGAGGAGGTAAGCCCCTGTGCTGGAAATCATGCTGGCGGGCGGCTGGTTGATGGTGCCGATCATCCTGTGCTCCATCCTGTCCGTCACAATCATCGTCGAGCGGTTCGTTGCCTTGCAGCGCCGCAAGATCGTCCCGGAAGGCATCGGGGAACAGGTCGAGAAATGGGCCGCGCGTCATGAGCTCGACCGCCGTCACCTCGACCAGCTGCGCGAGGGCTCAGCCCTGGGAAGGGTGCTTGCGGCGGCGCTGGTCAACCGCCACCGGCCGCGCGATGTGATCAAGGAAGCGGTGGAGGACACCGGCCGCCATGTCGCGCACGAGCTCGAACGGTTTCTCAACACGCTGGGGACCATCGCCGGCATTTCACCTCTGCTCGGGCTGCTGGGCACGGTGATCGGCATGATCAAAGTTTTCACCGCGATCGTTGCCTACGGGGTGGGTGACGCCAACGAGCTCGCCGGCGGCATCTCCGAGGCACTGATCACGACCGCCGCCGGGTTGACGGTGGCGATTCCCAGCTTCTTTTTCTACCGTTACTTCAAGGGCCAGGTCGAAGGATACGTGTATTCCATGGAAGCCCAGGCCATCAACCTCATCGAGGCCATCGATCGCGGCCACGTCAGCCAAGTCGGCGCGGCCCCGCGCGGAGGCGCGCGCGCTTGAGGCTCCAGCCCAAGGCCAAGGAAGAGCCGGAGATCAACCTGACCTCGTTGATCGACGTGGTGTTCCTGCTTTTGATTTTCTTCATGGTCAGCACCACCTTCGAACAGCAGGCCGCCTTACGGGTGGATCTGCCCGAGGCCAGCGAGGCGCAGTCGACGGCGGACCAGCCCCAGCACCTCGAATTCGTCATCGACGAGGAAGGCCGCATGTACCTCAACGACCACGCGCTGCTGAATAGCGAGAGGCGAACCATTCGTGCCGCCTTTCTCGAGGCGGCTACCGAGGAACGCCCGCTGCCCATCATCCTCAGGGCGGACCGCCTGACGCCGCACCATTTCGTGGTCAGCGTGATGGACGTTGCCGCCGAACTGGGTTTTGTCAATCTCTCCATCGCGGCCAATCGCAAAGATGACCGTGCCGATGATGATTCAAGTGAGACTGGCGTCGAGGACTGACGCCCGTCCCGGCCGTGGTGCCACCGAAGCATGATTGATCCGACCAGCCATACCGCCAAGGCCGTTTACCACCGGCTGTGGGGCTACACGCGCAGGTACTGGGCGATGTTTTTGATCGGCATCGTCGGGGTCAGCATCGACGCTGCCATGCAGGCGGCCTTCGTAAAGTTCATGGAGCCGCTGATCGACCGGGTGTTCGTGGGCAAGGACGCCGAGTTCGGCCTGGTGCTGGCGGGCATTATTTTCGCAATCGCCGTCATCCGGGTGATTGGAAATTTCGCCGGCGTCTACGGCATGGACTGGACCGGCCGCAAGGTAGTGGCCGATCTGCGCCAGGACCTGTTCGACAGCTACCTGCGCCTGCCGGCCTCGTTCTACGACCGCTTCAGCTCGGGCCAGCTGATCTCCAAGCTGGCCTATAACTCCGAGCAAGTCGCGCAGGCCGCTTCCACCGCCATCGTGGCGGCCTTCCGCGACGTCATGCTGGTGATCCTGCTGGTCGGCGTGATGCTCAGCAACAATGTCATGCTCACCTTGGTGATGCTGCTGCTGGTGCCGATGATCGGCCTGTTGGTGTCCGTGGTCAGCAAGCGGTTTCGCAAGATCTCGCACCGCATCCAGGACTCCATGGGCAACGTCTCGCACATCACCGAGGAGGCCGTCGTCGGCCACCGCGTGGTCAAGGTGTTCCAGGGCCAGGCGTGGGAGCGCAGTCGCTTCGCCGAGATCAACGAGAAGACCCGGCGCCTCAACATGCGCATGGTGGCCACCCACCTGGCCAGTTCCTCCGTTCTGCAACTCACCGCCGGCGTGGCGCTGGTGCTGCTGATGGTCATTGCGACCAGGCCGAGCCTGCTCAATGAGATATCGGCCGGCACCTTCACCTCGATTTTCTGGGCCATGGTGGGCACCATTCCGCCCTTGAAGCGCCTGACCGCGGTTCAGTCACAGCTCCAGAAAGGCATCGCCGCGGCCGACAGCATCTTCCAGGTGCTGGACTCGCCGGGCGAGCAGGACAGCGGTACACTGAGGGTGGAGCGTGTGCGCGGCGACCTCGAGTTCAACCATGTGAGCTTCAGGTACCGCAACAGCGAGACACCGGTGCTGGACGACGTCAGCCTCAAGGTGCCAGCCGGCAGCGTCACCGCCCTGGTCGGCCCTTCGGGCAGCGGCAAGACCACGCTGGCCGGGCTGATACCGCGTTTTTATCCCTACGACGAAGGCCACATCCTGCTCGACGGTCACGAGCTGAAGGATTATGCCCTCGACAACCTGCG
>Ga0268386_10004030_pt1 | contig 10771 bp, 8 predicted proteins | sample RVTome_15_FD_200260 | JGI IMG/M metagenome (GOLD analysis project Ga0268386, IMG submission 200260) | Soil microbial communities from uranium-contaminated site in the Upper Colorado River Basin, Wyoming, United States - RVT150D86... ... | reverse complement strand
CCAACTAACAGCTCGTGGTGGAAGTCGCCGTGGAATGCGGGCCCGACTTTCACCACGGGCTGCTAAGCTACAGGTGGTCGCGCCGGTGTCCCGTATCGAGCCGGCCCGTCTCCTGCGCGGTGGAGGAGGAGCATCGACGCGTGCCGTACCGATCGCCCGGCTCACCTGGACACCGCACCGAACGCTTCCTGCAGGGCGCGGCCATCCGCTACTACAGGCCGGGAGGTAGCGAGGCCGTCCGCGATCTGATCGATCACGGATTCCAGGCGTTCAACGCCGGGCGCCTCAACGAGGCCTGCCACATCTACGCGCAGCAGATGCTCGCGGCGGACGAGGACGCGACGATCGGTCTCACCCTGGCCGGCGCCCTGACACCCGCCGGGCTGGGCGGGTGCATCATCGAGCTGATGGAGCGCGGCCTCGTCGACTTCGTGATCAGCACGGGCGCCAACCTGTATCACGATCTCCACTACGCGTTGAACTTCACGCTGCACCGCGGATCGCCGTTCCTCGACGACGTGGAGCTCTACGAGGAAGGCGTGATCCGGATCTACGACGTGCTCTTCCCGGCGACCGTACTGCTCGAGACCGACGCCTACCTCCGGGATTTCCTGGTGCGCGCCGGGCTGGATGCGCCCATGTCCACCGCAGCCTTCCACGCTCGCCTCGGCCAGGATCTGCTCGACCGCGACCCGGAGGCCGGACGTCGATCGGTGCTCGCGGCCGCCTGCGCCGCCGGCGTACCCATCTACACGTCGTCGCCAGGCGACAGCTCGATCGGCATGAACATCGCCCACAACGCGCTGATGCGCGACAGCCGGTTCGCTATCGATCCGAACCAGGACGTCAACGAGATCTGCGCGATCATCCTGGCCGCCGAGAAGAACGGCTGCGTGATCCTCGGCGGCGGGTCGCCCAAGAACTTCTATCTGCAGGGCCAGCCGACCCTCTGGGAGGTGTACGGCATTCCGAAGGGCGGGAACGACTACTTCGTCCAGATCACGACCGATCAGGTGGTGTGGGGCGGCCTGTCCGGCGCCACCCCCGCGGAGGCCGTGAGCTGGGGCAAAGTGAACCCGGGCGTGCTGCCGAACACGGTGGTGGCTTACGCCGACACGACGATCGCGTTCCCGCTGCTGTGCGAGTACGTCATTGCCGCGGTCGGGCACCGGGAGCTGAAGCGGCTCCTGGATCGCAGGGAGCGGCTGGTCGCGGACCTGAAGCGCCAGGCCCTGGCAGTGGCGGCCGCTCGGTCCGCCGATTCGACCTGAACCAGGAGCCGGGAGCGCCATGGGCACGCTCGCTACCCAGCTCGGATCGTGGGTCGACTTGCATGGCGGTCAGCCGCGTGTGTACGCCGATGCCAACCTGCCCGCCGGCTCGGTCGCCTTCATGCGACAACGGCTGCGATGGGACGTGCTCTTCGTCGTCGAGCACGACGACCTGCGCCGCGCCCGCGATGCGGAGCACTACCGGCTAGCCCGGCAGTTGCGGCGCGTTCTCATTTCCCTCGACCGGGACTTTCTCGACGATCGTCGCTTTCCGCCCGCTGAGAGCGGCGGCGTGATCGTCCTCTCGGCCCCCGATGAGCGGGCGCTCCGCCGGATCCTCGGGCGTCTGGACAGATGGCTCCGCGGACGAGCCCCGTTCGACGACGGGCTGTCACGGGACGTCACCGGCCGGAAGCTGAGTCTCCACGTTGACTGGCCCTGAACGCCCGGCCGTGCTGCTGTCCGGCGCCCGGATCGTCTCGGTCAACGGGACGCTCGAGTCCGGCACCGTCGCGTTCGAGGACGGCGTGATCACCGACATCCGACCAGGAACGCTGCGCGAGCCCGACGGGCTCGACCTGACGGGATGCCTGGTGTTGCCGGGGTTCATCGACGTGCACGTTCACGGTCTCGACGGAATCGACGTGCTCGACGGTGCCGGCTCGGTTCGGCGCGTCGCCGAGCGGCTGGTCCGGCACGGCGTGACGGCGTTTTGTCCGACGGCTGTGGCCGCGCCTCCGCAGGACCTGGCCACCTTCCTGGCCGAGGTCGAGCGGCTCGGCACCAGCGGCCCGCAAGGGGCCGCCAGAGTCCTGCCCGCCCACTACGAGAGCAACTTTCTCAACGAGGCCTATGCCGGCGCCCAACCGCGGGGCCTGTTGTGCCCTCCACCTGTCGAAAGTGGACGTGGGCGCAGCAGGCCACCCGCGACCGGACCGATGATGTCAGTCCGGGGTGAGGAGGTGATGGCCGTCCTGATGGCGCATCGCGGGGCGCTTGCCACAGTGACACTCGCCCCCGAGCTCCAGCACGGCCTGGCCCTCATCGCGAAGCTCGCGGCGGCGGGTGTACGCGTCTCGCTCGGTCACTCGGCCGCTCGATACGAACTCGGTCGGGCCGCGGTGGACGCGGGAGCACGTCAGGTCACGCACCTCTTCAACCGCATGGCCCCCTTTCATCATCGCGACCCCGGCCTGGCCGGGCTGGCACTCGGACACGAGGACGTGGCGGCCGAAGTGATCGCTGACGGCTTCCACCTCCACCCCGCAGTGGTCCGTGCGGCGGTGGCCGCCAAGTCGGCGTCGCGGGTGCTGGCGATCTCGGACGGGACGGCGGCCGCTGGTCTCCGGCCCGGACGACAGGCACGCCTCGGGGGACAGATGATCAGCGCGCGCGATCGCGGAGCGTATCTCGACGATGGCACGCTCGCGGGAAGCGTGGCCTCGATGGACCACGTCTTTCGTACGTTGATCGAGCAGGCTGGCCTTGGTCTGGAGGATGCGGCGACGGTCTGTGCCGCGACGCCGGCGGCGGAACTGGGACTTCACGATCGCGGCCGGATCGCGGTCGGCGCGGCGGCGGACGTCACCGTCCTGGATCGTCGGCTCGACGTCGTGCGGACGTATGTTGACGGCGAGCTCGTCTACGACGCGACCGCCGGGGCCTCGGCTCGCGGCTGAGACCGGCATGGACAGAATCGTCGTTCGCTGTTCCAGCATCAAGGAAGCCCTGCGAGACCTGATCGCCCGGACGGGCGTCGTCGTCGCGCTGGCCGCCGTCGCCGGCTGCGGTCCATCGCTCGAACGCTCGGCGTATGAGGAGCGCAGGTTCGCGACGGTCGGCGTCCCGAAGGTGACCTTGACGACTTTGGGCGGCGACATCGAGATCAGGGGCTGGAGCCGTTCCGAGGTGGTGGTCGAACTCGAGAAGCGGGGCGCGGCCGCGGCCGTCGGGGCGCTGTCGCTGACGGCCACCCAGCGGGACGGCACAATCGCGGTGGACGTCGCCCGCCCGGCATCGAGCCGCTGGCGGCGCCGGTTCACGGGTGCGGCGTCGGCCGATCTCGTGGTGACGATGCCGTACGAATCGGACGTGGAGGCGCACACGGGCCAGGGAGCCATCACCGTCGAGCGTGTCGAGGGGCGCATCGACCTGCGGACGGAGGACGGCGGGATCCGCGGGACCGAGGTGCGTGGGGACATTCGCGCGCGGTCAGAAGGCGGGATCGTTCGCCTGGATCGGATCGAGGGCCGGGTAGACGCCGCGACGCAGGAGGGCGAGATCTCTGTCGCAGGCGTTCTCGACGTCGTAGAGGTGCACGCGGCACGCGGGCCGGTCACGGTGGAGCTCGAGGTCGGGCGGCGCTTGCAGGGAGACTGGACCATCACGACGGGCGTGGGAGACATCACGGTGCGGCTGCCTGACGATCTGCGGGCCGAGATCGAGGCGACCGCGCCGCGCGGGGGCATCGGCGGCGATCGCGCGTTGGGCGGGATCGACCTTCGCACGTTCGGCCGGCATCGTCTGCACGTCATGCCGCCCGGCGCCGAGCACAAGATTCATGTGCGATCTGCGGAGGGCGACATTCGTTTCACGTTTCCGTGAGGTGGAGCCTCATCTGGGCGCCGGCGCCGCGTACTCGGTGGGGTCGGATACGCCCGCCTCGTGGAAGGCGTCCCGACGCTCCCGGCATTTGCTGCACGAGCCGCAGTGCCGGGCGTCCGGCGTGGGACTCATGCACGACAGCGTGAGGCCGAGCGGGACGCCGAGCTCGATCCCGAGCAGGATCACCTCGGACTTGTGCAAGCCGGAGAACGGCGCCGCGATCTGGATCGGGTGGTGCAGGCCAAGGCTCATCGCCCGGCCGAGGGCGTCGAGAAAGGCGGGGGTGGCGTCAGGGAAAGGGTTTCCCGCCAGGATGCCGAGCGCGAGGCGGTGATGAACGGCGGTGCTGGCGCAGAACACCCCGCCCTTGGTCAGCAGCACGAGATTGCGCCCTGCCAGGTAGACGTCCTCGTCAGGGGTGTCGTAGGCGGGCGGACGGCCCTCGATCGCCCAGTGCCCAGGAGGGTAGACGTCCGTCATGTCGAACCGGAGGCTGACCACCGGATCGACCCCCGCGAAGGCGTCGCTCCGGGTCAGCCGGGCCAGCGCCTGACTCTCGGCGTCTTCCCAACCCAGCCCCACGGACACGTACAACGGTTGAACTCGGGAGGTGCGAGCTTCCGCGGCGACCAGGACTGCGCTGTCGAGGCCAGCTGAACAGAGGACGGCCGTCTTGGCCATTGGTGCCACTCCAGATCTTGTCGGGGACGTTGGCTTCCGGCGCCAATCCCGCGAGGCGATTCATCATAGGCGGGATGGCCAGCCGCGTTGGTTCTCCAGGGGAACTACGGCCCGTCCCCGTTCGTCTCACCTGCCAGTGGGCTGTAATGGTCCACGCGGTGCCGGACGGGTAAGTGAGATTTGACGGGTGTCGGGAAGTGTTCCTAGAATGACCGACTGGTCGGTCATTCTCCTGGCCGCTCTGTCGCCTCCGACTGCGAGGCCCGCGCTTGCCGGCCTGACATTCTGGGTCCCTCGAGAGCTGAGGGGTCCGCAACCTGCGATATGTCCCCTCGAGTGGTCGATCCGACGGAACGGTCTCGCGCCGTGATAACGGCGGCGGTCAAGGTGTTCGCCCGGCACGGCTACACCGCGGCCACGATCGCGGAGATCGCCAGGCAGGCTGGCATCGGGAAGGGCACGACCTACGAGTATTTCGACAGCAAGCCGGCGTTGTTCCTCGCGGCGTTCCGACAGGAGTGGCAGGCCGTGGTCGAAGGGGTCGAACGGGCGGCGCTCTCGAGCGAGCGCTCAACCGCCCGGCGCCTCGAGGCCCTCTCGGGCGCCGTCCTCGAGGGGCACGAGCGCATGCAGCCGCTCAAGCCGGCGATGATCGAGTTCATGCGGACCGGCCAGCCCGGGCAGCATTGTCACGGAATTCGGGCCGCGCACCGCGAGGGTGTTCAGCGCTTCCAGTGGCTCGCGACCCGCATCCTGCGTGACGGCGAGTCGCGAGGCGAGATCCGCGCTGGTCTCGACAGCGACGCGCTGGCGACCGGGCTCATCGGCACGCTCGAGGGCCTGGCGTTCCAGGCGGGCTGCGATCCCGCGCTCGAACCGGCCAGAGTGTGGCAGCCGTATCTCGAGATCGTCCTGGCCGGCCTCGGTCCGGCTGCGATCGATCCCGCGCCCTCCCCCAGGCGTGTCGGGACGATGCCCAAGCGATCGGGGCGGGGTGTTGAGGAGCCCGCGCGAGCGTCGAGGCGGCGCCCCGGCGGCGCGGCCCGTGCGTTGCAGCAGAAATCATGATTCGACCAGTGTGGCAGACGGGTGGAAGTGTGCTTCTGGCGGTGCTGGCCTGGCAGCCGGCGGGCGCCCAGGTGCAGAGCGCGGAAGCGGGGCTCACCCTGGCGGCCGCTGTCGAGCAGGCGGTCAACGCCAACCCGGAGGTCTTGCGGGCACGCGAGGCCATCGAGGAGTTCCAGCTGCGGGTCCGTGAAGCGAGAGCCGAGGCCCTGCCTCAGGTGGATTCCTCTTTGGGCGTCTCACGCACACGAGATCCCGGCTTGCGGAACAGCCCGTTTTTCAGCCGGATTGGCGAGCTTCCTCCGGAGGCCCTGCAGCCGTTCTACCTGAACAACTTCTTCTACCAGGTGGACGTTGAGCAGCCGATCTACACGTTTGGCCGGGTGTCGGCCGCGCTGCGCGCCGCGAGCACCGAGCTCGAGGGCGTGCAACTCGACGTTCGAACCGCCGAGTTCCTTGTGGCGCGTGACACCGCCCTGGCCTATCTCGACATGCTCCTCGCCGAGCAGCGGCGAGCGGTGCTCGAGTCCGAGTTGCGCGCGCGCGAGCAGCAGGTCCAGCAGGTGCAGGTTCGCACCGACCTTGGTGATGCGACGCGCCTCGACCTGCTGAACGCGCAGGTCGCGCTCGCGAACGTGCGTCCGCAGATCCTGGCCGCCGACAATGAGATTCGCGTGCAGCGGGCGCGCCTGAACGAGACCATGGGGTTGCCGGTCGAGCAGCCGATCGTGCTCGCCGGGAACCTGGCGCTGCCCGACCCGCTGCCATCGGTACCCGACGCCCAGCAGCTCCTGGAGCTCGCGGTCGCGCAGCGTCCCGAGACTCGCCGGTTCGAGATCGATCGCGAGTTTCTCGACGAGGCGGCCAGCGTGCGCCAGTCCGACTTGAAACCGGAGATTACGGCGAACGCGTCGGTCGGCGTGAACACGTTCCAGACCGAGAACCTGTACAAGTTCGACGACTTCCACAACTGGACCGTGGGGGTGAACGTGAACTGGACGCTCTTCGACGGCTATCGGACCCAGGCCGGCGTCGGGCAGCTACGCTCGCAGCAGCGTCAGAGCGAGCTCCTCGAGCAGTCGTTCCGCGCGGCGCTCGCGCGCGACCTCGAGAGCGCCGTCGGCACGTGGGAACGCGCCGTCGAAGCGGTCGAGGTGGCCGCCTTCACCGTCACCCAGGCTCGCGAAGCCGTGCGGGTTGCCGCCGATTCGTTTCAGTACGGGGCCGCGACCGTGCTCGAGACGCTCGAGTCACAGCGCGCGCAGCGGCAGTCGGAGCTGAGTCTGCTCGAGGCCGTCCACGGCGCGCTCGGCGCGCTCATCGACCTCAAGTACCTCGTAGGCCTGCGTCCCGACGCGCCTGGCGCGCTGCTCTCGGTGCCGCCGCCGGCCGATCCCGTCGCCGATCTGGCCGTTTCCCGGACCACGCCATGACCTTCAGACGTCTGTCGCTTTCGATCGCTCTCTCGACCTTCCTGCTGGGGGCCGCCCTGTCGGCCTGCGGTCCGGGCGAGCCCACCGAGGCCTCGGCCCCGCCGCCAGGCGACGCGGCCGCTGCACCGACGCCGGTCAACGGTGCGTCAGGTCGCGTCCATGCCGCTGACCGAGCGGATCGAGCTTTCGGGGACGCTCGCGCCGTGGGTCGAGGTGGACGTCTCGACCGAGCTCGGCGGCCGCGTGGATCTGCTCGGCTTCGATAAGGGCGACGCCGTCCAGGAAGGCCAGCTGCTCGCGCGCGTCGGCACTGACATGCTCGAAGCCGCGCTCGCCGAGGCGCGCGCGGCCCTGCGCGGGACGGAAGCCACGTACGAGCGCGCCCGCCAGCTCGTCGAGCGCCAGGCTGTCCCCGAGCAGGAGCTGATCGAGGCGACCGCACAGTTCGAGATCACAAAGGCGCAGGTCGCGCAGGCGGAGCTTCGTGTCGAGCGATCGCTCGTGACGGCGCCGATCTCCGGGGTCGCGCTGCTGCGCGATGTCGAGGTCGGCGAGGTGCTCGCACCCGGCGAGCTGATCACCACGATCCACCGGGTCAACCGGCTGAAAGCGGAGGTCGGGATTCCGGAGTCCGACATCGCGCTGATCGAGACCGGCACGCGCGCCACCTTGCGGTTCGATGCCTATCCCGATCGCACGTTCGAGGGCCGGGTGCACTTCATCGCGCCGGGCACGCGCGGCAACAGCCGGACGTTTCCCGCCGAGATCGAGATCGCCAACCCTGGCGGTGAGCTGCGGCCGGGCCTGGTCGCGCGGGTGTCGCTCGTCAAACGGGTCTTCGAGGATGCCGTGGTCGTTCCGCGTGACGCGCTGCACGAGCGCGACGCGGGCATGGTGGCCGTCGTGCTCGACGGCGACGTGGCCCAGGTGCGGAACCTGAGCCTCGGGCCGGTAGAAGGCGACCGCGTGCTCGTCGAGGAAGGGCTCGCCGTCGGCGAATGGCTGATCGTGTCGGGACAGCGCGGACTGGTCGACGGCCAGCCCGTCCGGGTGGTCGAGAGGCTCGAATGAAGATCACGGACTACAGCATCCGCCACAAGGTCACGACGTACGTCCTGGCCGTGTTGATCCTCGTGGCCGGGGTCGGCGCCTACCGCTCGCTGCCGCGCGAGTCGTTCCCGGAGATCGAGATCCCCCTGATCCTGGTCTACACGTCGTACTTCGGCGTGAGCCCGGCTGACATCGAGACGCTAGTCACCCGCCCGATCGAGACCGAGCTGAAGGCCATCACGGGCGTCAAGGAGATCCGGTCGACCTCGAGCGAAGGCATGTCGACGATCGAGGTCGAGTTCAACCCGGACGTCGACCTCGAGGCCGCCCTGGCCAGGGTGCGCGAGAAGGTGGATCTCGCCAAGGCGGAGCTGCCTGCCGATCTCGACGATGAGCCGCGGATCCAGGACGTGGATTTCTCGCAGATCCCGATCCTGCTCGTGAACCTCTCAGGCGATCTGGGTCTCGTGCAGCTCAAGGACGTCGCCGAGGACGTCAAGGATAGCCTCGAGGCGATCACCGGGGTCAACCGGGTGCAGGTCATCGGCGGGCGTGAGCGCGAGGTCCACGTGTTCGCCGACGCCCGTCGTCTCGCCTCGTACGAGCTGAGCCTGGCGGATCTGATCGCGACGGTGTCCCGGGAGAACCTCACGGTGCCGGGCGGGGAGATCGACGTCGGCGGCCTCAAGTACCTCGTCCGGATTCCGGCTGAGGTCGACGAGCCGTCCGAGATCGAAGACTTCGTCGTGAAGGTTCGCGACGACGTGCCGGTCTACATCCGGGACGTGGCACACGTCGTCTATGGGTTCGAGGACGAGACGACGCGGTCGCGGATCGATCGCCAGCCGGCGGTCACGCTCACGGTCGAGAAGCGCACCGGCGCGAACATCATCGAGGTCGCCGACACGGTGAAGGCCGATCTCGACCGATGGGACGAGCAGCTGCCCGCCAGCGTGCAGATCACGCTCGTCGGGGACCAGTCGGAGCAGATCCGCGACATGGTCTCCGAGCTCGAGAACAACGTGGTCGCCGGCCTGATCCTGGTGGTGGCCGTGCTGATGGCGTTCCTCGGCCTGCGCAACTCGGTCTTCGTCGCTGTGGCGATCCCGCTGTCGATGCTGATCACGTTCGTGGTCGTCCAGTCGATGGGCTACACGCTGAACATGATCGTCCTGTTCAGCCTGATCCTCGTGCTCGGCATGCTCGTGGACAACGCCATCGTCATCATCGAGAACATCTACAGGCACCGCGAGGAAGGGGAGGACGGCCCGGCGGCCGCGTCGCGCGGCACATCGGAGGTGGCGGCGCCCGTGATCGCTTCGACGATCACGACGTGTTGTGCGTTCGCGCCGCTCCTGATCTGGCCGGGAATCGTTGGCGACTTCATGGCGTATCTGCCGATCACCCTGATCATCGGCTTGACCGCCTCGTTGATCGTCGCGCTCGTCTTCAACCCGACGTTCTGCGCCTACATGATGGCGGCGCCGTCGCGAGACGACCCGCGGCGGAAGGACACCGGATCGAGGAGCCGGGCGTTGCGCGCATACCGGCGGCTGCTCGTCTGGGTGCTCCAGCCGGCGCCCGATCATGGTCAGACGAGCTGGTTCCTGAGGAACTGGCTCCTCGTGGCGCTGTTCGGGATCCTGGTGGCGGCTGGCATGTCCCTGGTCCTCGTCGCCTTCACGCTCGAGACGACCGGCGCCTTGATGCAGCTGGCTGGTGTGCTGATGGCGGCGGCCGGCGGGGCGTTCGTGTTGCAGGGCCTCGCGTGGCTGCTCTGGACGATCGTTCGCCGGCCGCTTGGCTGGGTGCCCTACATCACCGATCGGCGCGCGGGCGTGCTCTGGATGATGGGCTTCATCCTGGTCGGCACGGCCGCGGCCTACGGCGTGCTGGGCAAGGGCGTGGAGTTCTTCCCCGAGACCGAGCCCCGTCAGATCTGGGTGGACGTCGAGGTGCCGAGCGGCACGAACCTCGAAACGTCCGACGAGATCGTCCGCGCGATCGAAAACCTGACGATGGAGACGTCCGACCTGAACACGACGATTGCGAACGTCGGCTCGCAGGGCGTGTCCACCGATCCCAGCTCGGGCGGAGGAAGCGTCGGCACGACGAGCCGGGTCAACCTCGACCTGGTGACCCACAGCGATCGCACCCAGAGCTCGCTCCTGACGCTCGAACAGGTCCGCCGGATGGTGAGCGGCGTGGCGGGCGCGGAGATCAAGGTGGACAAGCCCCAGGAAGGGCCGCCGACGGGCAAGCCCATCGCCATCCGCCTGATCGGGGAAGACTTCACCGTCCTGGGACAGCTCAGCCGCCAGGTGCAGGAGCGCATTCGGACCGTGCCGGGCGCCGTGAACCTGGACGACGATTTCGACGAAGGCAAGCCCGAGCTGCGCATCGAGGTGGACCGCGTGCAGGGCATGCTGGCCGGAGTGAGCACGTCGGACATCGCCACGACGATCCAGGCGGCGGTCCGTGGAACCGAAGCGTCGACGTACCGTGTCGGCGAGGACGAGTACGACATCCGCGTGCGTCTGTCGCCCACCGATAGGGCGACGATCGACGAGCTCGGCAACCTGACGATTCAGGACGAGGACGGCGTACCGATTCCCGTGCGGACCGTCGCCCGCCTCGAGACCGGCGTGGGGCCTGCGGCCATCCGGC
>Ga0268386_10004028_pt1 | contig 10772 bp, 8 predicted proteins | sample RVTome_15_FD_200260 | JGI IMG/M metagenome (GOLD analysis project Ga0268386, IMG submission 200260) | Soil microbial communities from uranium-contaminated site in the Upper Colorado River Basin, Wyoming, United States - RVT150D86... ... | reverse complement strand
AGTTGATCACGGTCGGTGTCGCCGCCAATCTGCCGGCGGGCACATTGGTGCCGGTCAGTTCCCCGGTCAGCCGGGGCACCGCAAACACCACTGCCCAGATCAGCGTGGCCAGAGCTGCCGCGCCCAATAAGCCGACTGTCAGGTTTCGCTTCCGCAACTGCCCTCCCGCGGTCACCTCATTACACGCCTGAGGCGGCCATTCGGTTCACGGTAATGGGACTTCGACGCCGGCAACGTTAAGCAAGGTCGCCAAATCGACCAGGCCCTCAGCCGAGGAGTCGATTGATAGCGCCCTGCGGTAGGACGCTTCCGCCTCCGCCAGACGACCTTGCTCCAGGTACAAACGGGTCAGGTTGATCGATGGAACCGGAGAGCCCGGGGCCAGGTCCTGACTGATCAACCACTCACGTTCAGCGCCCTCCAAATCTCCTGCCAGGACCAGCGCCAAACCGAGCGACAAACGGTGACCGGCATTGTTGCGGTCGCTGGCAGTCAGCTCTGAAAGTGCAACGAGGGCGAGGCCAAGGTCGCTGCTTGATCCGGTCACCTGGGCACGATCGAGCAGCAGCCCGGACCTGGTGGCCAGGAGGATGGGGTCACCAGGAGAGACAAGCAAGGCTCGATCGACCCGCAGCATCGCCGCGGCCAAATCATCCGCAGAGCCTGGCCGGGACACAACATCGGCGGCCACAAACCAATAGCGGATTGAGTCCGGCCGGAGCAGGGCGGCGCCGTCTGCGGAAGCCACCGCGGCGGTGTAGGCACCGGTACCGAGAAGTTGGTATGAGCGGGCGGCCCGACGATCGGCGACAAGTTCGAGCGAGCCCAGCATCAAGACAAGGACTCCGATGGCACCGGCGGCAACCGCGATCGTTCGGGACCGGTGCCAAACCATCGTCGCCCCTGGACGGTTGGTGGCCGTGACCAGAGAGCCGGCCATGACCCAGAGGACCGGATCGACCTCGGCCAGCGGAAAGAGGAACTGCTGGTGGGCGAGATAGCCGACAACACCGGCCGCGATCCCGATCAGGGTCGGAGCCCCGGTACGGGTGGCTCGCAGGCCTCTCACCGCTAACCATCCGAGAGCGGCGGAGTACAGGACGAGTCCGGGAACGCCTGTGGAAATCCCCGAGTCGAGGAGCCCGTTGTGGGCGCGGTCGGGTGTCACCTGCCGCGTATAGCGGCGCTCGTAATCAGCATCGACCGCAGCCGGAAACGCAATCCGATACCCCTCGGGACCGACCCCGAGAATCGGATGGGCGACCAGCACGCGCACACCAATTCTCCACTCGTCGAGTCGGCCCCGGGAGTCGGAGGAGGTGACATCCGCGATCTTGAGCAGACGGGCTCCGGCCGGTGTCAACAGCACAGCCCCAGCTAGCAGGATGATGCCGGCCAGAACCGCGACCCGCCGTCGGGTCACGATGGGAACCAGCAACGCCACGCCCACCGCGAGCCCGATCAAGGCGGCCCTGGACTGGCTGCCGATGAGAGCACCGAGCCCCGTCGTAGCTGCCAGAAAGGCGAAGACTCGCCACCTACGGGATTGGTCGACGTCGAAGCCAACACCCACTGCAATGGGGACCAGCAGGACACACGCCGCCCCGAGATAGGAGGGTGACCCGAACGGGCCACCAAGCCGGTCCGAGGCAATGACCAGCGAAACTGGAGCTATACCCGTGAGTTCGGCCAATGTGTAGACACCGATGCCGGAGAGCCCCACCACGGCGGCGCGGCCGAGCAACTGTCGATCTTCGTCGATGTTCTGTCCGACCAGAAAGGCAAGTCCGAATATCAGATAGGCGACCATGCCGAGGTGGCGGTCCGGGGTGCCGAGCCAGGCATGGATGGGATCCAGTCCGGCGACCGCGGACATCGCACCGACAACCAGGAAGGCGCCCCAGCCAATGGCACTCGTTCGATGGACTCGAATTTCAGGCTGTCGAAACAGGAGGGCGGTTGCGACGAAAACCCCGACAGTCGCCAGCACCCACTTGATCGGTCCGAAAGGGAACATGCCCCCCGGGTCGAATGCCAGCGGCACCAGGGCGACCACGATGGCGATCGCGATCGTGTGGGGGGAAACAGTCACGGGGAGCCATTGTGGCGGTGCCCGGACCCATATCATCCCGGGTTGCTTTGTACTTTCGTGATCGCGTCGAGGCAGGGCGCCGGCTGGCCAGCCGGCTAGAGAAACTCGATCTACAAGATGCGGTTGCGTTGGGGTTACCCCGGGGCGGGGTTGTCATCGCGTACGAAGTGGCAAAAGCTCTCGACATCCCTCTCGACGTGATCGTCGTCCGCAAGCTCGGTGTCCCCTATCAGCCGGAGCTGGCAATGGGAGCTATCGGTGAGGATGGCGTCCGGGTGCTCGATGCCCGGGTGATCAGAGCGGCTGGCGTCAACGAGGCCCAGATCCGGATGGTTGAAGACCGGGAGCGCGTCGAACTGGCACGCCGAGCGGTGGAGTTCCGGCGAGGACGGGACCGCCTCGACCTCAACGGTGCGACCGCACTCGTAATCGACGACGGCATCGCCACCGGATCGACTGCTAGGGCAGCAACCGAGGTGGTGCGAAAACTCGGAGCCCGAAAGGTTGTGGTGGCCGCACCGGTCGCCTCACCGGAAGCCGTTCGTCTGCTTTCGAACATCGCCGACGAGGTCGTTTGCCTGGCGGCACCCGCCGGTTTTCTCTCGATCGGTGAGTTCTACGGTGACTTCTCGCCCACCTCAGACGCTCAGGTGGTGTCGTTGTTGTCGCAGGGAGGTTCAGCACCATCAACGGCTTGATCGGGGTTTGGGAGATGTTCCTGACCCGCCCATCCGAGGCTAGAAAGCCACCGAAATACGCCCAAATACGCTCTCGTGACATGCAGGAGCCTGAGCGGACAAGTACCGTTCTGAGGCGACCATCGGTCGCAACCCCAAGGAGGAAAATCAATGTCGCGATTGCGCTGGTTAACGCTCTTGAGCGTTCTGACCTTAGTTATTGCAGCCTGTGGAACCCCGGCGGCAACTACCACAACCGCCGCCCCTACAACCACCGCCACAACCGCTGCCCCACCCACCACCACTGATGGAACCGACTTCGAGGGCAAGAGTGTGGCTGCCCAAGACTGCGGTTACGGCGGCAAGATCCTCTCGATTGAAGCCACCAGTCAATATGAGGTGACGTTCACCCTGTGCTCGCCAGTCCCGGCGTTCCAGCAGATCGTGGCGTTCAACGTCTTCGGCGTTCAGCCCGAAGAGCATCTCGAGGCAACCGGGGGAGCTCCGCTCGCCGACCCGATTGGCACGGGTCCGTACGTGCTCGATGCGTGGAACCGTGGTGACTCGATCGTGTATCAGCAGAACCCCGACTATTGGGGCGACGCTCCGGCGTATCCGACCCTGGTCTATCGCTGGGGAACCGAGAGCGCGGCGCGGCTGCTCGAGCTCCAATCGGGCAACGCGGACTACATAACCAATGTGGCTCCGTCCGACATCGCCACTGTGGAAGGCGACGCCAACCTCGTCTTGTTGCCCAACCGGGCGCCCAATATTCTCTATCTGGGCATGTCCACTGGTTACTTTGACGCGAATGGCGCCGAAGTCGTGCACGAGCCCTTCGACCAGCTCGAGGTGCGTCAGGCCTTTGCGATGGGTCTCAACCGCCAACAGCTGGTTGATAACTTCTTCGCTCCGGGCTCGGAAGTTGCGTCTCACTTCGTGTCCTGTTCGGTTCCCAACGCCTGTACCGGTGATCCGTGGTACGACTTCGACGCCGAAGCGGCCCAACAGCTTCTCGCTGATGCCGGCGCCTCCGACCTCGAGGTGACCCTCTACTACCGCGATGTCGTCCGTCCCTACTTGCCCGAAGCCGGTCCAGTGGCGCAGGAGATCGCCCAGGACCTGTCGGAGAATCTGGGGATCTCGGTCAACGCTCAGGCGGTGGAGTCCGGCGAATTCATCGAGGCCGCCACCATCGGCGCCTACTCCCTGTACCTCTTGGGTTGGACCGCCGACTATCCGCACATCACCAACTTCCTTGATTTCCACTTCGGGGAAGCCAATCCGCAGTTCGGGGCGACCTATGCCGACATTTACGAACCGCTGGTTGAGGCCTCGGCCCTTGCAGATGCGGCAGCGACCGAACCACTCTACGAAGCGGCCAACAACGCCATTCGGGCCAACATCCCGATGGTTCCCATATCCCACGCAGCTTCGAACGACGCCGCCCTGGCTTCGCTCGAAGGCGGCGTGAGCCCGGTGTTCGGTGCGCCTCAGTTCCAGACCATGAACCCGGGCAAAGACACGCTGGTCTTTGTCCAGAACGAGGAACCCATCAGCTTGTACTGCGCCGACGAGACCGACGGCGAGTCGCTGGCTGCCTGCCAGCCAGTCATTGAAGGCCTACTCGGATACGACAACGACGGCCAGGTCGTGCCCAAGCTCGCCACCGAATGTGTGGCCAACGAGGACTCGACCGTTTGGACCTGCACTCTTCGTGAGGGTGTCACCTTCCACGATGGGAGCACGTTCGATGCCAACGATGTGATCACGTCGTGGGAAGCCGGCATCGACGCCGCCAGTCCGCTCCACGTGGGCAATAGCGGTGTCTTCGAGTACTACACCTACCTCTGGACCCAGTTGATCAACGCTCTAGCGGGTTGATCGACAATCGTGATTGAGGGGGGCGCACTGGCGCCCCCCTCACCTTTATGGTCAACTTTCTCCTCCGTCGCCTGCTCTTCGCCATCCCGGTATTGATCGGCATCGTGGTGGTCGTCTTCCTGCTGGTGAGGGCGATTCCGGGAGATCCATGCCGATCGATGCTCGGCGAAAGAGCAACCCAGGAGGCATGTGAGACCTTCAACCGTGTCAACGGTTTGGATGAGCCGGTCCCCGTCCAACTCGGCATCTATCTGGTTCGCCTGCTTCAGTTTGACCTGGGCGACTCGGTCCGCTCTTCCCGTCCCGTGATGTCGGTGCTGATCGAACGGCTGCCCATGACCATCGAGTTGTCGATGTCGGCATTGCTGATTGCTCTGCTCGTCGGCATCCCGCTGGGGATCGTCGCCGCCATGCGCCACAACACTGCGGTCGATGTCGGCACCATGGCCGCCGCCAACGTGGGAGTATCGATGCCGGTTTTCTGGCTGGGGCTTATGCTCGCTTACCTGTTTGCCCTCGTCCTCAAGGACACCCCCTTTTCGCTGCCCCCCTCCGGTCGCCTTAGCGCCGGGGCGAGCCCGATCCCCTTCTATGAGGTGTGGGGATGGACCGCCCAGCCCGACACCATCAGGGGGTCGGTGCTCGAGTTCGTCTCCAACTTCTTCATCTTCAACACGATCATCACCGGTCAATGGGCGATCCTCGGAGACGCCATCAAACACTTGATTCTTCCCGCAGTTGCACTTGCCACCATCCCTCTTTCCATCATCGCGCGCATCACCCGATCCTCCCTGCTGGAAGTGCTCGGTTCCGACTACGTGCGAACCGCCCGGGCCAAAGGTGCTCTCGAACGGCGGGTGGTAAGCCGCCACGCCTTGCGTAACGCCCTGCTGCCGGTGGTGACCATCGGCGGCCTCCAGCTGGGGCTTCTCCTGGGTGGGGCGGTGCTGACGGAGAGTGTTTTCAGTCTGGCCGGAGTCGGACGCGCCCTGGTGGAAGCCATCTTCGCCCGCGACTACGCCGTCATCCAGGGCTTCACCTTCGTCGTCGCGTTCGGTTATGTATTGGTGAACCTGGCGGTGGATGTCTCATATGCCTATCTCGATCCCAGGATCAGGCTCGAATGATCGGCACCCCTCGCGAAAAGGTCGAAGAGTTCGAGGTTATGGCCCAGGAGATCCGGTTCCTCGAACGCCCGGTGTCGGTGTGGAAGAGCGGATTTCGTCGGCTGCTGCGGCGCCGTACCGGCGTCACCGGGCTGATCATCATCGGCTTCTGGGTGCTGGTGGCGCTGTTCGCACCGCTGCTTGCCACCCATGACCCCAGGCAAGGTCTGCTCGGGGAGGAGCCGGGCATCCAACGCCGGGAGGCGCCATGCATTCACCTGCTCGGTTGTCCGGAGGAACGTCCCCAACATTTCCTGGGTCTCGACGGCAACGCCCGCGACGAATACTCGCGGATCCTTCACGGGGCCAGGATAAGCCTCAGCATTGGCATCATCACAGTGACGTCGGCAATCATGGTCGGGGCATTGCTCGGTGCCATCGCCGGATTCTGGGGTGGCTGGGTCGACAACGTCATCATGCGGATCATGGACGTCGTGCTTGGCTTCCCGGCTTTGTTGCTGGCGATTGCCATCGTGGCGGTGCTGGGGCCGGGCCTGGTCAACGCACTTCTGGCGATCGCCCTCGTCACCATTCCCCAGTATGCCCGCGTGATGCGAGCCTCGGTGTTGCAGATCAAAGAGATGGACTTTGTGGCTGCCTCCAGGGCGCTCGGCGCCTCCAACTGGCGGATCCTCTTCACCCGGGTGGTTCCCAACGCCCTCACGCCCCTAGTGGTCCTCGGCACGTTAGGGGTCGCCGGGGCCATCCTCGAAGCAGCCGGTCTCTCGTTCCTCGGCCTCGGTGCCCAACCCCCCGCCGCGGAGTGGGGTTCGATGCTCGGGGCCGATCGGAATCAGGTCTTCTCGGCACCCCATCTTGTCTTTTTCCCGGGCCTGGCCATCATGCTCACAGTCCTCGGCTTCAATCTGTTGGGCGATGGGCTGCGCGACGCTCTCGATCCGAGGCTCCATCGGTGAGCGATCCCCTCCTCGAGGTCAAAAACCTGCGGACTCACTTCTTCACCAGCGATGGCACCGTGCAAGCCGTCGACGCCGTCTCATTCCACGTCGATCGGGGTGAAGTCCTGGGTCTGGTCGGAGAATCGGGTTGCGGCAAGTCGATCACATCTCTGTCGATCCTCAGACTGATTCCATTCCCTGGCAAGATCGTGGATGGTGAGGTCTGGTTCGACGGTCGCAACCTCCTCGCGATGCCGGTGGACGAGATGCCCTCGATTCGGGGAAGGCGTATCGCCATGATTTTTCAGCAACCTCAGTCCTCTTTGAACCCTGTTCATCGGGCCGGGGAACAGATCGGGGAGGCGATCGAGATTCATCTGGAACTCTCCGACGCCGACCTCGAAGCTCGTGTGCTCGACCTGTTGCAGCAGGTGGGGATACCCGATCCCAAGCGGCGGGCGGAGTCCTATCCCCACGAACTCTCGGGCGGAATGGCCCAACGGGTGATGATCGCTATGGCCCTGGCAGCGGGACCGGACTTGCTGATTGCCGACGAGCCGACGACAGCGCTCGACGTCACGATCCAAGCACAAATCCTCGACCTTATTCGCCGGCTCAACCGCGACCTGGGGATGGGGGTGATCCTCATCACCCACGATCTGGGGGTGGTGGCGGAAATGGCGGACAGGGTGGCGGTGATGTATGCAGGCGAGATCGTCGAGCAGTCGGAGGTGCGATCGCTCTTCAGGGAACCCAAACACCCCTATACACAGGGCCTCATCGGATCGATTCCGACTCTCGGCATCGTCAAGGAAGAACTCGAGGTCATCCCGGGTGTCGTGCCGAACCTCGTCGACCTTCCGCCGGGATGTCGCTTCGCCTCCAGGTGCAAATCCCGCGTCGAACTAGGTCTTGAGATCTGCGCCAGGGTCAAACCCGAGCTGTTACCGGTGGCCGACGGCCACCTGGTCCGCTGCTGGATCTATCACAATGAAGACGGAAGTCTCAAAGTGAAAGTCGGAAGCCAGAAGACAGAAGACGGAAGTGAGATGACCGAAGTCGATGGTTGAGAAGCTCGTTGAGATAAAGGGCCTAACCAAAGACTTCCCGGTCCGGGGCGGCCTCCTCCAGCGAACTAAGGGTTGGGTGCGAGCCGTGGCCGGCGTCGATCTGGACGTCTACCGCGGTGAGACCCTGGGCCTCGTGGGTGAGTCCGGTTGCGGCAAGACGACCCTAGGCCGGATCCTGGTGCGCTTGCTCGAGCCAACCACGGGCAGCATCACTTTCGACGGCGTCGACATCACCAAACTCAACGGCCGCCAGCTCTTCTCGATTCGTCGGCAGATGCAGATGATCTTCCAGGATCCGTTCAGCTCTCTTGACCCCCGAACGCCGGTGGGCAACTCGATAGCCGAGGGCCTGCGGATCCACGGGGTTGGCGACGCTGACGAGCGACAGCACAGGGTGGCGGACATGTTGGAGCTGGTCGGGCTCAACGCCAAACACGCCAAGCGTTACCCGCATGAGTTCTCCGGTGGTCAAAGGCAACGAATCGGAATCGCCCGGGCATTGATCCTCCGTCCCCGGCTCGTGGTAGCCGACGAACCCGTCTCCGCACTCGACGTCTCGGTCCAGGCGCAGGTTCTCAACCTGCTCAAGGAGCTTCAGGACGAGTTGAACCTGACTCTGTTGTTCGTGGCCCACAACCTGGCCGTGGTGGAGCACATATCAGACCGGGTGGCGGTGATGTACCTGGGCCGGGTGGTGGAGATCACCGACCGCGACACGCTTTATCGCCATCCTCTGCACCCCTATACCGAGGCTCTTTTGTCGGCGATTCCACTCCCCGACCCCGATCGACCCCGCCAACGAATGATCCTCCAGGGGGAGATCCCCTCGCCCCTCGACCCCCCGACCGGATGTCATTTCCATCCGCGGTGTCCTATCGCCAAACCAGGTCTGTGTGATTGGGAGGTTCCTGAGTTGCTGCCCGGCCACGATCGACCCGATCATCTTGCTGCCTGCCACCTGAGGACGGGACCACGGGCCGTCGTCCGCTGATCGAGGCGCAGCCTCAGACTCTCGTAGTCGGCAAATCAACCCCATCGACCCCTATCTGCTCCCATCTTTCAATTGGGGTGCCTCCTGGTCCAATTTGGCGAGCGCCCGACCCCACCGTTCCCTCATCTGCGTACCCTGCCTGATGTGGCGCTTCCCGGGCATCGGTCCCCCCATCTACCCAGCCGCATGGCGTGGCGAGTTGCCCTGTTTGGGATCCCCAAAGTCGCCCGGGTGGCCTGGCGGGCCCGGATCAAACCGGGCAGAGGATTCCCTGAACCTCCGTTTGTGATCGCCGCCAACCACCACTCCTTTCTTGATCCACCCCTGGTTGGAGGCGCCTACGGCCGGCGGGTGCGGTTCGTCACCCTCGCTGACCTGTTTGGCAACTATCGCCTACTCGATTGGGCCCTACATCTCTTCGAGGTCATCAGAGTCAGGAGAGGAAAGATTCCACTTGGCGCCATTCGAGAAGCACTCGCCCACCTTGCTGGAGGAGGAGTGGTGGCGGTCTTTCCGGAAGGCCGACGGGTGGTTCGATTCGGGGACTTTCCCTTGCAACGCGGGGCTGCCTGGTTGGCGGTGCGAGCCAAGGTGCCGCTGGTTGCCGTGGCGATAACAGGAACCGACCAGGTCCTCGGCATCGACAACAAGTGGCGGCGGGGCCGGGTGACACTCGTCATCGGCCCCACCCTTTTCCCCGAGGGAACCGGCCGACCCGCGGTCGACGATCTCATGCGCCAGTGGACCGACTGGATCACACAAACCATCGGGTGAGCCTTTAAGGGTGCAGACCGGGGTGATTCCTGAAGAGCTCCAGCGATTCGGGGTTGGCCAGCGCCTCCACATTGGTGATGGGTTCACCGTTGACCACAGCGGTGACCGCCAGCTCGCTGATCTTGCCGCTGCGAGTTCGAGGAATATCGGCCACTGGGAGGATCACGGCCGGAACGTGACGGGGCGACTCCTCCTCGCGAAGGCGTCGGCGTATCACCGCGTCCACCTCGGGCGTCAACCCGGCGCCATCGGTGAGCCGGAGGAACAAGACGATGCGGGTGTCGGAGTCCCACTTTTGGCCTATCGCCACCGCCTCCGCTACCCCGGGCACCGTTTCCACCACTCGATAGATTTCGGCAGTTCCGATGCGTACGCCTCCGGCATTGAGGGTGGCATCAGAGCGGCCCAGGATCACGTAGGTCCCACGGTCGGTTACCCGCGCATAGTCGCCGTGAGTCCAGATGCCCTGATTCTGCGAGTAGTAGGTGGAGACGTATCGGGCCATTCCGTCCTCTCCCCAAAACCGCAAAGGCATTGATGGAAACGGTGCGGTGCAGACGAGCTCACCAGGCGCCCCTACCACCGGCTGGCCATCGGGATCTAAGACCGACATCGCCATCCCCAGAGCGGCCCCCTGGATCTCTCCGGCGTGTACAGGCATCGTGGGGTCGCCACCCACAAAGCTGCCGCAGAGATCGGTTCCACCCGAAATCGAGGCAAGGTGGACGTCAAGCTTGATCGAGTTGTAGACGAATCGAAAGCCGTCCTCAGAGAGCGGCGAGCCAGTGGAAGTGATTGTTCTCAGTGAATCGAGCCGATGGGTCAGGGCCGGTCGGATACCCGCCTTAGACACCGCGTCGAGATATTTCGCCGACACTCCGAAAACCGCGATCTCCAGGTCATCGACCAGATCGAACAGCACCTCGGGTCCCGGGTGGAAAGGGTTGCCATCGAAGAGGACGATCGTGGCTCCGGTGGCCAGACCCGACGCCAGCCAGTTCCACATCATCCAGCCACAGGTTGTGAAGTAAAAGAGCCGATCTCCCGTTCTTAGGTCGCAGTGGTGCTGTTGCTCTTGCAGATGTTTGATCAGCACTCCCCCGGCCCTGTGCACGATGCATTTCGGTTGCCCGGTGGTTCCCGACGAGTAGAGGATGTAGAGCGGGTGGTCAAAGGGGAACCGCCGGTAGTCCTCGGTATCACTTGCCTGCGATGACAG
>Ga0268386_10004027_pt1 | contig 10772 bp, 10 predicted proteins | sample RVTome_15_FD_200260 | JGI IMG/M metagenome (GOLD analysis project Ga0268386, IMG submission 200260) | Soil microbial communities from uranium-contaminated site in the Upper Colorado River Basin, Wyoming, United States - RVT150D86... ... | reverse complement strand
GATCCCGCCGCCAGCCGCGGTCGCGTCGCCCGCCGCGGCGCCGGGACCGCCGCCGGTGGCGGCGCCGGAGGCTCAGGGGGCGATGCCGCCACCGGCTCCTCGGCCATCGGACCGCCCGCCGACGAGCGCCGCGCCGGCGGCGCCGCCCCCAGCCGTCTCTGCTCCACCGCCGGCCGTTGCGAGCCCCGATCCGTCGGCGCCGGCCGCGTCCGCGACCAAGCCCGGCCTGCCGACGCTCACGGGGTCGGTCAGCTCACCCTACCGACTGATCGCGCGTGTCAGCGACCCGACGTGGATCCGCGTCCGTACCGAGGACGGCCGCACCAGCGAGGAGACGGTCCCCGCCGGCGAGGTCCGGGAGTGGGTGTCGGATCGCCCATTCGTGGTGACGATCGGCAACGCCGGTGGAGTCGCCCTCGAGCTGAACGGGCGCGCGCTGCCCCCGCTGGGGGCCCGGGGCGTGGTCGTGCCCCGTCTCGTCCTCCCGCCCGCGCCGCGCTGAACGCTCACGTCGCTCTTGCGGCCGTGCCCGCCGGTCGGCAGGGCGAGCGGGCGGCCGTGGGAGGTACACTACCGGGCATGAAGCTCTTTGCCGGTCTGGGCGAGCGGTTGCGGGAAGGTCTGCGTCGATCGCAGGAGTTCCTCGGCACGGGGCTGCAGTCCGTCCTCGAGCCCGAGCGGCCAATCGACGAGGCGCTCTGGGAAGAGCTGGAGGAAGTGTTGATCGCGGCCGACCTCGGTGCCGCGATGGCCGCCGACTTCGTGAACCGCGGCCGCGAGGAGGTGATGTTCGGCACCGTCACGCGCGCCGGTCAGCTCCGCCCCGTGCTCCGCCGCTTCCTGCTCGAGACGCTGGGTCCCGCCCAACCCCTGGCGCTCGAGGCGCAGCCGGGTATCGTGCTGATGCTCGGCGTCAACGGCTCCGGCAAGACGACGACCTGCGCGAAGCTGGCCGCCGCGCTCAAGGCCGACGGCCGCCATGTGCTGCTGGCGGCTGCCGATACGTTCCGGGCGGCCGCCATCGAGCAGCTCGAGACATGGGGCCAGCGGATCGACGTCGAGGTCGTCCGCCAAGCCGCCGGCTCCGACCCGGCCGCGGTCGTCTTCGATGCGCTCAAGGCGGCGACGGCGCGCAGTGCCGACGTCCTCGTCATCGATACCGCCGGACGCCTGCACACCAAGAGCAACCTGATGGAGGAGCTGGCCAAGCTCAAGCGCGTGATCCAGCGCCAGGTGCCGGGCGCCCCCCACGAGTCGCTGATGGTGCTCGATGCGCCGACCGGCCAAAACGGGTTTGCGCAGGCCAAGGTGTTTCACGAGGCCGTCGGCCTGACCGGCGTGGCTCTCACAAAGCTCGATGGCACCGCCAAGGGGGGCATCGTGGTGCGGATCGTGCGGGAGCTCAAGCTGCCGGTGAAGCTGATCGGCGTCGGGGAGCGCATCGACGATCTACAGCCGTTCGATCCCGCGCGCTTCGTCGACGCCCTGGTGCCCGAGCAGTGAGCGATCGCGTGTTCATGCAGCGCGCGCTGGAGCTGGCCGAGCGCGGGCGCGGACTGACCTCACCGAACCCGCTCGTCGGTGCCGTGCTCGTCCGCGAAGGCCGGGTGGTCGGCGAGGGCGCCCATCTGTGGGCCGGGGGTCCCCACGCCGAGGTCGCCGCGCTGCAGGCGGCCGCCGAGGGCGCGCGCGGGGCGACGCTCTACGTGACGCTGGAGCCGTGCACTCACCAGGGCCGGACCGGGCCCTGCGCGCCGGCGCTGGCGCGCGCCGGCGTCCGGCGCGTGGTCGTCGCGCTGGCCGATCCCAACCCACTCGTCGCCGGCGGGGGCGCCGACCTGCTACGCGCCGCCGGCATCCCGGTCGAGCTCGGCGTGCTGGCCACCGAGGCGGAGCGCCAGAACCGGGCGTGGCTGACGGCGATGCGCCGGCGGCGGCCCCACGTCACGCTCAAGGCCGCCGCGACCCTCGACGGCCGGCTGGCTGACATCCACGGCGCGTCCAAGTGGATCACCGGCGAGGCCGCCCGGCACCGCGCCCACCGGCTGCGAGCGGAGTCCGATGCGGTGCTGGTCGGCGTAACGACGGCGCTGCGGGACGATCCGGCGCTCACGGTGCGGCTGGCCGAGCCCTGGCCGCGCGAGCCCTATCGGGTCGTGCTGGACACCGCCGCCCGCCTGGGGGCTCAAGCGCGCGTGATTCACGCGGGCACGCCGTCGCGGGCCATCGTCGCGGTCGGGGCACAGGCGCCCTCGGCACGCGTGGCGGCGCTGGAGGCGGCCGGGGCGCGGGTGCTGCGCTGTCCCACCCGCGAGGGCCGCGTCGATGCCGTGGCGCTGCTGGACCGGCTCTTCGACCTCGAGGTGCGCACCGTGCTCGTCGAGGGCGGTGGCGAGACGCACGCCGCCTTCGTCGAGGCGGGCCTGGTGGACCGGGTGACGCTGTTCCTGGCCCCGTTGCTGCTCGGGGGGCGCGAGGCCACCGGCATCGTCGGCGGTGCCGGCCGCGACCTCAAGGCCGCGCTCCGCCTCGCCCGGCTCACCGTCACGCCGGTGGGCGACGATGTGCTGATCGAGGCGGACGTGCTCGGCGAGCCCGAGCCCCTTTAGCGATGTTCACGGGGATCGTGGAGGAGCTGGGTACGGTGCGCGGCGTCGAGCGCCACGGCGACGTCGTGCGGCTCGCGGTGATGGCGAAGGTCGCGAGAGAAGGCAGCGAGCTCGGCGCCAGCGTTGCGGTCAACGGCGTCTGCCTCACCGTGGTCGCCGCGCGTCCGGACGGTCTCGACTTCGAGGCCGGACCGGAGACGCTGGCGCGCACGACGCTGGGCCGGCTCGCCCCCGGCGATGCGGTGAACCTGGAGCGTCCGCTCCGGTTCGGCGCGGCGCTCGGCGGCCATCTGGTCCTGGGTCACGTCGACGGCATCGGGACCGTGGAGCTCGTGACCCGTGTAGAATCGACGGCGCGGGTGCGGATCGCGCTGCCGGGGCCGGCCCTGGCCCCGCTCCTGGTCCTCCAGGGGTCGGTGGCGGTGGACGGGGTGAGCCTCACGGTGGCGGCACTGGACACCCGGGCCTTCGAGGTCATGGTGATTCCGCACACGCTCGCGGTGACGACGTTCGGACAGCTGGCGCGGGGCCAGGTGGTGAACCTCGAGATGGACGTGATCGGCAAGTACCTGCGGCGTTCGCTCGAGCTCAGGGGGACGCCATGAACGCTTTCGTCACGATCGAGGAGGCCCTCGAGGAGATCCGCCAGGGGCATCTCCTGCTGGTCGTCGACGACGAGGATCGAGAGAACGAGGGTGACCTGGTTCTGGCCGCCGACAAGGCGACGCCGGAAGCGGTCAACTTCATGGCCATGCACGGACGCGGCCTGATCTGCATGCCCATGACGGGCGAGCGGCTCGACCAGCTCAAGATCGGCATGATGGTCTCCGAGAACACCGCCCCGATGGGCACCGCGTTCACCGTGACGGTGGACGCTCGCCGGGGCGTGACGACCGGAACCTCGGCCTACGACCGCGCGGTCACCATTCGCACGCTCGTCGATCCCTCGATGGGGCCCGAGGACCTCACGGTTCCCGGCCACATCTTCCCGCTGCGGGCCATGGACGGCGGCGTCCTGCGGCGCGCGGGGCACACCGAGGCCGCGGTCGACCTGGCCCGCATGGCGGGCTGCTATCCCGCCGGCGTCATCTGCGAGGTGCTCGACGAGCACGGCGACATGGCGCGCCTGCCCCAGCTCACCGAGCTGTCCCGGCGGCACGGCCTGAAGATGATCACCATCAAGAGCCTGATCGAGTACCGCACGCGCAAGGAGAGCCTGGTGCGCCGTATCGCGTCGACCCGGCTGCCCACCGAGTTCGGCGAGTTCACCGCGGTGGCCTACGAGGCGACGGTCTACGACCGCATCCACCTGGCGCTGGTGATGGGCGAGGTGGCCGGCGAGGCGCCGGTACTGGTGCGAATGCACTCGGAATGCCTGACCGGCGACGTCTTCCAGTCGCTGCGCTGCGACTGTGGCTCGCAGCTCATCAAGACGATGGCGGTCATCAAGGAAGCCGGGTGCGGGGTGATCGTCTACCTGCGCCAGGAGGGCCGGGGCATCGGTTTGCACAACAAGATCCGCGCCTACGAGCTGCAGGAGCAGGGCATGGACACCGTCGAGGCGAACCACGCGCTCGGCTTCAAGGCCGACATGCGCGACTACGGCATCGGTGCGCAGATCCTGGTGGACCTGGGGCTCCGCAATCTTCGACTGCTCACGAACAATCCCACCAAGCGGGCTGGCCTCGATGGATACGGCCTGCAGGTCGTCGAGCGGGTGCCGCTTGAAGTGCCGGCGAATCCAGAGAACCGCAAGTACCTGAGTACCAAGCGCGACAAGCTCGGCCACCTGCTCACCTCGTTGCCCGACTGACCATGGCCGGTCGTGCCCCGCGTCTCCGACGGCAAGACCGGCTCGACCGCCGTGACGACACACGCGTCGCCGTCGTGGCGGCACGCTTCAACGAGCGCATCACCAAGCGCCTGCTCTCGGGCGCCCTCCGGGCGCTGTCCTCGGCCGGCCTGCCGGACGAGGCGGTCGACGTCCACTGGGTGCCCGGCTCGTTCGAGTTGCCGCAGGCGGCCGACGGGCTGGCGCGCACCGGCCGGTACGACGCGATCGTTTGCGTCGGCTGCGTGATCAGGGGCGAGACCCCGCACTTCGACTTCGTCGCCGGGCAGGCCGCCGCCGGCATTCAGCGCGTGGCGCTCGACACCGGCGTGCCAACCACCTTCGGGGTGATCACCGCGCTCACCGAGGAGCAGGCCTGGGCCCGCGCTGGCGGTGTGGTGGGCAACCGCGGCCAGGAGGCCGCCGACGCTGCGGTCGAGATGGTGGCGTTCCTGCGGACGCAGACGGCCGGTCGAGGGCGTCCCCGAGGCCGGCGCGGCGGACGAAGCCGGTCCGCCAGCCGATGAGCAATGGGTAGCCGGCGCAAGGCCCGCGAGGTCGCGCTGCAGTTCCTCTACCAGCTCGACCTGCACGGCGCCGTCGACCCGACGCCGCACGAGGCCGAATTCTGGCAGCGGCACCCCGTCGATGCCGACACCCGTGCCTTCGCCGAGTCGCTCGTGCGAGGCAGCAAGCTGCAACAGGACAAGATCGATCAGCTCCTGGCGCAGTACGCCGAGCACTGGGACCTCGACCGCATGGCTGTCGTGGACCGCAACATCCTGAGGATGGGGGTGTACGAGCTGCTCTGGCGGCCGGAGGTCCCCCCCAAGGTTGCCATCAACGAGGCCCTCGAGATCGCCAAGAAGTTCGGGACGCTCGAGTCGAGCCGCTTCGTCAACGGCGTGCTGGATCGCATCCTGCGCGAGCATTGTCCTCCCTCCGCCTGAGATCGGCGGCCCCGTGCGGTACGCGATCCTGTCGGACATCCATGGCAACGTCGAGGCGCTTCGGGCCGTCCTCCACGACTGCGCGGCCCGGGCCGACGCCGTGGTCTGCCTGGGCGACACCGTGGGCTACGGCGCCGACCCCCAGGCATGCGTGGAGCTGGTCGCCGAGCGGGCGCGCGCCAGCGTCGGAGGCAACCACGAGTACGCGGTGGCAGGCCGACTCGGGCTTGAGTGGTTCAACCGCTACGCGCGGGCCGCGGCCGAGTGGACGCGAGAGCGGCTGGACGAGGACCATCGCGCCTACCTGGGGGCGCTGCCGCTCATCACCGAGATCGGCGACGCCACGCTGGTCCACGCCTCGCCCGCCCAGCCCGAGGAGTGGGACTACCTGGTGACGGCCGAGGACGGCTTTGCCGCATTCGCGTCGTTCGACACCCGCTGGTGCTTCGTGGGCCACAGCCACGTGCCCGGCGCCTGGTCGCTCGGGTCCTCGGGCCCCGAGCATCACCCGGGGTGCGCGTCGCTGCAGTCGGAGCATGGCCGGCGCTACATCGTCAACGTCGGCAGCGTCGGCCAGCCGCGCGATCGTGATCCACGAGCCGCCTACGCGGTGTGGGACGTCGAGGCCGGCCGGCTGGAGATCCAGCGCGTCGCCTACGATGTGGACGCCGCGCGCCGCAAGATCGTCCAGGCCGGATTGCCGCGCTTCCTGGCCGATCGGCTGGCGGCGGGCGCCTGAGGCGGATGCGGACGCACCTGGCTCAGGCGGCGCTGCTGGTCGGCAGCGCCGTCGTCCTCGCGCTGACCTTCCCGCGCACGGACTGGGACGGTGCCGCCTGGATCGCGCTGGTCCCGCTGTTCATCGTCGCCCTCGGCGCGCCGCCGCGCGTGGCGTTCTCGTGGGGCTGGCTGTACGGGACGGTGTTCTTCCTCGTCCTTCTGCGTTGGCTGAACTATACCTTCACGACGTTCAGCGCGATCCCGTGGCCGCTGACGTGGGGACCGACGCTGCTGCTGGCCGCCTGGTGCGGGCTCTACGTCGCCGCGGTGAGCGGTCTCCTGGCCTGGCTGGGCACCCGGCGCTCGGTGGCGTGGGCGCTGGCCACGGCGCCCCTGCTGTGGGTCGGCGGCGAGTGGCTGCGCGGGCACCTGCTCGGGGGCTTCCCCTGGGGCACCCTGGGCTACTCGCAGCACCGCCAGCTGCCGGTCATCCAGATCGCCGAGCTGGGCGGCGTCCACGCCGTCTCGCTCGTGGTGGTGGCCGTGAACGCCGCGGTCACCGGCGTGTTCCTGCTCGGCTGGCGCCACGCCCTCACCGGGCTGACGCTCGCCGGGACCCTGCTCGGCGCCACGCTGGGCTTCGGCGCCTGGCGCCTGAGCGAGCCGGCGCCGCCGGGCGAGGCGTCGGTGGCGATCATGCAGCCGTCGATCGAGCAGCCGACGAAGTTCGACCCCGAGCTCGGAACCGTGGTGCTGGCGATCTACCGGGAGCTGACGCGCCGGGCCGGCGCCGAGCGCCCGGACCTCATCGTGTGGCCCGAGACCGCGGCGCCGACGGTGCTCCGCCGCGACCCCGAGCTGCTCCGGATGCTGTCGACGATGTCGGCGGAGACCGGAGCACCGCTGCTCGTGGGCTCCATCGACGTGCTGGACGGCCGGCCGCGCCGCTTCACCAACACTGCGTTCCTCGTCACCGAGGGGGGTATCGTGGAGCGATATGATAAGATTCACCTCGTTCCGTTCGGAGAGTACGTGCCGCTCTCGGGAGTGATCGGGTTTGTCAGGAGCTGGGCCGAGTTCATCGCCGATCTGGAGCCCGGCTCCCGCACCGTCGTGTTTCCGGGTCCGCCAGCCCCGTTCGGCGTCGTGATCTGCTACGAGGGTATCTTCCCTGATCTCTTTCGCCAGTTCGTGAACAACGGCGCGCGCGTGATGGTGAACATGACGAACGACGGATGGTTCGGGCGCACCAGCGGTCCCGAGCAGCACCTGACGATGTACCCCCTGCGGGCCGTGGAGCACCGGATCGCCGTCGTGCGGGCGGCCAACACCGGCGTGTCGGCGTTCATCGCGCCGACGGGACAGATTATCCGCCGCCTCGGCCTCTACCAGCGGGGCGTGATCAGCGAGCAGGTGCCGCTGCGCCAGCGCCGCACGCTGTTCACCCGCCTCGGCGACTGGGTTGCGTGGGTGTCACTCGCGCTGGCCGCCGTCTCGGTCGGCGTGGCGGGTCGGAGGAACGCATGCTCGGCGAGCTGAAGCGGGATGTTGGCGACCTGACCCGACGCGTGGACGAGCTCCGGAGGCATCTTTGACCTGCCGGCCAAGGAGCAGCGCCTGGGGCTGCTCGACACCGAGATGGCCGCGCCGGCGTTCTGGGACGACAACCGCCGCGCCCAGGAACTGATCCGCGAGCGGACCGAGCTGGCGCGCGCCGTGGAGCGGGTGGGCGAGCTGTCCCGACAGGCCTCCGACCTCGGCGTCCTCCTCGAGCTGGCCCAGGAAGCGGGCGACGACGGCAGCCTCGACGCCGAGATCGGCGAGGGGGTCCACCGCCTCCGGCGCGAGCTGGACGAGTTCGAGCTGAAGGTGATGCTGTCGGGCTCGCACGACGCCCGCCCGGCCGTCGTGTCCATCCACCCGGGCGCCGGTGGCACCGAGTCCCAGGACTGGGCCCAGATGCTCATGCGCATGTACCTGCGCTGGTGCGAGCGGGCGGGCTTCAAGGCGGAGGTCGTCGATCTGCTGCCCGGCGAGGAGGCCGGCATCAAGTCGGCCACCATCGAGGTGACCGGTGAGTACGCCTACGGGTACCTCAAGGGCGAGGCCGGCGTGCACCGCCTGATCCGCATCTCGCCGTTCGACGCCTCCAGCCGCCGCCAGACCTCGTTCGCCTCGGTGTCGGTGGTGCCGGAGGTCGACGACGTGGAGGTCGAGATCCGCGACGACGAGCTGCGAGTGGACGTCTTCCGCTCGTCCGGGCCCGGTGGGCAGGGTGTGAACACCGCCGACTCGGCCGTGCGCATCACGCACCTGCCGACCAACATCGTCATCTCCTGCCAGAACGAGCGCTCGCAGCTCCGCAACCGCGACACTGCCATGCGGATCCTCAAGGCGCGCCTCTACGAGCTCGCCGAGAAGAAACAGAAGGAGGACCTCGCCGAGCTGACCGGGGCCAAGAAGGAGATCGCGTTCGGCAGCCAGATCCGCTCCTACACGTTCCACCCCCAGCAGCGGATCAAGGACCACCGCACGAACCTCGAGGTCGGTAACGTCGAGGCGGTGATGGACGGCGACATCGACGAGTTCATCAAGGCCTACCTGCTGTGGGCGAGGAGCCACGGGGCGTGAGCGAGCCCGACGGCAACGAGCTGATCCGTCAGCGCCACGCCAAGCTGCAGGCGCTGCGCCGGCGCGGGCTCGATCCCTTCGGGGGCCGCTACCCGGTGAGCCACTGGGCCGGCCCGCTGCACGCGCAGCTGGCCGCGGCGGCCGAGGAGACCCTGAAGGCGGTCGGCCCGGTCAGCCTGGCCGGGCGGGTCGTGACCCTGCGGCATCACGGCAAGACCTGCTTCGCGCACCTGATGGACCACACCGGGCGGATCCAGCTCTACGCCCGGGCTGATCAGCTTGGCGACGACTACGGGCTCTTCACGGAGCTGGACCTGGGCGATTTCATCGGCGTCAGCGGCGAGATGATGCGCACCCGCACCGGCGAGCTGACGCTGGCGGTGAAGTCGTTCGCCTTCCTGGCGAAGTCCCTCCGCCCGCTGCCCGAGAAGTGGCACGGCCTCAAGGACGTGGAGACGCGCTACCGGCAGCGCTACGTCGACCTCATCGTCAACCCGGAGTCGCGCCGCGTCTTCCTGCTGCGCTCGCGCATCATCCAGGCGATCCGGGCCTTCCTCGACGCCCGTGGCTTCATCGAGGTCGAGACTCCGATGATGCAACCGATCCCGGGCGGGGCCATCGCGCGGCCGTTCAAGACGCACCACAACGCGCTCGACATGGACCTCTACCTGCGCATCGCCCCCGAGCTGTACCTCAAGCGGCTGGTGGTGGGCGGCTTCGACCGCGTGTACGAGATCAGCCGAGTCTTCCGCAACGAGGGCGTGTCGACCCGCCACAACCCCGAGTTCACGATCCTGGAGTTCTACCAGGCCTACGCGGACTACACCGACCTCATGGAGCTGACCGAGACGCTCTTCGCCGAGCTCGCCCAGTCGCTCCTCGGCACCCTCACGCTGACCTGGGGCGAGCACACCGTCGACCTCGCGCCGCCATGGCGGCGTCTGCCGTTCTTCGAGGCGCTCTCGCAGGCCCTCGGCGTCGCGGTCACGCCCCAGACCGACGCCGCCACGCTGGCCCGGACGGCGGCCGCCCGGGGCCTGGCGACCGCCGCGGGCCCCGCCGACCGGATCTGGAAGGACGTGTTCGACGAGCTGGTCGAGCCCATGCTCGTGCAGCCCACGTTCGTCACCGACTTCCCCATCGAGCTGTCGCCCCTGGCCAAGCGCAAGCGTGACGCGCCACGGCTGGTGGACCGCTTCGAGGGCTACGTCGGCTGCCGCGAGCTGGTCAACGCCTACAGCGAGCTGAACGACCCGATCGACCAGCTCGCGCGCTTCCGCGAGCAGGCGACGCTCCTGGCCCGAGGGGATCAGGAGGCCCACTGGCTCGACGAGGACTACGTGCGCGCGCTCGAGTACGGGATGCCGCCGACGGCGGGCGAGGGGGTCGGCATCGACCGTCTGGTCATGCTCTTCGCCGATCAGCCCTCGATTCGCGAGGTGATCCTGTTCCCCCACCTGCGCCCGGAGACCCCCGGCTCGTGAGGGGCGGGCTGCCGTACGAGCTGTTTCTCGGCCTGCGCTACCTCGGCTCCCAGGGCAAGCGTCTGAATCTCTCGCTCTTCGTGTGGATCGGGGTCGGCGGCGTGTTCCTGGGCGTTGCGGCGCTGATCGTGGTGCTGGCGGTGATGACCGGCTTCCAGGACGGGATCCGCGACCGGATCATCTCGGCGAACCCGCACCTGCTGGTGTTCCAGAGCGGCGGGGCCGGAATGCTGGACGCCGGTCGGGTCGCGACCGACATCCGCGCGGTGCCGGGCGTGCGCGCGGCCACGCCGTTCGTTCTGCAGCAGGCGCTGTTCACGAGCCCCGGGGGGGATGCCCACGGCGGGCTCGTGCGTGGTGTCGACACCAGCGACGCCTCGGTGGCGGGTGACCTCGCCTCGCAGCTGCGCAGCGGCCGGCTGCAAAGCTTCGCCGCGGGCGGGGACGGCATCCTGCTCGGCGTCGAGCTGGCCCGCACGCTCGGCGTGCTGCCCGGCGATCCGGTGACCGTCATCTCGCCCAAGGGTGCCCTCACCGCGGTCGGCAT
>Ga0268386_10004026_pt1 | contig 10775 bp, 10 predicted proteins | sample RVTome_15_FD_200260 | JGI IMG/M metagenome (GOLD analysis project Ga0268386, IMG submission 200260) | Soil microbial communities from uranium-contaminated site in the Upper Colorado River Basin, Wyoming, United States - RVT150D86... ... | reverse complement strand
GGCCGTCTCCACGCCGCGGACGGGCGGGAAACCTCGCCAGTCGAGGTGGGGTCAAGGTCGAGGCGGCGCGGGCGCGCTCAGCGAAGCCTGGTGAGGGTGACGTCAAGCAGCCGGGCAGGAGACGGGGGCGGCTGCCACTGCACGAGGATAGGGCTCTGAAATCGACCGGCGACGAGACTCGACGCGCGATCGTCGTGCGAATCCGACACCAGCAGGCTGACGGACCGGCGCAGACGGAACACCCGAGCCGCGGGCACCGCGAACGCTCTGGCGAGCACGCGTTCGGCGAGCGAATGCCGCAACCCGAGCAGGTCGACGACCTGGTTCATCACGCGGAGGAGGTCGTATCGCGCGTACTCTAACGTCTTGGCCGGCACTGCCAGCGGATCGGCCAGGATGTGGCGGCCCTTCTCGGCGGCGAACCGGAGCGGATCGCGCAGCACGTCGGCCAGATCGTGACGCATCAGCAGCGTCTCGTACTCGTTGATCGTCAGGCCGGCGTCGCGCTGGCCTTCGGCCAGCGCAAGGTGCAGCCGTCCGCGGGTCACGCCGTGCGCCCTCACGAGCTCGGTGAGTTGCTGATCGATCCCGAGCCGGCGATCACGAAGGTTGATGGAGTCGATGGCGTGCCCCGAGGCCGGAACCTCGAGCCGCTGCCTGGCCACCTCCTCTTCGTCGTGGTAGCCGATGACCCTGACCATCCGCCGCCGGGGCTGGCCGCTGTTGACGCCGTCCAGGTCCACGAAGCAGACCGCTTCGCCGGGCCGGTTGGGGTGTCGAACACACGGGCGGAGGCCCGCGGCGATGTACGCAAGGTGCGAGTGGGCGTTCCGGGGTTCGATGCGGCGCTGGGCCGTGTCGAGATCGTCGCGACGCTCGAGTCGATCGTGCTCGTAGCCGGCGCCTTCGGGAAACAGTGTCTGAAAGGCTTCGAGATAGTTCCCGACCCGGCGCTGTCGAGTGAGCCGCGACGCCAGGCCACGCCCGAGGAAGCCGGCTGTCGTGTGGCCCGACCAATACAGACACCGGGGATACGGCGCCAGCGCTTCGCGGTGCTCCGACGGGAAAAGCCGCCGCAGGTCGATGACATCGACGCGCGCCGAAGGGGTGAGCTCCAGGGTCAGCTCAGCGGGTTGGTGGCTCATGCGCTTCAGGGGCGGCCCGGCTGGTGATCCTATCATCGGCTCCGACGAGCGGGATCATCAGGGTGCCGGCGGCCAGGCGCGGGCCGACACGCGAGCGAGCGCCGCGCTCCGACAGGCGACGCCCGGTGGGGACGTGCCGCGACGACTCAGGCCGCCTTCTTCGTGCGCTTCTTCGCCGCTGCGGTGGTCGCGGCGGCCTTCTTCTTCCGGCGATCAGCCCAATAAGCCTTCATCCTCAGGGAGACGGCCTTGCGCTCGGCCGCCGACATCGCCGGACGCTTCCTTGCCGCCCTCGGCGCCACCGCACGCGGACCGGCTGCCTTGGTTCCTCGTTCACGGGCCAGCTCCGGAAACTCGAGATAGATGGTCGCGAGCTCTTGGTTCAGGGCGGCCACTCGCTGACGGGCGCCCTCTCGAGCGAGATTACGCAGTTCCTGGTGTGTCATGGAAATCAAGCATACACGATGCCTTGACGAGTCGCCCCGTCATAGTCCAACGGGTACCCTTTCGTTACTACCCGCTCCACCCGGTCGCGGCCGAACCGCGTAACATAGCCGAGGGGTCGGACGCCAGAGCGACAGGTGGTCCGGCCGAGAGAGGCGACGCGCTGGCCTGACAACTCCTATCGCCGGCATAAGGCATCACAAATGGCCGACTGGCTTCCTCTCATCACGCTCGGCGCCGCCGCACTCGGCGTGGTGACCCTGCTGTCGTTCGCACTGTCGCTCATCAGGGGACGGATCCTACGCGCGTTCGGAAGCCTTGTCGTCGCGCTGATGCTCTTCGCCGCCGCGGGGTCGGCCTGGGTGCTCAATGCGGCGACGGCGGGTTATCGAGCGCTGAGCAGGGAGGAGACCGCGGCGTACGTGGAGCTGCTGCCGACGGGTCCGCAGCAGTTCACGGCGGACTTCCTCTTCCCGGACGGCCGACGGAAGGTCTTCGCGCTCGAGGGTGATCAGATTTACGTGGACGCCCACATCCTGAAATGGAGACCCGTGGTCAACGTCCTGGGCCTTCATACGACCTACGAGCTGAGCCGGGTGGGCGGGCGTTACCTGTCGATCGACCAGGAACGGGACGCGAACAGGACCATCTATTCGCTCGCGACCCCGAAGCCGATCGACATGTTCACGCTTCGGGAGCGGTGGGCCTTCCTCGAGCCGCTCCTGGACGCCGAGTACGGCTCGGGCACGTTCGTCACCGTTGAGGCGCCGGCGGTGATCGAGGTGCGCGTGTCCACCACGGGTCTCCTTATCCGCCCGGCCGAGCGCTAGCCCGCCGGCGACCTCACCGCTCCAGACGCTCGCGCTGCAACCCGAACAGCTGACGCGCCTGCTCCCGCACCCGCCGCTCGACGATTGCCCGCTTCAGCCAGCCGAGCCAACCCTGTAGACCGTCCACGCTCGTGCGGTTGACGTAGACGAGGTACTGGCTATCGGGCTCCGCCGGATCCCCCATTAGCAGGGAGAGCCCGACCGAGGCGTCGAGATAGTGCGAGGCGTAGACCTGTCGGGAGGCGACGATCACGGTCACGGGGGAAGGCGTGCCGGGTGGTGTGCGCGTCAGCGCGACGTGATTTACCTGAATCAGCGGTCTCGGCGTATAGGTGGTCTCGAGCCAGTAGAGGAACGACTCCGCGTCCCAGACCTGCCGGAGACGGGTGCCGAAGTGCCCGGCGATCCTCGGATCGGCTTCGAGCAGCCACGGAAACTGTTGAAGCAGCCGGTTGAACGCCTCGGCTGGCCTAACCGGCTCCTCGTGGTCGTGATACGGCGGCAGCTCGTCGAGACCCTCCTCCACATACGCCGTCACACGCTCGAAGAGAATCTCCCGGAATGCCGTCTGGACGGCGTCGCGCCAGGACGATCCAGCCGCGTCGATGGTCTCGTGCAGCCGGTCGATCTCCGCCGCACCGAGCTTGACGTCGCAATCCGCGGGCTGGCAGTCGCGAACCGCGTCAAGGTCTCGATCGCTCAGCCGGAGGTCCGCGAGATCCTCGAGCCGCGGCGGCACCGAGAACTTCCGGACGTGAGGAACGGCATCGTGGGCCCACAGCGTCTCCGGGCTGGCCACCCGCTCGACGAACGTAGCGACGTCGGTCGCGATCGCCCCGACCGCGAGCACCCCGATCTGCTCGGCCTCCCCCGGAAGTCCCTCGACGAGGACTTCCCGGCGATCGAGCTGTTCCCTCTCCTCGTCGTCGATGTGCACGACGGGAGCGAGGATGGCGAACGGGGCCCCGGCCGTCTCCTCGTCGGCGAAGAGTCCCGGGAGGAACAGCGCGCCGGCCGTGAAACCGCAGGCGACAAGCGGAGACCGCACGCGCATCGTCCCTCCTGGACCGGACCTTCCCTCAACAGTAACAGCTTTGCAACAGCCGGGCCGAGTCGATTCGCGAGCCGCTCGAGACCCGGGCGGGGAAACCACGGGCCTGCCGCCGCGCTGGACGGACCTGGGACGCCGGGTCAGAAGCGGTGGAGGTAGGAGGCCTGTCGTGAAGCGTCCCTCCAGGCGGAGCCATCGGACATAGTTGCCGGCCGTCGGACTGAACTGGGCGCGCACGACGTTGACGAGCCGGTCCCTCCCGTAGTCGGGATGGTCCGGAGCGACAACCTGTCCGGGCGCCTCGTCAACGGCGGACAGGGTGCCGAACGTGAATCGGCCCGCGCTTCCGGTGCCCTTCGCCCCGAAGACTGGCGCCACCTCGTACCGCACGATGGTGAACCCGAGCGGCGTGCAGCTCCGCCTGTCGCCCGAAGGCTACACGGCGGAGATTCGGCTCCCGCTGCAACGATGCGCCACGTGCGCGCTCGAGTGATACCAGCCTGTAATTCCTACCGGGATCGATCTCGGCCCGTGAGAGGATGGAATCCACGACGCGCTGCCTTCGTCCGGATAAAGGGCGGCGTGGCACGGGTTCTGCTCGCGGAGAATGGAAAGAGGTCACCATGGTGAGAGCCGTTGAAGACGTCAATCGGGAGATTGCCGAGACTCGAGCGGCGCTCGACTCGAAGATCGCCAGCCTTGGTGAACGCGCCGCCGCCCTCGTCGAGCCGTTCAAGGACCTCGGTGGCCAGCGCGTGGTGATGGCGGCCGGTGCAGTGGGCGCGGCCCTCGGCACACTGGCGTATCGTCGACGCCGACGCCGTCGCACCAGGAACGCCGCCCGGCAGCGCGCGCTCGAGCTCGTGCCCGCGGAGACGGCCCTCGGTGATACGAGAGCGTCGGGCCGTTGGTTCGGGCTGCTTCTCCCGCTGCTCGAACTTGCTTTGATCGTGGGCTACGGCCTGCTGCGAGGCCAGACGCCGATCGCGGCAGCCCGTCCGGCGCTCGCTCACGTGGGGGCTGCTGCCAGGGCGAGGGTCGGCCGCAGGAGGTCGGGATGATGGACGAGCAGACACCACGGTCTTCGATTCCACAGCTGCTCAAGGGCATCGTGCACGACCTGCGCACGCTCCTGTCGCACGAGATCGAGCTGGCCCGCGTCGAGAGCCAGTACGAGATCAACCAGGCGCGAAAGGCCGCCATCCGATTCGGGATCGCCGGTGGACTCCTCGCCTTCGCGGCGATCTGTCTCACGGCGGCCCTGGGCTTTCTGGCGAGCTGGGCCTGGCAGTGGCCCACCTGGGCCGGCTTCGGACTCGTCGCCCTCGTCTACGCCGTCACCGGCGGGGTATTCTTCCTGATGGGCCGTTCGATCGCGCGTTCGACGTCGCTCGTCCCCAAGGCGACGATTCGCTCCGTCAAAGACAACGTCCGATGGCTGAAGGCCAGGGCCGGCTTCTGATCGCGCCGGACTGCCGGTCTGGCCGGTGACAAACCGGGCCGCGCGGAAGTGAGGTGCAAGGATAGACGAGGCGCGGCCCCGGTCCCGTCACCGCGACGCCGATCGACGGGCGTTGGACAGCCGCCTGACACCGGCGGGCGGCAGGTAGGGGTTCTGCCCGTCGTGCGGCGGCCAGGGCGCCCAGTCGGTTCCGGGCGGCCTCGCCCCGGCCCCGGCGACGTAGAGCACCGATTCCGTGATGCCGTCGAGGCCGAGATCACCCTCGATCGTCGAGTCTTCGATCGCCATCGTGCAGAACGGCGCCAGGCCCCGCCACGACGCCGAAAGCAGGAACGACTGGCAGACGTGACCGGCCTCGGCGAGGACCGCCCGGTAGGCGCGGGGATAGTCGTACCGCCACTGCGACCGTTCGAACACGCCAGAGAGCACGAGCAGGAACGCCGCATCACGGAACCACCACTGGCCCGCAAGGTAACGATCGATCACGCGGCGTCGGAGCCCTGAGCGCAGGGCTTCGAGCCTGTGACCGGCGGCATCGTAGTGATAGAGGCCGCGGTCCAGGCCTTTCACCCTGAGGGCCACGACGTACCCTTCGACGGGGTGGCGAGCGCCTCCCGACGGCGAGGTCTTGAGCGGCACCGGCGGCTCGCCGCGAGGCTGGATCCAGCGCTGCACCCGCAGGGAGAGATCGAGCAGCGTGGCCACCTCGTCGAGCGGGACCGGCCGGCGCGCGAACCGGCGCCAGGTTCGGCGGCCGCGCATCGCCTCGACGAACTCGCCATCGTCCTGCCCGGTCACGCCGGGCAGCGCGACCGCCGGCACACGCGGGTCCTGCTTCACCAACGGCGGCCGCGGGCGCGTGCGAACCCGTTCGGAGAGCACCGCGTCGACCACCGCGAGATCCGTGAACGTCTCGTCCTTGGTCGCCTGGTGAAAGAATCCCGCGATCGGATTCCACGGTCCCCAGCGCTCGAGCGCCTCGTCGGCCTGCGGGCGCGCGGCGCCTTCGCGCTCGAGAAAGCCGCGGCGGGCGAGCTGTCGCAGCAACCGGCGCAGCAACGGCGGCGACACCTCCTGGTGGCGGTCGTAGAACGACGCGGCTGGCGTCCAGTCCTCGAAGAAGTCCAGCGCCGACAGCGAGAGGTAGTGGCCGCCAGCGCGGACCCGGGACGCGTAATTGTGAAGGATGCACCCACCGCCGTCCCAGTAGCACACGACATGGCGCGCACGCCGGAGGCGGGTACGATCGAAGGACGCTCGCCGAAAGTGCGGGGGGTCAGTGGTCGCTGACAACGATCTGCATCTGGGGGCAGCTGCCGCGAATGAGCCCGACGGCCTGTTCGAGCTTGGCGATGGCGTCCCGTACCGCGTCATCCGGCTGCTTGACGCCGCGCAGCTGGTTGAGCGTGGCTTCGGCTTCCTTCATCGCGGCTTTCATCGAGATGGTCGACACGGTTCCTCCTTGGTGACGGTCCTCCAGGACCCTTTGTCGAGGGACTCGCCAGCCACCGGCACCGTCCAGCGTCGGCAGGGCGATCTGAATCAGCCCGCGACGCGCGCCGCAACCGACGGTGACAGCCCCCCGATGCGCTCGATGAATCGCCCGAAGCGCGGGTCGCCGCGCAGCGCGTCGAGGCGGGGATCAACTCTCGCCCACAGCACGCCGGCGCTCTGGTCCTGGACGGCGGCGTCGAGGTAGTCGAACGCGCGATCGGCGTCGCCCAGGGCGGCGTACACGTAAGCGAAGTGCTGAGCATCCAGGAGCGCCTCGCCCCGAGCCAGCTGTCCTTCGAGGGTCGAGAGCAGACGCCGGGCGTCGGCCCCGTTGCCAGCGACGGCATGAACCCTCGCCAGCTCGGCGACGTAGACAGGGACGCCGCCCGACTCCGCGACCGCCCGCTCGAGCTCGGTCAAGGCCGCCTGCTGATCGCCCAGCTCGGTCAACGTCCGGCCCAGTGCGAGCCGCATGGTCGCGCGCTCGCCACCGTTCATGCCGAGCGCCGCCTGAAGCACCTCGGCAGCCTTCTCGTACTCGCGCGCGTAATAGAGCGCAATCCCGTACGTTCCCTCGGCCTCGACCGACCGGGGCATGAGCGTCCGGCTGTCCCTGGCCATCTCAAGGGCGCTCTCCACCTCGCCCGCGGCCGCCAGCAGGCGCGAGAACTGCGTCAGCGCCCAGTCGTCGCTGCGATTCAGCTCGCACGCGCGACGATACTCCTCCGCCGCGCCGTCCCAGTCCCAGGCGTAATAGAACTGCAGATCGGCGACCGCCACATGCGCCTCCTGCAGGTCGGGGTCGAGCGCGAGCGCGCGGCGTGCCGCTTCGATCCCCTGGCGATACGCGTCGGCTGGCAGCAGCAACGCGGCGAGCTGAAGCTGGCGGTAGCTGGCAGCGAGGGCGGCGTGCGCGCGCGCGAAGGCGGGTTCGGCCTCGACCAGATCCAGCAGCAGCTGGTGCGCGCGCTGGAGGTCGGCGGGCTCCCGGCTCGCCATCAGCCGGCCGGCGAGCACCCACTGTTCGGCCGCATCGGGCGAGAGCGGCTCCACGGCCTCGGCAGCCGGCTCGGTGTCGGGACTGAGCGCCGAACCCAGGTGTCGAGCCGCCGTCGACGCGAGCCTGACGCTCCCCCCGAGTGACGCCGCCTGGAACCGGCCATCCCACTCCTGTCGGTCGTCCGGCGTGACGAGCCGCAACGCCACGGCGCGACCGTCTTCCTCCCGCGTCAGCGCCCCGCGCAGCACGTAGCCGACGCCGAGCGCCTGTGCGACCTCCGCGGTGGAACGCCCGCGCAGCTCAGTGCGCGACGACGCCGTGTCGGAGATCACGCGAAAGCCGGGATTGCGACCGAGCTGGCGGATCAGCTCGACGGTCAACCCCGCGGCGAGATAGTCCGGATCGGGCCCGAGGTTCTCGAGCGGCAGCACGGCCAGACGGATCGGTTCGGCGGCCGAGCCGGCGTCCACGAGCGGTTTCCAGAGGGCCGCACCGAGCGCCACGACGATGGTCACGGTAGCGGCGATGAGGCCGGCCGCCGCGGCGGGGCGGGTCCAGGGCACGCCGTGGGACGTCCATCCTCGAGCCGGCTGGGGCGCGGCGATTGGCACTGGCGAACCGCCGGACGTGAGCACGGCGATGGCGCCGTTGGCGCCGGCCAACGCCTGTCGCAGACCGATCGCCGTGTCGTAGCGCCGGCCCGGATCCGGCTCCAGCGCCCGTTCCACGACGGAGGCGAACGGAACGGGCAGATCCGGGCGTCGCTCGAGCAGCGACACGTACCGACCAGCCCGGTGGGCATCCCGCAGATCATCGATCGACTCAGCCTCGACGGGGAACTCGCCGGTGACGAGGTAGTAGAGCAGCACGCCGACGCTGTAGACATCGCTCCGGACGGTCGCGGCGCCGCCGGCGAGCACTTCCGGAGCCGAGTACAGCGGCGTTCCCTGGCCGGGGTCGGCAGTGGAGGTGGCATGGCCGGCGCCGAGATCCATGAGCACATACCGGCCGCCGTCCTCTCGCACGACGTTGCGGGCCTTCACGTCGCGGTGCAGCAGGCCCTCGCGGTGGAGCGCCGCGAGCGCCAGACACACCTCCTCGCCCGTCACGATGGCCTCGCCCGCGCTGAGCACCCCGTCGCGCTCGACCCGGTCCTCGAGCGTCCGTCCCTCGACGAGCTCCATGCAGAGCCCGGGAATGTCGTCGTGATCCACGGCCTCGAACACGTTCACGAGGTTCCTGTGCTGCACGCGGGCGAGCAGCCGGCCCTCGTCGAGCACGCGCCCGCGCCACTCGGGGGCGTCGCGCCGTTCGGCGCGGAGCAGCTTCACGGCCACGTAGCGCTCGAGCTGCGGATCCCAGGCCCTGAACACGGTCCCGAGCGTGCCTCGCCCCAGCTCGCCGTCGAGCTCGAAGCGGCCCCAGGTCTCTCGAGGCCCTGTGTCGTGTGAGTGCGCGCCGGAACCGGGCCCGCCGGCCCGTTCGGCGGCACGACCGTGCCGGACCGCCGCCGCGCTCCGCGCCGAAGAGGCGGAAAGGCGCGTCAGCACGTGGGCATCGCCGCTCGCCGCCGCCACGCCGGCGACGAAGCGAAGCTGGCGGACCAGGCGGCGCTCGCGATCGGTGCGGGCGGCGGACTCGAGCTCCGCCCAGTCGATGGCCTTCCCGTCGGCGACGGTTGCCGCGAGGTCAAGCAGCTCGTTGTCGTCGTCGGACACCGGCTCACGACTCATCGTCCATCTCCTCAGCGAGCCGGCACAGCGCGCGCGCGACCGCGACGCGTGCCGCGTTCGCGCTCGGCCTGCCGGTGCACTCGGCGATCTGGGCGTAGTCGAGCTGGTGGTCGAGGCGGGCGGAGAGCAACTCACGATCGGCGGGGCGGAGTCGGCCGAACGCCTTGGCCAGACGCTCGAGCGTGTCGGCCCCGATGGCGTGATCGAGCGGAGATGATCCGGGATCGGCGCGCTCGTCGTCGATCTCGCAACGGACGGGACGGCGGGCCACGCTGCGAACCTCGTCGCGAATCCGGTTGCCCACGGCCTGCCGCAGGTAGGCCGCGAGCGCACCCTCGTGGCGCGGCTCGAAAGCATCCAGCCGGCGGAACGCGTTCATCGCCGTTTCCTGGACGACGTCGTCGGTCTCGAGGAGCGCGCGCGACGCGCGCGGGAGCCGGCCGCGCGCCCATCGCCGCAGCTTGGGCAGGTAGCGGGCGAACAGCCGATCGCGTGCGCCGGCGTCTCCGGCCTTCGCGCGGACAAGGAGCTCCTGCGTCGAGTCCATGCTGCGCTCGGGACCAGACATCAGAAGCCTCAAATCGCTCGCACATCGCCTGTCGAGAACGCGGCAGACGACCGATGCCCTTTTTGGAGCGCTCCGATCATAGCCGACGGTTCACGGATCCAGGCCACCTTTTGCGAAGACAAGGGCCCTGAGCCCGGCTCTGCCGGACCTGGCCTTGTCGTGGCCGGCCTGGGAGCGAGGATCTGGTCCCCCTGAGAGCGGGGTTGTCAGTCGAGTGCGGGCTCGACGAACGCCGCGACCCGGACCGGGCCGCCGCTGCCACCCTCGATGCGGATTGGCAGCGCCACCAGGAGGAAGCCCGTCAGCGGCAGGCGACCGAGTCCAGTGAGGTTCTCGAGACCGTAAACGTTCGCTTCGGCCAGCGCACGGTGCGCGTCGAACGTCGTGCTCACCCCGGGGTCGATGCTGGCTGTGTCGATACCGACGCCGGCGACGCGGCGTTCGGCGAAGAGGGCGGCGGCGTCAGGCGAGAGACCCGGAAAGTGCAGGGTCGTCGCGTCCATCGGCGTGTCGCTCCCGTAGTAGGCGTTCCAGTCGGGCCAGTGCGACGACCAGCCGGTGCGAACCAGGACGATCGCCCCGGCGGCCAGGGGTCCGTGCGTCGCCTCCCAGGCCAGGATGTCGTCGCGTCCGACCACGGCGTCACGATCGTTCGCCGCCCGGCCCGAGATGTCGAGGACCACGCCCGGGCCCACCAGGCGGTGGATCGGAATGTCAGTGCTGGTCCATCCCGCCTCGGCGAAATGGATGGGCGCGTCGAGGTGCGTGCCGAGGTGCTCCGGCGAGCTGAATCGGGCGGCGGCGTACCACTGGCCCGCCTCGTCGCGGCCCCATTCCAGCCGCTCGTGCTCGAACGGAAACCCCGTTGGCCAGTAGAGACTCTCGGGAGAGAGCGGGTGGGTGAGATCGAGGACCTCGACGGTGCCATGGCCCAGCGCCTCGACCACGGGCGTCAGCACCGTCGTGTCCCGGCCGCTCGTCTCGTCGATCGGAGCGGGTTCGGGTGCGGCCCCGCACGCGAGCGAGAGCAGGAGGCACGTGCAGACGG
>Ga0268386_10004025_pt1 | contig 10777 bp, 13 predicted proteins | sample RVTome_15_FD_200260 | JGI IMG/M metagenome (GOLD analysis project Ga0268386, IMG submission 200260) | Soil microbial communities from uranium-contaminated site in the Upper Colorado River Basin, Wyoming, United States - RVT150D86... ... | reverse complement strand
GCCGTCGATGGTGATGGTCACATCGAGCGACTGATCACCGGCGGGCACGGTCACCACCGCTGTGGACGGGTCGACCCCACGCCATTGGGCTCCCATCCGGGAGGTGAGGGCCTGTGGTACCCAGGCCGCCGTCTCAATAGCCAACCGGCTCGCGGAGCTGCGATCCACGTCCGGCCCTGAGGCTCTGACCACCGGGATCAGGCCCCACAGCCGGAAGTCGAGACTGCCCTTTCCCTTCCAGTAGGTGTCCCCGCCTTTGAAAACGACCGGCGGCCTCCCGGCCGTCGCCTCCCAAACGAAGCCTTCGCCCGCCGTCAGGACCTGACGGCCACGGAACGGAACCCAATCCTTGAGTTTGATCTCCCCTTCCGTCTCCAGGAGCACGGTGGGTGCAACCTCGGCTCCCGGGGAGAGGGCGGAGCTGAGAAAGCGTCGGGCCACCTCGGGGAGATCCGTCGTCTCCTCCGGGGCGAACACGCTGCGGTCCTCGGGTGCCTTGGTCAGGTCTTCCCACGCTGCCGCTCGTGTCGATCTCGCTGTGGACCTCCCGTTTCCCTCAAGCAATGTCGCGACGTCGGGTCACCTGCATACCCAGGGACACCACGGCTAAGAGATAGGTCAGGAAGAGCCCGAGTCCGGCGGCCGTGCCCAGTTGAGGGTGAGCTCCGGTGATCGCCGACCCGGCTCCGGTGAAGGGCAGCCACTGTGCCGCATCGGGGAGAAGTCCGCTTACGAGTTGCTCGACGATCATCACCCACCCGAAAGCAGCGAGAACCGCCCCTAGCTGGTTGGGAATGACGGCGCTTACCCCCACTCCGAATGCGGCGGCGAGCCCGGTGGCGACGGGGACGAGCGCCAGTCCGGCGACGACGGTCCCACCGAACGGTATCGGAGTCCCGATGGCGGCCAGCCATCCGACGGCCACGCCTACTGCGGCGGCTTCGACCACAATGCCGAACACTGCCCCGGCTATCGCATATCCGACCACTTTGGCGGCCACCACTTTCCACCTTGCCGGAGTGAGCAGGAAGGTGGTGGCGATGGTGTGGTGCCGGTCCTCTCCAGCTATGGCGGTCGCCCCCAGTATCAGCGTGAACAGCACTGCCACACTGGACACGTCCAGAACCGAGCGAAGCTCAGCCTGGGTGGTGACCGCCTCCGGCGCTCCCTCGATGGTCAGGGAGGCATCGCTGGCGAGGACGAAATGGAGCGCCGTGACCACAACGACAAGGACGGCGGCTGCGCCCAGCAGACGGAGGTACATACGGGTGGTACGCAACTTGAACAGTTCTGCGTCTATGAGCCGGATCATCTCAGCTCCTCCGATGCGGTGAGAGCGAGGAAAGTCTCTTCGAGGGACATGCCCTGTTCCCTCAACTCGAAAAGGGTGAGCTGGTCGGCGGCGGCGATCCGCCCAATAGTCTCGATCTCAAGGCCAGACACCACCAGCCGGTCACCGTCAACGCGGGTCACAGTGGCGTCTCGCTCGGCAAGCAGGTCGGCAAAACGGTCGGCGTCAGGGCTTCGGATCGTCACGCTTCGACCCATGTGAGAAACAACGGTCGCCACCGGTCCCTGAGTGATCAGCTTGCCCCGGTCGATGATCACCACCTCGTCGACCATCTCGGCGACCTCGGCGAGGACATGGCTCGACACGAACACCGTCTTCCCTTGGTCGTGGGCCAGTGATCGGAGAAACTGGCGCAGCCATCGGATTCCCTTGGGGTCGAGACCATTCGCCGGTTCGTCCAACAGCAACAGCTGCGGGTCACCGAGAAGGGCGGAGGCGAGACCGAGCCTCTGCCGCATGCCAGAAGAGAACCCTCCCACCGCCCGGTCGGCGGCATCCTCCAACTCGACCAGCGCCAGCATCTCATCAACCCGGGGAGTCGGAATCCCTCCGGTTCTCGCCAGGAGCCTCAGGTGGTTGCGGGCGGTCCGGGCCGGGTGATAGCCCGACACCTCCAGCATCGCCCCCACCTGGCGCACCGGATCAGTCAGCGCCTGATACGCCCGGCCGAGAACCCGTGCCGAGCCGCCGGTAGGAGTGGCCAACCCCACCAGTAGCCGAAAGGTTGTGGTTTTGCCGGCACCATTGGGACCGAGAAAGCCTGCGATCGTTCCCGATCCGATCCAGAAGCTCAAATCGTCGACCGCAGTGGTGTCGCCATAACGCTTGGAGAGATGAACTACCTCCACCGCCGGCCCTTCTACCTCTGGAGGCGAGAACGGCACCCGGGTAACTAGCTCCTCCACTCCGGTCATCGGGAACGTCCCGCCAAGGGAGAGCTCTCCGAGTTTCCCTGGTTCTCGCCGAGAACAGGTTGGTATACGACCCATGCCATGCCAAGAGCGATGGCGGCAAAGACGGTGAAGGCGATGCTGTTGGCCAGTGTGCCAGCGGGGTCGTTGGTGGCTTGCATGACAATGGCCATCCCGGCAACGGAAGCCCCGAGAAGGGCGGCCCAGCCAACTGCCATGTATTTGATCTTGTCGGCCCACCGAGCTCGGCGGAGGATGCCGACTCCGGCGGCGACGAGACCGGGGATGACCAGACCCAGGTCCATGAACTTGACCAGCCAGAACACGACCGGGTCGGCCAAATACTCAGGACCTGTCGGGTCGGCGGACCAGGCGTCGACCAACCCGGGCAGGTGGAGACCCACCGCCAGGAAGCCAGCTACGACCAGGAAGAAAATCCCCAGCGTCCGGTCCACCCGACGAGTGGTGGCAGGCAGACTGTCGGGTTGGACCATCTGCCAGGACCGGATTGTGATGAACCCGGCGAGTATGAACAGGCACAGATATAGAGGGAAGAACCGCTCACTGTTACCCGGATAACGGAACACGTCGCCTCCCAGGACGAGCTGGCTGTACATATACAGGCCATACACGGCTGGGCCGAAAGCCAAGATCGGACCTGCTCGTCGACCCCGTGAAACCAGGATGCCGGCGAGGATGGACACTGGGGCGACCAGGAACAATCCGGCCACGTCCCCACCGACGACCTGGTTCACAGCTCCTTCGGAGGCGTGGTAGTCGATCACCCCAAAGACCAGGGGTCCAAGGAGAGCAACCATTGCTGCTCCGAGTCCGAGCGCCAGCAATGCGGCCCCCAACCGTTTGTTCACGGGGGTGGCGCCAGGCGGGGAACCGAGAGGGTTCGTGTCCTTTCGTGTTTCTGTTGTTGTCATCCTGTTTCCTTTCACGACTTGGTCGCTGTGGTCGCGTGTTCCCGTGTCGACTCGGTGTGATTAGAGGCACCGGAGCCAGCCGGGGGTTGGCGCGTGGATATGAACAGCGGCCGGTAGAGGAGCGCGGCGCCTGCGGTGAATATCAGGGCTGCAGTGGTGAACAGCACCGTCGCCGCCATGGTGGCCATGGGGTCGTCGTTGATTTGCATGGTGATGTTCATCACCGCCACCGAGGCAGGGGTCAGGGCGAACCAGCCGATGACACCGTATGCGGCGGTCCGCGCCCATCTCGTTCCGGCCCTCAACCCGAAGGCGGCTGCCGCTGCCGCGGGGACGACCAGACCCAGGTCGAGGGTTCCGATCAGCATCACCGATGTCGGGTTGTCCAGATAGTCGGGGATCGAAGGCTGGCCGCTCATCAGATCCAGAATGGAAGGCATCCACCGGCCCAGGGCGATAAACCCGGCGACGCCCAGCAGTGTCCAACTGCGTCTGACATCGGAACGCCGTGTCGCCGGCAACAGCCGGTTCCGGTCGATACTCGCCCATGCGGTGAGGATCAGCGTCACCGAAAGGATCAGCAGCCCCAAATGGAGAACAAAGAACTGTTCGTTGTTGCCTGCCAACCCCAGATAATCGGGGCCGACCAGATACTGGGGCGCCATGTAAGCGGTGAACGTGGCGGGGATGAATGCGAGGACCGGGCCCGCCACATGTCCTCTCAGGCTCAACAGGGCCGCAGCGACCGCGATCGGCACTGCAGCAAACACGGCGACCGCGTCGACGGCGATCCCCTGGTTGGTGAGCGTCTCCCCGTAGTGGTATTGGATCGTCCCGGTGAAACGCGGGCCCAGCAGGGTGTTGGCGACGAGTCCCGCGGCGAGGACGAACAAGCCGTCGGCGAGAAACCGCGAGGTCTTTGACATAGTCAGGCACCTCCTATTGCATCAACACCTCCATGGTGTGTAACCGGCCGTGGTTGTCTCTAGGGACGAACGTCCCTTTCCAGTAGCTCGAACGTCCCGGAGGCGGTCAGTCAGGCAGCGGTTCGGGTCGGAACGGGGCGACGCCGTAGTAGGTCACCAGAACCGCGCCCATGCCGCTCAGGCTCAGTGCGGCAACCACCAGATCACCGACCACGGGGACAAGGCTGACGAGGCTCAGGACTGCCGTCAGAATCACGACACCGAGAGCGGTCGCCGACCCGCGACGGCGGATAGGCAGCAAAGTGCCGACGAGATGGCCCCAGCCGATGAGACCGTAACCCAGGGTGAGGAGGCCGACGACGATCCCGAGGACGGTGAGCGGGAACAGCACAAGGGTGAACGCCATGAATACCAGGATCGAGATCGCGGTGAGGAAGGCCAGGGTCCCCACAGTGAGAGTGACCACGGGATGTGCCCGGGCTGCGGTGGATACATTGGCCAGGGCGATGGGCCGCTTCCGGGCAAGCAGGTAGCCGACCGCGGCGAGGAGAAGAGCCAGTGAGGCTCGGGGGAGGATGCCGGATCCGGGGGTCGTCTCCTCAGGGTTCCTCAGGTTGAGGGAGGTCCTCCGTCCGATCTCGCTGTCATCTTCCACGGTGAGGGTTCCCGCCACGTGTTGCAGCTCGCCTGCGATCACGGCTCCCGCTTCGACTCTCACGGTCCCAGCAAGTTGGGTCACATCACCGGCTACTTCACCGGCGACCCGAAGCTCCCCGCCGATGACGTAGATCGGACCTGGCACCACTGTCCCGGAGGGAATGGTGACCGTGGACTCGCCCACGATGACCGCCCCTTCGTGCTCGGTGACCGTATGTTCGCCGGACAGCATCAACTGGACCGTGTCCACCCCCTGCTCACCCGACGCCAACAACAGGGCAGCAATCAGCAGCGGGATCAGGGTGAGACTCATGACGTCTCCCGGAGGATGGCCAACGCTCGCATGCGTCGGAGATAGAGGGCTACTGGGTAGCCCACTGCCAGAAGCAGGGCGAGGGCGTTGACGTATCTCAAGTGCTCGAGCAGCGACAAGCCGATATCACGCGAGTAGAGAGCAAGAGAGGTGGAGAGGAACGATGCCAGCCAGCCGGCGATCCCCACCCCAAGCCCGGTACGGATACCGATGTTGGCCGGGGTGGACAGGTCGGGCCAGAGCGCGAAGTTGAGGGTGGTGTAGAAACTGACCGCCAACACGTAGAAGAACGGCAGGGAAAGCGGAGGGTCGATTCCTGACGGAGCGGTCCCCAGTTGGAAGGTGTAGAGGAGATGGGTGAAGGCGAACAACCCGAGGATCCAGAGGAACAACCAGCGACGGCCAAACACCGTGTACAGGACCCCAGCCATTGCTGCACCCAGCACATGGCTCGCCCCGATGAACAAGCGGACTCCGAGTTCCGGGGACTGCCAGGAGGTGTAGATGAATACCGGGGTGTCGATGATCCGCAGAAAACCGAGACTGTCGATGAAGAACACCGAGAACATGAGCACAACCGAGATCCAAAACGCGAATCGGATGGCGCCGGGCTCGGCGCCACGGACGAAGCGGCCCACCCCGAACCGTTCATGCTGGAGAGACCACACCTCGACCAGACGGAGACGACAGAAAGCCAGTACGCCGAGCACCACGACTGCGGGAGCCATCAGCATCGACATGACCGGGGCGAACTCCTCGAGTCGCCACTGCAGCGGATAGACCGCGGCGGTGAAGAAGGCCAGACCGGCCACCACGGCAGCAACCGCTCCGCGGTGCCGGATCGGGATGAGATCGATCATCAGACTGAAGGTGACCGGCATTCCCACACCAAGGGTGGCCGAACAGATCAACACCCAGACTATGAAGTGAACCGGCGTGCCAACCAGAGGAGCGGTCACAGTCAGCAGGGTCTGGCCGGCGACCACGAAGAACAGGATGCGCAGCTTGACACGCAGATCCGAGCTCCATCCCGTCCGATCCATCATCCGACCGGTCACTACTGCCACCACCAGGGCCGCCACTGCGAACCCGGCCATCAAGCCCGACACCTGGCTGGCGGTCAAACCCACCAGCCTGGTCCCAAGATCGATGATCCCTAGTTGGACGAAGGTCAGGTTGTAGTAGTAGCCGGCCGCCAGGACCGCCACATAGAAGACGTAGCCGGCGGCCACCATCCACCGTTGGTTCGAAGGGCCAGGCTGATTCATAGGCCTGATGTCAGGAGCGAGCCCAGGCAGCATCCGCGGCCTCTGATCGATTCCCCCGCAGCACAATGCCACCAGGGTGATCACGCCACGAGGGCTGGCCGGCGATCCGGTCAGCGTTGCAGGCGAGCTTCTTCCTCGAGGATCTCTTCCTCAGTGATCGGCTTGCGTCCGTAGGCGTCCCAGGCGTGGAACGCCAGGCCGACTCCCCAGCCCAACGTGACAAATGCCGGCCATGGGAACCACACCCCTGATGCGACGAAGATCACGCCCCAGATCGCCCAGACGACCAGATTGATCAGGATGTAGGAGACCAGGTGAGCCTTGAACTCGCGTTTCTTATTGAGCCGCTTCACCGCCTCCGCCCTGAGATCGGTGTCTGTCTGCGGAATTGTCTGCTGCACGTCTTGCATTTCTATTACCTCCTTGTCTTGGTCCCGACCAGGGTGCGGTCACCCGGGCCGGTGCGTGTCGTTTTCTCGATAGGCTCGGCGACTTGTCGCGACTCATCCCTTGTCGCGGCATGGCGGTTTGCGAGCCACAAGACCACTCCCATGGCGATCAGGACCTGCCCGAACCCGGCCATCGAGGCCCACGGGAGCTCAATGTCCCCTGCCTCCAGATTGTTGAAGAGGCTGCCAAGTGGAGTGAGCAGGGGCCATAGGACGAGGATGTTCCTCGTCGTGGCGAATGCCACTGCATAGACCACACCGAGGCCGGTGAGAAAGACGATCTCTCCGGCTCCCATCCCATACCCAAAGTGGTAGAGGCCATAGAGGACCGCTGCTGACCCGATCCCGACTACCGGACCGAACGACTCTTCCAGCCGGTTCTGGACGAACCCCCGGAAGAAGATCGACTCGAACATGCCGACGGTGAGAGACATGAGCAGTAGTGGAATCCAGTCCACTGGTTCGGGCAGCTCGTAGCTCCAGAGGGTCAGCGAGAACTGGACCGCGGCGAACACCAGGCCCAAGATCACCGTGGGTCGCCATTCATGAACCCCGACTCCGAGCGACCGGAGCGGGCGAGAACGCCACCACACGGTGTAAACCACAGGGCCGATCACTCCCAACAGGAGCAACCCGACCACTGCGTAGCTGAGGAACAAGCCCAGCATGTTGTCGGTGGTGAAACCGACGAACGCGAGCCGATTGGCCCCCACCACAGCCAGGTACAAGAGGGGGATGACGACCAGGTCCGCACGGTCGGGACGCCACCAGAACAGGCGGAACTCTCGGGAGATCAGACGCCAGATCAATCCGACCGAGAACAAACCGACTGAGACGACGAGCACATAGGCCCATCCGTCGAACACTTCCAACAACAACAAGGCGAGGACGACGGCTCCACCCAGGACCACAATCCTCGCTCGGTTCATCGGTGACATGTCATCTCCAATCGCACAACACATCAATGGTCCGACTACGGCCCACGGTTGGACAGTGCCAAACGTCACAGATCGCCAGGACGAGCGCCTCCCGCCGGCACCTGAGGAGGACGACTATCGGGTACCCGCGAGTGGGGCAACAGTTGGCCGTCGGGTCGTACCTTGGCGACCACACCTTCATCGTGGAGCGGATGGTCCCAGCGTGCCTGGGCTCCGCCGACAGGATGCCTCAGACGCTGCCGGTCCATCGAGGGCTGACCGGCGAGTTTGGTCTGCTGGCGTTGGGTGCCGTTTGCCGGGGTGATTTGGGGCAAAGGTCCCTACCGGCAACCGACCTGTATGGGAGACACTGGCAACCGAAGGAGGCAGCACATATGAACACGGAGAACTGGCTTACCGGTCCGGTAGCGATCACCGGAGCCGACGGTCACGTAGGGAAGGTCCTACATGGTCGGCTCGCAGACTTGTCCAATCCGATCCGGGCGTTGAGGCGACCTGACAACTGGAAGTCCGCCGTCGTCGATGCCGACGCGGTCGTTCATCTGGCAGGGACCTTGCAGCCGCATCGACCCAACACCTACCAAGCCGCCAATATTGAGACCACAGAGCGCGTGGTAGACGCGGTCTCCGGGAGTTCGGTGCAGCGAATCGTGTTTCTCTCTTATGTCGGAGCCGACCCAAACTCGAAAAACGAGTATCTGCGTACGAAGAGCCGTGCCGAGAAGCTGGTCCAACAGAGCGGTGTTCCCAGCGTCGTTTTCCGGTCCACCTTCATCTACGGGGATCCGGGTGATGTCGGTCCTAGCTTCGCCAGCTACCAGAGCGAATCGGGTGGGACGGTATCAGTGGTCGGTGACGGCTCCCAGAAGCTGGCCCCGATCTACGTCGATGACCTTGCCGGAATGCTGGCTGCCGCAGCTCTCGACCCATCGACACCCACCGGCATCTTCGAGGTGAGCGGACCTGAAACGTTCACCCTCGACGAGTTCATCCAGTCGATCAACCCGGGAGAGATCAGGACCAGACATCTCCCGCCTCTGGCGGCCAAGCTGTTGGCCCGGTTCACTCCGCAGCTCACATCCGCATTGGTGGATGTGCTCCTTTCTGACAGTGTCGTCAACGGTGATCCCGTCGAGATGGCAGCCCGGTTCGGAGTGAGTCTGCGAAGCCTCTCAGATGTGATCGCAGTGTCAGAGGCGGTGGTTTCGTGACGACTCTCAGCGACATCCAGGTTCTGGTCTCGGCCGGTTCCAAGCATGGCGCCTCCGCCGAGATCGCCGACTCCATCGGGGAAACCCTCGCCGGGCGGGGTTTCGACGTGACGGTGGCCAAACCAGAAGAGGTGACCGATGTCGCCGGCTACCAGGCGGTCGTGTTGGGTAGCGCGGTTTACGCGGGACATTGGACCGATCCGGCCAAAGACCTCGCCCAGCGAGTCGCGGCCGCCGACCCCAAACCTGCGGTATGGCTGTTCTCCAGCGGACCCCTCGGAGACCCACCCAAACCTGAGGAAGACCCCGTCGACGTCAGCGAGATCGTGGAAGCCACCTCCGCCCGGGGTCATCGGGTCTTTTCCGGAAAGATCGACAAGTCCAAGCTCAGCTTCGGCGAGAAGGCGATCATGATCGCGGTGCGCGCCCCCGAAGGCGACTTCCGCGATTGGGACGAGATCAACACCTGGACAGAAAGCATCGCCGACACCCTCGACACTGCCGGATAGACGATGCTCACCGAGACCAGGCGCCGCACCGACACCGTGGCTCGCTGGGTCGTCGGTGTCCTGCTCATCGGACACGGGCTCATTCACCTCCTCGGTCCCGTCGAGATCTGGGGAGTGGCCGACCTCGAAGAGCTCACCGGCCGACCCTCCATCGACATCGTCCAAACCGCAGCCGACATCGGTGCCAACGGATGGCTGGCCGCCTTCCTCATCCTCCTCATCGCCGGAATCGGCGTATTCACCCGCCAGTCGTGGTGGCGGCTGTGGGCAATAGTCGGTGTGGTCGTCTCCCAGGCCGTGATAGTCATCTGGTGGGCGGATGCAGCCACCGGGACCATCCCCAATCTGCTGGTGATCGCTGCCGTGGTCTCGTCCCGACGACTCGGCATCGACTATCTGGAGGTAGACCGGACGTGACCACCCGCAATCACGGCCGGGCTAGATAACTCAAAATGAGTCGCCTCACCCCGCTCCTCCCCATCCTGCCGTTCCTGGCTCTGGCGCTCTGGTTCAGCACTCGCTCCCGGTGGTTCTTTGGTGTCTTCCTGATCGGGCATGCCCTGGTCCACGTCATGTACTTCGTGCCGGAACCGCCGTCAGAGCAGACGCCTCTTGAATGGCCTTTTCACCTGGACCGGTCCTGGATTCTCTCCAACCTCGGTCTTTCAGCCCAGACCCTCAAAGCAGTCGGGACCGCACTCGCGGTTGTCGCGATTGCTGGCTTCGTTGTCACCGGGATCGGCCTCTTGATCGATGCTGGATGGTGGACCGGTGTCGGTGTTGCTTCCGCGGTTGCTTCATTCCTGCTGTTGGCCGCCTATCTCCAAGCCTTTGATCGCGCTCGGTCTCATTATCGATGCGTTTGTCCTCTCGGTGATTCTGATCTCATGGCCACCTACGGAGTTATCTCATGGCCACCTACGGAGTTCTTTGGCGGATGACGAACCTTCTCGCCTGGCCAGATGACTGCGGGTCACAGAATCGTCCAGCAACCAACTCACCGTTAGAGACCGTGTCCGCTCTCGATCAGTTCGCGTAGCAGCTGAACGAACCTGGCGGCAGGAGCACCGTCGATGATGTCGTGATCCACGCTGATAGTGAGGCTCAGGTGTTCACGATTCTCGATGTCCCCGTCACTAAGGACCGGTCGTTTGCCGATCCCTCCCACGGTCACCATGAGAGGAGCCGGTGTTATCGGAATCCCCCAGCCAAGGTCGGTCCCGAACATACCAACTGCACTCACCGCGATGGTCCCACCGAAACGTTTCGTCCACCACGGTCGCGCCATCATCAGCCGCCAGACCAGTCCACG
>Ga0268386_10004023_pt1 | contig 10778 bp, 5 predicted proteins | sample RVTome_15_FD_200260 | JGI IMG/M metagenome (GOLD analysis project Ga0268386, IMG submission 200260) | Soil microbial communities from uranium-contaminated site in the Upper Colorado River Basin, Wyoming, United States - RVT150D86... ... | reverse complement strand
TCTCGGGCGAGTGCCTGCCAGTAAAGTTCGACCATTTCAGCAGCTGCTTCCGCGCTGGTAAACGATGGTGGCGGTGCGCAAGTAAAGGAGCAGGCGTCTCCTCCTTCGAAATGAAGACTCAAAGCGGCTTGCGGGTTGACGAACGTGCGACCTGAACCGCGAGCTAGTTTTTCAAAATCTACGTGCCTGCCAGACTTGATACTCTCAAGCAGGGTTTCATACTTGCCCAGCTCGGCTTCGCCAAACTGATTATGTGGTAGTCCCTTCGTGAAGCTTCCAGCCCAACGAGGCAGCGTTTGTTCGTCACCATTGATCAACTGATTCGGCAAAGGACGCCGGCTCTGTGCAAGGGCACGCTCTTGACGCATTTTCAAAGCACGTGAGCGTCCGTTTTCAGCCTGAGCAGTTCGTTCTTTGACCTTGTCCGTTTGCCGCACGCGTGATTGTGATGGCACATGCGCTTCGTTTGATTTTGAAAGCAAGGCAGTCAGTCCTAGCGAAGCCGTCCCTCGTAGAAATCGCCTTCTATTTATTGTCGGCATTACGTCCTCTCCATCATGGCACCCATACTGCACGCACTGAGAGCCTGGTGAAACCTGGTTGGGGTGAAATCGTGGCGTTGGCTGTAGATAACGCCAGGGTTCCTGCCAACGGGCTCGAGTCGATGATCGATTCGCCGGCGGCATCCGAGAAAATGTTTATCTTTACAACTGTGCCGAGTGGGATATTGCGCGCTTCGATGACAATGGGAATTGGATTAGCTGTGTTGATAGTGATGTCCGGAACAGAGCTGGACCCGCCGGGTGATGGTGGAACAGTCACACCATTGATGCTGACTACCCTCAACGCCGGAACTGCGCTCGGTAGCGGCACGTTGTAAGGCGAACCGAGTGAGGCTGTCGGGGTTGATGTCCCGGTAAAGTTTTGTTGAAAGGCGTCGAGACGGATTCGTCCAACTGCGCCGCTTGGTCCATTGCTTGGTTGCCGGCTACCGCCTCGTGCGCTCAGAGTGCCGACCCCACTGATTGTCGTTGCAATCAGATGAATGCCGCCGCCGCTGCCACCACCGCCCGCCGCGCAACAGCTATTGTTAACGTCGCGGTCGCTACTGTCACCTCCATTGCTCGTAATCATCCCCGAAATAACGATAGAGGTTGAACTAAATATGCGCAGGGCACCTCCACCTGAGCCTCCACCACCACCACTACCGCTTCCGGCTACGCCAAACAAGATCCCTCCGCCCCCACCTGAGCCGCCTCGCAAAGGGACAAGGATTGCGTTACCGTATGCTCCGCCAAAGTTTTGAAATTTCTCCTGTGACGGCACTCCATGACCGGCGCCGCCACCGTCAAAGAACACGTTGCCATGCCCGCCACCTGGTCCGGCTCCTGGTTGAGCACTGATCGTTTCCGTTCCGCCAACGCCACCGTGATAACCGCCGGCACCAGGTTCGGGAAGACGACGAGCAGAGATAATGGCGCCAGCCGGTGCACCTGCTTCACCATTCAGATCGATTGTCCCTGCAATTGTCACGTCGCCACTGGCGAGCCAAACGACTGCGCGGCCTCTAAGCTTGGTGTTGGTTAGCCGCACTGTTACTCCCGGTCCGATATTGATCGTCGTGAAATGAAAGACATTGTCGCCATCGGTATCGAGATTTAACGCCACCGGATCAAAGACGATTGTCCCCGGCGTTGTTAAGTTCAGCGCTCCATCAGATCCGTTGGATCCGCTACTTATCGTCTGCGCGCTGATAGGAGTCACCGACGCGAGGGCTGCGAGTGTGAGTATCAAGAGTTTTTTCATCGCATTACTCCTTTACTATTGTGTTGAAGTATCGACCTGGAATTGAAGAGAGTGAGCGCAGCGGCCCAACGTTTTCGCCACAGTCCACTCCGGACAACCGGGCCGCCGTGCGAATTAAGAAATGACACAGTAGGGGCAACGGCCTCCCCTAAGAAGACGTTTGCATCGGGCAAGACGCCCTGACTCGGGTCACCGATGTTGAGCAGCGATACTGTTGGACCAACCACTTCGTTGAAGGCAATCTTGGGATCCGGCGCACTGCCTTGGCTTGGATCGGCGATGTTGAGCAGCGACATTGTTGGACCAACGACTTCGTTGAAGGCGAACTTCGGGTCGGGCGCGGCTCCCTGGCTGGGGTCGGCAGTGTTCAGCACCGACACAATGGGACCGGCTGCTTCTCGCAGTGCTACAGAAGGATCCGGATTTGCGCCCGTACTGGGATCGGCAGTGTTCAAAATAGTAATGGTCGCGGCCACTGCTTCGGTGAACACGGCGCCTGGCAGGGTGAGGGGTGTGCTGTTTGGATCGAGCGGATTCGAGCCGGCTTCGACCTCAGCGCCATCGAGAAAACCATCACCGTCGGTATCCGGATTGAAGGGATCGGTACCGTGAGTGATCTCGTCTCCATTTGATAGGCCGTCGCGATCTTCGTCCTGAGATGGGTCGAGAATGCGCAGCGTGTTGGCTTGAGATGGAAATGGATCTGAGCTGCCTGTGGCCTTGGTTGCTATCAGCACGAAGGTACCGGCGGCGTTTGGGCCAACGGTGATCGTGAGCGTGGCGGAGGTTCCGGCGCCGTTGACAATAGCTGACGTTACAGTTAAGGCCGCCGGATTAAAGGCGGGCAGAAAAGAGAAGGTGGCGCCCGAGAGATCGTTTCCAGTTACGGCCACCGGTGGAGGTGTTTGTGCTCGCACCAGTGCCTTTGGATTGATCGAGGTGATCTGCGGGACCGTCAGCAGTGTGAAATTGGTTGTCGAAGTGGCTGTATCCGCGCCAATTGTCACCGATACGGGTCCACTGATCGCTCCGAAGGGCACGGTAACGAACAGCGTGTTTGTGGTCGCCGCGATGACCGGTGCAACGACACCGCCGAAGCGAACAATGTTGTTGGCGGCCGTGGGATTGAATCCCTGCCCTTGAATCGTAACCAGTGTGCCTGGTCCACCTTGTGCAGGCGTGAAATTGAAAAGCTGCAAACCGTTTGGGGTAGCGAGTGTCGAGCGTTTGATTTCCAGGATGTTACCGACGGGATCGTAGACGTACTCGATTACGATGCCAGTCGAGTCGACGACTTTTATGAGTTGACCAGTGTCGTCGTAGAAGTATTGGAAGGTGAGAGGTGTTTGTGCACCCACGTTGGGGGGCATGACGATTAGGCATAAGATCCACAACAATTTGTAAATTGAGCGAAACACTGGCTTCAATCTTTGATTACGAACTCCATCGCTTTTAGCCTGTTAGGGTGGAGGAGCAACAGGCCATCTGAAGAGAACGCAAAATATGAATTTAATTCTTGGGTCTGTAGATTCCTTACACAGATCTTGATGACACTTAGCAACTGCTTCATTATAGATTTCGTAATATTTATGGCCGCTATCTTTTATGCATTTGTCGTGTTTAGCACATGCCTTTTGTTGGTCATCTAATGCCTCTGGGCCACATCTATCACTGCAATCCCGTGAAGCACCGCAACACTCCCCATACCCAAGATCTTCAAGCCATCCTTTGCCACTTGGGTCAGTAAAGTTGGTTGGATTGTTTTTCCCATAGACGTACAGGTTGATACCGCCAGCAAATCCAATTACATCCTCAGACAAAAACCTCGCCTGAAGTGAGTCATAAAAGCGTGCTCGGAAATAATATAAGCTGCTTCCGATCGGTATCCGACCGATGTACTTAAAAGGATAGTTACCGTCAGCACTGGTCTGACCAAACGGTTCGAAGAAGAATTGACTTTTGACTTTGCCAGTTAGATCAACAGTGACGACGGTGCTGTTGATCGCATCAACTAGTACATATTCAACTTCGCCATCTGATCGAACCGTGGCCCAGTGTGAGTCGATGGATTGGCCCGTGAGAACTGAGAAGATGTTTCCGTCAGTGCTCGATTGATAAGCAACGTTAGTGATCTCATCCAGCACAAATGTTTGCACGCGATTCAAAGTTGGTCCGGTGTCAGTCTGCTGAATAAGATTGCCTGCAAGGTCGTACTGGAAATCGATCGTTTGACCATCAGATTTAGCGATCCGAATCAGGCGATTGCGCGAGTCCCAGGAGTAATTGGTTGCGCCGGTTGGGCCAGTTTCTGAAGTCAAATTGCCATTCGCGTCATAGGTGAACGTCACACCTGCACGTGTTACAAGCCGATTCGCATCGTCATACGTTGCTGTCGCTGGTTGCGTCACCAGCGCTTGAGCCGAGCTGGCCTGCTGGCTCGTGCGCTGGCCGGCGGCATCATTGGAGTAATTAAGTGAGTGCAGAACTGTTGCGCCCCGCGCGTGAACAATGGACAGCAGCCTACCGACAGGATCGTAAGTGTGCGTGCTGCTGACTCCGTTGGCACGGTTAATAGTTAGAGGTCGATTAAGAGCATCGTAGGTGAGGTTCACGGCTGCCTGCGGCATAACGGCGCTCAACAAATTGCCAACCGGATCGTAGCTGTAATCCACACCTTGCTGGCCGATCACTTCGCGGCGCTTCACACGCCCCAATGCATCCCGCTGGTAAGTTACAGTGCCAAACGGTCCAACGCTGCTAAGAAGCCTTCCTGCCAGATCATATTCAAACGCGAATGTACTGCCCGTTGAATCCTCCGCTTGCAGCAATCGCCCAGTTGCATCGTAGGAGTACTTCACGACACTTCCATCCGCGTAGCGTTCTTCCTTAAGACGATCCAACTCGTCATAGACAAACGTACTCGTCTGTCCCCGACGATCAGTGAAGGAGATCATATTTCCATTCAGATCGTAGTTTCGTGTATCGGTTTTACCTGCAGGATCGGTGCGAGTCTTTAAGCGGTTCATTGCGTCGTAAGTGAAGCTAGTGATCTTGCCGCGTGCATCCGTCAACGTCAGCAGGTTCCCAACTGCATCGTAGGCGAGTGTCGTCACCTGTCCTTTGCCATCGATCTGCTTAACCACTCTTCCCAGCTTGTCGTACTCGGTGCTGGTCGTTCGCCCAAGACTGTCCTTGACTCCTACTAACCGCGAGATACCGTCGTACCGAAACTGCGTGACGTTTCCCAACGCATCCGTAGTCTTAATGAGATTGCCGATGCTGTCGTATTCAAAGCGAGTCTTGTTTGTAAGCGGGTCCGTAGTGTCTTTGAGTAGACCATTCGCATCATATTGATAAGATGTCGTCTTTCCGTTGGCGTCGGTCCGACTTAACAGATTTCCGCGCGGGTCGTATGCGAAAGTCGTTAGGTTCCCTAGCGCATCCCGAACAGAACTCACTTTGTTGAAGACTGCCTCATATGTGTAGGTTGTAGTATTTCCGAGCGCATCGGTCTGCTTGAGAAGATTGCCCTGGTCGTCATACTCAAAGCTCATGTCTCCAGCGCCAGCCGTTCCACAGGTGCTGCATGCGGCAGTACCTTTGTAAGCCGCAATCTGGTTGTTCTTTTCCGCAGCCCGAACCACGAGGCGAGTCTGGCCTGTACTATCTTTAACGTCCGTCAGGAATCCGACCGGATCAAATCGATTCGTTGTGGTCTGACCTCGCGTATCAGTAAAAACCGTCGACAAAATGGGACTGGCGGCAACCAGCGGGTTGACGTACGTATAGGCGAACTTCAAAATTGCTCCGTCAGCTCTTATTTGTTGCGCCACTCGACTGTTGGCATCGTAGGTGTTCTGAGCCACCACCACGCCACGCGCATCGGTTTCTTTGATCAGACGGTTTTGCGAATCATATTCGTAGCGAGTGATACCACCTTCCGGATCGGTCACCGTTGCAAGCATGCCTTGAGGGTTGTAACTGTATTGGACCAACCGGCCAATCGGATCGGTGATAGATGTGATCCGATTTGCAGCATCGTAGGCCAAACTCAGATTACGTCCGACTGGATCAGTTATTTGAGTAATGCGTCTGGGCTCGGCTAGATCACGCGTGACCTTGATCTTATTGCCGTTCGTGTCCGTGATCGATTCGAGCACTCCGGGAAATAAAAAACCCGGGCTGACGAAACGGAAAACACTGCCATCCTTCCAGCGGATAAGAGCCTCGCCAGGAGCCGGAGTGCTCATCACAGCGCCTTGCATCGAGGGGACCGTCGTGTTCTTCAGGTTCGTCGCGAGCGTGACGCGGCTAAAAAGGAAACGGCTGCCGTCAGGCATAATCAGGTTGATGGCCAGGGCAGTCTGAGGATTGGGTGTGTCGAGCCGATGAGTGAAGTTGTGAGTGCCGCCGATTCCAAAGGGACCAGCAAACGTCGACAGCGTTCGGTAGTATCGAGTTAGCGAAACTGTCCCGCGCAACCCGCCGAATGAAATATCAGTGCTAGTCACTGTTTCCAATCCTGATGATAAATCCACAGGTCTACCTTGGGTCGGCTGATCGGCACATTGGCACGAAGGCAGACCCGGTGGACAGCCGCCTCCGCCGCCACCGGGACTGGGGTCGTCAGGATTTGCCGGATCCGGTGGCGGCATTGGACCATGCCAGTCGAAGTTGACGATGCCGAATCTCCTTCCCGGAAACGCCGGATCGAGATCGGGCACGATCTGCATACCATTCGGCGATACCGTGGCAGTGCCGTAAGGAACCATGCGGCCGCGCGTTGGATCGAGCGTCATGATCGTCATGTTGGTGCCCGGCGCAGTCGAAAGCGTGTTCGGATAGAACACCGCGCCTGGTTGGCTGGCACGCGCGTTCGCGGGTTGAAAAGCTACGATGAATGCACTGAGCATTGTCGGCACCGGAGGCTTTGCATCCGGAAGCCGGTCAACCGGCACGTGCACGGCAACCAATGGAAAGGGGTTCGGCGTTGAGCCATCTGGCAGGGTGAACGTAGTGCCTTTGTAAACCGTAAGTGAAAGACCTGGGATACTCTGGTAAGTAAAGCTTTGATCCTCAGCCGCGTTCTGGATCACATTGAAAGTCTCTTTGTCGTCAATCCGCGGCAAATGGACCAGCACTGGGGAGGTCGTGACTTGCCCGCCCGTGAGTGTATAAACAAGATTCACACCCGCGTACTTTCCAGCCGGATTGACAACAGTGGTGCCGTCGTAGCCCACCAGTTGCGGTCCGACGCATGCAGGGCCGAGGCCTGTCAGGGCAAAGTTGCCGGCTTGATCAGAGACGGTGTTTCCTGTGCATCCAGTCGTTCCTCCGTCGCCATTCTTTCCCAGCATGATTACGGTTACGCCCGCCAGAGGTGTTTGCAACGCGTCGTCTACAACCGTGCGACCAATGAACGACGTGGTTGGTGTCACCACATTGAGCTGAATATTCGCGGACTGTGAAACGGTCAGACCATCGACTATAGCCGACGCGGTAACCGTGAAATTGGACGAGTCGAGTGGCTGCTCCGGCGGCGCAGCAATGGTGAGGATCGATATCTGACCAGCTGTTATTTGCTGCGATGTTAAAGAGGCAGTTAAGCCCGGCGGTAGTCCGGAAAACGCTAACGAAGCTAACCGGCTGAAACCGTTATTGCTTGATAGAGTCAAAGCGAAGCTGACGGATTGGCCTTGCATGAGCGTGGTGCTACCCGGCTGAGCCGACAGTACGAAATTGCTAGACGGCGTAATCGTCAGCGGAGTGACCGCTACAGCAGACTGTGGTCCAACTTTGACGGTCAATGGTCCACTAGTAACACTGGTTGGGATAACAAACCCGATCCCGGTCGACGTGAAATCGCTCACGGGAGCCAGAATTGTTCCGCCACCTTGTTTGGTGAGAATGATCTGAGGAATATTCGACTCGCGGGTGAAATCAGTTCCGGTAACAGTGATCAGTGTACCGATTGGACCACTCTTTGGATTAAAGTCGGAGATTACCGGTGGTCCGGTGACAACGATTGAAAACGCATTCGCCAGGGACGCTTCTTCCTGGCCGGTTCGCACAGTTATCGTGCGTGGACCAGATGCCGCGGAAGAATTGATCTGTACTTGAGCAGTTGCCGACGTTGGACTTAGTACGTTAACGGGTCCGAATCCTCCTTCAGGCCCGCTACCGATCGATATGCCTGCTCCGAAGCTTGCTTGAGTTGTTCCCTGTACAAAGTGAGTATTCTGCCCGGCAATAGCTACGGTAATGGTTTGGCCGGCCTCTCCCGTGTTTGGACTGACAGACAATATTCTGGCAAGCGCCAAAAACACTTCTGCCGATACCTGGCTCGAATTGCCCTCGAAGTCAGTTGCTCTGACGGTGATGGTGTTAGTGCCAGGCGTTAACGCAACCTGGGTGCTAAAGGTATCGGTGGTTACAGGTACAGAATTACCATTTACCTTGAGGTCAGCGACGCCAGAAACGTCTTTTACTTTGCCGCTTACTGAAATTGGCGAGGTATCAAAGAGTTGTCCCGGTCGAGGCTGTTCGATTGTTATGATTGGACCATCGGTCTCGTCGATGTGACGGACAATAGAAAGAACAATGAATGGTGGTCCATCACGGTTCGATCCAACCCCACCTCGGAGGATAATCTCCAACCGATTGTTTGCCTCAAGGGTTATTGTTTTCTCTATTTTTCCAGGCCTCCTGCTGAAATCGTTCTCCTTTATGACGTCGACTCCGTTCAGCGTTACATTGCCGTTCGCGATGCGTCGATTGCCGAAGGCGTCACCGTTTTGAATAACAATGGTGAAAGTTCCTTGCAGGGCTGTGACTGGAAAGTTCTCCTGAAAGGTATTGGGAGAACCGGCGGTGCGGGTGTAAGTCTTTGGCCCGAAGACTGGAGTATGTGCCGAGGTGCTTGGAGTGCAGAAAAACAAGCAAGTCAAGAGCATTCCTAGAGCGCGCAGGAAATGAACTAGCTGCATCGGATAGCGACGCGAAGTAACGTCAATCGCAAAGATGAGAGAATAAGGTTGGCCTAAAGGAGACATGGGGGTACCTCCTCTGTACCGAACTCCTAACCTTGACCGTCGTTGTTTGCGAAATACTGTTAGTAGTTCAACAATGGTAACAAGACATACCCAATGCTTATGTTAGAGGCTGGATTGACGAGTATGCGAGGAAGCAGGCCCGTGAGAATTCAGCCGAAACAATTGAGCGTGCAGATAGTATTCCCTGGTTGGCAAAATATCAATCATAATTGTGTGTCAAACGAGACGTTCGATTGTGGCTCGATTTTAGATCGATCTATTGATTTACTCTACTGACCTTTCGTTGGTTAGAATGGCGACAAAAGCTGCGACGTACTCGGTACGACATCTAGCGGCTTATCCGACCTTTGAATGCTTTATTGCTGGCGCAAGCGAGCAGAGATAGCTTATGATGCGTCCGAATCAAGACAATTTATCGGCGTTTGCCTGGTCCAAAACATCCCCATATCCTTGATTCTAAAAGATTTATCGCCCGCTTGGCTCAGCGGTAGAGCACTCGCTTCACACGCTACCTAAACGCTCTCAATACTCCTAACAAAATCGCAAACGCTCAATAAACGCGCCGATTTTTTGTGTCCATCAGTGTCACGCAGTGTCCTGATGTGTCGTGAAAACCACGTAGAAAGGGTTAAACCAAAGGGGTAAACTAACACTGGCTTTGGGCCATAGAAACTAGAGAACTACGACAATGGCGAAACAAGAAGTGTGCGATAGCCTTATTGAAACGAGCAAGAAAGAAGCAGCGAGTAAGCCGTTGAAACCGAAAGCAAATGTCGGAGCTGCCAAATGAAAATACTAGGCCGCACCACCCGCAAAATCAACGGTAAGTGGCACGCCCGTGTTCGCTACGAAGACGACAACGGAAAAAGGGAGAGCGACTGCGTCGGGCTGAGGGTTAAGTCTGACGCTGAAAACTTAAAAGCGAACTGGTAACCGAACTACTAGAAAAGGGACCAACACAACTCATCACCGGGAAAGTTCTATTTAGGCAGCTTGTTCAACATGCCAAGACAACATTTACGTGCCCGCCCGTCTTTGACGAGAACGGCACTAGAATCAAAAGAGTGAAAAGCGTAAGACCAGCGCATTACGCGCTCGATGCCCTACTGAAGTTTTATGGCGATAAGGACATCAGAAAGATCGATGCGGACGGCTTACGTGATCACAAAGTAGCCGCTTAACGGGAACCAACAAGCTGAGTAAGGTCAAACTTGCTACCGTTGAGCGAACTGTCAAAACTGCGGAGGCTATTCAATGTTGCGGTCAGTAAAGGATGGCTTGTTAGTTCGCCCTTCACTAAAGAAGTATCGAAGGAACTAATTCAAGAGGGCGACGAAACCCCATCAGCAATGTCGATTCGCGAGCTTAGCGATGATGAGGCGCAGCGAGTAATGACTGCGCTCAATACTCCTGAACGTCGTCATACGATGCCGTTGTTCATCGCGGCGTTAGATACCGGCGCAAGGAAATCTAGTTTAGTCGACTACCTGAAATGGAAGGACATTAAGTTTGATCCAGTACCTGAGTTGCCCTCGATCGAATCCTAGGCGCGACCGTTCATGGTGATTGCCGACCCTGAGCCGGAAATAATTTCCGCGCAGCCTGCAAATTACTTGGGAACGTCTGAACGCAACTGCTCTACGGTTGGTAGTGCCCAAGCCATGCTAAGGAAATAAAGGCGTGGATCGCATCGGAACAAAGCCAAGTCTTCCATAGTAGTCCTCAGCTTGCGCGAGGACTTTTTAGAATTGGAGGGAAATTCTCTAGTCCCAGTCGCCTTCTCACCGGGAATCTTTCAACTCCTTCGGCTCAAATTGTAATGGAAACTGTTTATGCCGACTGGACCGGCCCCAGCACCGAAACGTTCAATCAACGCCCGCATCACTACCAATCCATGTCCTCTCCCGCGGTATTTTGGAA
>Ga0268386_10004022_pt1 | contig 10779 bp, 11 predicted proteins | sample RVTome_15_FD_200260 | JGI IMG/M metagenome (GOLD analysis project Ga0268386, IMG submission 200260) | Soil microbial communities from uranium-contaminated site in the Upper Colorado River Basin, Wyoming, United States - RVT150D86... ... | reverse complement strand
TCCTCGTGGCCACCCTCGCCGGCGGGGACGTCGTCCAGGTCGAGCGCGAGCTGCTCATCCTCGTCGACCTGATCCTGGTGCTGGTGCTCGGGCTGTTGCTCTACGCGATCTCGGCGCGCGACCCGGGCGCGCCTCCCAGCGGGTTCGACTGGCTGCAGCTCCTGCTCGTGGGCAGCGCTCTGGCCGTCGACGTGCTCATGCTGTCGGCGATGGCCGCGCGCATCGCCGAATTCGGGTTCAGCGCGAACAAGTCCGCCGCTCTCGGGCTCAACCTCGTGCTGCTGGTGAACCTGGCCTGGTCGGCGTGGCTGAGCGTCGGGTTCCTCCGGCAGCGCGTGCCGCTGCGCGCCCTCGAGCGGTGGCAGACCGGCTACCTGCCGGTCTACGCCGCGTGGGCGGCCGTCGTCGTCATCGCGTTCCCGCCGGTGTTCGACTTCGTCTGAGAGCAGTTGCCGACGCATGATCCGGCGTACACACCGGTTCACGACGGCGATGAGACTCCTGGTCCCCCTGGGTCATCACCATCGCCTGGGCAACACCGCGGATCGAGGGCGGCGTGATGAGCACGGTGGTGATGCACAACGTGGTGTCGGTGGACGGCTACATGGCCGACGACAACGACGACGTCGGTTCGCTGTTCGAGTGGTACTCCAACGGCGACACCGAGCTGGTCGACGGGAGCTTCGTTCAAGGTGTCGCAGGCATCGGCCGACTACATCCGGCCGACGTGGGAGGGCATCGGGTCGATGGTGATCGGGCGATACCTCTTCGACATGACCAACGGCTGGGAAGGCACGCCACCGGCCGGCGAGCACATGGTCGTCGTGTCGCATCGGCCCAAGCCGGACGGATGGCATCCGGAGGCGTCCTACCACTGCGTCGACGACGTGGCAGCGGCGATCACGAAGGCGAAGGAGCTCGCGGGGGAGCGCACTGTTGCGGTGGCGGCGGGCGAGGTCGGGGGGCAGGCCCTCGCGCTGGGCCTGGTGGACGAGGTGGCGATGGATGTGGTGCCGGTGGTGTTCGGGTCCGGCAAGCGGTACTTCGGACCGCTCGACGGGCAGCACCTGCTGGAGGACCCGGACGTCGTGATCCGGGGAACCGGGTGCTGCACCTGCGCTACCGGGTCCGCCGCTGAGAGGCCTCGACGGAGGGCACGCAGCACCGGAACCATCCGCGCCCGGTGCCAGGCTGGTCGGCTGACTCGAGCCTGCACGTCAGGTCCGTGCTGGTGGTCGAGGGCCCCGCGCCGGATCCTGCGCTGTTCCGGGAAACACGTGGTGGCGAGGCTGGCGGGGGTGCCGATCCTTCGCCGGCGGTGCTGAGGATGCCGCTGGACCTGGGCCGGCCGATCTGGGTGGACGCGACAGACTTCCGCCCTGCCGATCAGGTGCACCATGCTGCGCTGGACGCCCCCAGTGACCAGTCGCAGCTGCAGGCCCTGCTCGCGCAGGTCATGGCGCCGCGCCTGGACGCCAACCGACCGCTGTGGCCGATGTGGCAGGTCGACGGCCTGGCAGGTGGGCGCTGGGCTGTGGTGTCAAGGCGCACCACACGATGGTCGACGGGCGGTCGGGAGCCGACCTCGTCCAGTGCTTGCTGACCGTGCTACCGGACGTCCCACCGCCACCGGCGGCAGGCGTCCACGCCCGGCCGGCCCCCACGCTCGTCGGCCTCGTGGGCAACCTGGTGACGTGGCTGGTCGGGCCTGCCGTTGCGGGCTATCGCGCTGATGGTGCGCTCGCTTCGGGCCCCCCGCGAAGCTCGACGCCGGGCAGACCAGGTCCGATTCGGATCGGCCGAGGTGCTCCGGCCGGACCTGCCGCCGTCGATCCTGAACGGACCTTGGGGTCGAGGAGGATCTGGGGGTGGGCCGACCCAGCCGCACGCCTGCACATGGTGGCCGCGCGGACCGCCGAGCAGAAGTCCGGGGAGGTCGCCGAAGCGACGGTCGCCGTGGTGAGGATGGCTGATCACACATCCCTGCGGTGTTGTTCGCCTGGGGTGCTCGCGCGTTCTGACGATCGGGCCAGGGACGGGTAAACGTGGTCGCATCGAACGTCCCCGGCCCGCTGCAGGCGCAGTACCTGGCGGGCCGGCGGGTACATGAACTGATCCCCTACGTCCCCACCGCGCAACAGGTTCGGGGCCAGTGCTGCCATGGTCTCCTACGCCGGCCGGCTCACCGTCGGCATCACCGCCGACGCCGAGGCCCTGCCCGACGCCGACCGCCTCAGCGCCGCCGTCGGACAGGAGTTCAGCGACCTCGCACCGGAGCGTGGCCGCTCCCGGGCCTAGCCCATGCGCAGTCGCTCAGCCTGCGGGTACAAGGCGAGGACGACGTCGGCGACGTCACGTACCGACTCCTCCACCCGATACACGTCGCAGATCGTGCGGGCCAGGCGACTCGCCATGAACCGGTCCATCGAGGCTGCGGAGTCCCAGACGTACACCCCACCGTGCTCCCCGCTTCGGAAACGCAGGTAGTACTTCTGCAGGAGCCCGGGGACGGCGAGGTACTCGGAGGCGCGCATCTGGAAGAGCTCTGCGATGCGCTCGTCCGGGAGTGACGACCGGAACCGGACGATGTGGATGACCATGCTTCCTCCTCAGGGTGGTCTTGCCGAGAGGCTGACGACCCACCCTGGAGCGGGGCTGGAGTCCCACCGGAGCGCAGGGCGTCCGTACGCTAGGGATGTGGAGTACGGGCTACTCGGCCCGTTCCGGGTGCTCGACGACCGAGGCGCCGAGGTGCAACCGGCTGCACCGAAGGTGCGCACGCTGCTTGCCTTGCTGCTGCTGAACCGCGGTCAATCCGTCAGTGCGGACAGGATCGCGGACACGCTCTGGGGCGACGAACCGCCCCGGTCGGCTCCCAACCTGGTCCACGGCTACGTGCGCGACCTGCGCCGGCGGTTCGAGATCCGGGGGATCTCGACGATCACGGGAGGTTACCGACTCGATGTGCCGCGAGGCTCCGTCGACGCGTTCCGGTTCGAGGACCTGGTCCAGGCACGGCGGTACGGGGACGCGCTGGCGCTCTGGCGTGGGGCGGCCCTGCTCGAGTGGGCCGAGCAACCGTGGGCGCGGGCCATCGCCACGCGGTTGGAGGAGGAGCGTCTCGCCGCGCTGGAGTCCCGCCTGACGCAGGACATCGACGCGGGCCTCGCCGCGCTGGCGATCGGTGAGATCGGCATGCTCGTGGAGGAACACCCGCTCCGTGAGCGACTGCACGTGCTGTTGATCAAGGCGCTCTATGCCGCGGGCCGGCAGGCGGAAGCACTCGAAGCCTACGCGCAGGCTCGTCGCCACCTTGCCGACGAGGTCGGGCTGGAGCCAGGAGCCGAGCTGCGCGCGGTCGAGGCCGCCGTGTTGGCGCAGGACTCCACTCTCGTACCCGCACCTCCCCGTCCAGCGGCAGCGCCGCCGCTGCCGGTGACCCCGTTGGTGGGGCGTGAGCGCGAGCTTGCGACCCTGCGGCGCGCGCTCACGGCCGCCCGGCTCGTGACACTGGCCGGGCCCGGCGGGGTCGGTAAGACCAGGCTCGCGGTCGAGCTCCTCGCAGCGCCGTCCTCACGCGTGGGCGCGGTGTGGTTCGTGGAGCTCGCCACCGTGTCTGACGACGCCGATGTCGCCAAGACTGTGGCCCGGGCACTCCAGCTGGCCGAGTCGCCAGGGCACGAGGTCGATCTCGCCTGTGACTATCTGTCGCAGCGACGCGGCCTGCTGGTCCTCGACACCTGCGAGCACGTGGTCGAGGGAGCGGCCGGACTGGCCACCGCTGTCCTCGCACGTTGTGCCGACCTCCAGGTCCTGACGACCACGCGGGAGCCGTTGCGGACACCGGGGGAGCAGATCGTCCGGCTGAGCGGACTCGACGAGGCTGCCGCAGGCTCGGTGTTCGTGGCCCGCGCCCGAGCGGTGGGTTCCATTGCCGCGCTCGGCGACGACGACGTGCAGCGCATCGTCCGCAAGCTGGACGGGCTTCCGCTGGCGCTAGAGCTGGCTGCGGCGAGAGTCGCTTCCCTTTCGTTGGAACAGCTCGGGACGGCCCTCGAGCGGCCGCTCGACCTGCTGGGGGGTGACGTCCGCACGCATGACCCGAGGCACCTCACGATGCGGGCTGTCATCGGCTGGAGCCACGACCTGCTCGACGTGAGCGACCAGGACGCGCTCGCCGCACTGTCGGTGTTCGTGGCGGCGTTCGACCGCGAGGCGGCGTGTGCCGTGATCGGCGACGACGGTCCCCGAGCAGTCGAGCACCTGCTTGCGCGCTCACTGCTTGCCCGAGACTCCGATCTGGCCGGACGGGCCAGGTACCGGTTCCTCGACCTGGTGCGGCACTTCGGCCGAGAGCAGGCGACACCAACGCTGCGTGATCGGGCGCGCGGCCGTCACCTCGAGTACCACGTCATTCTCGCGGCTCGGCTGGACGGCCGGATCCGGACAGCGGAGGCGACGGCGTGGGCCGCGGTTGCCCGCGGATGCGCGGACGACCTGCGGGCAGCCGCGTCGTACGCCATCGCCCGGCGCTCGGCATCCGCGGGCCGGCTGGTCGCCGATCTGTACTGGCCCTGGTTTCTCGACGGGTTCCTTGCCGAGCTCCGGTCCTGGGCGACAGCAGCACACGGCTTCGAGCGCGACCCGCGCGTCCGCGCTCGTCTCCTGCGCGTGCTGGCCTCCACGGCGCTCGCCCAAGGGGACACCGCCGCAGCAGTCGACGCCGCCTACCGCCAGCTCGACGCCGCGCAGGGTCTGCCGGAAGAGGAACTTGTGGCTCTCGCCCACAACCTGCTCGGGATGGCCGCCTGGGCACGAGGCGACTATGCCGCCGCCGGAGTGCAGCACCGGGCCGCCCTCGACCACGCCCGCGGGTGCGGGCAACCGTGGACCCTCGCCCTCGTCACCGCGCTTGCAGGACGGTCTGCCCACGGGGCGGGAGACCACGACGTGGGCTCGGCCATGCTCCGTGACGCCGAGACCCTGGCGGAGACGATCGGCGAACCGATGGTGTTGGGAAGCGCCTTGGACTATCGCGCGCATGCTGAGCTCGCCGCAGGTCGCATCGCCGAGGCCGCTGCGTTGGCGACGCGGAGCCTCGCGGCGTACCGGAGCATCGGCTACCAGGAGGGGCTCGCGTCGGCCGGCACGTTGGCGGCCATTCTCGCCGTCATGGTCGGAGATCACGAACGGGCAGACACGTTGCTGCACCAGGCCATCGACGTGACCCGTCGCCTCCGCCATCTCGGCGGCACGGCATCCGTCCTCGAGGCGATGGCCGTGCTCGACCATGACAGAGGCGACCGTCGGCGCGCCGCCGCAAGCCTCGCTGAAGCTCGCGCTCTCAGACGAAGGACCGGCACCGCGCCTTCGGCCGCCCTGCACGACGAGCTGAGCCGAGTCACCCGATCGCTGGCCCGCTCGATGCCGAACTGGAGCGGCTGAGCCACGCGGCACCTGGGGTGCCTGGACGCTACAGCCAAGGGCCCAGTGGGGGGACCTCGTCAGATCGGCCGGTCAGCCACCGCGCCAGAGCCGCGGCTTCAGCCCGGCAAGCCGCCGATCCGGTCGACCTCGGTGACCAACCTGGATCCCGGACGCAGGAACCGTACGGGGGTGCGGGCGTGCCCGACCCTCCCGGCGTTCCGGTGGCGATCACGTCGCCGGGGCCGGAGCGTCAGCACGGTGGAGGCATAGCGGACCAGGTCGACGGGCGAGAGGACCAGGTCGGCGGTCGTCGTCTTCTGGACCACCTCCCCGTTCGACGAGGCAGTGAGCTGCAGCGCGGGGGCGACGCCACCGGCGAGCTCGTCCGGGGTGACGAGGACGGGTCCGAACGGCGTCGTGGCCTCCCACGTCTTGCCCTGCCGCCACTCGCGCGTCCGGAACTGCCAGTCCCGCAAGGTGGGCATGACGTCGCCCCCCGTGGTCGGGTTCACGCAGCGCACTGCGGCGTGTCCCGGCTCCACGGTCACCGGGTCTCCCTCGGCCTCCGAGAGCGAGCTGCTCGGCGAGGGCCCGGTCGGTGTCCTCCCAGCGGTAGGCGAGCACCGGGGTCGCGGGGGTGGGCTCGAGCCGGGTCAGCGGCCGTAGGCCGGGGTGCCCAGAGACGCTCGGAGCGGGGCCGGGCCGGCGTGGAGGTGTCATCGACCTGGTCGGGGCCGAACTCGAAGAACGTGGAGCCGGTGTAGTGGGCGGACGGGATGTCCAACCCGTCGATCCAGGCCATCGGCCGGTCGCTGACGTTCTGGTGGCCGGGCCAGTTCCACCCCGCCTGCGGGAGAAGGTCGCCGCGGCGCATCGCCAGGGGGTCGCCGTTGACGACGGCCCACACACCCTCGCCCTCGACCACGAAGCGGAACGCGTGCTGGGTGTGCCGGTGGACCGGTGCGTCCTCGTGGGGTTGAGGTACTGGATCGCGGCCCAGAGGGTCGGCGTGGCGAAAGGTCTGCCGCCGAGACCCGGGTTGGCCGGCGCGATAGCACGGCGCTCCCCGCCGCGCCCGACGGGCACGAGCTCACCGGACTGCTCGGCCAGCCGCAGCAGGTTCGACCAGCGCCACAGGTGCGGCAGGTCACGGGAGCGCGGGCGCGCCGGCATGGATCCGGACCGGGGCTCTGCCCGGGTGCGGTGGTCGTCATGGCGAGGCTCTCCTCCGAGAGGTGTCGGCAGGACGAGCCTCGGCGATCTTCCGTTCAGCGGGAAGCACACATTCCTCGGTACGGAATGTGGTGACGGCCTCGTCGACATTTCCCGTCGACGGGTGCGCTCGTCGTCAGCCCCCGGCGCCGGAGTCCTCCTGGAAGAGCCCGACCAGGTTGCCCTCGGTGTCGCGGAAGCGGGCCGACCACCCCATGGTCGGGATGGGCATCTTGTCGGTCGCGACCGACCCGCCCGCCCGTCGGACCTCTGCCAGCACCTGGTCGATGTCGCCGACGCCCACGTACACAAGCACTCCGTCCGGCGCCTCGGCCCGTGGGACGAGTGCGCCCTCGGCTCCGATCCCCGGCTCCTCGCCGGTGGTCATGGTCCAATAGTCCGCGGGGCCCCACTTCGCCACGTTCCAGCCGAAGACGCTCCCGTAGAAGCTGCTGGCCCGGTCGGGGTCGTCGATGGGGATCTCGAAGTGCACGACTCTGCTCGCCATAGCGCGAGGATGGACAGTCGACGGCCGCTGGGCAAGGGGAGGTCGGCCTAGACAGGGCCACTTGTGCCGCTCACCGCATCATGTCGGCGATGGCGATGCGAGCTGACGAGGGACAGCCCTTGGTGAACCCGTAGAACGGACCGAAGTCGCGCGTGGACGCGAATCCGGTCACGTACAGACCAGCCAGTGACGTCTCGAAGCCCTCGGTCAGGTCGGGGAAGCCGTCGGTCACCGACAGCCGGTCCAGCATCCCGGCCAGGTATGGCACCCGAGCAAGATCAGCTTTGTAGCCGGAGGCGAAGACCACGCTGTCGGCGGTCAGCACCGCGCCGTCCGACAGCGTCAGGGTCACGTCGTCGTCGGTCGCCGCCACGTGGACCACCCCGCAGCCCGGGTGGCCGTTGACGACGTCGGGAGCGAGTCGCGGAACCAGCCAGGCCTCGAGGGTGAGGCGTCCGACGTTCCAGAACTCGCCGGCGATGACCGCCTGCTCGTCGGCCCCGAGTCGGCGCCACCAGCCCGGCTGGACCACCGTCTGATCGACGTAGTGGTCGACGAATGCCCAGCTGACCTTCGCGAAGCGTGGAGTGGTGTGTCGGTGCACCACGTCCACCCGCTCGGCACCGTGGTCGCACAGCAGCGCAGCCCACTCGTAGGCGCTCTGGCGCCCACCGATGATCGCGACGCGGGCGCCCGCCAGTTCGTCGAACGAGACCAGTTCACTGGTGTGCGCCCGGCGGCCGGCCGGGACGTCGGCGTACCACGTGGGCAGGTGGACGAAGTGACGGATGCCCGGTGCGGCGAGGACCCTGTCAGAGGTGATCGTCGAGCCGTCGTCCATCGTCGCCACGAACACCCCGTCCGGCTTGGCGAGGGTGGTCACGAGGCGCTCGTCGACGACCAGCGACTTGCGCTCGCGGAACCACTCCGCGTGGTCGAGGAAGACCCCGATCGGGATCGGGTCGAATTCCTCTGGTCGCATCCCCCGGTCCTCGAAGAACGCCTCGAACGTGTGCTGGCCGCTTCCGTCCAGGTGCCAGTCAGGGCCCGACCGCAGGTACATGTCAGCCGGCATCTGGTCCCGCCAGAAGGCCATCGGGCGGCCCACGACATGGGTGTCGATGCCGTTGTCCCGCGCGAACGCGGCGGCAGAGTACGCGAAGGGACCCGCGCCGACGACCAGCAGATCTGTCCTTACCGACATGACGTCTCCCGACGGGCGAGGGAGCAGGATCGGTGACGACCGAGGTGGCGTGCCGTTCGCTCTGGGCCTGTCCCAGCGTGGCAGGTGCGGCGCAGAGATCGCCAGCGCTCCTTGGGCGACCCGCGAGACCACCTTCGGTCGACCCGGTCTCAGCGATCGAGGTCGGGTGGTGGGTCTCGACAAGCACTGCCGCCACGCCGACTCGCGAGCCGCTCCCGCGAGCTCGTGGGCCACGACGGTTCGCACGGTGTCCCCGTACCGGACGGTGGCGCGAGGGTTCGACCGCAGGTTCACGCACCACGCGGGGTCCCACGGCCGGCCGAAGTTGCCGGCCACCACGGCCAAACCGTCGGTGACGGGGAAGCCCAACACCGGCACGGTGCGAGCCGCTCCGGTCCTCGCCCCGGTGGTCGTCAGCACGACCACCGGAAGGCCGGTCATGAGTGCCGTGAGCGTGCGGCGATGGCCGGTGAGCCGGAAGGCCGCGCGGTCGAGGGACGGCATCAGCCGCGCCAGGAGCCAGGCCCCGCTCCGGGTTGCTGCGAAGGCACGTACCCATCGTTGTGGCGCCGTGCTATCACGACGTGGCGCAGCCACCTCACACCCGCCCGACCGTCGCGCCCGCGGCGGATTGGACGCGGTAGTGGTAGGTCGCCAGCCGGGTGAACCCGACGGCGTCGTAGAAGCGGCGCGCCGCGTCGTTCGACCGCTCGACCTGGAGGTAGAGCTGAGGGGCGTCGTTCGCCCGGGCCCAACGGGCGATGGCGGACAGGACGACGCTCCCGACTCCCCGCCGCCGTGCCTCCGGGATCGTCACCATCGTGAAGGCGCCGGCCCAGCCGGCGTCGGCGACGGCCCGTCCGATCCCGACCGGCGCACCGTCGGCGAGCCCGGTGACGTACACGTGCGGAGGGCCGACCCGGCAGAGCAGCCGGGTCTCGTGCTCGACGTCGGTCCCGGGACCGCTCGTCGCCCTCAGTACGGCGAACCAGTCGGGACCCGGCGACGTGTCGACGCACACGGAGATCTCCGGTCTTGCGTACGATTCGGGGCGCACTCCCGTGACCGCCGTGAGCAGCGAGATCGGCGCCTCCCGGCGGTAGCCCCGTGCCGCGAGCGACCGGTCGAGCGCGTCGGGGCAGTCGGCGCAGACCTGGAAGCGTGCGGCGGCGCCGAGTTCGGCGTAGAACCGCTCCGCGGCCTCGATACGCCGGGCGAGCCCGTCCGCCGTGCCATGGGCGAGCGTCGCGCCCGACCACCACTTGCCGTTGTCGGTGTGACGAAGCCACCAACCGGACCTGCGGTCCTCGACGGCAGCCGGCGTCGCCCGCGCGGCCCTCTCCAGCAGGTCGCCGACCAGGCCCACGGAGTGGATGGTCGCACGCATCGGCCGGTGCCGTGAGCTCACCTCCGGTTGCCGGCCAGCAGGTCCCGGACCCACAGCGCGCCGTCCTTCAGCGTTCGTCGCTGGTGGCGTCGACTGCCCCGATGTGGTCGCGCAGGTAGGCGACCCGCGCGTCGTCGTGCACCCTGCCCTCCGGGGTCACCGCGTCGTCGAATGCGGCACCGTTCTCGGTCACCATCAGCGGGACCTCGGGGCGGTCCCGCCGCAGTCGCAGGAGCAGCTCGGTCATCCCCGACGCGTCCACGGGCCGGCCCATCGCGGTGTGGGAGCCCCGCTGGGGGAGGAAGTCGACGTCCTCTCACCCGATCCAGGGCGAGTGGTCGCTCCGCCCGTGCCCTTCGGACATGGACCGGGCCGACTGGCCCTCCCACGGCCGTACGAGAGTGGGGGCTGTAGCAATTGACACCCAGCACGTCGATGCCGCCCGACTCCTCGGCGCGGATGGCCGCCTCGTCGTTCGGGAGCCCGTACCACCAGTCGGTGACGGCCTCGGTGTCGGCCACCAGGTCGCCGAGCACCGCCCCGACCTCGGCCGCCTAGTCGGCGAACCTCCCGGGCCGCCCCCTCGATCTGGTACGCGGCGTTGGCGGGGCCCCAGAGGAAGCCGTCCGGCAGGTGCGCGATGGTCACCGAGCACCTCCGGCGGGCTCGGTCGGGGCGAGCTCGAGGGTGCCCGCGCCGTCGGCCTCGGCCCGGTCCCGTCCCCTCACGACGGCGAGACGCCAGGTGAATGGACTCCCGGTGGTCGCGCGGACCAGCGGGCCCGTGCGCTCGACCTCGAACACGGCAGGTGGTTCACCGACCGGTCCCTGGACGACCACTCGCTGCCAGGACCCGTCCACCGGCTCGTACACCTCGAGCGTCACGCCGTCCCGGTGGTCGTTCTCGGGGCGTGCGTCCGGCGACCCCAGCGGGAGCACTGCTCCCTCCCGAACGAGGAGGGGCAGGCTGTCGAAGCCGTGCCTCTCCCTCACCCATCGCGGCCCCTCGACCACGTCACGGGAGAGCAGGTGCGTCCATCGC
>Ga0268386_10004021_pt1 | contig 10781 bp, 10 predicted proteins | sample RVTome_15_FD_200260 | JGI IMG/M metagenome (GOLD analysis project Ga0268386, IMG submission 200260) | Soil microbial communities from uranium-contaminated site in the Upper Colorado River Basin, Wyoming, United States - RVT150D86... ... | reverse complement strand
GTCTGGGCTACGGCGTTCGCCTGGACGCCGAGCACACCAGGCCGGCGGGCCAGCACGTTCTCCACGACGGCCACGGAGGTCGCCCAGTGCAAGCCCCCAGCTTCCAGCACAGTGGTCTTGACGGTGGAGTCCATGTCTGCTCCGTTCGCCCCGTGGTGCCTCGCGACTGGCGCGTCCACGACGACCCTCCGTTCGCCTCGTGGTGCCTCGCGACTGGCGCGTCCGACGTCCTTGTCGCGCTGAACGTTCACGGTTGATTGCGCTCGCCGACGACGAGCACCGTCTTGCCCTCGGCACGCCCCGGGCGGCCCCCGCTCTCGTAGGCCGCCCGGCCCTCGGACAGCGGGAAGGTAGCGGCCACCGCGACCTCGACGTGACCCCCGGAGAGGATCGACGCCAGCTGGTCGAGCTTCTCGCGCCGGGCCGTGACGATAAAGAACTCGGTGTTGACCCCGTACTTGGTGGCCAGTGCCGGGTCCGCCGGCTCCTGCAGCGTGATGACCCGACCGCCAGGCCGGACCACGGCGAACAGCCACTCGGGCGTGTCAGCACCTACTGCGTCAATGGCCACATCGAACTTCCCCAGGTCGGCCTGCGTGGACTCCGCCCCCGCCTCGATGACGCGGTTTGCCCCCAGGGCGGTCGCGCGGGCCACGGCACGCGCGGGGGCAGTCACGGTGACGTGTGCCCCCACGTCGCGCGCGAACTGGGTCAAGAACGATCCCACGCCACCCGTGCCTCCACGGATCAGGATGCGCTGGCCGCGCTGCAGCTGCGCATGCTCACGCAGGGCCTCCCATGCCGTGAGGGCCGGAAGCGCTGCCGCGGCCGCCACGACGTCCGGCACATCGAGAGGCTTCCTCACCACACTCGACGACGGAACGACGACGTACTCCGCGGCCGCTCCGTCGCGGTCGAAGGGCACGAGGCCGAACACCTCGTCGCCCGCGACCAGGTCGTCGACACCCGGCCCGACCTCGGCCACGACGCCAGCAAACTCGTGGGACGGGATGATCGGGGTCCTGTCAACTCCGTTTGCCTCCCACGTCTCCGGCCAAGTGAGCTCGGCAAAGGTGATGGCCGCCGCACGAACGGCGACCAATATCTCGGACTCCCCGGGTGCAAGGCGCGGCGCCTGCTCGTACACCAGCTGCTCGGGACCACCTCGCTTGTGTGCCCTCAGCGCCATCATCATCGTCCTCGGACCTCCTGTCGTTGGCGCGTCGACGAGCCCTTCCGGCATCGGCGACAACGGCGTCACATTCGGCCGGTGCGTGTGCGCCTCTCAACGTCTCAGGAGTGGCCCCCCGAGTCGCGGTCCGGCGTGGCGGCCCAGGGCGGCACGCACTTCGTCGGTAAGCCTATGCCATCGCCGCGCCGACGGCGCCGGCCGAGCGACCCGCGGTGCTTGAGGTGATCTGCCACACGGCCTTACACCCTGGTCCTGCATGATTGTTCTGCCGTTAGGTTCATGAACTGGCCAGCATCGACACTCATACCAACAGGGTAATTACTTCTACCTTTGATCACCTAGAGTAGTCATCCTTCAGAAACTGATCCTGTAGAGTCTTCATCACACAGATATAGTTAGCTGTGGCATCGAAGTGTTTTGCTGTACTGTCTCTGCAATAAGTGTTTATCACTCCAGTTGGTGCATCAAAAAGCGCAACGTTCATGCCTATCATTGAATGCCTTTGACTACCTGACCTATAGCAGTCAACTGGTCGGGGAAGAAACTGAGTAAACCAAGCTGGTAAGTCATAGTGAGAATCATTCACGGTAGGTGACTTCCAATGGTTCTATATCTGCTGTACCAGCATAAACCGTCTATCACTATGCCAAGGGCATTTCTAGTCCTAGTAGGTGAATCCTATACAACGCCCCCAACCTACGTTGATAACTGGTCCGATCCACGGGGTGAGTAGTACTAATACTGTTTGTATCAATCATTAGGAATATAGCTTCCCTATCGATCTCGGTCATGAACTGCGGTAGGGCGTTCAGTTTCTCCTCGACCTTGCGCCGGATTGCTGCGGCTCCGGCTGACGCAGACATTGCCGTTTCCTCTCATCGGTGCTGGCAACCCGGCGGGCAACCTGTCGACCGTTCGGAACCTCGGTCGCGACTTGCTGTATCGACACGGAGCATGCGGCCGACCAAGTGTCGTTGGCGGCCGGGCGTGTTCGCATCCGCCCATGGACAGTCCAAGTGGCCAGTCGTGGCCTGGCCGACCGGGATGCCGACTGCCCTGCAGCCTACTTCGGCCTGGTCCTGGCCGAGTCGCGGGGGCAGGGCCCGGTCGAGCTGCGCGCGGGAGGAGATACCGAGCTTGGCGAAGATCTTGCCCGGGTGGTGCGTGCGGGTGCTGATGGACAAACCGGCGGCCGATCTCCGGGTTCGACCTGGAAGTCTCATCGAGACCTCTAGGTTGAAACCGGTCACTTGCCGCTTGTGATGGCCGCGTCCATCCATTGCATACACATTGGCACACGTTGCCGGGTCTGGAACGCCCCGCGGCGTGGCTCGTTTGTCTGCAGCATTGGCGACCGTTCGGGTCACGAATGGCGTGGCCGCGTCACCGACTGCCGCGGGTGGCTCGTCGCCTCCGATGCGATTCAGCCCACATGATCGCGTCAGCCAGGCCAGAGCCACTCGCGCATCTCTGGCGTGTCTTCGCCGTAGGTGCGGGTCCAACTGTGGTGGCGGGTACGCTCGTCGAGCATCGCCTGCCGCAGGCCGGCGGCTCGGGACCCCAGGCTCGGCACCCGGTCGATCACGTCCATCACGAGATGGAAACGATCCATGTCGTTACGCATAAGCATGTCGAGCGGCGTGGTGGTGGTGCCCTCCTCCTTGTAGCCGCGCACATGCAGTAGGGCCTGACCTGCCCGACGGTACGCGAGGCGGTGGATCAGCCACGGGTAGCCGTGGTAGGCGGAGATCACCGGCTTGTCGGTCGTGAACAGCGTGTCGTATTCACGGTGCGGCAGGCCGTGCGGGTGTTCGGTGTCGTCTTGTAGGCGCATGAGGTCGACCACGTTGATGACCCGGACTCGCAGGTCAGGCAGCTCCTCGCGCAGGATGGCGACGGCGGCGAGGGTCTCTACGGTGGGAACGTCGCCGGCGCAGGCGAGCACCACGTCGGGGTCGCCATCGTCGTTGCTGGCCCACTCCCAGATGCCGATTCCACGCGTGCAGTGGGCCACGGCGTCGTCGATGCCGAGCCAGTTCGGGGTGGGCTGTTTGCCCGAGATGATGACGTTGACATAGCCACGGGAGCGCAGGCCGTGATCGGCCACCGACAGCAGCAGTTGGTGTCCGGTGGCAGGTAGACCCGGATCACGTCGGCTTTCTTGTTGACGACATGGTCGACGAACCCGGGATCCTGGTGACTGAAGCCGTTGTGGTCCTGACGCCAGACGTGGGAGGTGAGCAGGTAGTTGAGCGAGGCGATGTCGCGCCGCCAGTCCAGCTCGCCAGTCGCCTTCAGCCACTTGGCGTGCTGGTTGAACATGGAATCGACGATGTGGATGAACGCCTCGTAGCACGAGAACAGACCGTGGCGGCCGGTGAGCAGGTAGCCCTCCAGCCATCCTTGGCAGAGGTGTTCGGAGAGGATCTCCATGACCCGACCTTGCGGGGCGAGGTGCTCGTCGGTGTCGAGCACGTCGGCTTCCCACACCTTGTCGGTGACCTCGTAGACGGCGTCGAGGCGGTTGGATGCCGTCTCGTCTGGCCCGAAGAGGCGGAAGCTGTGCTCCTGCTCGTCGGCGCGGATCACATCACGCAGCCAGTTGCCCAGTACCCGGGTGGGCTCCGAGTTCGTGGCGCCTGGTGTGCCGACCTCCACGGCGTAGTCGCGGAAGTCGGGCAAGGTGAGATCCTTGAGCAGGACGCCGCCGTTGGTGTGAGGGTTCGACCCCATCCGCCGGTCGCCCTTCGGCAGCCATGACAGCAGGTCGGACAGGGGCCGTCCGTCCTCGTCGAACAGCTCCTCCGGTCGGTAGCTGCGCATCCAGGTCTCCAGGGCACGCAGCCGCTCAGGGTGATCCCGGACCGCGCCGAAGGGTACCTGGTGCGAGCGCCAGGTGCCCTCGACCGGCTGACCGTCCACCTCCTCGGGCCCGGTCCAGCCCTTCGGCGTGCGCAGCACGACCATCGGCCAGCGCGGACGCTGACGGTCACCCTCGGCTCGCGCCCTGCGCTGGGCCGCCGCGATGTCGTCGAGCACCGCGTCGAAGGTCGCGGCCAGCTGTTGGTGCACCGCGGGGGGATCGTCCCCAGCGACCAGGTATGGATCCCAGCCGTAGCCTCGGAACAGATCCGCCAGGTCATCATCGTCGATCCGGGCGAGCACGGTGGGGTTGGCGATCTTGTACCCGTTGAGATGCAGAATCGGCAGCACGGCGCCGTCGCCGACGGGATCCAGGAACTTGTTGGAGTGCCAGGCAGTCGCCAGCGGGCCGGTCTCGGCCTCCCCGTCGCCGACGACGCAGGCCACGATCAGATCGGGGTTGTCGAAGGCGGCTCCGAACGCATGCGACAGCGAGTAGCCCAACTCTCCACCCTCGTGGATGGACCCGGGCACGTCGGCGGCCACGTGACTTGGGATGCCGCCCGGAAAGGAGAACTGGCGAAACAGCTTCGCCATGCCGGTCCGGTCGCGGCTCACGGCGGGGTAGGTGTCCGACCAGCTGCCCTCCAGCCAGGTGTTGGCCACCAGGGCGGGTCCGCCATGGCCGGGGCCCGTGATGACGAACATGTCGAGATCCCGAGCGGCGATCACGCGGTTGAGGTGGGCGTAGAGCAGATTGAGGCCGGGCGCCGTGCCCCAGTGCCCGAGCAACCGCGGCTTGGTGTGCTCGGCGTTCAGAGGCTCGGTCAGCAGCGGGTTGGCCAGCAGATAGATCTGACCGACCGACAGGTAGTTGCAAGCGCGCCAGTAGGCATCGATGCGCGCGTACTCATCCGCGTCCAGCGGCTTGCCGTCGATGATCTTCACAGGTCATCCTTTCATCCGCGTCATCGCTGGGGTCATGCGCCTACGCTACGACCCGCGACACCGGACCTGGTGGGTCGCCAGCCGAGCGCCAAGCCGCAAGTGAGCCCACGACTCCGGGGCCTGGAGGGCGCGCACCAGATCTTGTTTCCGGTCGTAGGTGAGGTTCGTGTGCAGCACAACCGGCCACTGTTGAGGGCTTCAGCAATTCGGTCCGGTGTCGAGGCGTCGGACCAGGGCGAAAACAGCGGCACGGCCAGGCTCGAGCTGGGCAGCGGGAAGAGCAGGCCGATCAGGGCGCCCCACAGCGCCCCGCCGGGCGGCCGGTTGGATCGGCATCCTGCCCTGTCATCACGTCAGGCGAGCGCCGCGTCTTTCGAGGTCGATCAGCTCCTCGCGCTGTACTCAGAGCCAGGCTCGAAGACCTGCTCAGCGGTGCGGGCTCGTCGAAGGCGAGCCCGACGAGGTCCGCCATGTCAACCTCCTATCGTGTCTGACAGGGAGAAATCGTTGGCCACGACCAGGTCAGGCCACAGGAATGCAGCAGCCAGCGGTCGGGATACGAGCGGTGGACAACCGCTCCGCAGGCTTGGAATGTAACGTTCGCGCAAGGCCGAGATGCGAGGTCTGGTAGTTCATACATTGAATAAGTCATGATACTTGACTTCTAACGTCTCGACATTGGCTGTTCCTGCGTAGAACCATTGGCTACTATGCCAGGGACAATTGCGCGTTCTGGTTAGACACCCTATACAACGTTCCCAACCAACATTGATCACTGGTGCTATCCACAACTCGGCAGTGTCACTCGCGAGTAGCCTCAGTAAGCCCATTAAGGCCATGGCTGACTTCCCATTGAGGGGCCTGCAGCAGTTCCAGCAGTCGAGGGGATTTCAGGACGCATCGGGTATTGGCCTACCACTTCGCCCTAGGATCCGACGTGGTTGGTTACTACCATTCCATCCACTTGTAGTCCAGTTGTTGGTTGTCAGATTCCACTGTGCCACCATCCCAAGTCTCGGTATGGATTGACTGTTTCTGACGGCATTTCTCTGCTTCCCACTCATGAAACTTCTGCCTTCTGCCTTGTACCGCTCGACTACAGCAAGTCGCTATGTGGAACAAATGGGATTGAAAGCATGCGCACAATCACCGGCCGTCAGCCAGTTGATACTGATGCTGTCACGTGGGGAGATCATGAGGCAAGAGAACGGCGGGGACCGGGCTGCCCCGCCATTCCACGGCGTGCCACTGGGAGGTCGCATAGCTTCGGACGGTGCCGCTCGTCGGATTGGACGGGCATGGTCGGGCGCTCCCGACGATGTTTGCAGGATGGCGCGGAGCGGAGGTGAGATTCGCTGGCAATCCGACTGTCCGCCCGACGTTGCGGCAACAGCGCCGGTGGGACGTCAGGCGTTCTTGATGGCGGAGACATCGAGCTCGATGGTGACCTTCTCGCTGACCAGTACACCGCCGGCCTCCAGGGCGGCGTTCCAGCTCACGCCCCAGTCAGTGCGGTTGACGCTGGCCTTGCCCTCGAAGCCGATCCGCTCGTTGCCGGACGGGTCGGTCGCCGCGCCGAGGAACTCGACGTCGACCGCCACCGGCTTGGTGACACCTTTCAGGGTGAGGTCGCCGGTCACGCGAAACTCGGTGTCGCCGATCTGATCGATCGCGGTGGAAACGAAGGTGATCTCCGGGTAGGTCGCCATGCCGAAGAAGTCGTTGCTGCGCAGGTGCGCGTCGCGGGCGGCGTTGTGTGTGTCGGAGCTCATGGCCTTGATGGTCACCTGTGCGCTCGAGTTCGATGGGTGTTCCGCGTCGATCGACACGGTGCCCTCGAAGTCGCTGAAGGTGCCGCGGACCTTGGTCACGATCGCATGGCGTGCGACGAAGCCAATGGTCGAGTGGCCTGGGTCGATGGTGTAGGTACCGGTAAATTGGACGGGGGTGGTGATCGTCGCGTTCACGAGTTGCCTCCGAAGCGTGCGTGCTGCCCGGTCAGGGAATGGTTCAGCCAGTCCTCGAAACGGGTCTCGCTGAGGCGAGCGTCATTGCCGGGGACGAGTGTCTGCTCGCTCAGTTCGGCGCCGAAGTAGGGTGCGTGGGGATCAGCGATCACCTCGCGCCGGTCATGACGGGCATCAAGCGTTCGGCGGACGAGCTTGCCGAGACGGAGTTGTCCAGCGCCTGAGTAGCTGCATGAGGGCGGGGACGAGCAGAGCGCGAACGACCCTCGCGTCGAGAAGGACGGCCGCGGCGATGCCGAACCCGATTTCTTTGGCGACGACGATCTGGGCGCTGAGGAAGGCGCCGGCGACGACCGCGAAGAGCAATGCGGCGGCGGTGACGATCCGGCCGGTGCGTTCGAGGCCGACGGCGACCGCCTCGGCGTCGCTATGGCCGTCCTCGCGAGCCTCTTTGATCCGCGAGAGGAGGAAGACGCCGTAGTCGGTGGAAAGGCCGAAGACCCGAGGATGTCGCCGTCGCGCAGCATCTCGTAACGGGACTCGCCCGGGTTGTCCGTGACGACGTATTCGCCCTCGGCCATCAGGCGGTGAGAGCGAGCGCGTTTCCGGACAGGTCGCGTTCGATACGCGTCGCCCAGGCGCTCGACGTCCTCGAGCCGGCGGACGACCGCGTCGAGGCGTTCGCGCGTGTCGAAGTGGATGGTGACGTGATCCATTCCGCTCAAGACGTGTTGAGTGATTGGCGAATTGCAGCGGCGGCCCGGAGGCCGAGCGCGGCCAGTGTCAGGGTCGGGTTGGCGGTTCCGACCGTCGGGAAGACGGCGGTGCTGATTACGAAGCAATTGCGATGGCCGTGCACTCTCAGCTCTGCGTCGACGACCGAGGTGCGCGGGTCGGCACCCATGCGGCACGTGCCCATGATGTGGCCGGCGCCGAACGGGCTGGTCGGCGTGGTTGACATCCGTAGCGCCGAGCCTCTCGAACAGGCGCTGGTGCGTCTCGCGGCCGGCGGCGAGGCCGCCGCGCGCGTAGTCGCCCGTTCGGTCACTGAGCGTTGGGCGTGGGATCCCGAGCGCGTCGCGTTGTTCTGCCAGCGTCACGCGGTTGCGCGGGTCGGGCAGTGGCTCGGTGAGGCTCGCGAGGCGTAGCTGGCGTGCGAATCGGTTCCGCAGTTCCGCTAGCCCTGCCTCGCCGAGCCGGTGATTGGTGGCCTGTGTGTACGCCTGCACAGTTGCGTCGCCGGCGGGCCAGGACCACCCGTCGTTGCCGATCTTGACGCGGAACGCGGAGCGGCGTGCGCGGAACGGGCCGTCGCGAAGCGTCTCGATGCCGCTGGTCGAAAGCGGTCCGCGGAACGGGTAGAGCGGCTCCGGCGTCAGCGCCCAGGAGAGCTGAACCGGGTGGTCCATGAGGAACCGGCCGACGAGGTCGCGCTCGTTTCCGAGCCCTGCCCGATGCTCTGGCCCGCGTGAGAGGAGCATGAGCTTCGGCGTCTCGATCGCGTGGGCGGCGAGGATCAACGTCCTCGCCCGCACGACTCCCCGAGTCCGATCGGGACGCAAGAAGCGCGCTGTGACGCCGTCGCCGCGGACGTCGACCTCGTGGACGATCGCAGGAGCAACGACTTGCGCGCCGAGCTTCTCGGCTTTCGCCACGTGGACGCTCGCGTCGTACTTGGCCCCGATCGGGCAGATGGGAACGCAGGTGGCGTTGCCGCAGCAGGCAGGCCGCCCGTCCCACACCCTGCTGTTTCGCGCCTGCGGGGTTGCCGTGATCTGGAGGCCAATTGACTCGGCAGCCGCCGCCACCAGCCCGTCGAGGTACGACTGCGGGATGGGAGGCATCGGGTAGGGCCGCGAGCGCGGCGCGCCCAACGCGGGATCGTCGGCGCCGGCGACACCGATCTCCCTCTCGGCACGGCCATACCACGGCTCGAGGTCGTCGTAGCTGATCGGCCAGTCGACGCCGACGCCGTAGCGGCGCTTCATCTTGAAGTCGCTGGGGATGAGCCGAAGGGCTGTGCCGAGCCAGTGCCAGGTCGAGCCGCCGACGCAGCGCTCGTAGGTGCTGCCGAACGGCTCTGGGCCTTCCTCGACGTAGTAGCCCTTCAGGTCGAGTACCGTGGGCTGCGGCGCGTAGGCAAGACTCGGGTACGGAGCCTCGGGAACACGCGCGGAGGACTGGCGGAAGAGCTGGACCGCTTGTGCGCGGTCGACGCGAGTGCCCGACTCGAGCAGGACGATGCTGACGCCGCTTCGTGCGAGTTCAGTTGCCGCGAGGGCGCCGGCGATCCCGGCGCCGACAACGATGACGTCAGCGCGGATCTCGTTCATTACGCCCTCCCTGGCTTCGCCCAAGCGCCGGTTTCGCCGAGGCAGTTCGAGGGCGGCTGGGCGTGCGGGAGGGCGCGCCAGACGAGCGCGTCGAGGTAGCTGACGACACGCGTCCCGCCGCCTTTCGTAGGCGCCATCCCACTCCACCAGGCGGCGGTGGTCGCATCCGCGCACGCACGCGCGCCGCGGCGGGCGAAGACGGAGCTCGCCTCGAGCTCGTCAAGCGTGGCGGCGCCGAGGCCGTCGGCGTAACCGGCGATCCGAACGAGCGTAGCTGGTGCCATCGGCAATGCCGCCTGCTCGAGTGCGTTTAGGTAGTCAGGAGCGACCGCTTCGGGAAGCTCGTCGACGCCGGTGACGACGCGCGAGAGCTCGATGAAGCCGGCAAGCGTGTCAGCCGTCGTCGGCCGGTCGGCCGACGACGTCGGGTCGGCGCCGAAGTCGCAGCCGGCGAGCGTAAGTCCGCCAATCGCCGCTGCCGAGGCGCGAAGGAATCCCCTACGGCTCAGTACCCCGTGGGCGGAAGCCGCCGCGAAGTCGGTCTCAGTCATCGCGTCCTCCCAGGATTGCCCTCGGCGAGGAGCGACGAGACCAGGCGATCTCGTCCATGAAGCGGCCGACGGTGAGGTCCGGATCAACCGTAACGGGGTCTCGCGCCATCAGCTTGCCGACCTTGAGACCCGCGAGCGCCTAGTCAGTGGCGACGTAACGCGCCTCGGCGGTGGCGGCCTGGAGCAGGAACCACCCGGTGAACGCGAGCACTGATCGTTCCGCGAAATGCGCCCTCCGCCGATCGCGACCGTCCCGAGGGCGCTCGCACTGATGCCGCTCGCGAGGGCGCCCAGCGGGCTCATCCTTGTGCGGTTGCTATGTCGACGTGAGGTTGAACATGCGCTGAGTCTCTCTGGGGTGGGGATTCGTCGCACCCGTGGAAGCCACTGGTCATCACCCTGGCCGCGCTACTGGCCTCTCATCGCGAGCAGTGCCGCAAGGGCAACGAGGAACGAGCAGATCGCCCGTCCACCTGAATAGGTCGCGGCCGATCCAGGCGCACGCGCTCGCCTCTACCGGGTCACACCACACGGCCAGCGCGTCCTGGCCGCCGCCATCTCCCTCCACGACCACCGCTACCCCGACAACTACCTCGCCGCCGCATAGAACCAAGCCACCCCAGGGCGATTCACGCTGATCCTGCGGGCATAGGTTCTAACGCCGGTTCGAAGCCTTGTACTTGGCCCCCCGCGACTGAACGATATGGGGCAGCCGGTCTTTCCCGCACGAGCGGCTTAGTGCTCCGGCGTCGTGTGACAAGAACGGCGCCGAGTTCTTCGCTGCGTGCGTTCCTGTAGTCTTGTAGTAATGGGTTGGGAGATCAGGGCGAACCTGGGCAGGCACGTGCGTACGGGTGTCGACGGGTGGGGTTGGCTCTGGGAGATCACCTCGGGTGAGCAGGTCGCGCAGGTCGTGATCGAGATCAGC
>Ga0268386_10004020_pt1 | contig 10783 bp, 13 predicted proteins | sample RVTome_15_FD_200260 | JGI IMG/M metagenome (GOLD analysis project Ga0268386, IMG submission 200260) | Soil microbial communities from uranium-contaminated site in the Upper Colorado River Basin, Wyoming, United States - RVT150D86... ... | reverse complement strand
TCGCCAAAGGGGACCTCTATGGAGAGCTCGTCGAGGATCTGCTTGCCGTCGATCGCCGCCGACAGGCCTTCGACCTTGAGGGCGCTACTCATAAGTCCTCCAACTCGAGATAGACGGTGCCGCCCTCGATCAACACCTCGTAGACGGGGACCGGAGTGGTGGCCGGCAAGGCGCCTGGCTCCCCGGTCACGAGATCGAACTCGGATCCATGCCGGGGGCATTCGACCGTCTTGCCCCACAGCTCTCCCTCGGCGAGAGAGGCCTCGGCATGAGTGCAGCGGTCGCCAATGGCGTAGACGTCGTCTTCGATGCGAAACATGGCGATTCGGTTGTCCCCGATCGTCACCCTGACTCCCCGATCGCGGGGTAGATCCTCGAGCCTGGACACCTCCACTTTCACGCCACTCTCCCCTGCTCCTGAGCTTGGACGAAGCGACGGAACACCTCGTCGGAGACCGGGTCGGCAATGCCTGCGATCGGCAGGCGGGCGATGACCTCGGCGAAGAATCCCCGGATGAGGAGTCGCTCGGCCCGGGCCCGACCCAGCCCCCGGCTCTGCAGGTAGTAGAGATGGTCCGCCTCGAGCGGCCCCACCGATGAGCCATGCCCGCAGACGACGTCGTCACAGAGGATCTCGAGATTCGGCACCGAGTGGGCCTTGGCGTTCTCCGAGAGCACCAGGTTGCGATTCGTCTCGAAAGTCGATGTCTTCTGAGCGTCCTTCTCGATGCGAAGCAGACCGGTGAAGATCGACTGGGAATCGTCCTCGAGGGCGCCCTTGAGGAACACGTCCGACGAGGTGTTCCGGCCGCTGTGATTGATGACCATTCGATAGTCCAGTGTCTGCGCGCCCTCGCCGAAGAAGAGACCGACCACCTCGGAAGAGGAACCGTCACCCTCCAGGCTCACCCCCAGGTCGAGCCGACCCAGATCGCCACCGAGACCGACCTCGCCCACCCGGGACGTGGCATCACGATCGATGCGCACCCGCTGGTGCAACACCGTGGAAGCGGCGTGGTCGAGGCTCTGCACGGAAAGGAACCGCAGATTTCCACCGTCGCCGACATCGAGCGAGACCTCGGGCACCATGAGGAGGCGCTTGCCCTCGGCGCTTCGATACACCACGAGGATCCTGGCCTCGGCGTTGGTGCCCACACGCACCGCGATGTGTGGGAACGTGGCCGTGTCTTCTGAGGAGCCCTGCACCTCGATGACCAAGGGGGCTGTGACCGACCGTCCCCCGGGCACATCGATGAACAATCCGTCCGAGGCGAAGGCGGTGTGAGCGGCGGCCAGCTTGTTGTGATCGACCGGAACCATGCTCGTCCGTTCGGCGGCATCGGCGAGACGGGTCATCTCCATGCCGTCGGCTTCGGCTTCGACCACGTGGCCATCGACCATCAAGACGTTGCCCGAGGTCTCGCCCAATGAGGTGATGAAAGGCCCGGCGCCGAGATGTTCGCCCGGCTCGAAAGCCGGTCTCAGGGTGGAGAACGGCAGGTCGTAGTCGACATAGCGCCAGTCTTCCTCGGCGCCGGTCGGTTCCTCGAGCGACGAGAACACCGCGAAGGCGGCGTCCATCTGCTCGGCCCTCCAATCGGGCACTGATGCCTGCAGTTTCTTCAGATTTTGGGCGTCGAACGCGGTCAATAACGCTCCGAATCGGGATACGCCGATCGTATTTCACCTACGGGCGTAGTGCGAATTACTCCGCTGGTCGCAGGGCGTCGACGGTCACCTCCGACGCCGAGTTCCACAACATCCAGCCGAGCCCATGACTCTCCGCCGTGGTGATCTGCTCTCGAACCTGGGCGGCGTCGTATCCGAAGTCCTGCAGCCAGGGACGGACCACGACCTGACCGCTCAATCGTCCCATCCCGTCTACCAGTGCGCGGTCGATCATCTCGCCGGGATGCTGGCTGGGGTCGGCGAATCCGTACCAATTGGGGTCGTAATGCGACGGGTAGAGCATCGGCGAGACCACGTCGACTATCCCCGCCACTTCCTCCCACCGCTGCCCGATGCCGCCGTCATCCGTCGCAGTGGTCAGGTAGCCGAAGATGTCTGCGGCGACCGCACAGCCCAAGGGCCTGAGTCGGGCCACCGAGTCGTTGAGGAACGTGGAGACCGTGGAAATGCGGGTATCGGGGCCGACACCGCCGTCGAAAACGGCCGACTCGCTGCGGGAGTCGGGAAAACGCACGTAATCGAATTGAATCTCGTCAACGCCGGCGCGGCAGGCCTCCGCCGCGAGGTCGAGGCCGTATTGGCGGGCCGCCGGGTCGGTGGGGTCGAGGAAGTGCTGCCCGTTGGCCTCGTAAGGTGAGTTGGTCGCGGTGTCCCAAACCGCCATTTCCGGCTGCTGCACCGCAGCGATCGGATCGGTGAAGAGCACGATGCGGCCGATGACGTATAGACCGAGACCGTGGGCCTCAGCGGCGGTGGTCGCGAGGTCGAAGACACCCTGGGCCGCGCCGACCGCTATGGCTGTCTCGTTCTCGGTGTCGAAGAACACCTTCCCGGTCTCGTCCTTGAGGTCGATCATGAGCGCGTTGAGCTCGGTGTCCATCGCCATGTCGACGTACGACGCCAGATTGTCGCGTATTGCCGGTCCACCGATGTGAACCGCCCGAGCCGTGAACGGTTCCATGGTCACTATCGACTCACCAGTACCGCCTTGCCAGGAGAACTCGGTGGAGAGCCAGGCGGGACGATCGACCACGACGGTCCCCTCCTCCGCTCCCCTGATCTGAAAGTAGCCCTCCTCATCGGACGTGTCATGCCCGGCTCCGGCGCGAATCCGTGCTCCTTCGATTCCGCTGCCCGACTCATCGACGACACGACCGCGCAGGACACGTGCCTTGAGCACGACGTCGAAATGACCCTCGGGTCGATCGGCCAGGGTCACCATCTGGGGGACATGCCCGGGTGCGGTCACCTCCAGCACCTTGGTCGAGCGGCTCCAGATCATTTCGACGCGACCATCGGCACCGGTCGTACCCACCTGAGATCCGGCGACATCGACCACCGCCGAGGCAATGGGCGTTCCCAGGTCGTCGAGCACTCTCAGTTCGTAGGGATTGGACCGTCCGATCATGGACCAGCCGGCCCATCCGATCCAGACGAGGGTGAACGCAACGAGCAATCGAAACAAGGTTCGGCGCGTCACTGTTTCCCCAGGTTAACTAGCGGAAATCGGTAGCGGCAGGTCGGGCTTGCCAGATTCAGCCAGCATGGTTAGGTTTTCCACAGGGGGTTGATTGGAGGCCGCATTTGGGGAAGGCCATGAAGGCCCGACAAGCGAGAGTCGATCGAGGCGCCAGCCCCTCCGACACCGTTGGCCTATACCTCGACGAGGTATCCGAGCACGAGTTGCTCACCGCCGAGGACGAAGTCCACCTCGCCAGGGCCATGGAGCAAGGCAAGAAGGCGCAGGCCATGCTGGAGTCCGGCGACTACAAGCGCTCAGAGCGCGCCCAGCTGATGCGGGCGGTCGCCGCCGGCGAGGAAGCCAAGATGAGCTTCATCCGCTCCAATCTGCGTCTGGTCATCTCAATCGCCAAGCGTTACACCGGCCGAGGACTCGACCTCCTGGACCTCATTCAGGAAGGAAACCTCGGGCTCATCCGGGCGGTGGAGAAGTTCGACTGGCGCAAAGGGTTCAAGTTCTCGACCTACGCGACGTGGTGGATCCGCCAGGCAATCACTCGAGGTCTCGGCAACAACGGGCGCACCATTCGGCTGCCGGTGCACATGGTCGATGTCGTGCGCACGGTTCACGACACGAAACAGAGCCTGCACGACCAGTTCCACCGCACCCCGACCCTCGAAGAGATCTCCGAGGCCTCTGGCCTCGACCACGAGCGGGTTCTCGCAGCTCTGGAGGCACCCGCCGAGACAGTGTCACTCGATCGCCCCGTGGGTGAGGACGGCGATGCTTCGCTGCAGGATTTCGTCCAGGATCTGGAGGCGGCCGACCCCGTGGACCACGCCGCGTCGGCATGGCGGCGGGACAGGTTGATTCAGGCGCTCGCCTACCTCGACCACGAGGAACAACAGGTGCTCTGGCTTCGCTTTGGTCTCGATGGAGACGAACCGTGGACCCTGTCCGACGTCGGCAAGGTGGTCAACGCGACCCGGGAGCGAGTGCGCCAGATCGAGGCGAGAGGGTTGGCCAAACTCCGCCACCCATCCTGTGAGATCGACCTGAAGGGCCTCGTCTGAGAGCTGCCTGCGATGTCAGGCCCGTAGATAACGCAGGAAAAGGGAGCGGTCGCCGTGGAGCACCCGGTTGAGACGCATGTCCAACGGAGACTCCGGGGCGGGTCCATGGGCCATGCGCGGCGACTCTCCGGCAGCCAGCATCGGCGCCACGGTGAGGGCCAATTCGTCCACCACTTCGGCTGCGATCAGCTGACCCATGAGACTCGGCCCGCCTTCACAGAGGACAACCCGCGCCATGCGCATGAAGTGGAGGACGTCTTCCGGTTCGGTGCTCTTGAGCCGCACCACATCGGCGACCTCGGAGAGGGCAGCGAAGCGATCGTCGGGTGCGTCGTGGTCGGTCAAGACGGTGACCCGGTGCTCGGGATCACCGAACACGCGATGGGAGGGCTCCAGGTCGAGAGATCGGGTCACCACTGCCAGGTGGGGCGTAGGCTCGAGGCGAGCTTCGACACGGGCCTGACGGCGACGCTCGTCGAGGGTGACGGGTGAATAGTTCTCGGCCCGTACCGTCCCCGCCCCGACAAGGATGAAGTCGGGAACGGCGCGCAGGGCGGCAAACATCTCCTTATCGTCTTCGTCGTTGATCGCTGTCGATCCACCGTCGACCACGGCCGCGCCATCGATCGTGGTGACGAAGTTCCCGACCACCCACGGTCGGTCGGAACGACCTCGGGGGTAGCTCATCTGAACTTGAAGCGGATCGACCGCGTCGCCGTCGGGCTCGGTTCGAATCATCGAGCCCGACGCTACCGCATGTGAGCGCTCTTAACCGCTGTCCTCGACGAGCCCGACCAGGTTGCCGGCTGGGTCGTGGAACATGGCGAAGGTCACCACACCGGGAATCTCGGTCCGGGGCATTGCGGTTACTCCGCCTCCGGACTCCACATCGGCGAGGGTGGCATCGATGTCGGCTACGCCGACGTAGATGCAGTTATAGGCAGGAGTCTCCTCGCTGCCCTGGCCGACGGCGCCATTGACACCCATGGCGTCTCCCTCGGTCGTGTGATAGTTCTCGAATCCTTCGGGGGTGTTGAACTTCCAGTCGAAAAGAACCGAGTAGAACGCCTTCAGCGCGTCACCGTCGGGCCCCATGATCTCCCAGTGGACTATCGGGTTTGCTGACACTTCTTCTCCTTCGACGTCGTGTCGGGCCATCTGCCCGGGGTCAATGTGAGTGACGAACCAGGTTCCGCCATCTCGACATCCGCCGCACCTCCAGGCGCAGGGATTCCGGAGGGGACGCAGAGCCTCGTCATCACGTCGACGACAGCGTGGCGTTCACTCACAGGTAGCGCGTTAAGCGCCCAGTCTCTCTCGCACGGTGCCCAGGTCACCCTGCCAGGCATTCTCCTCGAGGACGGCCTCGAAGCCCATGGCGATGTTGATGTTCAGCATCGGCTCGTTGGAGCCTGCGTTGTGAGTGTCGACCCGCTCCACCTCGGGATACTCGAGGATGATCCGTTCGATCATCGCGGCTTTGAGCCAACGCCCGAGACCCCTGTTGCGGTGGTCGGGATGGACGCCGGTGTCCCACTGCCAGGCCAGGTCGGGTTGCAGATCCTGGGTCTTCATCTGCGTGAACCCGACGAAATCACCGCTGGGTTTGTGTACGACTGTCAAGTTGTGAATCTGGCTTTGGGACTTGAGGACGTTGTCCTCTATGTCACGCCAGGTTTCCGGCGTGATGGTCTCGTCGTCGACCTCGTAGTCCTCGGTCGGTGCAGTGTTCATGATCTCCATCATGGCGCAGAACTTCCCCAGGTAATCCTCGGGAAAGGGTGACTCCATGGCGAGGAGCTCATAGTCCGAGGCTCGCTCCATGGCACGTTCCACCCACGACCGCATCAGCCCGCGATCGAGCTCGGCGATGAGGAGACGGCTCCTCCGCTCTTGGTAAACCGACTTGAGGCCAAGGCCTTCTGCCAGGCTCTCGGCCGGGTGGCCCCTCTTGATCCAGGTCTCGAAACGCGTGCGGCCTTGCTCCTCCAAGTGGTCCAGAACCGGGGTTGCCAGCAGTCGGGCATAGCCCCGGCCGCGCCGGGTCGGATGGACATGGACGGCTCCCATTCCGTTGGCGAGGTTCTCCTCGACGTCGTAATGGACGAGCCCGACCGCTGCGATCTCCCCGTGTTCGCGCAGGATCCATCGGAACTCGGGGAATCTGGCGAAGGAATGTCGCCACTTTGCGATCCGCATCGCCACCGGGGTGGGAGGATCGCCGGGAATGTTCTCAGCATCCAAAACGTCGTGGTACTCCGCCAATTCGCTGAGTACCGACTCGGGAGCAGTTGCTGTTTCGAGTTGCTCGATCTTGATACGCATCGAGCACCCAGGGTATGGGCCCCAGCCGACCGAATGCCGGGGATTTACTCGGTGACGGTGACCGTCGCTCCCCCACTCACAGGTATATCTTCCATCCCGCCTCCGATAGCCCACAATGCGACGACCGTGATCGTGATGATCACGAGCGCGGTAAGGATTCGGTTGGTGGCACGCGTCGATCCACCTTCGTACGTCAATTGTCTCCCTGGAAGCGACGCCGGGCAGGCTACCTCGGTCAAACTCTCTTTCCAGGGCCCGAGTCGGAAAAGACTCTGTCGGGCTAGTCCTCCACCACCGACTCGACGGCCTCGCTCAGTTTGTCGGCGCCCTCGTCGACCGCGTCGGAGGCCGCTTCCGTCGGGTCGGGCTTGATGAAGCCCCGCTCTTTCAGCTTGGGGATCACTTGGTCGGCGATGTCCTCAGCAGTGTCGTCACCGACCTTTGTCGCCATGGTCTCCACCAGCTTGTCCCGCGCCTGTGACTCGGTCAGACCGGCGTATTCGTTCTTCTTTTGTGAGAGGAACCGCCCGGCCACGAACAGGAGGCCGACGAGGAAGGCGAACTTGACCATGAACCGAAGGGGGTGCCTCTCGTCGGCAGTCTCGATCTTGTGCTCCATTCATTCACCTCGGTAGGGGCCCAGCGATAGTACCCACCTGAGAGAACGTGTTTTCGCGGACTGAGTGCAGGGGTCTTCATCACCGGGCACCGGTGCCGTATGTTCGGGCCCATGCGGTGGTTGATAGCCGCCCTGGTTGTTGTCGGTCTCGCCGCCGGCGTTTGGTTGCTGTGGACTCGCTCGGCTGACGACGGCCCACCGGTCACCGAGGCAGCTCCGTCGACTACCACCACGACCCTGCCCCAGCCCACGACGTCGACGACCCTCGGCTCCGAGCCAAGCACCACAGGAGAGGACTCCCACGTCGTGCAGACCGTCGAAGAGGCGGAGGAGATACTGCGGGAGCTGTGGTTCGGTTGGTTCGAGGGCATCTACAACCAGGACGAGGAGCGGATCCGTGAGGTGGTAGTCCTGGAGGAAACCGTTGAGACCGCGAAGGAGAGCTTCGGATCGCTCTCGTTTAGCGAGGCCCCAACGCAGCAACTTATCGCGCTCTCTCGAACCGAGGTCCTGCGCTCAGACGCGACGTGCTTGGCGGTCTGGAGCGAACTTGATGTCTCAGGTTTCAGGCCCGACGCGGTCGGGTCGAGCGGCGTTTACGTCATCCGACATACGGACGCTGGCTGGGCACTGCTGAGTGTCTGGCCTAATCGGAACGATGTCTGGGAGGCTGAGTGCGAGTCATTGTTGCGTTAGCTGTTGCTCTGGTCGTCGTAGTTGGTTCACATTCTGCAGTCGCGGCTGCCTTCACGGCCTGTTGGGTAACTCAGTCCGTGAATGCTGACACCGGATTCCAGGACACGGTCACCCGGTGCCGCATCGCCGGTGGAGACACCGTCGACTACGCCTCGGACAATGACGTTCCATCGGTCCTCTATCCGAACATGGGAACCGATCTCACCGGGCAATGCTGGTACTACACGTCCGCGGCAACCGCCTATGTGATCGTGGCCCTCTACTCCGACGGCACCGCAGAGATGGGCTGGAGCACGGACCCGGGCAACTCCTCTGCGATCATCGCCATCGGTCCCACCGTGCCCCGCTGCACTTCGGAGCCGACGCCGATCAGCGATCCTTCTGCTGAGGCCTGGGATTACGCGATGTCCTACATCCACGACCCGCCGCTCCCCAACCTCAACCCTGCCCCCGGCGGTGGAGTCACCGGACTCGAGACCTTCATCGGTGTCCCCGTGCCCCCGGATCATGCGGCATCTCTCAGCAGCGGGGCGAACACACTCGAAGTGGAGATCGTCGTCGATGCCGTCGTGGTCACCTGGGGCGACGGCCGGGTCGACACCTATCCGCCCAACGAGGAGGTCCTCGCCGGTTACCCGGACGGCGACGCCACCCATGTCTACGAGGTCAAGAACGCCAGCGGGGTCGACCTCGTCGTCGAATACGACTGGACTGCGCGCTGGAGGGTCGACGGCGGGCCTTGGACCGCTCTGGACGTCCCCAACACCGAGACGCTGGTCAGCTACCCGGTCGCCGAGATCGTCTCCCGGCTGACCGACTGACCGCGGAGCGAGCTTGCTCCCCGGCGCGTGGACATGCCGCACCACGACCCGTCCTCGCGATAAAAAATTGACTCACCCCGCTTCTTTCGGTACCGGTGCGTTTCGTCACCCGTATAAGGTCGCCACCGCCCCCAACTCAGGACCCTCGCCCAGTCGATGTCCCGCCCCCGCCTCCTCGCCGCATTCGCCGTCCTCGTAACCGTCGTCGTATCCGCCTATTGGATCGCCATGGGCTCCACTCAGCCCCGTTCCGACGGTGGTGTGGCCCTGGCGAGGCCGATCGAGACCACGACCACAACTCCTGACATCGAGGCGCTGGTTGCATCCGGCTCGGTGCAGGCACCGGTCGACGATGCCGAAAATGAGCTCACCAAGGCCGCGCTCGCCCGGATGAGCACGACCACTACAACCACCATCCCGAGCACCACAACCACGACCGAGGCAGCAACAACCACAACAAGCACAAAGGCGGCACGCGAGGCGGCTCCCACCACCGCGGCCGCCCCCACCACCACACCGCCGACTACCTCGCCGCCTACCACCAGTGCTGGAGGATTCAGCTCGGCGGACGAAGCCGACTTCTCCGGCCGAATCAACTCCTTGCGTCAATCCGAGGGGAAACCGGGCCTCAGCCGTGATGGCTCCCTCGACTCCTTCGCCCGAAGTGCGGCCAAGCGGATGGCCGAGAGCGGCTCGCTGCAGCACTCCAACATCGGATCACTTCTCCCACCATGGGAGGCTGCCGGCGAGAACATCGGGACCGGCGGCTCGGTGTCGTCCATCTTCAACGCCCTCGTGGCCAGCAGTGGCCACCTCTCCAACATGCTGGGCGACTTCACCCACATGGGGATTGGGGTCTATCGAGACGGCGACGGGTCGATATGGACGGCACACGTCTTCGCCCGCTGACCCCGGAGCCTTCGCCGCACTCAGAGCACGCTCAGATACCACCAGTCACGAAACGGGATGCGCCGTCGCAAGCTGGCGCGTGAGGATTCCCTGGCCGGGAACCATGCCAGCTCGCGGCCCGACCCATCGTCTATCACGGCCGACCGGGCGTGCACACCCCGGAGCCCGGCTTCCTTTACAGCTACGCCGACCGACTGACAGGCGTAGCGGCGGACGGGACGGCCGTTGGCATGACGAGGGTAGGTCTCGGGCAGCCCCAGCGCCACCAGGCCGCGGCCGGTCACCGCATCGGCGGCCTGTTGCGACCGGGGAAGGGTGGCTACGACCAGGTCGAACCCGGCATCGAGGTCGTCGGGTGTCACCGGTGATCCGGCCAACACCGCCAAGACCTGGGCGCGGGCGGTCGTGAGGTCTTCGTTGAGATAGAGGGTCGGAAACGAACCCGGAGGATTCCACCGCCCCCCCAACGCCGCGGCAAACGAGGTGTCGAGGGGATCGATCCAGGCGGGGTCGGCGACCCGCAGCCACGCATGATCCTCAGGAAGCGTTGTCACCGCAGGGATCACGGCTGGATGCGACGAAGGTCGAAGGCCATGGCAACGGCTTCGGCAGCAAGCTGATACTCGCCCGCCTCCATCGTCTCGATGATGCTGCGGTTGCCCAAGTTCTCGGCTGGTCGTCGCACCACCGCGGGAATCCGCTCTCGCCTCACATACCTGTCGAGGAGCGCGGTCACATTGTCGACAGCGGCTACGTCGTCGACCCGGTCGGAAGGGGGGCCGGAGGCAAGCCACTTGGAGAAGGCCTGGCGGGACACTCCGAAGAGCCGGCCGGCTGCCGCGTTGGATAGATCCCACAGCGCCAACAATCGTTGCAGCGGCTCGGTGCGTATCTGGCGATCGAGGGCGTCGACGAGCTCCCGAATCCAGTCGGCATTGGCGGTGCCCACCAACTCCTTGGCTAGCTCCTCGGGAGCGAGTGACGTATCCATGACGTCATCATCGCGCAACCCGATGTCAATCGCAATCATTTGTCAACTTCTGAGGATCGAAGAGCCGTCATGGCCCAGAGATTGCCACTCGTGTGGTACAGATCCGGGACCAGTTGACATGTGAGTGTTTACTCACATATATTCCCCACCCATGGACGAGGTCTTCCGGGCCATCAACGACCCCAGCCGACGACTCCT
>Ga0268386_10004018_pt1 | contig 10786 bp, 9 predicted proteins | sample RVTome_15_FD_200260 | JGI IMG/M metagenome (GOLD analysis project Ga0268386, IMG submission 200260) | Soil microbial communities from uranium-contaminated site in the Upper Colorado River Basin, Wyoming, United States - RVT150D86... ... | reverse complement strand
CCCGACTACCTGAAGTTCGCCGAGGGATCGGTCCTCATCCGCGTCGGCGACACGAAGGTGATCTGCGCGGTGACCATCGACGACCGCGTCCCGGGCTGGCTGCGCGGCAAGGGCAGCGGCTGGGTGACCGCCGAGTACAGCATGCTGCCCCGCGCCGGCACCGAGCGCTCGCAGCGCGAGGCGAGTGCCGGTCGGGTCGGCGGGCGGACGCACGAGATCCAGCGCCTCATCGGCCGGGCGCTGCGCGGCGTGGTGGACCTGTCCCGGCTCGGGGAGCGGACGATCACCGTCGACTGCGACGTCATCCAGGCCGACGGCGGCACGCGCACGGCGAGCATCACCGGCGCCTACGTGGCGCTGGCGCGGGCAATGAACCGATTCGGGATGGGGCAGCTCCTCACCGGGCAGGTGGCCGCGGTGAGCGTCGGCCTGGCGAGCGGCGCGATCCTGCTCGACCTGAACTACGCGGAGGACTCGACCGCGGACGTCGACTTCAACGTGGTCATGACCGATGACGAGCGTTTCGTCGAGGTGCAGGGCACGGCCGAGCACCGCGCCTTCGATCGGGCCCAGATGAATGGGATGATCGACCTCGCCGCGGCCGGCATCCGGCAGCTGTTCGAGCTCCAGCGCACCGCCGTGGAGGCGCCTGTCGCCGAGTGAGCGACCTCCTGCTGGCCACCACCAACCCCGGCAAGCAGCGCGAGCTGGCGCGACTCCTCGGCGACCTGCCGGGCCGCATCGTCTTTCCGGAGGAGATCGGCCTCCACGAGCAGGTGCCGGAGCCGCATCACAGGTACGCCGAGAACGCCGCGGAGAAGGCGGTCGCCTTCTGCCGCGAGAGCGGCCTGCCGACTCTGGCCGATGACTCCGGCCTGGAGGTCGCCGCCCTCGACTGGGGGCCTGGGGTGCGGACCGGGCGCTACGGCGGCGAGGGCGTGACCGACCCGGTGGGGCTCCTGCTCGAGCGGCTGGACGGTGTTGCCGACCGGACCGCGCGCATGGTGTGCTGGCTGGCGCTCGCCACCCCGCAGGCAGCCGACGAGCCGCGGGTGGAGCTGTTCGACGGCGTCGTGGAGGGCAGCGTGGCCACCGAGCGTCGTGGCGGCGGCGGATTCGGCTACGACCCGGTCTTCCTCCTGCCCTCAGGCCTGACCACCGCCGAGCTGCCGGAGGCCGACAAGGATCGCGTCTCGCATCGCGGGCGGGCGGTGGCCGCCGCCCTGCCGCGCCTCCGCGAGCTGCTGGCGCCGGCGCCATGACCCGCATCCACCCCAGCGCCGAGGTCGCCACGTCGGCGCAGGTCGGCCCCGGCACGAGCATCTGGAACCAGGCGCAGGTGCGCGAGGGCGCGCGCATCGGCGCCGGCTGCGTCATCGGCAAGAACGTGTACGTCGACGTCGACGTCGTCATCGGCGACCGCGTGAAGGTCCAGAACAACGTGAGCCTGTACCGCGGCGTGACGGTGGAGGACGGCGTCTTCATCGGGCCGCATGCCTGCTTCACGAACGACAAGGTGCCGCGCGCCGTGAACACCGACGGCTCCGCCAAGACCGATGCCGACTGGGCGGTCGGCCTGATCCGGGTGCGCCGCGGCGCCTCCGTCGGCGCCAACGCCACGATCCTGCCCGGGGTGACGATCGGACGCTGGGCGATGGTCGGCTCCGGCGCGGTGGTGACCCGTGATGTCGCCGATCACGAGCTCGTGGTGGGCAACCCGGCACGCCGCATCGGCAGCGCCTGCGCCTGCGGGCAGCCGCTCCGCGATGCGGACGACGGCAGCCCGTTCGCCGGCGGCTGCCCGAGCTGCGGCCGCGCCTTCCCGCCGGACGACGGGGGAGCGGCATGAAGGTCGTCACCGTCGTCGGCGCCCGGCCGCAGTTCGTGAAGGCGGCTCCGGTCAGCCGCGTCCTCCGGACGCGCCACACCGAGCTGCTCGTCCACACCGGCCAGCATTACGACGACGCGTTGAGCGCCAGCTTCTTCCGCGACCTGGCGCTGCCCGAGCCCGACGTCAACCTGGAGGTCGGCTCCGGCCGGCATGGCGTGCAGACGGGCGAGATCCTGTGCCGGCTCGAACCGCTGCTCGATGCTCACGAGCCGGACGTGGTGCTCGTCTACGGCGACACAAACTCGACGCTGGCCGCCGCCCTCGCCGCGAGCAAGGTTGCCTTCAGCGGCGGGCGGCGCCCGTGGCTGGTGCACGTCGAGGCTGGCCTGCGCTCCTTCAACCGGGCCATGCCCGAGGAGCGCAACCGGGTCGTGGCCGACCACCTCGCCGACCTCCTCCTCGCCCCGACCCCGGCGGCCATGGGCCACCTCGCGCGCGAGGGCCTTGCCGAGCGCGCGCAGCTGGTGGGGGACGTCATGGTCGACGCCTTCCGCTGGGCCGAGTCCCGCGCCGCGGCGCACCTGCCCGACGAGGCGGTGGCGAACCCGGGCTACCTGCTCCTCACCCTCCATCGCGCCGAGAACGTCGACGACCCCGCCCGCCTGGCCGCCCTGCTCGCGGCGGCCGACCTCGACCGACCGGTCATCTTCCCCGTCCACCCACGGACGGCCGCCACGCTGCGGTCCGCCGGGGTGCGTCCGCCGGCGAACGTGCACGCCATCGAACCGGTCGGGTACCTCGCCATGGTCGCCCTCGAGCGTGGCGCCTCGCTCGTCGCCACCGACTCCGGCGGGGTCCAGAAGGAGGCGTATCTCGCCGGCGTCCCGTGCGTGACGCTGCGGGCCGAGACGGAGTGGACCGAGACGGTCGAGGCCGGCTGGAACCGGCTGGCCGGCACCGACCCGGATGCGCTGCGTGATGCGCTTGGCGATCCCCGCTTCATGGACCGATCCCGCCCACGGCCGGAGCAGTTCGGCGACGGCCGCGCCGCCGAGCGGATCGTCGCCGCGCTCGAGCGGCATGCCGCGTCCGATGGGGTCCCGGCGTGATCCCGATCGCGCGTCCCCAGATGGGAGAGGAGGAGAAGGCCGGGGTGTGGGCCGCGCTCGAGTCCGGCGCACTGGCCCAGGGCGAGCGCGTCCGCCAGCTCGAGGAGGCCTTCGCCGCCCTGGTTGGGGTGGGGCATGCGGTGGCGACCAGCAGCGGCACGACCGCGCTCCACCTCGCCCTGCTGGCCGCCGGCGTGGGGGAGGGCGACGAGGTCGTCACCGTGCCGTTCACCTTCATCGCCAGCGCGAACGCCGTCCTCTACACCGGCGCCCGCCCGCACTTCGTGGACGTCCGAGACGACGACTTCACCATGGATCCGGAGCGGGTCGAAGCGGCGATCACGCCCCGCACCCGGGCGATCCTGCCGGTGAGCCTCTACGGGCAGCCGGCCGACCTGCCGGCCCTGGCGGGGATCGCCGAGCGCCACGGCCTGGCCCTCGTCGAGGACGCGGCCCAGGCGCACGGCGCGTCGATCGGGGATCGGCGCGCAGGCTCCTGGGGCATCGGCTGCTTCAGCTTCTATCCCACCAAGAACATGACCACCGGCGAGGGCGGGATGCTGACGACCGACGACGGCGAGCTGGCCGCGCGCGCCCGCCTCCTGCGCGAGCACGGCATGGCGGTGCGCTACCACCACGACGTCGTGGGCTACAACTTCCGCATGACCGATGTCCACGCCGCGATCGGGCTGGCCCAGCTGCCGAAGCTGTCCGGCTACAACGCACGACGCCGCGCGATCGCCGCCCGCTACGGCGCCGAGCTGCGAGGCGTCGTCACGCCGCCCGTCCGCCCCGGCGTGACCCACGTCTACCACCAGTACACGATCCGCGTCGCGCGGCGCGACGAGTTCGCCCACGCCCTGGGCGAGCGTGGCGTGGGCACCGGCATCTACTACCCGATCCCGGTCCATCGCCAGAGGCCGTTCGTGGCCCTCGGCTACGGCGAGGAGCGCTACCCGGTCGCGGAGCGGCTCAGCGCGGAGGTGCTCTCCATCCCGGTCCATCCGTCCCTCACCGACGAGGAGGTGGCGACGGTCATCGGAGCCGTCAACGGGGTCGCGGAGGAGCTGGGACCGCTCCACGCCGGGACGGGGGCCGACCGGTGAGCGCGGCGGGGCTGCGGGCGGGGGTCATCGGCCTCGGCAGCATGGGGCGCAATCACGTCCGGGTGTGGCAGGACGTGGAGGGCGTCGAGCTCGTCGCCGTCGCCGACCCGGACGAGGAGGCGCGCCGCCGGGCGACGCGCGGCCGGGCGGTGGCCAGCTACGCCGACCCGGGCGAGATGCTCGCCCGCGAGCGGCTCGACCTCGTCAGCGTGGTGGCCCCCACCTCCCTCCACCTGGCGATGACCGTGGCCGCCCTCGAGGCCGGCGCCAACGTCCTGGTCGAGAAGCCCATCGCCGCCTCGCGCGACGAGGCGGAGCGCATGATCGACGCCGCCGAGCGCGCGGGCCGGATGCTGACCGTCGGCCACATCGAGCGCTTCAACCCCGCGATCGTCGAGCTCCAGCGCCGGCTCGGGGCCGGCGAGCTGGGCCGCGTGTTCGAGGTGCACGCCACGCGGCTCGGTCCCTTCCCGGCCCGGATCCGGGACGTGGGCGTGGTGGTGGACCTCGCCCCCCACGACCTCGACGTCATGCGCTTCCTGCTCGGCTCGGACCCGGTACGCCTCTACGCCGAGACCGAGCAGCGCATCCACACCGACCACGAGGACCTGTTCGTGGGCATCATGAAGTTCGCGAACGGGGCGGTTGGCGTGCTCGACATCAACTGGCTGACGCCCACGAAGCGGCGGACGCTGACCGTCACCGGCGAGCGGGGCATGTACGCCGCCGATTACATCAGCCAGGACCTCGTCTTCACCGCCAACCCGGCGGCTCCGTCGGTGGCCGAGGGCGAGGTCGTCCGCCGCCTCGTGGAGCGCCGTGAGCCACTCGCCGTGGAGCTCGAGGCGTTCGCCGCCGCGGTGCGCGACGGCGGGCCACCGCCGGTCGAGCCGCGCGAGGCGCTCACCGCGCTGCTCCTCGCACGCGCGATGGTCGACGCGGCCCGGCGCGGAACAGCGATCACCGGGCCCGAGCTGGCGGCGGCGTTGGCGTGAGGATCGCGGTCGTCGGCCTCGGGCACATCGGGCTGCCCCTGGCGGTGCAGTACGCCTCGCGCGGCCACGACGTCGTGGGTTGCGACGTGGACGCGCGGATCGTGGAGGCGCTGAACCGCGGCGTCTCGCCGCACGACGACGAGCCGGCGCTCGGCGAGCGCGTGCCGCGGCTCGTCGCCGAGGGGCGCCTGCGGGCGACCACCGACGACGCCGAGGGCGTGCGCGAGGCGGAGGTCGTGGTCGTCATCGTGCCGGTCGTCGTCGACGAGCAGCACGAGATCGACTTCGCGCCGATCGACGCCGCCACGCGCGACATCGCCCGCGGCATCGGTCCCGGGACCCTCGTCGTCTACGAGACGACGCTGCCGGTGGGCACCACCCGCGACCGCTTCGGGCCGAAGCTGGCCGCCGGCAGCGGCCTCGTCCCGGAGCGCGACCTGTTCCTCGCCTTCTCCCCGGAGCGGGTCCTCGTCGGGCGCGTCCTGCTCGACCTGCGCCGCTACCCGAAGGTGGTGGGGGGTATCGGTCCCGAGAGCACCCGTCGCGCGGTCGCCTTCTACCGTGCGGTGCTCGACGAGGGCACCGAGGTGCGCGAGGTGGCGAACGCCGAGACGGCGGAGATGACGAAGCTGGCCGAGACGACGTACCGCGACGTGAACATCGCCCTCGCCAACGAGTACGCCCGCTTCGCCGCCCCACGCGGGATCGACGTCGGCGAGGTCATCGCCGCCGCCAACTCGCAGCCGTACAGCCACATCCACGAGCCGGGGGTGGGGGTCGGCGGCCACTGCATCCCGGTCTATCCGCACTTCCTGATCAACGCAGATGCGGATCTCGCGCTCCCGCCGCTCGCGCGACGGATCAACGAGGGCATGGCCCGCTGGGCGGTCGACCTGCTGCGCGACCGGATCCGTTCGCTCGAGGGGGTGGCCGTGCTCGTGCTCGGGATCGCCTACCGCGCCGACGTGCGCGAGGACGCCTTCAGCTCGGCCTTCCGCCTGCGCGACGAGCTCCTCGCCGCCGGCGCGCGGGTGCACGGGCACGACCCGCAGTTCGATGCCGAGCACCTGCGCGGGCTCGGCTTCGAGCCGTGGGACCCGGCCCGGCCGGTGCCGGTGCGCGCGGCGGTGCTGCAGGCCGCCCATCGCGACTACCGGGAGCTCGATCCGGCCGCGATCCCGGGGCTGGAGGTGCTCGTCGACGGGCGCAACGCGCTCGATCCCGAGCCGTGGAGGGAGGCGGGGGTAACGTATGTCGGCATCGGCCGCTGATCCGGTGGCGCCGACGCCGCAGGTCGGGCTGGCCGCCGGCCGGGGAACGTGCGTCGTGCTTCCGACCTACAACGAGCGCGAGAACCTCGAGAACATGGCGGCTGCCATCCTCGAGGCGCTGCCCGAGGCTCGGTTGCTCATCGTCGACGACAGCTCGCCGGACGGCACCGGCGAGATCGCCGACACGCTCGCCGCCGCCGAGCCGAGGATCCAGGTCCTCCATCGGCCGGCCAAGGAGGGACTGGGCGTCGCCTACCGCGAGGGATTCCGATGGGCCCTCGACCAGGCCGAGGTGCGTGCCGTGGTCCAGATGGACGCCGACTTCAGCCATGACCCGAAGGACCTGCCGCGCCTGCTCGCCCCGCTCATGGCCGATGGCGATCTCGTCCTCGGGACGCGCTATCTGCGCGGCGGCGGGACGGTCGGATGGCCGCTCCATCGGCGGGCCATCAGCCGGGCCGGGACGCTTTTCGCCCGCATCGTGCTGCTCCTCCCGTACCACGACCTGACCGGCGGCTTCAAGGCGTGGCGCCGCGAGCTGCTCGAGGCGATCCGGCTCCGCGAGGCGAACGCCACCGGCTACGGATTCCAGATCGAGACGACGTGGTGGGCGCACCGACGCGGAGCGCGGATCCGGGAGATCCCGATCATCTTCCGCGAGCGGGCGGCGGGCCACTCCAAGATGACCGGCTCCATCGTGCGCGAGGCGCTCGCTCTCGTGGTGCGGCTGCGGCTGGGCGCCATGGCCGCCTGGCTGCGGCGCGAGGGCTGACCGCCCGGCCAGCGTCGCGGGCCCGGCCTGTGGCGGCCGATTCGCCCATCGGCTAGGATGCTGCCTCGCCCACGGAGCTACAGCCCCAGATACCCGTGCGGAGAACCCGGCCGAGCATGTCTTTCCGAAACCGACCGGTCCTGGACCGGAAGCATCGACCCCGCTGGCAGGACGAGTTGCGCTCGCAGCAGCTCATCGTCGCCGGCTTCGCGCTGGCCATCGCCGTGGCGATCGGCATCTTCGCGGCGGTGGCGTGGAGCCAGTTCTACAACGACAACTTCCGCCAGGTCGCGGTCGTCCACGGCACCGCCGTCGACCGCTCCGACCTCGAGCGGCGCACGGACCTCATCGCCGCCGAGCTCACCGCGAGCTACCTCGAGCTCGAGTCCCAGAAGGGCGGCGCCCGCGACCAGATCCTCCAGCAGCAGCAGCAGGCCCTCCAGCAGGCGATTACTTCGGTCGAGGAGATCGCGGCCGACTCGCTCGTCACCGGCCTCGTCATGCAGGCTCGCGCCGGCGAGTTTGGCCTTGGCGTCGAGGCGTCCGCGGTCGAGGAGGAGCTCGGGAACCGCCAGACGCTGCCCGCACGCACGCAGCTCCGCCTCATCCTGGTCGAGCCGGAGCTGGATGAGGACGCGGAGGCGGGTGCCGAGCCGACCGAGCAGGACTGGGAGGAGGCGAAGGCCGAGATCGACGACGTGAAGGCGCAGCTCGACGAGGGAGCCGACTTTGAGGAACTCGCCACCGAGCACAGCGACGACCCCACCGCCCAGATCGGTGGGCTGCTCGGCTGGATCCCCGACGACGACACCGGCTTCGCCGAGTACCTCGAGGCGGCTGCCGATGTGGAGGCGGGCGCGGTCGTCGGTCCGCTCGAGAGCGAGGACGGCTGGTATCTCCTTCGCGTCGAAGAACGCCTCGAAGAGCGCCCGAACGACCGGCTGGCGGAATTCCTCGGCGCGGCCGGGATCGACCAGGACGAGTATCGCGAATACGTCCGCCAGGATCTCCTGCAGCGCGAGTTTCGCGACCACTTCACGCAGGCGATCGTCGGCCGCTATGCCCCGCAGCGGCACGTGGCCCAGATCCTCATTGCCGCCGAGGTGAACGTCGGCCTGCCCGACCCGAGGATCCTCATCCGCCACCTCCTCGCCAAGCCGCTCCCCGACGAGCAGGACCAGTCGGGGGCCACCGATGCGCAGTGGGCGGCCGCGCTCGAGCGAGCGGAGGAGCTTCGCGAGCGAGCGAGCGAGCCCGATGCCGACTGGTTCGCGCTCGCCGAGGACAGCGACGACACCGGCAGCCGCACCCGCGGCGGTTCGCTCGGCTGGCACGATCCCGCCACCCTCGACACTCAGTTCGTGGCCGCGTTCGCCGAGGCCGCCGCCGGGCTCGAGGTCGGCGAGCTCAGCGAGCCGGTGCGGAGCGAGTTCGGGTATCACATCATCGAGGTCGTCGACCGCCGGGCCAGCGCACTCGAGCTCGCGAACCGCCTCCTCGCCGACCTCGAGGACGACCCCGAGGCCTTCGACGACATGGCGCGCCTGTACAGCGAGGACCCGGTCACCGCCAGCCAGTCCGGCGACCTCGGCTGGGTGATCCCCTACCAGTTCGAGCATGAGCGCCAGGAGCCGATCTTCGCGCTCACCGAGCCGGGCCAGATCAGCGAGCTGGTGACCACCCCCGACGGCATCTACATCTTCAAGCTCATCGAGTCGGCGGAGAATCGGTTTGTGCCGGCGCGACGACGCGACGAGGTGACGGGCAGCGGCTTCAGCCGCTGGCTCGTGGAGCTCGAGAACGCGGCCGGGATCTGGGTGGACCCCGGTATCGCACCCGCCACCACCGACGGCGGCGGAACGACGATCACGCCCTGAGGCGGGCGTGGCGCCGGTGAGCCTGGACGCGATCCTCGCCGGGGCCGGGTTCGACCCGGCCCACGGTGTCCAGCTGGTGGCGGCGGACCGCCTGGTGGCGGTGCCCTTCGACCCCGGCCTGCCGCTCGTCCTGCTGCCGGCCTCCGGCGCGGGTGAACTGTCGCCGCTGCCCGGCCGGCATGCGCGGCATACCTCGCGCGACCTGCTCCTCGCGCTGTACCCGCACGCCCACCCGATTCGCCGGCTGCCCGATGGCAAGCCGCGGCCGCTGTCGGACGTTGCGGAGGGCGAGCTCGCGTTCGGGACCTGGATCGTCCCGGCGCTGCCTGCGCTCGACAACCTTGCCTCGCCGCACGGCATGGCCGCCATCTCCGCGCGCCTTCGCGCGCCGGACGGCTGCCCGTGGGACCGCAAGCAGACCCACCGCACCCTTCGGCCCTTCGCGCTCGAGGAGGCATACGAGCTCGTCGACGCCATCGAGCACGGTTCGCCCTCCGATCTCGCCGAGGAGCTCGGAGACCTCTTCCTGCAGGTCATCCTCCACGCCCAGCTGGCCGCCGAAGCGGGGATCTTCGACCTGACCGACGTCTATCGCACGCTCGGCGCGAAGATCGTTCGCCGCCACCCGCACGTCTTCGCCGACGTCGAGGTGGCGGATGCCGCTGAGGTGCTCCGCAACTGGGAGGCGATCAAGGCCGACGAGCGGACCGATGGCGGAGCAGGCCCGTCGCCGTTCGCCGGCATCGCCCGCGCCCTGCCGGCGCTCCCCGCCAGCCGCGAGATCCAGGAGCGCGCGGCGAGCATGGGCTGGGACTGGCCATCGATCGACGGGGTGTGGGAGAAGGTCGCCGAGGAGCTCGGCGAGCTCCATGACGCGGCCGACGCGGCCGACGCCGGCGATGCGGGCCGCGACGCGCGGCTCCACGAGTTCGGCGACGTGCTCTTCGCGCTCGTGAACGTTTCCCGCTGGCTGAAGCTCGACCCGGAGGAGGCGCTCCGTGCGGCGAACCGCCGCTGGATCGAGCGCTACCAGCGGGTGGAGGCCCTCGCCGAAGCGCGCGGGGAGGATCTCGCCACGCTCCCGCCGGAGGCGAAGGACGCGCTCTGGAACGAGGTGAAGTCCGGGTGAGGCGGCGGTGAGCCGGATCATCTTCGTCGTCCACGCCGTCTACCCCGGCGACCCGCGTGTGCGGCGCCAGTCGGACGCGCTCATCGGCGCCGGTCACCAGGTCGACCTGCTCTGCCTGCGCGGGCCGGGCGAGCCGGCCGAGGAGCACGACGGCTCGCTGCGCATCGTGCGGCTTCCCGTGAACCGCACCTTCCGCGGCTTCGCCGGGCACCTCGCCGAGTACCTCGCCTTCGCCGGCCTGGCCGCGGTGCGCCTGGCGCGCGAGCATCGGCGCCGCCGCTACGACCTCGTCCAGGTCGCCACCGTGCCCGACTTCCTCGCCTTCGCCGCCGCCCCGCTCCGGCTCGCCGGCGTGCCGCTTCTGCTCGACCTGCACGAGGACATGCCCGAGTTCTTCCGGGACCGCTTCGCACATCCGCTGCTCCGGCCCTTCCGCCCGCTGGTGAGCGGCGCTGCGCGCGCCGCGGCCGCCACGGCGACCGAGCTCATCACCGTCCACGAGCCGCTCCGCCAGCTGTCGATCGCCCGCGGCGTGGCCCCGGAGCGGATCGGGGTCGTCATGAACTCGGCCGACACGCGACTGTTCGACGCCGCGCGCCACCCGCGCCGGCCGTTCGCGGACGACGGCGAGCTGCGCCTCATCCACCACTCGAACCTCCAGCGTCTGTACGGCCTGGACATCGCGGTCGAGGCCGT